>LFIK01004802.1_pt1 | contig 10906 bp, 11 predicted proteins | sample 643401 | NCBI WGS metagenome assembly LFIK01 (sample SAMN03777447, study PRJNA286221) | soda lake metagenome | biome: soda lake; feature: Kulunda steppe; material: water; isolation source: sample T5-Br brine of Lake Tanatar-5 | place: Russia: Kulunda steppe | collected 2010-07
GGCAGGAACCGGAACCCGATCGCGATCACGGCAACACCGATGCCGATCCATCTCGCCGCCGCGACGAACCCTCCCGTGAGATCGGCGAGCACGCCGAAGGAGGCGAGGCCGATCACGGCCCCCAGCACGCCCGCAACCGTCTCCCAGCCGGCGACGGTGGCACGCACAGAGGTCGGTACCAGCTCCGCGACCAGCGCCCCCGTCGGCGGCGCGAAAGCGCTCGAAGCCGCGATGATGAGGAGGTAGCCGATCGCGAGGTCACGGATCGTCCCGGCGTAGGCGTAGGCCACCGCACCGCCGGTCACCGCCATCGCCACCCCGCCGGTGACCACGCGTCCGAGCCGGTCGGCGGCCCACCGCCCGAGGAGGATGCCAGCCAGACCCACGGGGCCAGCGGCGACCACCAGCCCGGACAGCAGCAGCGGGGAGGCCCCGAGCACGCCCTCGCCGTACACGAAGAGGTAGGTGAACCCCGGGCCCGTCGCCAGCGCGATCGCCCCGATGAGGCCGGCGAGCAGGGCGACCCGCCCGACCAGCGCCCGGGGGACGCGCCCGGGCAGGCCCACAGCCGGTGCGGCCTGGGTGGCGATGCGCGGCTCACGGATCCGTCGTGCCAGCAGCGGGAGCAGTGCCAGCGGCACCAACGAGAAGGCCATCACCGGACGGAAGGACGGCTCACCCGGGAGCAGGCCACGCCCGATCGCGACGATGCCGGAGCCCAGCCCATAGGCGGCTGCGATCAGCGCCAGCGCCCACGCGCGCGAGCTCGAGTCGGTCTCCTCGGCGGCGATCACCCCGGCCAGAGCGTTCACCGCCGACAGCAGTGGCCGTGCCAGTGCCACGGCCAGCACGAAGATCCAGAAGTTCCAGGCCAGCGCCGACAGCGAGGTCATGGCGAGCCCGACCCCTGCGGCGGTCAGCAGCATGCGACGACGCCCGAGGCGGTCAGCGAGCGCGGCCGTGGGCAGCGAGCCGAGGGAGGACAGGCGGATCAGCGCCAGCGCGAGTCCGATGGTGGTGGCCGGTAGCCCGAGCTGGTCGAGGTCACCGTCCCCGACCACCTCGCCGAACTCCACGGCGACGTCCCGGATGATGGTGGTCACCCCGAACTGGGCGATCCCGGAGGCCACCGACAGCGCCGTCACGCTGAGCAGGGGCGCGGTCAGCCACATCGGTCGCCACCACGCATCCCGCGTGGACTTCGCCGCCGGTCCCACGGGCCTCCTCGCCGTCGCGACCCCGGGACGGTAGCTGGTGGGGTGGAACCGCTCGTCGGTCGTTGACACCCGCTCCCCCCGGTAGCGTGACAGCCATGCGCTTGATCACGTGGAACGTCAACTCGATCCGTGCCCGCCTGCCGCGCGTGCGCGAACTGCTCGACACCCACCGGCCCGATGTGGTGTGCGTGCAGGAGACCAAGGTTGCTGACGGCACCTTCCCGCACGCGGCGCTCGCGGAGCACGGCTACCGGGCGGTCGCTGCCAGCGAGGGCCGCTGGAACGGGGTCGCCCTGCTCGTGCCGGAAGGCGTGTCGACCGACGAGGTGGTCACGCAGCTTCCCGGCGCCCCGGATCCGACCGAGGCGCGTTGGGTCGAGGCCGTGGTCGACGGTGTGCGCGTCGCGTCGGTCTACGTCCCCAACGGGCGTGATCGCGACCACCCGATGTTCGCCAGCAAGTTGCGCTTCCTGGAGGCGATGCACGACCACCTCGATGGTGTCGCCGGGCGGGCCGCTGCGTCCGCGGAGACCGAGGCGACCACGGGGACCGCCCGGTCCGCGGGGAACAGGGCATCCACGGGGACCGCCCGGTCCGCGGGGACCGCGGCATCCGCACCGGTGGTCGTAGCGGGCGATGTCAACATCGCACCCGAGGATCGGGACGTGTGGGATGTGTCGCAGGCGGGGTTGACGACCCACATCACCGAGGAGGAGCGCGAGCGGCTCGCGGCGCTGCTCGCGCTCGGTTTCGTGGACGCCTTCCGCGCCGTGGAGCCGGAGGAGGAGGGCTTCACCTGGTGGGACTACCGGATGGGAGCCTTCCGTCGCGGCTGGGGGATGCGCATCGACCTCGCCATGGTGGGCGCGGGGCTCACGGTGACCGGGTGCGGTGTCGACACCACGTTCCGTCGAGTCAACGCTGCAGGCGACAAGCCGTCGGACCACGCGCCGCTGATCGTGGACCTCGAGCGCACGGCGGGCTGATCACCAGCTGGCCTTGCGGATGCCCGGCAGCTCACCGTTGAGGGCCTTCTCCCGGAAGGCGATCCGGTCCAGCTGGAACTGGCGGTAGACCGCGCGCGGCCGACCCGTCGTCCCGCCGCGGCTGCGCAGACGGGTCGCGCTGGCGTCACGCGGCTGCTGCGCGAGCTCGCGTTGTGCCGCACGCTTGTCCGCGAAGGATGCGTCGGGGTCCTTGCAGATCCTGACGAGCTCACGCCGGCGGGCGGCGTAGCGAGCAACCGTCGCTTCGCGCTGGCGCTGCTTGGCGATCTTGCTGCGCTTGGCCATGAGCAACCTCCTCGGGAGGGGCCGGGTCGGGTCCCGGGTCGGCGTGCGGGTCGGGTCCCGGGTCGGCGTGCGGGTCGGGTTCGGCATCGGATCGGTGGGGTGCGGACGGTTGTTGCTGGAGGGCGAGCAGCTGCACACCGAGTCCGATGTCCGCGAGCAGCTCCCGGAGGTCCAGGCCGTACTCGGTCGCCTCCTCACCGATCATGGCGATCGACGAGGTCAGCGCGGAGAGCGTCTCTTCGCCAGCCGGTCCCTCCAGGGCGCTGCGCAACAGGTGCTCGGCGGTGGCGGTGTCGCCGACGATGGCGGCGGTGCACACGCCGATGGCATCGAGCACACCATCAACCGCGGTGCGTGGCGGGTGCGGTGGTGTCGGTGTCACGCGGATCCCTCCCCTGTCGCGGGTATCGGCGTTGTCGGGGCAACGACCAGTCGTGTCGATGCCGGCGTTTGCGACCGGTGCCCTGGTGTCGGCGACGGACGTGCCGGCGTTACTGACGCCGGCCGGGCGCCGGAGGACGATGGCTGGGCGCGCGACGACGGCGGCCGGGTGCCGGAGGACGATGGCCACGTCCCCAGTTCCGGGCACGCACCGCCACCGGTGGTGATGCGGTCAGCGCGCTCGGGATCCAGCCCCCGCAGGGCTGCGGTGATGCGTTGGGCGGCACGGCGGTGGCCGATCAGGTTGCCGGCCGTCGGACCGAGGACCAGCCCGGCTGCGGCGCCTGCCAGATGCACGTTGGTGCCGGGCCAGGCGAGCGCAGCGGTCAGGTCCGGCAGGCCACCGGCGGTCGCGACGGGGTAGCGGCGGCGCAACTGTTCCAGCAGTGGATCGGAGCTCACATCCACGAACCCTCCGGTGGCGCACCAGAGTTCGTCGGCGAGGACGGTCTCCGCGTCATCCAGACAGAGTCGTAGACGGTCCCCAGCGGTCTCAATGCCCGTGAGCTGGCAGCGTTCCCGCAGTCGGAGCTGCCCTTCCTCCTCGAGGTGCTGCAGCGCAACCCGGTTGCGGTGGGGCATGGTCCCGCCGCCGCGAGCCTGCGTGAGCATCCGGTACCGGATGACGGGGTCGAGCTCCGCGCGGAAGGGGCGCAGCTTCTTCGGGCCCAGCCAGGTGGGATGGGTGTCGTAGCGACGCACCCGGAGACGGCTCCGAGCCAGCAGTGTGACGTCGGCGCCATTGGCGGCCGCGCCGGTGCACAGGTGTGCGGCTGACAGCCCGCCCCCGATCACCACGACATGGCCGCCGTCAGGGCTCATCCGGACATCGCAGTGATCCCCCTGACGAATCGCCCGGTGCTCTCCGGGCGCGTCGCGCAGTGCCAGAGGCCGGCTGGGGACCCGTCGATCCGTAGCCAGCACGACGACGTCGGGATGGCGGTAGGTGCCGTCGGCCAGTCGCAGTACCGCCGTCCCTGTGGCAGTGAGGTCGATCGCCTGGACGGACGTCGGCGTCACAGCATCGGCGAGGCCGGCCGCGCTGACGAGCTGCTCGGTGAAGTGCGCGAACGCTGCCGTGGTCGGCAGGTTGGCCTGGCCGCTCCGCACCAGGTCCTGCGCACCTGCGTTGGCCAGAAGCGCGAAGGGATCCGGGTGCGGATGGTGCACGGCCGGCGAACGCAGGTGCCGGATGTCCTGGGCAGCGAAGCGGTGGTGCCACCGCGCCAACCAGGCGCCACTCGGATCGATCGCCTCGACACAGCCGAGGTCGTGGCAGCGCAGCAGTGTCGCGATGGCGAGCGCAGCGGGACCAGCTCCCACGATGACGGTGCCACCTGTGCTGGCCACGTCAGCCAGCGAGGGTGTGCTTGCGGTGGGCGCGCTGGACAGGGAGATGCTCCGGTTCGACGGCCCGAATGACGATAACCGGACTAGGAATTGTTATCAACTTGGGGGGGGCACGGTGGTGGCGGCCAAGGCTGGACGGGCGGGTGCGATCGACCAGGACGGTGTTGCTGGCGGGGTGGGGTGGTCATCTCCTGGGCGAGAGCCCAGGGATCGACCAGGACGGTGTTGCTGGCGGGGTGGGGTGGTCATCTCCTGGGCGAGAGCCCAGGAGATGGCCACAGCGCACGCGGTCGCGGCGCAGCCGGAGCACAGCGCACGCGGTCGCGGCGTAGACGGACCACAGCGCACGCGGTCGCGGCGCAGCCTGACCAACCGGGTTGGCGCTGTCGGCTCCACGGTGCGAGGTGTACCGTCGGTACCGGAGGCGGGAGGGGCCGTGATGTGGGTCAACGGGTGGAGCCAGGCGAAGACCGACGCTGAGGACCCACGTCTGGCGACGCCGCAGGGGGCGTACCAGCAGCTCAAGGATCGGGTGTGGGGCGGGCTGTTCGCGCTGGTCGTGGTGCTCGGCCTCGCCGTGCTCATCACGTCCCAGGCTGGCTGACGGCAGGCGCTACGCAACAGAAGAACCGTCGCCGCTCGGCACGTGCCGCCCGTCAGTACCGGTGGGTGTGGTCGGCGAGGTAGCGGGCGGCGACCGCGGCGGCCTGGTCGGCGTGGTCGATGCTCACGGTGATGGCGGGCAGGTGCAGCTCGGTTTGGCGGATGCGCAGCACCGGGCCGGGCCGCAGCACGTAGCGACGTTCGAACCGCCGGGCCCACAGCAGGGAGTCGGCGGGCAGTTCCTCGTCGAGGACCTCGACGGCGCCGATCTGGTCCCAGTGGCGGTGGATGGCCCGTCTGAGGGGCCCGGTCCGGACCCGGATGCCGTTGGCCCCGATGGTGACGGTGACCCACAGCGCGCGGAGCTGCCCTCCGAACAGCAGGAGCATGAACACCAGCGGGGCGGACAGGGCAAGCCCGCCGCTGCTGCCGTCGCGCAGCATGGCTGCGTACGGAGGGCCCGTTACCAGGAGCAGGAACACCAGCAGTGGTGCGGTGACGTCGGCGCTCAGTCGGGCGTGCCCGGTCCAGGTCACCGCCGCACCGGGGTAGGCCGGTGGCAGCGCGGCCGCGGGCACCGTCTGTGGACGGTGACGGGTCGCGACCCAGCCGGTGACTCCACCAAGGGCCCACGGGATCACCCCGATGCTGTCAGCGGTCCAGGTCGTGCCGTCGACCTGCAGCGGCCAGGCGAGCAGCAGCAGCCCGGCCCACGCCAGTGCGTGGGCGTGGCCGACCATCAACGCCGCTGGGCGGCGGCTGCGCGTCAGCCCTGTCCAGCGGCGCGCGAGCAGTAGGCCACACCCGCCAGAGATCATCGCCGCCGCGCTGACCAGCCAGGTCGGTGCCGTCACCGCCGGCGCCTCGAAGGGATCCAGCACCACTACCTCGCCGGGCAGGAGCACCGGGGACAGCGCGGCCAAGAGCGCGGTACCGGCTAGTGCGAGACCGGCCACACCCACCTCGGCGCGGCCGTTCACGCCCGCTCCGTGACCAGCCGGTGGACCTCGTCGGTGGACATCCCCAGCCGACGGGCCTCGGCCACCAGCAGGTCTATCGCCTCAAGCAGCCGGCTTCGGTCCACCGCGGTGGCGGTGATCGTGGCGCCCCGGCCACGCCGCAGCTCCACCAGCCCCTCGTCACGGAGCTGGCGGTAGGCACGCAGCACCGTGTTGGCGTTGACGTCCAGGGCGGCGGCCAGGTCCTTGGCGGTTGGCAGCCGCTCACGCGGAGCCAGTTCACCGGAGGCGATGCCGCGGCGCACGATGCCGGCGATCCGCTCGTGGAGCGGACCCGTGCCGGAGGGATCAAGCGAGAAGATCATAATGTGCTAGTGATGCTAGCACTGGAGAAGGAGGCTTCCTGGCCGAGGATCGTGCCGTGGAACTCAGTGCTCGTCGTAGTGATCGCCGTGCGCGGCGTGGCGGTGGCCGTCATGCACGTAGTCGATGTGATCACCGTGGGTCACGGTCTCATGGCCGCAGTCCGCGCCGTGCACGTGGTCATGGGGCTGCGCGATCGCATGGAGGTCGGCGACGGAGCACTCGTCGTAGTGGTCGTGGTGCGGGGTGTGGGCGTGTCCGTCGTGGAGGTAGTCCACGTGACCCGCGTGCTCGACGACGGCGTGGCCGCAGTCGGGACCGTGGGTGTGGGTGTGCTGCTCGTGCACGGTGCAGGTCGCCATGGGGGCTCCGGGCTCGATACGGGTACGTGTGGAGCGCGGTCTCGACCGCGTCCAGCGAGCGTAGCATCGGTATATCGCGATGTCACGATGTATGGTGCGAGCGGCGGCGGCGTCGATCGATCAGCATCCCCACCTCACAGGCCGGAGCCGCGGAGGGTCAGTGCTCCTCGCTGGCGTGGATGACGGCGTCCTCGACGATGTGGGCGACGTGCTCATCCACGAGGTGGTAGGTGACCGTGCGCCCGTCGCGGACCGCGGCCACGAGCCGTACGCCCCGCAGGATCGCGAGGTGTTCGGACACGCGTGGCTGGGCGACACCCAGAGCGTCCACCAACTGATGTACAGCGCGCGGTCCGGCGGCGAGTTCGCGCACGATGGCGACGCGGATGGGGTTGGACAGGGCTTTGAAGGTGCCGGTGACCCGGTCCATGTGCTCGGTTGCCGATGCCACTGACCCCACCTTTGTCCCCCCGCAGCGTAACGCGCACGGCCGTGTGGCCGTGGGTGCCTGCCGTCGCGACACCGGCGCCAACGGGCCGACGTTGTGACCGCCGAGCGGGAGCCGGTGCCACCGGGCCTGCATCGCCGCTGCCAGGAGCGGTACGCCCGGGCCGCGTGGGGGTCAACTCCCCAACTGGTTCTCGTGGCGGTGATCGTGGGTGTGTGGATCATCGAGCACCAGCGTGCCGTCCTCGAGCACATGGACGTGTCCACCGTAGGCCTGGCTGAGCAGATCCGGTGTCAGCGCGAGCTCGGGGGCACCGGCAGCGATGATGTCCGTCGCGATCAGGACCGCGACATCCGCCAGCCGTGCGGTGCCGACGTCGTGGGTGGTGAGGATGACGATCCGACCGCGGTTGCGCTCCTCATCGATCACCTGCGTGATCACCTCCTGGGTGACGATGTCCAGGCCCGTGATCGGTTCGTCCAGCAGGAGGATCCCCGCGCGCTGCGCGAGGCCCTGCGCCACGTAGGCACGCTGCCGCTGGCCACCGGACAGCTCGTGCAACTGGCGGTTGCGCAGATCGTCGATGCGCATCCGCTGGATCGCATCCTCGACCGCCGTGCGGTCCTCGGCTGTCAGCCGGCCCACCATGCCGCGGTGCCCGTAGGCGCCCATCCGTACGGTCTCGAGCACGGTCAGGGGCACCGCCTGGTTCGCAACGGTGGTCTGGAGCACATGCGCGACGGTGTTGCGGCCGTGGCGGCCCTCGGCGTCCGTGGCCGACACGCTGCCACGGGAGGGGTGTAAGAGTCCGGAGATGGTGGACAGCAGTGTGCTCTTGCCCGAGCCGTTCGGTCCGATGATGGCGACCGTGGTGCCGGGGCCGATGTGCAGCGAGGCATCCCGTACGGCGACGATGTCGCCGTAGGTCACCCACACGCGGTTGAGTTCCAACCGGGGGCCGACTCCACCGTGCTGCGCGGGTGGCGCTCCCGGAGAAACTCCAGTTGGCTTTTCGGGAATAGTTCCCATTATGCTCCTCGGCTGTGCTCCCAGGAACGGTAGCGGCAGCGGCCTGCCCCGTGGTGACGGAACCGCCAACGCCATGGCCGGTCGTCGCACACCCGCACCGTCTCCACCCCGAACGCCGTCAGACCTACGAGGTTCTCCATGTCCACACCGCACCGACCGCACCGACCACGCCGACCACGCCGACCGAGTTGGGCTCCAATGGCCCTCCTCGGCGCCCTGGCGCTCGTCCTCGCCGCCTGTGGCGCGGAGGCCGACCCACAACCCGAGCCGGTCGAAGAGACCGATGTCGAGGCCGGTAGCGAGGAGGTGGCCGACGATGCCGATGCTGCTGCTGACGATGCCGACCGTCTGCAGATCGTCGCCACCACCTCGATCATCGGCGACCTCGTCGCGAACGTCACCGGCGACGATGCCGAGGTGACGGTACTGATGGCACCAGGCGTCGATCCGCACGGCTACGAGCCATCCGCCAGTGATGGCCGGATCCTGCGGGAGGCGGACCTGGTCGTGGCCAACGGCCTCATGCTCGAGGAGAACCTCGTCTCCGTGCTCGAGGCGGTTGAGGAGGAGGGCGGCAACGTGCTGTCGTTGGCCGAGCAGCTCGACCCGATCGACTTCGACTGGGACGGACCCGGCCACGCCCATGGCCACGACGACCACGACGACCACGACGACCATGGCCACGACGACCACGACGACCACGGCCACGACGACCACGACGACCATGGCCACGACGACCACGACGACCATGGTCACGACGACCACGACGACCATGGCCACGACGACCACGACGACCATGGCCACGACGACCACGATGATCACGGTCACGACGACCACGATGATCACGGTCACGACGACCACGATGATCACGGCCACGACGACCACGATGGCCACGCCCACGCCGATGAGGACCCGCACTTCTGGTTCGACCCGCTGCGCACCTCTGACGCCGTCGGCATGATCGCCGAAGCCATCGCCGAGCTCGATGACCGCTTCGAGGCGGACGAGTGGATGGCACGGGCTGATGCCTACGCCGAGCAGCTCGTGGAGCTCGACGAGGAGATGCTCGAGATGTTCGAAACCATCCCGGAGGCCAACCGCAGCCTGGTCACCAACCACGACGCCCTCGGCTACCTCGCCTACCGGTACGACTTCGAGGTGCTGGGCACCGTGATCCCCGGCTCCTCCACCCAGGCGGAGACGGATGCCCGTGGTTTCGCTGAGTTGGTGGAGACCCTCGAGGAGGCCGGTGTCGAGGTCGTGTTCGCCGACAACACCGACTCCACCGTGCTGGCCGAGCAGCTCGCCAGTGAGGTGGTCGGACGCAGCGACCTCGATGTCCAGGTCGTTGAGCTCTACACCGGATCGCTCGGAGAGCCGGGCAGTGGCGCTGACAGCTACCTCGGGATGCTGCGCACGACCTCGACCCTGATCACCGAGGCGCTCGGCGGCACCGTCTGAGCCGAGCTATCCCGGGCTTCGCGGGGGCGCCGGGAGCATCGAGCACGCCACGACGGTCGCTCACGCTCCCGGCGCTCCCGGCGCCCCCGGCATGTCCGGCAGGTCTACGGTTACATGGCCCCATGCGGCGACCGGGGCGCGGCGCGACGCCGTCAGCCCGGCCTGGTCTGCCGCTGCGCCGACGGGCCCGGACCGCCCGCACGGCGGTCGACGGATCGGGTGTGAGAGACGGTGTGAGTGAATGGAGACCGGACGCGATGCAGCATGATTGAACTGCTCCTCGACCCCTTCGCGTTCCAGTTCATGCGCAACGGCCTCTATGCCGGCCTGCTGACCGTGGTGTCGGCATCCCTGGTGGGCACCTGGGTCGTGATGCGTGGCATGTCGTTCATGGGCGATGCCATGGCCCATGGTGTCCTCCCGGGCATCGCCGTGGCCTTCCTGATCGGCGGGAACCTGCTGGTCGGGGCAGCGATCAGCGCCGCGATCATGATCGCGGGTGTCAGCCTGGCCAGCGCCCGGAGTCGTCTTGGTGACGACGTCGCCATCGGGTTGCTGTTCGTCGGGATGCTGGCCCTTGGTGTCGCCATCATCTCCGCACGGGGGGCGTATGCCGGTGACCTGACCACGATCCTGTTCGGTGACCCGATCGGCGTGACCCGCGGCAACCTGCGCACCCTGCTCATCGCCACCGGCGTGACGATCGCGATCACCGTCCTGCTCTACCGGCCCTTCCTGGTGCTCTCCTTCAGCCGCGCCAAGGCACTGGTGCTCGGGATGCACCCGCGTCTCGCCCACCTCGCGATGCTCGGGTTGATCGCGATGGTGATCGTGACCTCCTTCAGGACCGTGGGCACCCTGCTGGTCTTCGCCTTCCTGGTCGCCCCTCCGGCCACCGCATCCCTGGTCGCGCGGCGTGTGCCGGTGATGATGCTGGTGTCGATCCTGCTCGGGTCCTTCAGCGTGCTCGCGGGTCTGCTGGTCAGCTTCTACTACGGCACAGCGACCGCGGCGACGATCGCGGGTCTGAGCGTGCTGCTGTACTTCGTGATCCTCACCATCCGCGAGCTGGTGGACGCAGGCCGGCAGCTGCTCTCGCACCGCGACACCCCGACGGCCGCTCACGCCTGAGCGCCGCACCGCGATGGCAGCGACAGCCCGTGTCCGCGCCTCTCAGCTGCACTTGCCGCAGGTGCCGACCAGTTCGAGGCGGTGGGAGTCGATCAGGTAGCCCCGCTGGGTGTGGGCCTCGTCCGCGGCCTCACCGAGTGACCGCTCGATCGCCGGCGGCAGGACCACGTCGTCGATGCGGCCGCACACCGAGCACACCACGTGATGATGGTGTTCGGACAACTCCTCGGTCAGCTCGTAGCGCGCGACA
>LFIK01004803.1_pt1 | contig 10906 bp, 6 predicted proteins | sample 643401 | NCBI WGS metagenome assembly LFIK01 (sample SAMN03777447, study PRJNA286221) | soda lake metagenome | biome: soda lake; feature: Kulunda steppe; material: water; isolation source: sample T5-Br brine of Lake Tanatar-5 | place: Russia: Kulunda steppe | collected 2010-07
AGCTGCGCGATCGCCTGCAGGGCTGGCGCGACCAACTCGCCGCATTGCCCCCGGCGATCACCACGCGGGACGTTCGGCCCGGCAATATCGTAATGACGGAGGCCGGGGTGCCCATGCTGATTCACTGGGGAAACTGGGCGATCGAACCGGCCGGGGCCGGGTGGCCGACCAAGCCTGAACAATTGCCGATCCTTGAAGGGCATGCAGACGCCCCGGTGCTCGCCGCGTTAAGCCATGAACTGGAGCTTTTGATTGAGCAACAACGGTTCAGCTCCGCCATTGCGCTTGTGCCCCGGCTTGTCGGGTTGCTTACGCGGCGATGTGAGCCTTTCTCCATCAAGGGAACGCGGGAATGAGCGGGAGCCCTTCAACCCCCACCAGAAAACCGCACTCGAACGGCTCGGCGGAAGATGTCTCCTGGCCTACCTGTTCGGTCATCGTACCCGTCTACAACCACTGGGCATTGGTGCCGGAGTTGCTGGGCTGTCTCCAGGAACAGACTCTCCCGCAGGGGGCTTTTGAGGTAATCTTGGTGGACAACGGCTCCACGGATTACCATCCGCCGCAAAGCCTGCCCGCCAACGTTCGTATCCTGCACTGCGAAACACCGGGATCCTATGCGGCCCGTAACGTTGGCATTGCGGCTGCGGAGGGAGACTGGCTCGCGTTTACCGATGCCGACTGTCGGCCCGCCCCCGGATGGCTCGAGGCCATCCTCGAACGAGCCCGGCAGGAGGGCCAAAGCGTTCTGCAGGCCGGTGCCGTCGAGATGTACACCAATTCCGCGCGCCCCAATGCCTATGAAATCTACGACCTGATTCGCGGCATCCCGCAAGAGCATTACGTGCGCCGAGGCTACGCAGCCACAGCCAACCTCCTGGTACACCGAACCGTAGTGCACGCCCTGGGCGGCTTCGACGCTACACGTTACTCGGGAGGCGATGCGGCCTTCTGTCGCCGAGCCTCTGCCCGCGGCTATCCCATCCATTTCGTTGGCGAAGCGGTGGTGCGGCATCCCGCCCGACAGAGCCGGGCGGAAGTCGTTTCCAAGGCTCGCCGCATCAAGGGAGGGCAGCTGCTCTCGGGGTCCATGCATACGCGCGCCTATTGGGCCCTGCGGACCCTGATGCCGCCAATCCACCTGTACTACCGATATGCGCTGGCGAGGCAATATGGCGTTCGTTATCGACTCATCGCACTAGCGGTCCAGTCCCGGCTATGGGGTCATGAGCTCGGCGAGGTGCTGCGGCTGCTGCTGCGTCCCGCACGGCGTGAGCGGTAATGGAACGTACGGCACGGGAGGCAGAAGCCGTATTCCCGGCGAGAACGAACAAATCACATTAATAAGAGGTTTCGTCCCGTTATGGCGAAAGGAAATCAAACAGCCGTTGCGACGGATCGAAACGGCGGGGATGTCTCTATCGAGAAGGCCATCCTGCTGGATGTCTGTCTCGGCGTGCCCCTGGGGCGCATCTGGCTACGCATGCCCGCGTGGCAGTCCGACGAGCCCTTGGCTGCGGGACCGGAAACCACGCTTTTCAGGGGCGAGCAGCTGGGGTTGCTCAAGAAGATGCACCAGCACGGTGATGGGGAGACCGTCGAGGCCATGGCCGCACTCACCGGAATGGCGGACGCGGCGCTGGAACGCGGCCCGTTTTCCGTCACCCACAAAACCGGGGTGCCCGCCACCGAAGACCCCCACGATTACTACAGCCTGGCGAAATACTGGTGGCCCAACGAGCAATCGGAAGACGGTTATCCCTACGCTAAGCGGGACGGCCATGTGAATCCCGATTGCTATAGCGACCAGTACGATTTCGTCGAGTTGGAGACGTTCACCGAGACCGTGCTGCTGCTTTCGCTCGCCGCCTACCTGACGGAAAGGTCCGAATACGGACAGCACGCATCGCGCTTGTTGTCGGCCTGGTTTGTGGATGACGAGACGCGCCAGAATCCGACGTTTGAGTGCGCGCAAGCGGTTCCCGGGAAGATGGTGGGCCGTTGGCAAGGGCTTATTGAAGCGCGGCGCTTGATCTATGTGACGGAGGCGGTACACCTTCTCGAGGGCGCGAATCTTCTGCCATCCGAACTGTCGATGGCGATTCGCGGCTGGTACTCGGATTTCCTCGACTGGATGACCGAAAGCGCCCACGGCAAGGAGGCTGCGGCGCGCAAGAACAACATTGCTTTCTGGTATGACCTCCAGCGGATGGTATATGCCGATTTCTGCGGGCGAGAAGAGCTTGCCACGGAGATTGCGACCGAGGTGGTCATACCGCGCCTTGACGAGCAGCTTGCTGAAGACGGAAGCCTGCCGGCAGAGCTCGCGCGAGCGCATCCGCATGATTATGTCGCATTCACCGTGATGGCGATGGCAATGATCAGCTCGGTGGGGAAAAAACACGGTCTGGAGCTTTGGGATTCTCGGGAAGCAGACGGCAACAACTTCCGTGTCGCTCACGACTGGCTGCTCAGGACGACGCGTACGCATGAACTGATCGATTATCTTTGGCCGGAACACGCACAACACGAGGCAGCTGACGATACCGCACCGACCGGCATCCTCTCCGTTCCGGGTTTGATCGATCTTGGGCTGCAGCTTCGCGGCGCCCGCCGCATCGCGGAACATCGAAATGCGGCCCTTGAGGCAACACAGGCCGATCTCGACCGCGAGCGTAGAAGAAGGGCCGAACTAGAGAGCGAACTAGCTCAGGCCGAAGCCGCCATCAGTGGGCCGGCGGACGATAGTGACCAAACCCAGCGCGAGACGGCTGAGGCAACGGGCCCGGAAGGCCACGATTCAGACGTTGGCGGCGAGGGGACGGAGCCCAAAGAAACTGGTCAAGAAGATACCGCTTCGCTGCGAGAGCAGCTTGAGGCCCGCGAGCAGGAAATCGAGCGCCTGCAACGCGAGTTCGCGGCGGAGCGGGATTATCTTCAGGCCCAGCTCGATACCGCGAATGCGATGTGGGCGTTCCATGCCAATGGCGGCAAGGCGCCGGTCCTGCATGGCTCAGGCGATTCGGGCGGATCGAACGGGCAAGAGGAAACCAAGAGCGAGCGCGCAGAAAAACGTGCCAGGCCGGAAGCCCTGGATGACCGAGAAACGAGCGGTAAAAAGAAACGGCAGGTTCGTGATCTTGCTCGTTACGCAATTGAACTCGAGGCGCAATACAAGGCACTCCTGGCTTCCCGAAGCTGGCGCCTGACGGGGCCGATCCGCGTGTTATCACGCAATGCCCCTCGGGTCCTGTTGCGGCCGCCACGCCAATCGAACCAATGGCCGAAGCGTCCAGGGCTTCTCCGCAAGGCGGGCAGCCAGAGGGGCGAGTGGAATGAGTCCGTCGCGGTGCAAACCGACAGCCTGCCGGCCGAAAAGCTGGAGCAACACCGATCCAACCTGGAGCGCTACGCGCTGACACTCGAAAGCAAGATAAGAGCGGTTTTTGGAGCCGCGAGCTGGAAAGTCGCGGCTCCCCTTCGAGAATCGGTTCGTGTGTATCGCCGTGTTGTAAAGCGCGAGAACGTGAAACGTGGACGGCTGCCCCGCCGACCCTCAAGCCTGGAAGACCAAGAATGAAAGACTTGCAGGCCAGTAAATTTGGTATGCAGGAGTGCAAGAACGGCTGATGAGCAGACTAATGAAAGCAATGCCCGAGGAATTGCAGGTGCTGTATGCGCACGAGCCCCGGCACGAAAAGCATTTGCAACAGGCCTACGAAGAAGCGGGGCTGGAGCGCGAAGCCGACACCTTCGTGCTGTACCGCATCATCGGCAACGACCTCTACCCGCGCCATGCGAAGGGCCAGTCGCGCCAGAACGTGCGCTTCATCTTGGAAAACGAGCCCGAGCTGGCAGACTGCGAAAAGCGCTGGGTGCTCAACCGCATCTTCGATGCCGGCGAACGCCAGGCGATCATCGAACTGCTGGAGCAGCACGGCCAGTCGTATCTGGAGATCCCGTTCGAGGCCGAGGCGTTCGCGCAGATCGGGTGGGATTACTCCGCCTATGCGGAGCCGGGCTTCCTCAGCTCCGCAGCTTTTCAAAAGTTGGGGCGGGAACAGCAGGAACGAGTTCTCACTGCGGCCTACCGCAAGAAAAACCTCTACCTGATGAACAACAACGGGGCGCGCAATGCCGCGCTGGAGGATGGACGCGGCCGCGCCAAATGGGTCCTGCCGTGGGATGGCAACTGTTTCGTCACCCCCTCCGCCTGGGAGGCGATCCGCTCGGCCGTGCGCACCGCGCCGCACCTGCCGTACTTCGCCGTACCCATGCAACGCATCACGGACAATGCCGAGCTGCTGCGGGATAACTTTACTCCCAGCCCGGTGGAAGAGCCGCAGCTGCTGTTCCGTCGCGATGCCCGCGAACGCTTTGGCGAAAACCACCCCTACGGGCGGCGCCCGAAGGTGGAACTCTTCTGGCGCCTGGGCATTCCCGGCAAATGGGACCGCTGGAAGGACGACCCTTGGGATCAGCCGCGAGCCGAGGCTTCACCCGATGCCGGTGCCTGGGGTGTGGCCGGCTGGGTGGCGCGTCTTGCCAGCGGCAAGGCCCATCTGGAGGCCTCGACCACTGAGAGTTTCAAGAATCGCGGACTCGAGCGGCAGAAGGCGATCCGTGCCGCCATCAACCATGTGACGCGGGAAGTGTCCGCGCAGCCGGATCCCATCGGCCTGACCAGCTACCGACTTGAAGCGATCGAAGCCCTGCGCGCCAAGTACCAGGGGAAGGGCGAGTCCGGCGGCCGCCGGGCCGGGCTGCTGCAAACGCTGCTGCAGAATGCAGCGGAGGCGCTGGACCGCCAGCCGGAATCGCCGGTGGACAAACCCGAGCCCGGCCCCTCCGGCGACCTGCAGGACTACTATCACCCCGCGCCCTACTGGTGGCCCAACCCGGACACGAAGGATGGTCTGCCCTATGTAAGGCGGGATGGCGAGCGCGTGCCGGGCACCCGCATGTACGAGCCGGAGAGCCACCGCTACGACCGAACCCGGCTGCAGCGGCTGTTTGACGACACCACGACCCTGGCCCTGGCCGCCTTTGTGACCGGAAACCAGCGTTACACCAACCATTCCGTTCGCTGGCTGGAGCGCTGGTTCATCGACCCGGCCACGCGCATGAACCCGCATCTCACATACGCGCAGGTACGTTGGGGCCGAAACGGGAACCGCGGTGCACAGACCGGCATCATCGAGATGAAGGACCTGTATTACGCCCTGGATGCGGTGCGCCTGTTGCACCATGTAGGCGCGCTGTCCAGCGACCAAATGGAGCGCCTGCGCGCCTGGTTCCGCGAGTACCTCGACTGGCTGCTCACCAGCGAGCAGGGCACGAAGGAAGCCCAGGCCCGAAACAACCACGGCACCTACTACGACCTGCAGGTGGCCGCGATCGCCGCATTCCTCGACGACTACGATACCCTGTACGCCACCCTCGCCCGGGCCGAAGAGCGCATCCCGCTGCAGATCTCCTCGACCGGCATCCAGTACGAGGAGATGACCCGGACCATCACGGCCCACTACTGCTGCTTCACCCTGCAGGGCTGGCTGAACCTGCTGAACCTGGCCGCCCGTTACGATGGCAGCTTTGTCGCGCGTGCCGCCCAACCCGACCATCCCTTACGCAAGGCCGTGGAATGGCTGCTGGCCCACGAAGGCTTCCCGTGGCCCTATCCTCAGATCGATGACTTCGACCATCGGCGTTTCTTACCCGTGAAATCGATCGGGAAAGATCTGAGATTAATCTCCGCTAGTTTTGGTCGAAATGGGTTCTGCACGCCTGCGTGCTTTCCACCGCACGATGGCGTCGAGCCATATTGGTGTTTAGCTTCAACATCCGTTGGTTCCGTGGTGGAGCCACTCGGGCACAATTCACATGGTGCCTCTGAACATTGTCACGATACGCGAGCAGATCAACAAACAGGCAAATTAAAACTAATCGTTGATCGCGTCGGGGTATTATCCAACCCAGTCTCGTCCAACCGCGTTGGTCTGTCTCGTAAATATGACCCATACGAGTTAAAAGATTCAACAGCGCGTTCAGTGGGTCTTTTTACTATTGGGTTTGGCGCTCACAAGGTTGGCGCATTTTCACTCGCTGCGAAGGCTCTTATGGATAATGAGTTCGGCGATCATAGTGAGAGCCGTGTTTACCTTATTACAGACGATCCAGAATACTTCTCATCACTCTTCAGTCTTAGCGGTCGCATTACCATTATCAAGATCACAAACGGCCTGAGAAAGTATATTCGAAATATTCAAGAGAAAAGGCCCCGAATCGGTGACAATTTCTTTAATACCATATACAAGTATGTTGTGTTTTTTGATTGGGGTCACGAAAAAAACATCTGGGTCGATAGTGACACGACGATGCTTGGGGGGCTTGAGATGCTGCGGTCATTCAGCAATTCGCACGCATCGTTCACGCCCCGGATGGTCCCAGTGGACACTACGAAAGGCGGTTCCTTCTATGTGACTGTGTCTACTGATGAGACCGAAACGCCCCTCAACCACCGCGACGTCATGGAGGTGGGAGGCAGTGCCATGCATGAAGGGGTTTTGGTAGCTAGCCATCGTGTAAGGCGCGTCAATACCGGTGTGTTTTCAATTCCGCAGTCCTTGGCGTCGAGCGACCTGTTTAAGAGGATGTTTATCTTTTCCCTTACGGAAAAGCCAGGGAAAGACGGTGCGAAACGCCAATCCGATCAGAATGATATTAATCTAGCTATACGTGATGGGCTGTTTGGTGAGTCGGTTCAGGTTATGCCGTTCGTATATAACTTCAACGTCGGGCAGGTGGGCAAAGCCCGTGGAGACTACGTATCCGATATTTCTTCTCTAAACATCATCCTTCATTATCCGGGTGAGTCTAAACCTTGGGATTTCGAGGAAGCCTTGATCAAGAAGCGCACTAAAGATGACCAGAAGGGGACATTCTATTGGGCCTCGAGAGAGGTATGGTGGGAGCAGTACAATGCGATTAAAAGATCGGTCGAAAATAAGCGAGAAGCAGAATCGGGGATAAAAAGACGGCCCATCGTCGATCTTGAGAGCATCCTTAGAGAGCATGTCGATCAGGCGCTCAGAGAGTCCGACGCGTTGCAGGTTGTTGGTCGTTCAAAAAATGATCAGCCGTTGACGCAGAATTTTGTACAATTGCAAAGTGCCGTATCAAGGATGCCAAGGCTCGAGAAGGCCTCGAGGATGAAGCGCATTCAAGGGAGGGGCGGGATCCAGCTATTTGTCAATCCGGAGGATCCGAGACTTGAGTTGATGGAGAGAAGAGAGGGGAAGGGTCAAGGGGTCGTTTACAAGATATGGGATTGGGCGGCACGAGAAGGATTGTCGAACTTGTTCCTTGATATTGGAGCGAATTACGGAGAGATTGCCCTTGGCGCTTCCTATGAGGACGACGTAACGGTCGCGCTGTTTGAGGCGAATCCCGATCTGGCGGAGTATCTGAAGGCGTCTATGGGGGCACATCCGTCCCCATCAAGGTTTGATCTCTTGATGTTGGCGCTGGGCGAAGATAATGGGAGTGTGCAGTTCGCGCTTAGTCAGCGTTCTTCCGGTACTTCGTCGTTGGTGTTTGATTCTCGAATGTTGGACAAAGGGGCTTACAAGCTATTAGAAGTGCCGATGGTCAGGCTGGATGACCTACCGCTTGCGGCAATGGCGTCGGCGAATAGTGCGGTTTTGAAGGTGGACGTGGAAGGGGCTGAGCTTAGTGTGCTCAAGGGGGGGGGCGACTGGCTGGCTAGCTTGGAAAGTTATCTGGCCATCGTTGAGCTCAATCCAAAAGCAATGTTGCGTGCGTGCGGTTCTTTGCAGAAATTTGTTGAGGAAATTAAGGGATACGGTAACTTGTATGAGCTAAAGGGAGATCGGGTTGTGGTCTTTGATGAGCGGGCGTTTTTTGATAAAAATAAGAATAAGGATGTGTTTCTAGTGAAAGGCACGCAGTGGAGGCAGCGTTTAGAAGCGGCTAGGGTTTAGTGTTTCGAGGGTATGCACGGGCTCGGAGTGCTTCGAGTTCGACAGGGTGTGGGTCGTAATCGGGACGGATGGTTTTATACTTATAGTTTGGCGCTTTGGTTGCGTCGGGGCAATGTGTTGGAAAAGGACGGATGGGCTGGAGTGCCGTTGGGCCGGACTGTTTCTGTGGATGCCGGGGTGCTCGGTAGGGGGGTTGTTGGCGAAAAGGCCGGGACAGATGGATGCCAATATTAGTTAGTTGGTCCCCGGTGGCGAAGATTGGTTGGTAAGGCGGTGTAAAGATATTGGGACTGATGTATGGGAGATAAAGGGGACGGATTTATTTTTCTCGTGCATAGATGGGGTTTGGTGGCGCGACACGATGAAATGCAAAAAGTGTATGAGTGGTAGCGCTGCTGAAGGGGCGCAACGTTGTCTGGAGTGAATTATCTGCGTGCGCGAGGTATCGGTATAGGGGGCTGCATCAGGCGGCGGTGCAATACAGTCGGACACTCGCGGTTGGCCAGGGGTTGGGCATCCGATTGGGGCGTGCCGGGCTGGATGTATGCGGCGGTCCTGTTCTTGACTGTGGGAGTCGTGAGTAGCCCTGCGGCGGCGGATAGCGAGACGGTGCTTGAAACGCTGGATGTCCTGCTGACTGAGGTGGTCGAGCAGGGCCGTGAGGCGGAGCTGGACGGCGAGCCGGTGTTTACCGGGCGGGACCGTTTCCTGCCGGGCAAGGTGGCCCTGGCGTTTGGCTGGTTGCTGTGGGCAGAAGGGGCTCCGGGCGGGGAGGCGTTCGATGCGCGCCTTGCGGAATATCGAACCCTGCTGGAATCGACGCAGGATGGTAAGCGATCAATTAACCCCATCTTGCAGGTTCACGCCCCTTACACCAAGCTAGCCGGGTCCAGATTAAACGGCAGCAGGGCCTCGATGGCTTCGACGGAGGTAGCCGCAGGCAGCTCTTTAAAAACATGACGCAGATAGCGATATGGCTCATGGCCATTGGCCTTGGCGGTGAGGATGAGGCTATACAGTCTTGCTGAGGCCTCGGCCCCAGCGACCGAGTTGGCAAATAGCCAGTTGTTGCGCCCAATGACAAACGGGCGGATAGCCCGCTCGGCGGCATTGTTATCGATCGGTAGGCGACCATCTTCCACGTAACGAATAAGCTTGGGCCACTGGTTGTTGAGATAGTGCAGCGCCTTGCCGGTGGCACTTTTGGGTGGCACCTCGGGCAATGACTTATCCAGCCAGGCGCGTATTTCCTCAAGCAGCGGTAGTGCTTGCTCTTGGCGTAGCTGATAGCGCTCCTGCACGCTCACCTCCTTGGCCAGCTTCTCGGTACGGTAGAGCTTCTGGATAAATGCCAGCCCCTTGGTGGCCCGTCCGCCCTTGGCCTTGCCCTGTTTGCCCAAGGCCTTGATGGCCTCATCAAACTTGCGCCGCACATGGGCCCAGCAGCCCAGTAGGGCAATACCCTCCTGACGACCCACCAGGGCATAGCCCTCATAGCCATCGCACACCAAATAGCCGACAAAGCCATCGAGCAGGCGCACCGGTACCGCCCCACCGCGTGTCGGGTCGTAGTCAAATAGAATGACGGGCTTGTCCGGTGGGCCACCACGCTGCACCCACATGTAGGATTGACTGGATGGGGACTTGCCTTCCTCTTTGAGCACCTGCACCGGGGTTTCATCCATATACACCACGTCATAGGCCAGCAGGTGGTCCCGCAGCAGATTCATCAGGGGCAGGATGAGCACCCCCAGCTTCATCATCCAGTTGGCCAGGGTGGCCCGACCAATATCCACCCCGCTGCGCTGCAAGATGGCCTCTTGGCGATGCAGCGGCAGGCCATCCACGTACTTGGCCGTGGCCACATGGGCCAAGAGACCGGGACTGGCGAGGCTCTTGGGGATGGGCTGCGGCGGCATGGGGGCGGTCTTGACGCCTTCCTTGCAGCAGGGGCAGGCATACTTGGGACGAATGTGGCGCAGCACCCGCACCTGGGCGGGGATGACGTCCAGTTGTTCGGATACCTCCTCACCCATGCGCACCATCAATGTGCCATCATGGGGACAGACTTTTTCTGCCTCGGGGACATCGTGCAGCACCTCATGGCGCTCAATGTACTCGGGCAAGGGCTGGCGACCGGGTTTCTTGCGGGTATGGGCCGGGACCTCGGTGGTCTCGCGCTCGTTGACGGCCGCTTCTTCATCGGCCTCGTCGATGGCCAGCTCCGCCTCGTTGAACAGCCCAAGCTGCCCGGGGTGCTTTTCCGAGGAGCGGCCAAAGCGCTTGGCAATGGCCAGGTTCAGTTGCTCTTGCAGGTAAAGCACCTGCGACTGATAACGTGCGATGGCTTGCTCTTGTTCGGCGACCAGCGCCTTGAGCATATCGACATCATCGGGCAGTTGTTGGGCTTCGTTGACCATGTGCCCATTGTGCTAAAGCCCGCCCCCTTTGGTGATCGAATGTTTTGATCGACCTATAAAACCGACTTGTAGCGCAAGGTCTGATGGGGCTGCACATAGCGCAGGTCAATGCCATCCAGTAGCCAGTTGAGCTGCTGCCCCGTCAAGGTGGCCAGCGGCCCACCGAGAAAGGTCGGCCATTGGAATTGGGCTTCCTCCAGGCGCTTGAGCCACAGGCAAAAACCGCTGCGCTCCCAGTAGAGGATTTTGACTTTGTCGCGGCGACGGTTGGTGAAGACAAACAGGCGCTCACTAAAAACATCCTGACCCAACTCGCCCTCCACCAAGGCCACCAGGCCGTTAATGCCCTTGCGAAAGTCCACCGGCTGCTGGCATAGGTAAATCTCACTCAGGGTATTGGCCGGGCGCATCATGTCAGTGTCCCCAGTAACTGGCCCAGCCAGGCCGGCTCGGGCACACTGTCCAATTCCAGTGTGACGCCGCTAG
>LFIK01004805.1_pt1 | contig 10905 bp, 10 predicted proteins | sample 643401 | NCBI WGS metagenome assembly LFIK01 (sample SAMN03777447, study PRJNA286221) | soda lake metagenome | biome: soda lake; feature: Kulunda steppe; material: water; isolation source: sample T5-Br brine of Lake Tanatar-5 | place: Russia: Kulunda steppe | collected 2010-07
ATAGCCCACTGATCCTGCAAGCGGAGCACGCAGGGATCCGATGCAAAGACGTCATCGAACGCCCCCGCCGGTCCCAGCGGTAAGATCGGATTGCCCGGATACCGCTCCCAGTGCTTCAGATCCTTCGAAAGGGCGACTCCTGTTTGCTCGACCCAAGGGGCCGAAGCACTGTTTTTGGCGTTGTAGTACAGATAGTAAACACCTTCGAACTCCAAGATCCACGATTTATACAACCCTCCCGATTCCCAGGCACATTCCGGATCCGGAGACAGAATGGGCGCAGCCAGTTCCCAGTTTTTCAGATCGGTCGAGAAACACAGGCCAATGACGGCCGGTCCGTTCTCATAACCGGCGTCGGGATAGGCATGATATGTGCCGACAAAACGACCGTCTACCTGCTTTAAACACCCACGCGCATGGAGATCATTCTCCCGCAACAAACCGGTCAACGCCATGTTGTATTGGGTGACCGAGCCTTTTGGGCCCCGCCCAATCAGCAATCCTTGCTTTGTCCAAGATACCAAATCCGGGGAGTGGGCAATTCCGGTTTGGTAGCCCACCCCATCAAAGCCAACAAAGGTCATCCAATACCGGTCCTCATGCCAAAAAACAAAGGGACAATCCACGCCATGGCTGTCGAATTCACCGTCCTGATAGGAAGGTTTCAAAACGAGGGATCCGTGTTTGTAGGGCGTACGAACGGATTTCAGATAAGACATTAACAAATGGTATAGATAGTTAAACTTAACCGAGACAAAGCCGATCCGCACTTACCGTAAAACGCGATCGGACGACTAACCTCTGCCGGAGACGCTATTTACGCTTTCTGTTGATTTTCCTCTCCGGTGGTTTCAGGAATGACTTTAACCATGTTGAACCTACCCTGCAAACGGTTGAACGAGCACCTCTGCAACGTCATTGCACCCATGTGGCTCAGCCGAACGTCAACCAAATCCGGACTGTTCCTCCCTGGGTTGGATCGCAAATGGCAACGAACCGGTGCTCCGGAGGCAACCGTTGTCAGCCAATCCCGGTTGCTCTACGTATTCGCCGAGGCCTATCGCCTGACTAGGGACGAGCAATACCTGGACGCAATTCGAAACGGTGCCGAGTGTTTACTACGCGATTTTTGGGATCCGGAGAATGGTGGTTTCATCTATTCCTACGATTTGGACCGGGGCGTGGTCGATGATCGAAAATCCTGCTACGGACACGCATTTGCCATTTTTGGCCTATGCCACGCACACCGCGCCAGCGCCGATTCACGCCACCTGAACGGCGCATTGGAAACGATAGAACTGGTGTACGAAAAGTTCTTCGACAGCAAAGGCGGACTGAAGCCATTGCTGCAAAAAGACTTCAGCGGCGATGCCTCATACCGCAGCCAGAACCCTATAATGCACCTGGTTGAGGCCCTTCTGGCAGTGAGCGAAACCTTGCCTTTCGGACCTCATTTGCAACTGGCCAAATCCTGGATCGATTTTTTGTTCAACGGCGTCCGCAGCCGACAGGAACCCGCACTTGCGGAATTCTACGATGTCGATTGGAATCCGCTGGCCACTCCGCCGCCTGAATCCGAAGAACCCGGCTGCATCTGCCCCGGCCACCAGCTTGAATGGGCGTATCTATTGTCCAAAGCCGTCGAGCTCGGCCTGCCTGATTCATACCTGAACACAGCACGCTTCGCCCTGGATGCAGGCCTTCAATTCGGTTTGGATCCGCTCCACGGAGGAATCATGCGGGCGACCGACATGGATGGGACCGTTCGCGACGACCGCAAAGTCTTCTGGCAACAGACCGAAGCCATCCGCAGCCTGGCCCGTTTTGCCGTCCACCATGGTATGGAGAAATACCAGAGCCCCCTAAAAGAAACCCTGCACTTTTTCAACCAGCACCTCTGGGACCACACCTTCGGCGGCGTCTACACCGAAGTCCAACACGACGGCAGTCCCATGACCCCAGATAAAGGCTCAGTCTGGAAGGTCGACTACCACACCGTATCAATGATCTCGGAATTGCTAGACCTCAATCCCACAGATGTGTGAGCACAGAAAAACCATAAACTCCCACTCGCCACTCCGAGCCCCGTCTTGTTGGCGTTAATAGTGGAACTTTAACTGGGCAATCTCGATCGTATCTGAAGTGAACCGATAGACCATTCTGTGTTCATCTGTTATTCTTCTCGACCAAAACCCACGGAGTCCATGCTTCAGCGGTTCCGGCTTACCAATTCCCGTGGTTGGATTCCTTTTCGTATCTTTGCTCAGATCATTGATTCTCTTCAGAATCTTTTTATCGGTTCGCTGCCACTCCAAATAATCGCTCCAGGCATTGTCTGAGAATACCAATTTCATTCCTCAATAATTGCCCTCTCAACTCCCTTTCCCGCATCAAGTTCCGCAATGGACTCTAGCAGTCGTTGTGCGTTTTTCGGACTCCGCAATAAATAGGCGGTTTCCTCCAGTGCTTCATAATCATCTAAAGCCATCATTACCACAGACATATTGTTCTTTTTGGTAATAATCACCGGGTCTCGATCTGAAACAACCTTTTCAATTGTCTTCGCAAGATTTTCCCTGGCTGTTGAATATGTGATTGCATTCATTTGTCCAATATATTGGACAACTTTTTCGGAGTTTCAATCATTATTTCGGCGAGCATCTTGTTGGCTGAACGGTGACACTGATATCTACAGTCATAGATTCTGCCTCCTACACAAAAAGTCTTTTACCGCTCCAAAAATCCACCCATCCATCCGATCCAATTTCCCCGCCCCGTGAAACTCAAAAGCCATCAACTCAGATTACGTCGATGGCTCCGATTAAAATGGTGGCGAGACCCGGAATCGAACCGGGGACACAAGGATTTTCAGTCCTCTGCTCTACCAACTGAGCTATCTCGCCTTTGGCTTAGATGCCGAAATGAAGCTGCCGATATAGGCAAAGGCTTTTGCATTCGTCAACTGGCTTTTTGAAAAAATTTGTGGCTGGATCTAGCGGCGTAGGAAACGCGGCCTGTTGCACACACGGGCGCGGGGGCGCGCCTGCTCCGGAGGGTGGACGCCTCGTCCGCCCAATGAATTCCTTAGAGGTTAAATCCAGAGCAAAGATCTTTCATTTTTGCTCGGAGCTCGGGGAGAATCTTTTCGCGCTGGTCGAGGTTGCGTTTGATGCAGTTGACGAGGGCGCTGCCGACGACGACGCCGTCGGCGTGGGCGTTGATGGCGGAGACGTGTTCGGGGCGGCTGACGCCGAAGCCGACGACGAGGGGCAATTCGGTTTCGGCGCGGATGCCGGCAATGCGCTCTTCCAGGTCGACGGCCATGTCGTCGCGCTCGCCGGTGACGCCTTCGCGGCTGACGTAGTAAAGGAAACCGGTGGTCACCTCGGCGATGCGGCGGATGCGCTCGGCAGGAGTGGTGGGGGCGATGATGAAAACGGTGTTCAGGTCGTGCTTTTCGCAGGCCTGCAGGAGGTCGTCGGCCTCTTCGGGTGGCAGGTCCAGGGTCAGCAAACCATCGACGCCGGCCTCCTTGGCCTGTTTGACGTAGTTGTCGACGCCGTGAAAATACACCAGATTGTAGTAGGTGTAGAAAACAATTGGTACATCCGAGAACTTGCGGATGTCGCGCACGAGCTGGAACACCTTTTCCTGGGTCATTCCGGCCTTCAGCGCGCGGTCAGCGGCCAGCTGATTGGTCAAGCCATCGGCAAGCGGATCCGAAAAGGGCACGCCCAGTTCCAGCACTTCAGTGCCCGACTCGATCAGCGCGCGGGCAACTTCAAGGCTGGTGGCATAATCCGGATCGCCGGCACAGATGTAGGCGACAAAACGGGCACGGCCCTCCTCGCGGGCCTTTTTAAAAGTCTGTTGAATCCGGCTCATAATATCCAATCGGTCAAAAATTTCAGTACTCCGGCCTCAAGCCTCGGCCACGGCATCGAGCAATCGGTCGATCGGCACGGATTGCTCGTCACCCGATTGCAGGTTACGCAGCTTCGCCGTTCCGGCGGCCACTTCCTCTTCACCAAAAATCAAAGCCAGCCGCGCCCCGCTTTGCCCCGCGAGCTTGAACTGCTTGCCAAAGCCGACGGATTTCAGCGGATATTCCACCCGGTAACCTGCAGCACGCAGGGTGCATGCAGCCTTCAGCGCCGCGGCCCGCTGCGCGGGTCCGCCGATCACCAGGTAACAGTCCGGCGCATCGATGAGCGGCGGCATTTTACCGCGCTCCTGTAAGAGCTGACCGAGCATCACATCGCCCATGCCAAACCCTACGGCCGGCATTTCGGGGAATCCAAGGCGGCCAACCAAGTGGTCGTAACGGCCACCGCCGGCCAATGCACGGCCCTCATACTGGCCTTCACCATCAATGGCAAAGACCTCGAAGACATAGCCCGTATAGTAAGCCAGCCCGCGCACAATGCCCAGATCGATGCGAACCCACGGTGAGACCCCCAAGGCGTCGAGGTCACCCAACAGGCGCTCCCAAGACTGCAGGCGGGTTTGCAGACGCTCCTTCAGCTTTGCATCTGAAGCGATCGAACCAAAAAACTTTTGCAGTCCCTCCAAATCGCGAATGGCTACCAGCGTCTTCACCTGGGCCAAAAAGTCTTCCCGGGCCTCGCCAAACCAGGGCTCAAGCTTTTCCAACACTGCCTCCTGCGGCAGGCGCTCCATTTTGTCGACCACGCCCAGAATGCCGAGAGCGGCATCGCCCTCATGCCCCAGCGCAGCGAGGAAATCGATCCACAGGCTGCGGTCGCTCAGGCGCAGGCGAAAGTCGTTCGCGCCCAGACCGGTGGCCAGCAGACATTCGACGCACAGCGCGACAATCTCACTGTCCGCGCCTTCACCTGGCTCGCCAAACACATCCGCGTTGAATTGGTAGTGCGAACGCAGGCGACCCTTCTGCGGTTTTTCGTAGCGAAAGTTTTCGGCGATGTTGAACCACTTGATCGGGCGCTTGAGGGAATTCGCCTGACTCCCCACCATACGCGCCAGCGAGGGCGTCAACTCCGGCCGCAAGGCGACCTCGCGACCGCCCTTGTCGGTGAAGTGAAACAGCTGCTCAACGATCTCCGGGCCGCTCTTTTCGGTCAGCAGCTCTAGAGGCTCCAACGTTGGAATATCGTATTCCTGAAACCCAAAGCGGCGCGCGGCCAAGGTCCACACCCGAAACAGAAAATTCCGCTGCGCACAGGCTTCCGGATAAAAATCCCGAAAGCCCGGAAGGCATTCAAAACCGGACATAGGGCAAACAGAGTGCTCAGTCGATGTTGTCCAAATTCAAGTCCTGCAAGTGCCCTTTGAGCTCCTTACCGGCCTTAAACTTGATCACCGCACGCCGGGGGATGACAACATCCTTCTCCGGTTTGTTAGGATTGCGGCCCACCCGGGACTTTCGCACCTGCACTTCGAAAACGCCAAAGTTGCGCAGCTCGACGTTTTGACCCTTGGCCAACGAATCGGCTATCGTGTCCAAAGTAAGCTGGACGACGTCGCGGATGGTCTTCTGTGGGACCTTCCACTCGCTGCCGTCAGCCTGTGGATTCTCCTTATCCTCGAGTTTCTGGTGGACGCTCAGGACAATATCTCGTTTGGTTAAATTTGCGGACATGATGAAAACCTCTATCGTCGATTGTTAGGGTATCTATGTTTTAGAGGTGGTAGCTTTAGCCACCCACAGTGTCAAGCAAGCCAGAAATTTTTCATTAGCAATGAGTAAAGACGGAACACGCAATCCATTCGAAGAACTCCAGGAGAAACTGCAGGAAGCCCTCAAGTCGGGCAAAGTGCAGTTCCCTGGGGGTGTACCGACGGGCCCCATGGGCTTTTCCGAGCAAGGCGACGGAGAACCCCCAGCGGGTGCCGACGAGCCGGATGACTCCGACGAGGCGCTCGAGCGCATTCGCAATTTCAACCTGAAGCCGCGCGAAATCCGCGACTACCTGGACCGTTTTGTGATCCAGCAACAGGAGGCCAAAAAGGTGCTCTCGGTGGCTATCTGCGATCACTACAACCACGTGCGGCAGTGCCTGGAGAAGCCAAAACTCAAGGAGCAGGAGTATCACAAGCAGAACATCCTGCTGCTGGGGCCGACGGGGGTGGGCAAAACCTACCTGATGCGCACAATTGCGAAATTGATCGGGGTCCCGTTCGTCAAGGCGGATGCCACCAAGTTCTCAGAAACAGGCTACGTGGGCACCGATGTCGAGGAACTGGTTCGAGATCTCTACAAGGCCGCTGGCCAAAACGATGAAATCGCCCAATACGGCATCATCTACATCGACGAAATCGACAAGATTGCCTCCGCCTCCAATCAAGGTGGTGGCAAGGATGTTTCCGGCCGCGGGGTCCAAATCAACCTGCTCAAGTTGATGGAGGAAACGGATGTCAGCCTGTTCAGTCCGACCGACATGATGGCCCAGATGGGTGCGATGATGGAGATGTCCCGGGGCGGCAAAAAGCGCAAGCGCACGCTCAACACACGGCACATTCTGTTCATTGTCAGCGGGGCCTTCGACAAGCTGGCCGATTCGGTCAAAAAACGTCTTGAGGCCAACAGCATCGGTTTCGGCAGCAGTCAGGAGATGATTGACCGCGAAGCGGGCGAGTACCTGCACCGGATTGAAACCCAGGACTTGATCAAATACGGTTTTGAACCGGAATTTGTTGGCCGCCTGCCGGTGCGCGTGGCCTGCGATCAATTGACGAAGGCGGACCTGACTGAAATCCTGTTGAATTCCGAGGGCAGCCTGCTCGAACAGTATCGTCACGACTTCAAAGGCTACGGCATCGATTTCAAGATCACCCGCGAGGCAATCGAAGCGATCGCCGACCGCGCTCACCGCGAGGGCACGGGAGCCCGTGGCCTGATGACGATCTTTGAGCGGGTCTTCCGCTACTTCAAGTTTGAGCTGCCGTCGACCGGTATTGAGGCGTTTGAGGTTACGGAGGAAACGATTTTCGAGCCGCATGAGGCCTTGAAAAAGCTGCTCAAGGACAACTCCCATTTGCGGCGCACCATGTTGCAAAACGAGCTGAGCGGTTTCTCGGATCGCTTCCAGGAACTGCATTCGATCCAACTGGAATTCACCGATGAAGCCAGCGACGTGCTGGTCGACTTCGCGGTGGACAAAGACAAAACGATCCGCGCGGTCTGCGAGGAGCGGTTCAAGGACTTCGAACACGGGCTCAAGATTATCGCCCGCAACACCAATCAGGAGCAGTTTACGATCGATGCCGATATGGCCCGTGATCCGGACGGACAGCTGTCCAAATGGGTGGTCGAAAGCTTTCGCAACCGCCAACTGGAAGCGGATGAAGCGCCGACTCCGGACGATTCGGAAACGCCTGAAAAGGAATCCTGAGGCATGCCGGACGGGAACGCAGTGCGCAGCATGTTCGCGGGGATCTCCTCGCGCTACGATTCAGCCAACCGCATCCTCAGCGGCGGCTCCGACATTTACTGGCGGCGTGTGCTGGTGCGCACCGTCGCCGCCCGCCAGCCAAAAGACATCGCCGACTTGGCAACCGGCAGTGGCGATGTCGCCTTCGCCCTGGAGCGCCGACTCGGCGAATCCGCCACGGTCCGGGGTTACGACTTTTGCGCGGAGATGCTCGATGAGGCGCGCCAAAAACAATCCGCCAAAGGCACGGGCCGCATCGAGTTTGCCATTGGCGACTGCCTCAACCTGCCTATTCCCGACGCAAGCCTCGACGCCCTGACCATTGCCTTCGGCCTGCGCAATCTCGAAGACCGCGCCCAAGGCATCAGCGAAATGGCCCGCGTCCTCCGCCCCGGCGGGGCCCTGCACGTGCTGGAGTTCAGCCAACCCTACCGCTGGTTCCGTCCGGTCTACTACGCCTACCTGCGCCACATACTCCCCCACCTCGCCCGCCTCGCCACCGGCAACCGCTCGGCTTACGATTACCTCGTCGGCAGCATCGAAACCTTCCCCGACCGCGATTCAATGGCTGAGGAAATCCAATTTGCCGGCAACTTTAGTGAAGTCACCGCCAAGCCCTTGACCTTTGGCATCGTAGCCATTCACACGGCCGTGAAGTAAAGTCAGGTAGGGAAGCGTCGCCGACGGTTCCGCTGGACAGGGTAGGTTTTCCTGAGTCATTCACGGCGCCCTCGGCGAGGCCGCCCTACCTTGGGGTCGACTTCTTACAACGGGCGTGATGGCGCCCCGTCAAAAAACTCCGGTGCTCATTTGCTGAATCAAGCCGACGATCGGCAAAAACAATGCCAGCGCCACTGTGCCCATGACCAGAGACAGGCCGCTGATCATGACTGGCTCCGCGAGCGCGCCGAGGCGCTCGCTGGCTTGTTGCTGACGTTTGCGGGCCCATTCGCCGGATTGCTGAAGCTGACGCGATAGCTGTCCGCCGGCTTCGCCGACGCGGATCAGGGCGACGACCTCCGGCTCCAGCCAGCGCTTATCTTCGAGGGCATCGGCCAACATACGTCCGGCGAGCTGGGCTTCCAGCAAGCCCCGGTGAAGGTCCTGCCATGCGGCTGAGCGGGATCCAGCCGCCATCTGCGCCAAAGCGTCGCCCGTGCGAATTCGGTTGCGCAGCAAGGCCGACAATTCCAGACAGAATCGTGCACTGCGGCCACAGCGCCGCCAGCGCCCGATGACCGGCAATCGATCCGCCAAACGCGCCGTCAGCCGACAGGCACCGGGAGAAAAGCGCAGACCCCAGACCAGGCCAATGCCCACCAGCAAAACCAGCCAGAAAGACAACCCCACCCCACTGCGAACCCATTGGGTGGTCGACAGCAGCAATTCCGTCAACCAAGGCAGCGATGCCCCATCCAGCATTTGCGCATACAACTCTTCAAACCGAGGAACGACCAACAACAGGGTCGCCAAAGTGATCGCACCCCCAACCACCAGAATGGTCAGCGGATAGGCCAGGGCCGTCCCCAGACGGTTTCCCATCTCAATCCGCACCGAAGCCAAGTCCTCCACCAGCATCAGCTGATCAGCCAAGTTCCCGCCCATCCGCCCCGCCTGTAGCTGCGAACGAATTACCGACGGCAGCCGCACGCCGGCCCCATCAAAAGCCTCCTCCAGCACCACCCCCGCCCGCAGTCGCTCAGCCCCATGCGCACACAGCCTTCTCAAGACCCCACTCCCCGCATGCCTCGCCATCCAATCCAACGCCTCCATCACCCCAAATCCACCCTCCAGCAACACCCGCCACTGCGAGACCCACGCCAGCTGCTCCCGCAACGCCATCCGCGAATGAAACCCGAATTTTCGAAACATTAAGAATGGGTAAATAACTGTTTTTAGATAAGCAATTAATAAATGAGGTAGCCGCGATCGTCCTCGAGCGCGGAGGCCAATCCATCGCACTTTCCTATTACGCGCCGTGCGCCGGGGACCGTCGCAGCTACTTGCGGAGGCGCAGGGACATCAACGCAGCGACGGCGCTTAGGCTGGCCATGAAGACAATGACGGCTTGGTTCGAGATCGTGGCGATGAGGGCACCAACAACACCAGCGATCAGGAGGACGACACCGATGGTCGAGTTGCTGACGGCCACATAATCGGTGCGTTTGTTGCCGCTGGCCATGTCGACGAGGTAGGTTTTGCGACCAGTGCGGACGCCGGTGTGGGCGACGCCGAGGACAAAAAAGGCGAGCGGATAGAGCACTTCCAGCCAGGCGGTGGACAGGTTCCACAGGGGGATGCTTGCGACCAGAAAACCCATGGTGGCTGCGATGACCGAGGCAACGGTGATCACGCGTTCGCTGCAGCGGTCGGCGAGCTTGCCCCAGAAGGCTCCGCTGATCAATGCGGCTAAGCCTTCCGCGACAATGAACCAGCCAAGAAAGCGAATGGAGCTGCCGAGGGCTGATTGGGCTTGGGTTACATAAAAAGGTGCGGCGAGGGAGGACCCGAGGGCGAGGGAACGCACCAGAACAAAATCCCGAAAGGGTGCGTCCCTCCACAGCAGCGCTATGCGCTCGCGGGTTTCGGTCCAACCATTGCCGCCACCATCAGTGGCACCGGCAAACTCCCTGACGGTCGCCATGCTGCTGGCCGCCAGCATCCACAAACTTGCGGCAAAGGCCAACAACAGCCCGTAGAACGCCGGCGAATCCCAGTCCGGATTGAATACGAACACCAACCCAAATCCTGCAGCCACGGCCCCGGAAGCCGATCCCATCAGCCCGTTGAGCAGGCCCCGCCGGGTCTTGGGAATGGTCTTGCCCAAAACATCCTTGGAAGCGATCGAACAGAATCCACGCGAAAGGCTAAAAACCACAAGCAGGGCAATGATCAGCCATCCCCCCAAGGCACCGGAAAGCAACCAGGCGGTGAAGCCCATGCCGCCAATGGCCAACGCCTGGCCAATGCTACCGCCCACCCAGACCCATTTGCGCCGCTCGAACTGGCGCACGTAGCCACCAATCCAAATCTGCGGCAGCAGGCTGCCGGACTCCCGAATCGGTGTCAGCAAAGCCGTTAAAAACAGCGGGGCCTGCATGACCTGCAACAACCAGGGCAAGGTTGACTTCGGACTGCTAAGTTGATCGCCGATCTTGCTCAGCGTATTGGCCAACAGCTGAGTGAAAAAATTCCTGGGCACCTGCTCACAGGCAGCCTCGCTGATGTCTTTGCAGACGCGCCCTTCCTGCTCGTCCGCAATGCGCTCATACCAGCGGTCCAACGCCGTATTCAGCCAGCTGCGCCGCTTGCTCATTTTTTGAAATGGCCATTCAAACACGCCTTCACGGATTCGGTCGCGGACCGGGGATCATCGGCACACAACAGGTCCGATACTATAACCACATTGGGCACGCCAATGGCCAAGACCTCATCCAGATTGGAGCGCTTGATGCCACCAATGCAAAAATACGGCAAGCCCGGCTGCTGCTCC
>LFIK01004806.1_pt1 | contig 10905 bp, 12 predicted proteins | sample 643401 | NCBI WGS metagenome assembly LFIK01 (sample SAMN03777447, study PRJNA286221) | soda lake metagenome | biome: soda lake; feature: Kulunda steppe; material: water; isolation source: sample T5-Br brine of Lake Tanatar-5 | place: Russia: Kulunda steppe | collected 2010-07
AATGTATTCCTGTGTCGACAGGAAGGGCTAGGAGCTTGTCGGGGTAACGGCTTATCGGTCCGGTTTTGGGGTGATTTGGGAAAGTGGCGTGGGCAACTGACGGGCCTCAGGCGGATTTTGCCAGCCCGAGGATGTTGTGGGCGGTGCACAGGAGCGCCCATTCGGCTGCAACCTTGTCTTTGCCTCTCATAAGGAACTGCCGGAAGCCTCTGGCTTCCTTGATCGGCCCGACACCTCAGCGGACAATTCCGCCTCAGCCTGCTTCATCCGGCCATAGCTCATCGCCTTGCGCTTCGATGCGTTGGTTCTGATCAACCTGCCAGGGGCGAAACGACTTCTTCATACGAAATGTGCTGGGGTGCGGTCAGGTCAGATAATCGTGCACTACGATCTGGGGAATATCGACCTGGGACAGAGAACCCTGCAGACAATCGACAGTCCGTTCGGCACGAGACTGTCACCCATGTCTTCGGTACGAATCGTTACCCATGTCTCCGGGCCGTACAGGCGGATTGTCGATAGGGCGGCCAAGATTCGCACTCAGGTCGCGCAGAGCGGTGCGAAGCCCCTCTTCGATCACCGGATGGTAGAACGGCATACCCAGCGCCGTCTCCACATCCATGCCGGCCTGCACCGCCCAGGCCAGCAGATGCGCCAGATGCTCACCCTGTGGCGCGACCATCTCCGCACCCAGCAGGCGGCCTGTGCCGCGGTCGCCATAGAGGCGGAGCAGACCGCGGTTTTGGCGCAGGACCCGGGCGCGGCCCTGGTCGGCGAAATCCACTTCGCCCGTGGCGATGTCGCGCGAGCCCTCGGACAATTCGGCGAAGGACGCACCAACCGTCGCGATATTGGGATCAGTGAAGACGATCCCCAGAGGCGTGCGTCGGTGATGGTTCAGCACGTTTGGAAAGCGACCGGCGTTGTCCCCGGCGATGCGGCCGTCATCGGCGACCTCGTGCAGCAGCGGGATGCGGGCCGCGACATCACCGGCGAAAAAGATATGCCCGCCCCCAACTTGCCCCCCGATTTGCCCCATAGCCTGCCCCATAGCCTGCATCGTCAGCGGATCGACCTCCGGCGCGCCGTGATCATCGAGCTTGAGACCGGAGGATGCGAGGTTGAGTCCGTCAAGCGCCGGCGCCCGCCCGGTGGCGGCCAAAAGCCAGTCGAATCGTTCTTCTTGCGGTGCACCGTTTTCGGTGAACCGCACCACAACGGTATTGCCCTCACGTGTGATTTCTTGAACGTCCGCGTCCGGGTCGAATGGCAGATCGGCGCGGATCGCCATGGCCGCAGCATCGCGCACCGCTGGGTCGGACAGCGGGCCGACACCCCCGCCCTTGCCGAAGAGGCGTACGCGCACGCCAAGCCGGGCAAGCGCCTGCGCCAGTTCCAGACCAATGATTCCGCCACCGAATACGCGCGACGGAATCGGGCAGGTCGGCCCAGTTGAGCACATCATCATTAACAATCAACCGGTCCCCGACGGCCTCGAACATGCCCAGGCGGACAGGAACGGAACCGGTGGCGATGACGATGCGGGCGGCCCGCACGGTTTCGCCGGTATCGAGCCGCAGGGTATGCGGATCTTCGAATCGAGCGCAGCCTCTAAGGCGGTGGGACGGATCGAATCCCTCGACCGCATCGACCACGAAGCTGACAAAGCGGTCGCGTTCCCGGTGTACGCGCTCCATGACCGAGGCCCCGTCGATGCGCAACGCATCTGCGTGTACGCCGAAACCGGCAGCTTCGCGCACGGCCTTGGCCGATTCCGCGGCGGCGATCAGCAGCTTCGAGGGCATGCAGCCGACCCGAGCGCAGGTCGTGCCGTAGGGGCCGCCCTCGATCAGGACGATCCGGTCGGTATGCTTGCGCGCCGCACGATAGGCTCCCATGCCTGCGGTGCCTGCGCCTATGATGGCGACGTCAACGGTGTGCATGGGTCAATCCATCCGCCAGCCATGGCTGACCACAATGCTCTGGCCGGTCAGCGCGTTGGAGGGAAAGGTCGCGAGGAACAGCGCTGTGTGCGCCACATCCTCGACCGTAGTGAATTCCTTATCCACGGTCTCGCCCAGCATTACCGTGTTGATGACATCCTCTTCGGAGATGCCGAGATCCTTCGCCTGTTCGGGAATCTGCTTTTCGACCAGCGGCGTCTTGACGAAGCCGGGGCAGATAACATTCGTGCGGACACCCTTTTCGCCGCCTTCCTTGGCGATGGTCCGTGCCAGACCCATGATCGCGTGCTTGGCCGAGACGTACGGCGCCTTAAGTGCCGATGCTTCTTGCGAGTGGACCGAGCCCATGTACAGGATCGTGCCCGATCCCTGCTTATACATCGTCGGCAACACGGCCTGGGACGTCAGGAAGGCACCATCCAGATGAATCGAGACGACCTTGCGCCATTCGTCGAAAGTGAATTCCTCGACCCGCTTGACCATCTGCATGCCGGCGTTCGATAGCAGAACGTCCACCCGTCCATACGCATCGATTACCTTGTCGATGCCGCGCTGAACCGCGTCGGGATCGGTCACATCCATGTCGAGGCCCATGTGATCCTCACCAAGCGTCTTGGCGGCCGCGTTCGCCGCATCAAGGTCGATGTCGGCGATCACCACCTTGCCGCCTGCAGCGGCAAAGCCTTTCGCGATTTCAAGGCCGATACCGCTGGCACCACCGGTAATGACGCAGATCTTGCCGTCGAGTTTCATGGTCGTGTCGCCTGTTTGGTCGAGGAAAAATAAATTGATCATTCAACTGGCGGGACCGTGTCAGGCCGCGTGACGGCCGCGGATCGGATAGTCGTTGTCACGGATGAACTTCAGCCCTTTGGCGAGACTGGCCAGATCCGGCCGGGCAAACGGCGCGTTCGAGATGTCGACGACCTGAATCAACCCGTCGGCGTTGATAACGAACACGCCGGGCTCCGGGAATGGACGGTCGGTTTCCTTTTCCGAACGCGGCGCAGAAACATAAAGCCCAAGCGCCTTCATTTGGTCCACTGTCAGGCCATACCCGACCGGGAAGGTCACCCCGATCTCGTCGACGAAGCTGTGCGCACGATCTTCGGGATCGCCGGAAACCGCGACGACGCCAACCCCCGCCGCGGCGAAATCGGGCACGGTGCGTTCAAGCTCGGTCAGATAGGTCTTGCAGATCGGACAATGCTTGCCACGATAGACCACGACCATTTGCCAGTCGTGACCGTCCACGGATTTGCCGAGACGCAATTCACCGCCGCCAACCTGCGGCACGGTGATTTCGGGAAGGCGGTCTCCGGATTTCGGCGTGTTCGTCATCGTCGTCTCCACTTTCACTGTATCTGAGTTTGTCCGAATGCAGAATAACGGCAGGGTCGGCTGTGATTGTTGCCGCACTGCCGGGCTGCCTTGCGACACCATCGCCTGCCACTGAAACGCCGCTTGGCTGGCTTTGTCGTCAGTTCACCGATGTCTGGCGGGGCGCACCGGCCATCCGTTGTTCATGATGAAGGGTTCTGCGACGCGAAAAGTTCCATCGACCGGAGCCGATCGTGGCGGCGTGCGTCTCGCTGCCTTTCCCATCCCCTCGCCAGCTTGGCGACATAGGGCTTGAGCCCGATTACTCCGCCCCGGCCGCAGGCAGCCGCGGCAGGGCTTGGCGGTCGAAAGACACCGATTTGATCAGCGCAAAGACCGGTTGCCCCTCGGCGAGGGCGAGGTCCTGGACGGCCGCACGGGTGATGCGGGTGCGCAGGTGCTGGCCGTTGACATCCAGCAGCACTTCGGCAAAGGCGGTCTCAGGTTCTGATGCGATGTTGAGAACACGGGCGTCGAGGATGTTGCGGATGCTCAGCCCCTCGGGCCTTGAGCGCGCCAGCGACACATCCCGCGCCCGGACCCGAAGCCGCACCTCGGCCCCCGCGTTCAGGCCGATTTCCGGGACTTCCAGAACCGCCCCGCCGAGATCGACGGTTGTCATGTGCAGCGCCGGGTCATGCCCGGTCACCCGGCCCGCCAGCACCGTGCCGGCCTCGAACCGGCCCTGGACATCCGACAGGTCGAGGCGTTCCAGCGTTTCGGCCACACCGCCGGTCGCCACCACGCGCCCCGCCGCCAGCGCCACGATCCGGTCGCCAAGCTGCGTCACCTCTTCCAGGGCGTGGGTGACATAGATGATCGGAATCTCGAAAGCGGTCGTAAGGCGGGCGATATAGGGAAGGATCTCGCCCTTGCGGCGGGTATCCAGCGCGGCCAGCGGCTCGTCCATCAGCAACAGCCGGGGACGGGCGAGCAGCGTCCGCCCGATGGCCACCCGCTGGCGCTCGCCCCCCGAAAGCTGGCCCGCGCGGCGGTCGAACAGCGGTGCCAGGTCGAGCATCGCGACCACGTCGTCGAAGGCATAGCGCGCCGGGACCTTTGCGGCGCGCTTATAGGCGTAATCGAGATTGCCGCGCGCGGTCAGATGCGGAAAAAGCCGCGCGTCCTGAAAGACATAGCCGACCCCCCGGCGATGCGGGGCAAGCGCCGACCGTCCGCTCAGCCAGGTCTCGCTGCCGAACGTCACACGCCCCTCGGCGCCACGCTCGAACCCGGCGATCGTCCGCAGCAATGTGGATTTGCCGCATCCCGAAGGCCCGAAAAGCGCGGTGAGTCCCGAGCCGGGAATGGTCTGCTCAACATCCAGCTCGAATTCCGGATACCGCACCCGCACATCGACCGAAAGATCCGCCATTTTTACCCCAGATGGACCGGAAACCGGCGGTTGAAGGCGTAGACCGCCAGCAGAACGGTGAACGAAAAGACCAGCAGGATCGCCGCAAGGCTATGGGCGGCGGCGTAGTTGATCGTCTCGACATGCTCGTAGATCTGGATCGACACCACCTTGGTTTGGCCCGGAATATTGCCGCCGACCATCAGCACGACACCGAATTCGCCGATCGTATGGGCAAAAGTCAGGACGACCGCCGTCAAATAGCCGCGCAAGGCCATGGGCGTGGCGACGGTGAAAAAGGTATCCAGCGGCGTTGCCCGCAGGCTGGCCGCCGCTTCGAGCGGTGCGCGGCCCACAGCCTCGAACGCCCCTTGCAGGGGCTGCACCATGAACGGCAGCGAATAGATCACCGAGGCCACGATCAGCCCGGTAAACGAAAAGGTCAGGGTCGATCCGGTTGCCGACAGCCACAAACCGCCCAGCGTCGAATTCGGGCTGAGGAACACCAGAAGATAGAACCCCAGCACCGTGGGCGGCAGCACCAGCGGCAGCGCCGTTATCGCTTCGACCACCGATTTCGCCCGCGACCGGGTATGCGCCAGCCACCAGGCGATCGGCGTGCCGATGATCAGCAAAATCAACGTGGTGATCGCCGCCAGCCGAATCGTGAGCATCAAGGGTCCGAGATCGGGGAACACCATATCAGCACTTGACCTCGATCATGCCCCTAATCAGCGGGCGCATAGCCAAAGCCCTCGATCACCTCGGCGGCGGCGGATGTGCGAAGAAAGTCGAGGAAAGCTTGGGCGGCGGCGTTGTCGGCGCCGTGGTTCAGCAATACCGCATCCTGCCGGATCGGGGCGAACATGTCCGGCGGCACGTCCCAGTGGCTGCCCTCGATCGCGGCCCGATCGCTGATCACGGCGGAAAAGGCGACAAAGCCCAACTCGGCGGCGCCGGTCGCGACCATGGAATGGGTCTGGCCGATGTTCTGGCCCATGACGATTTTGGGCTGCAAGCTGTCCCACAGATCCAACGCCTGCAAGGTTTCGCGCGCGGCCACGCCATAGGGGGCGAGATCGGGATTGGCCAGCGCCACAAAACGTAAAGCGGGGTCTTCCAGCGCGGCGGGGCCATCATCGCCGATTCTGTCCGGATCACTGCTCCAGAGCGTCAGTTGACCCAGGGCATAGGTAAAGGATGTGCCCTCGACCGCGTTTCCCTCGGCCAGCAGGCGGGCCGGGGTTGCGGCATCGGCCGACAGCAGCACGTCGAACGGTGCCCCTTGGCTGATCTGGGCATAAAGCTTGCCGGTCGAGCCGGTGGTGAGCTGCAGATCGTGGCCGCTCGCCTCCCGGAACGACGGCACGAGCGCCTCGGCCGTTTCGGCAAAATTCGCCGCCACCGCCACCAGCGCCGTATCGGCCTCCGCTTTGAGGGGTATCGCACCAATGGATGTCAGCGCGAGTGCTGCCAGGAGAGTACGGCCCGAAAAGACCATCCGAATAAGTCCCGTCCCAATGATATGTACCCAATGATATGTACCATGAAACATATCGCAGGAAGGCGGCCCACGGGGCAAGCGTTAATCGCTGTCGGGACGGTCACGAAGCAGGGCGTTCAACGCCTCAAGCCGGGGTGCGCCTGAATCGACGGCATCCGCCTCGAAGCCGCGATAGAGCTCCAGAACCTGCCGACCGGTGTCTGTCAGCACCGCCCCGCCGCCGCCGGGCCCGCCACGGGTGCTTTCGACCAGGGGGTCCCGGAACATGCCGTTCAAGGTGCCGATCAATTGCCATGCGCGCTTATAGCTCATCCCCATCTCGCGCCCCGCCGCCGCGATCGAGCCGGTGCGCGCGATTCGATCGAGCAATTCGGCCTTGCCGGGGCCGATCATTTCGCTGTCGCCAAAGACGATGCGGATGCGCAGGGTCGGGTGCTTGGCGTTTTCAGTCAATTCGGGCTCGGTCATGTCGGCAAAATTGCGGAACACGGCGGCGTTGTGCAAGCGAAATGTCTCCACTCGTTGGCATTCTCCCGATGCCGGCGCTTGGTGGGAAGAATTGAGGTCTGCGTCTTGACAGGCATGCATACCTTAGTGAACTGTTGGCAGGTCAACTTATGTTGACCTCATAGACAGGGGCGCTCGGGCATTCGGCACGGGCTGAGAAGTACCCTTCGAACCTGAACCAGATCATGCTGGCGTAGGGAGTCTGCGGTTCTTCGAGCATGTGCCTTTTCCGGCCGTCTTGCGCATCGCCCCTCCCCCGCCCGAAAGGGGAAAGCGATGAACGAACCAAGAAAACGCCTCGCACAAATCCGCGGCATGCGGCCCCGTCTCCGTCATCCCCACTCTAAATCAGGAGTTCTGTAATGCGTTTCACCGAATCCGCTTTGGCTGAGACGGCCGACCTATGCGCCGCGATCCGCGCGATGCCGTTCAACCGCGAACTCGCCGACGGAACGCTGCCGCCCGAAACCTTCCAGCACTATATGATTCAGGACGCCTATTATCTCGAAGGGTTTGCTCGGGCCCTGGCGCTCACTGGATCCCGCGCGCCCGATGCCGAAGGCGTTTGCCAACTCGCGCAGTCCGCGGCCGGCGCCATCGCGGTCGAGCGGCAGTTGCACGAACACTATTTCGGCATCTATGGCGTGAGCGCTGAGACCGTCGCCGCGACGCCGCCGACGCCGGTTTGCGAGCATTACGTCAGTTTCCTGCTGGCGACGGCGGCCACGAGAGGGGTGGCTGAATCCATGGCTGCGTTGTTGCCGTGCTTCTGGGTCTATCGCGACGTCGGCCGGGACATCCACGCCCGCGCCGCATCCGACAATCCCTACGCCGCCTGGATCGACACCTATGCCGGAGAAGACTTTGACGCGGCAGTGACCGCTGCCTGCGAACTGACCGACCGGCTGGCCGAAACGGCAGGACCCGGAGATCTTGCGCGCATGCAGGCGGCTTTTGCGAAGAGCACGCTTCTGGAATGGATGTTCTGGGACAGCGCCTGGCGACGGGCTGCTTGGCCGAGTCCGGTTGAGAAGACGGCTTAGGCCTCGTTGGATTGTCATAGCGGCGGGAAACGCCACTACGACCTTACTGCATCCGCCAACACGTTACGGACGGCGGCAAATCGACGGCGATAGGCATGGGGGCTAAGGCCGACCTTGCGCCGGAACAGTCGGCGGAAGAAACTGCTGTCTTCATAGCCGACCTCGTTGGCGACGGCATCGATCGGCATGTCGGTCGTCTCCAGCACCTGCTTTGCTTCTTCCAGCCGCAATGTATGGACATAGCCCAACGGCGTCAGCCCGGTCGCCTGCGTGAATCGCCGCTTGAACGACCGTTCGGGCAACCCGCTTAGCTGGATCATGGCGGCGACCGGTGTGGCGTGCATGTAGTTGTCGCCAATCCAGCTTTGCACGGCGGCAATCCGCCCATCTTCTGCCTGTCTCGAGCAGACCAGCGCGGAATAGGGAAGCTGGCCGTGGCTGTGCCAATCGATCAAATAGGCGCGCGCAAGGCGCATCGCCTCATCCTGGCCGAAGAAGCGGGCTGCCAAAAACAGCCCGAGATCGAGATACGACGTGACGCCGCCTGACGTGATCACGCGCTGCCCCTCTCCGGACGCCACCAAACACCGCGCGCCGTGCACTGTCACCCGTGGGTATCGTCGGCGCATCGTATCGCAATAGGCCCAGTGCGTTGTGGCTTCGCAACCGTCGAGCAACCCCGCTTCGGCCAGCAGCAGCGCTCCGGAACAGGCCGATGCGATCGTCGCGCCCGCCTGGTGGGACCGGCGGAGCCATTCGATCGCGGCATCGAAGCGCCCGGTAATGGATGTGTCGGGCGGGACCAGAATCTCCGGCACGTATACCACGTTGGGACGGGGGTTATCGTCAAAAGTGCCGTGCGGCCGGATCCAGGCGCCGTTCGCCGCCTCGAACGGCGCATGTTGGGCCGCCACGATGCGGGGTGTGGCCGCCGCTGTTCCCGGCTTGCCCTCGGTTAGCAGGGGCCAATCCCGGCCCGCCGACGAAAACAGATCGTAAAGGCCGAACACGGTACCGGCGGTGGTTTCCGGCGATGCAAGGATCGCGACCGAAAGCCGATCTTTTCCCAAAATGGCATCCGTCATCACGAACCCCCCTGGGCGCGAGGTGGCGCTTTAGTATACCACGCGGCTCGGCTCTGCCGCCACGACGATGTCGGGGTGGCGCAACAGGCCTGTTCCTGCCCGAAATGGCCTCATTCGGCTGCCGATCGGGGGTTTAAAATATCGCGCGTCTTTTCCGGGGAAATCGCCATGTCCCATTCTATGGAGGATACGATGAGTGTCGCGGATCATCAAACTGAGACCCCACCCCAAGTTCGGGCCCGCGCCGAGGCGTTCGAGCAGAAAGTCGTCGATGTTCTCAATGGCGGCGCGCTCAGCCTCATGCTTTCGATCGGCCACCGGGCCGGGCTTTTCGACGCCATGGCCGGCTGTGAACCGGCAAACAGCGCTGATATTGCAGCGCGGGCGGGCCTTCAGGAGCGCTATGTACGCGAGTGGCTGGGCGCCATGACCGTCGGCGGGATCGTCGATCATGACGGCGGCGCCGGTACCTATAGCCTGCCGGACGAACACGCCGCGTTCATCACAAGGGGTGCAGCCAATGGGAATCTGGCCACCTTCGCCCAATACATTCCCCTGCTTGGTGCTGTCGAAGATGACATCTTGGCTTGCTTTCGCCTGGGTGGTGGCGTGCCCTATGAGCGGTTCGGCCGCTTCCATGAGATCATGGCCGAGGATAGCGGCCAGACGGTGCTGCCCGCGCTGATCGACCATATTCTGCCGCTGGCGCCGGGTCTGGTCGAGCGGCTCAAAGCGGGTATCCGCGTACTCGATGTCGGCTGCGGCCGGGGCCGGGCGGTTAACCTGATGGCGGCCGCGTTTCCGAACAGCCATTTCAAGGGGTACGATCTATCGCGCGACGCTATCGACGCCGCGCAGAGAGAGGCCGAGACGGCCGGCCTTGGCAACGCGATCTTCGACCCCCGCGATCTCAGCGATTTCGATCGCACGGCCGAGCCCGGCGCCTTCGATTTGGTCACCACCTTTGATGCGATCCACGATCAGGCCAATCCGATGGCGGTGCTGCGCGGCATCCGCCGATCGCTCGCCGATGATGGTGTCTATCTGGCCCAGGACATCAAGGGGTCGAGCCACCATCATGCCGACATCGATCATCCTATCGGGCCGCTGCTTTACACGCTGTCGTGCATGCATTGCATGACCGTCTCGCTGGCCCAGAACGGCGAAGGCCTTGGCGCCATGTGGGGCCGGGAAACAGCTCTCGCATATTTTGCGGCAGCCGGTTTCGGCGATGTGCGTGTTCACGAATTGGCGCACGACATTCAGAATTATTACTATGTCTGCCGACCGTGAGGCCGCGCCGGGCGGGCGCATGCCGCGTCCGCCCGACCGCAATGATTTCGACGGAAGGCTTGCTTTGCGGTGAAAAACCATCCATATACCATCCATACAGATGGTTTACGGAGGGTGTCATGGCCAAACCAACACTTGTTTCCAACGCAAAGGCGCTTGAGTCCGAGAAGATCACCATCAACCTTGGTTATGTTGACCTCGGCCATATCGAGCTTCTCGTGCAGGAGGGGTTTTACGCCAACCGCACCGACTTCATTCGCACTGCCATTCGAAATCAGATCGAACGCCACGCCGACACCGTTCGTCAGGTCGTTACGCGAAAAAGCGTGGATCTGGGCCTGCGCCATATCACCAGCGCGGAACTGACGGCGGCCGAGGCGGCTGGTCAGATGCTGGAAATCCGGGTTCTGGGGCTGGCCGTCATCGAATCGGATGTTTCGCCCGACCTTGCCCGCAAGACCATTTCGGCGCTGAACGTCTTGGGCTCGTTGCAGGCCAGTGAGGCCGTCAAGACGGCTCTGGCCGACCGGATCATCTGATCCTCTCACCTTAGAAAGCACACAATGACCAAGACGTTCATGCGCGGCATGGCCACGGCCACCGATCTGACCCGATCCGGCAATTTGACCGAGGCAACGGCGATGATTCAGTCGTTGCTTCAGGCCCGCAGCGGCGATGCCGACCCCACACCGCCAATGCCCGCCCGTTGGCAGGTGAGAGACCAAAAGCCGGGATTAGGGGAAACGCTGCGCAAAATCGCCGCCGGCGGCATGCC
>LFIK01004807.1_pt1 | contig 10903 bp, 14 predicted proteins | sample 643401 | NCBI WGS metagenome assembly LFIK01 (sample SAMN03777447, study PRJNA286221) | soda lake metagenome | biome: soda lake; feature: Kulunda steppe; material: water; isolation source: sample T5-Br brine of Lake Tanatar-5 | place: Russia: Kulunda steppe | collected 2010-07
TAATCTTTACTTGCCGACCATTCTAATTTCATCAGGGATCTCATGTGCTTTGCCATTGGCATCCTTATTTGAGAGCTGAGGGTACTACGTCCGAGGCTGACCCGAATGGTATATGTACGAATGTATTTGGCCCTCTCACAGTGAATGCACTGCTCCCATTATACTATATCTCATCTCTGCTGTTATCGACATCCACTTCTTAAACAGACAAGGCAGGCAGTGTGCTTTTCCTCCTTGCTTTCTTAGCTCAGGTCATGCGTGTTGCCCAACAAAATGTTTGCACTTGGCCTTGGACCACCCAGTGAGCTTGCTTATCGCTGTGTTGTCATGTGCACCCTTGATGCTATGTGGTTTTAAAGATTTCAGGTGTGCCTGTTTTTTTGTCCCTGCATCAATTGTTCATTAGATCCTTTTTTCGTGAGGAAGGGTTTTTCCAGGTAGCCTGAAAAAACAATAGTCTCAAACTTTCTTTTCTCCAACCATTTCCAACATTTCAGCCCAGCAGTCAGGCGTTTTGACTGAGTGGCTTTGCAATTCTTGTAATCTTGTTTATTACAAGAACACCAAAAACACCAGTCGGCATGTAATTTGGTGCAGTGGGTGATCTGGTGTGGAGATTTGGCTATGAAAAGTACTACTTTAGTAGGGTTCACGCTGTGGCCCATTAAGCACCGTCTCCGCGACAGGCAATTTTCAAGCTCAGCACCTGATGTGCTGTGGACAGCTTGTAAGCAGGGCCACCATAACTCTGATATTGAAAACTGCCCGGTACGGAGACCATACCCTGGGATCATGCCAAAAGTATAACCCTTTTTGGCCTCAGATAACTCCTTCTGCTGAAAGTTAAGTGTGTGACTGCAAATTTTTCTCACCTCTGAGTGAGGTTGGAGGAGTTTGTGTAACTCTTGAACAGCACGCCTTGGCAGAAGGGGGACCTGTGTGCATGCCTACAAGTCAGAGCCACATGCGCATAGGTGTGGGCTGCGGGGTGTTTGAAGCCAAAGCAGCCCGCTGAGCAATAGATCACGCCAAACTTGCAGGATGACATCAACACAAGATGCACGATAGAAAAGTGCAAGAAGGTAAGCAATCTGTGGGTGCTGAAGGCTACTTGTGGGTGCTTTACAGGCCATGTAAACGAGAGCGTCCGCATCTCAGTATTTATGCGTCAGGGGGGTCCAGCCCAGAAATAGGGCATACCTCCACTCAAAACGCCATTGATTAGGAAAAAAGCAAAAAATTAGAAGATGTTGTATATAAACGTGGCTGTAGCTATGTACTTGCCATAGTTAGTCCAGTATGTCCGATCAAGTTGAATGTCAGAGGAAAAAATATGTGACACCTTGCAAGCATTCTCTGCATGATTACCTCTGCCTCATCAGCAGAGTACAATGTGCGCAGTATTCCAGGAAATCAACTAGCCAACCGCAAAATGCAAGCTACACTGATGCCTCAACCAAACTTCTATGGACGAAGTCAAACTGTTATCACAAACAAGATATCATGCAAGTAAGTCTGATGAAGGACTGTGCTTGTGTACATATCTGAGCTTGTCTGCCTGCTTTTACTCTGGCTGCTTGCTCTAGATTTGTCTTAACCCAGCACTGCTTGGCACAATAGTTTAAACAAGAATCCTCATCGCAGGAGGCACATAAGCAAGGCCAATGTGTCGGAAGATGTCAGTCTCACATTGGCAATCCAAGCAGCTCGCAAGAATCTGCAAGGGGTTGAAGAGCGTAGCAGCTGCAATCTTTAGACTTCTCTCTCTGTGTCACAAACAAAATGATGCTCTTCAAAAGTGCAGCAAATGGGTGGGTGCAAGAGACCGATCAGAAATGTTAAACTAGTACGAGTACACTACCAGAAAGCCCGGGCAGTCTCAGGACTAACTTAGGACGCACAAGCTTGGCAGAAATCTATTATTGAACAAAAATTTACCTATTACTTCAAAAATTTTCAATGTTTTTTAATGCTACTAACCTGGCGTTTGTTTTTTGAGCGCCGCTTCTCAGGACACAAGACAGAGTCTGAAAGATGGAGACCTGTAGCTTGATAGTCCTGTGCCAGACGCTGAGCATACTGCCTCAGCCTTGGTCGTGGAGTGTTGCACCAATACCTGGATGTGGGGTCAGATTTTGCTGCGAGTTTAAGAACTGCCTTAGGTTCAACAAACTAACTCCTGTACAGCCTCACTATTTGAGTGGACAATTACACACAGCCCATGAGGCTCTGACACACACTGAGCAAGAAAGCAATTCCTTGCCCAAATTCCAAACGCGGTTACGATATAGATTATGATTTAAAAAACCTTATTTACCGGATAGCCCTGTTAAAAGACTTGCCACTCCCAAAGTACATTACTGCGTACGGAAGTAGTCTGCGTGGATATACCTGCACGAAAAAAATGGCATTAGCTAGGCTCAGTGCAGGTTCTTGCGTGTAATTTACGTCAGATGAAACATATCCTCCAAGTATGCTGAACATACCTTGATATCAATTCGCAAGTACTGGTCCAATTTCACTGGGCCATCTCGATTCCAGATGCCCAGGAATGTCACACTCTCATCAGGACCATCTAGCAAGCGTCATCATAAAGGGATCATTAATTAAAGCTCTTCGCTCATTTTTGCCATACTCATCATGCACTTCATGATGTCAAGTTTTGGGTAGGCACAAATCACACAATTCAAGATGTCAAGTAATGGGCATGCAGGTATTATCTGGTGTAAACGATTGGTGGGGCAAGCACCTCTCAAGGTAAGGCAAGGATGGCCCTCACATCTTAAATTGGGAGTATCAATTGATTAAAGACTCTTGTACATGCCCAAATTTGGGTGAGATTTACGCGTGATGGATGCCTGTTAATTGCACCGAAAAGTCTCGAAATGATGAGGACGCTCTCTGGCATTGGCCTGAATTGTACATCTGGGTCTCTGTCTTTCATGGGCTACCAACAAGGCTTGCACAACTTTCATTTGTCTTGTTCAGCCCTTAAACCAGGACGCAATGCCAGCTTAGGCAAGGATGGAATGCCAGCCCTCTGCGATCTGCATGAACACCCTGAAACAGCACAGAGCACGGCAGGTCCATTGTGAGCAACCTGTTCACAAGGAAAGACCTACAGGTCCTTGAGAAGACGGAGTCAAAAAGCCCATCGGCCAGGGCCCCGATATCCCTCAGGCGTCTCAGCAGTGCTTGCATGAGACTTCCTTGATTGCTGAGGGGAGTGTGACCACCGAAGTCAAGCACAGCCTGCCAAACCCGCAGAATGTGACACTGGGAGTCAATTGAGTGTTGAATGTTGACGCTCAACATCAATCTCCACCCCGGTTGTAAGCACTACAAAAGGCCTGCAGGCAAGCATCTTGTCATCGAGATGGAGCAAAGACACAGGCCAGCAAGCATGCACAAATGAGATGCAAAAAGCTTAATTGACCTAGGAGCTATGCTTTGCTCCGCATGTCTGTTTGCCGTGGGCGTGCACACTCATCTCAATATGTCTGACTGCTAGGACGGAGGGATCACAGCTCAAGGTATTGAGGCATTTGAGAGCACAAACCTTGGCATCTGAACATAAGCCAGGAGGACTGACAATACAATCCACGTCGTTTGACTTGGCTGCCCCTCGCACATACGAGCCCTGCAATTTGCATGACAAAAGCACCCAGCGGGGTAAAGGAGGTGCAAACAAAAGCGGCACCTCAGTCACTCAAATCACATTAAGGTGGAATTCACACCCACATTTTGGCCCATGTGGATGTAAAGTCCTTCCAGGGATTTGACCCACACCTTACCAATTGAGCGCCTCCCTGTCATGCACACTCCTGTGCATCCCACTCAAGCACTACTTTACCAGGCTCCCGCTTTTAAGTGCACTCGAGACCCCTTGAATCAAGGCCTTCTGTTTAAGGCTGCCTACCAACTGATGAGCCTGTGCAACCAGCACCTTGCATCCCTCGAATGCATTCACCCATGGGAGCATGCCCAGTCCAGGACTTAATTTGCACCCATCTAGCATGCACCAGCATTTTATGCACTAATTACAGTCCAAGTGGTGGAGAGAAAGCAACAAGAGCTGAAGCTTGCGCAGCCTCACACGCATGATGCGCTCTCTCACCATTGCGCGCACATGCAGCCCTCCTGCTTTGGTATCATCCAGCAGAACCTCCTTAGAGAGCCCTGCAGGCACACACACACACACTACATCCTCTCAGGCCATGAACAGGTATACCAAATGCACAGGCCAGAAGGTGGATCGGTTGCCGTGCAGAGAGGCAGGCTTGAGAGTAGTGGCGGTCATGCATGCAGCGCTCGAACATGCAGCAGCTGTCATTCCCTACCTATTTCCTGAAAGCCGCTGGAAGGCAGTAATTGAGTACGAGCAAAACCCTGAGTTCCATGCTTTGGCAGCTGCTTGTATTTCGTAAGAAGGCTTTGCGATTCATCCAATCAAACATACACCTCACGAAAAATTAATGGACGGGATGGGCTTTTTACATTGAGCGCTCAATTTTTGGTGCCAAGCGTCATTGCCATTCCTTAGCAGGCAGTTCATTCCTGCTAGCACGTCTTGAGCAGCAAGCACATGCAGTGCTGGATGCAAGATGCAGCGCCTCGAACCACGCAAGCATTGCACCCTCGGAAGTTAGGGGAGCAGCAAGGTATGCACAGCTGACCCCAACACCGTGCAAAGAAACTCAGACGCTGATGCAGCTGCATTGCTCACAAGACACTCACTTTTGATGTGAGCAATGACTCTTTTTGTAAGATGATACTGACTCGTTTGTATACTAGTCAGGAAAAGAGAGTCAGATTTGCACATCTGGAAGATAGATTCTGAAAAGAGCTCATGCCTCTCACCTGTTAGCTCCCGAAGCACCTCAACAGTGACAGCTTTGAGCAAGGCCTCCACATGTGTGATGCACGTCCGCTGAATGGGTTTGGCAATGTCTTCCGCAAAACGCAGGCCCATTCTTATCTGTGGGGTCAGCCTGAAACAGCTAGGCAAGCCTGTGCAACAATGGATGTGCACCAGCTCGCTGGCGTGAAATTGAGGGCAGGAGGTGGCATGCTCTTGGCAGCAGTGCAAGCATGCTTGTGCCCGATCAGCCCATAGGCCATGCTGGCCATTGAGAACCATCGCCTGAAGGTCAGCACTTCCTTGTTTAAGCTTGGGTGGAGAGAGGTGATGACTAGGGTTGGCCAGTTCTGAATGTCAGAATCCTAGATTAGTTCAAAGACTGTGTTTATACCGTATAATATGGTTGTCCCCACCACTGGACCCCCCCGAACATGGCCAATTAGCATTTCCGCCCAATTGCTGGCCCCATTTCCAGACCCAACCATGCACAACATGCACATATGTCATAAAAAGTCAGGCTGTGTGAGAAAATGCGAGGTGGGGGCGCGGCGTGTGCGCCTTGAGCCATTCTGGCACCATTTTGCACCCTTTTGGCCGGGAAATGGTGCATCCCCAAACTTGCTCCAATCCTGCCGCTTTCCTGAACTTTAGCTGCTCTTGCATGATGATTCCATGCTAAGAAGTTGGATTAGGGGGAGGCGGTCGGGAAGGTGTGTTCCGTGGGTGACCCTGTCGCGACCGGATAAGGGTCCAAGCACAGAAAATGTGATATCGCCGCAACACATGCATGCTTTCAAGCCAGACCAAGTCTGAGGGTTCGGGCAATCAAATCAAATCTAGGAAATTAAAAATGGAGCCGATCGAGGGTGTGGGTGGGAAGCGGCTGGTCAAAACGTTTCCTAACATCTGCCTCTGTTGCGTGCATAGCTCAACGGGAGAGCTTCCCGCGCCCAAATCCACACAGGATGTGCTGGCCAATTTTACACATCTGCAGGCATCTCAAGCTCGGAGTTTGGGGCTGGGAGTGGGAAACAGCGCGCACTCTTCCAACATAACATACCTTTTTCCAAAATTGCCTTCCACTCACCGCACCAATTTTAAACCCAAGGGCACCTTCAGAATCAAAAAAATATATGCTATCCAATGTGTGCTCAGGTCAGGAAACGGTGCAGTGGATGCAAAGTTATGCCTTGAGTGGCCTATCTGGCCATGTTTGCCTAAGGAAGGGGTGACCCAGTGGTGGGGACGACCATATGGTATAATGCCCGTATTCCGTACAATCCGGAATTTGGCAAGTGCCTCAGATAGAACCATAGGGGGGTCAATCTGTAGCTTTTTAAGGGTAGATTATGCTCATGAAATATGGTTTAGGAAATTTTTGCAGTTGGAGGGCTGAAGGCGCCATAAGTGAACACACATGCCAAAGTCTCCAATAGCTAGCAACATGCAAGAGAATTACAGTCCATGTTCCAATCAAGTCTCCAAATCTGCAAGTTAGCTTCATTTGCGTTGCATCTGCTCTTGGACAACTGCCCTTCCAAACACTTGCCCTTCCACTTGGCAAAAAACTTATTTATTCCAACACATCTCTGATGGCCATCTCCTTGTCAGGAAATTATGTTGTCCAACAAATCAATTCCTGATAGCATGATCTCCTCGTCAGGCCCTGTGCCGTCTTCGAAAAGATGTTACCAAACAATATCCAGTTCCGCTCTGGTGCACAGCTGGTCACGTTTGCTGAAAGCAACCGGCTTGCTGCTGCTGACATGCGGGAGAACTGGCTGCTCAAATGCTCCTCTCACACAATTCTGCTTGCACACTTGCACCTCCTCCTCATTCACAGCCTCAGCAACCAGCACAGGCTCCAGCCACTGCCAGAAATCTCCCTGACCTTTCTTCTTGAGGTTGCTCAGGCGCTTGAGCGTGTCCTGCGGCTTCTCTTTTGCGCTGCCTAGTATCTCTCCCTTGTCAGTGCTGCCTGTTGCTGCCCCTGCTGGTGCTGAGCCTGCTGCAACTGCTGAGCTCCTACTGCCCTGACCCTGAGAGCCCTCCCCATGAGCCCCTGACAGAGAACTCTCTCCTGCAGCCTCTGTCTCTCCTCCACTATGTAGCATGTAATCCATTTTATATGTCCATGTTAAATTGCTTAAATTTCAAAGTTTTGCTGTTTCTAAGGCATGTCGATGCTGGGTCGAAGGCCACTCCAACGCCACTCCAAGGCCACTCGAAGCTACGGGTTTCCGCCGTATAATACGAGAAAATACGTAATTTTCCGTATATACGTATTCATACGGAACTGGCCAACCCTAGTTAACTGACGTATAATACAGAAAATACGTATTTCTCCGTATGTACGTATTCATACAGAACTGGCCAACCCTAGTGATGACTGTGCGTGGTATCATTTATCATCAAGCTTTGATCATTTCATTTCTTTGTCTGTGCATCACCAAGTCCCATTTAATGTGAGATCTGCTTCATGATGTGCAACTCTCAGTCCCAGTTCCAAATAGGCTCCTACATTCGCACCATTTTCTGGTGAGGCCTCGTACTGCTGCACCCGCGCACGCACGTCATCAAGGGTCTGACAACCAGCCTTCACCCAGGCTCTTGCCGTAGCTTGACCTGCATCAGTCAAATTAAAGGCAAAGAGTGGGTGCACTGTGGTAAATTACCACCCCTTGAATTGGGCTCTTAATGCCAGGAAACTTATGATCAGCAACCAAATGAATGCCTTCACCTGCTCCCCAAACTGCACTGAAGAGCCGAGCTCTTTGGCTCTCCACGTCAGACAACCATACCTGCATGAACACAAAAAAATTATACAGCTAAATGCTCAAGCATATCATCCAGTCTGTGGCACTGAGGCTCACTTCTTAATTTCAACTTCAAACCCAACAGGTTCTTTAATGGCAAGGCTTACAGGCAAGAGTGAGTTGAATTTCATGTAAAGCCTAACTTCCTTATCCACACCTTGTTCCGATTAAGGCGACCTGTCTGCAAAATTTCAAGAATCTTGGAGAAAGTCTTGCCCGGCTTTATGCCTGGACGTAGGATGAAGAGTTCCAAATGAGAAAAAGGGAGGGGGGGCAAGCATACACGCGTGAAGGACCACATCAGGCATTCAAACCCCAACCAGATCCAAGCATGCTCACTAGCATCCTCACTGGCATTCAAATGCATACTCACCAGCATCCCGGACATCCTCCTCACATGTGATTGGCTCCTGGACTTCATGGAGCTGCTGTATGGCATGCAATGTTGCCTTGCGCTGTGCATGCACAAGACGAAGCACATAAGTGAGCAGAAAGCACGCATGCTTCACGCAACGCGGACAATCGGCCCTCCAATGGTGCAGGGCAAAAACGAATAAAACTGCCATCTGGCCTAACAGCCAGCAGACGTGCTTTTTCAAATCCCTGGAAGATGGGCATTTGCAGCAGAAACAGAGCACTTGAATGCTGGGCTTAGTCCTGCTGCTCCTGTGTGCCTGGCCCATGTAGTGCCCAGCACCCTGCTGGGGCCCATGCAGGGGCCAGTGTCCCCTGCAGGCATAAATTGAATTCAAGCTAAGCATATCACCTTTCTCAAGCCCATCATGGCGACCTGACCACACATGTGCATATGCATGCGTCACTGACCCTGAAGCCTCCTGGATCGTTGTCGGAGCCGTACAAGTCGTGCGTGATCTGTGCAGGGCATGGGCACAGGCACGGACCAGCATTGAGGAGCTTGGAACTGAAAGCATGTCGGCATCCATCTTGAGTGGAAGGACAGAAAGCCTGGCCATCGTTAATGTTTGCACTGGAAAAATGCAGCTCTTGCCCTGCATTGGTTTTGTCATGGTGCTGACAACCCATTTGCCAGTAGACATGTGCAGCTGAAATCCGAATTGGAGCAGGCAGAAATCGGAGCAAGCATAGGCCAGACGAGGCATCAGCATTATCACACAGAGCACCAGTACTGTCACACAATACCATCCCTCAGGGCACCTGTACCTGTCCCACAAGGCGTCAATGCACAACAGAGGCATTAGGTGCAGCACCAGGGTCTGCGCAAGCAACCCAGACTTGACGCGTGTGTGCAGGCTCTGCATGCACCAAGCGGCTCGGCGGGCAACACGCGCGCTCACGCACACACTCACACAAACATTTGCGCATGCTCAGCCTGCGCACCTTCAACTCATCGAGGATGCAGAATGGCCTGGCCTGGCACGCCACGTGCTCGCACACATCATTCACCATGATGCCACCCTCCTGCTGCAGCTCCAATGCCAGGCGGCTTGCCCGCTCGCCAGGCGGCAAGGCGCTGTTGTGATGAAGGCCTTGGTGTGCACGTGCGGTAAACCCTCCGCGGCCGGCAGCCCCCCCCATCATGGGGCGTTTCCCGATCACGCGGACTTGCTCCCCAATCTCCGGTGTTTCAGGCGCTTGTGCTGCATAGCAGGGGGGTGGGCTGGGTGCGCAGGCTTGCGGGCGGATGCCACCTTGGAGTCCGTTTGCAGCCTCTGCAGCTCGTGCTTCTCGCAGAGCTGCAGCCTCCAGCCTCAACTCTGCAGCGAAGCGGCGCAGAGGGATTGCACTGGGCTCCATCCTTTTCCATTGCAGCCTAGATGGGTGCACATGCACATGCACACGCTTGCGCTTGCAAACACACACATGAACACTGAGAATGCCTTGAAAGCATGGGTGAAGCCCGAGTAAGAAGGCACACGCACAGCAGAGCCCAATGGCACTCATCTCCTAGGGGTGCGTTTGTAAGAAGTAGGCAGCTTGCCAGCATTAGAGCCACAGCTCTCCTTCTAAGCCTCCTACAAGGAGTCCTGGCAAGCACTTCGCGTCCTGCGCGTCCTGCTGACTGCTAGCTTTTTGTGCAAACATACCTCCACTGGCCTATTCAGACCTTGTTCTAGCCACTCACCACCCCCATCATGCATAGGCACATGGCCTGCTCCTTCACTGGGAAGGGCGAGACTGCGCGCTTGGGGACTGAATATAGAATGCAGCTTTAAATCGTTGATGTAGCTTGGAATCGTTGATGCTTGGGGCTTCCTGCAGGGGCTGTGCACCCATGTCGAACCAAAAAGCGCAAGGGTTGCCGTATGGCATGCGCCATATCATGTGCACCTGGACGCCTTATTTGCAATGGCAAGGATAGCCATCAAGTTGAGCAGGCTCTACTTGAGCCTCATGACGAATAGATGCTCAGGATAACAAGCGTCTCAATTGGGCAGCTGAACGTTGCTCTCTGGCTCGTGCCATACTTCAGCACAGGCCAATTGGCTGCCTATGCTCACTATCTTGGTCACCACGCAGGCAGGCACGGCCAAGGCACCCTTACTCTCGTTCCACACCTTCTCTGTCTTTCCTGGTCCACCTCCTGCGCAGTAGCCAAATGGTTCTAAGCGCGGCCGCCTCATCAAATGGCTCCACCCAGCGGCCACCCACTCCCCAGGTCATACGGGGATTGCTGCAGATCTCCTCAGGCCCTGGTAGCACATACCTGCTGAACAGAAGGACAGCGCATCAGCTGTGGCCACAGCGTACTTGCTCTCAGAGTACAAGTCCTATAGCCTAACCCTGCATCTCCAGGTGTCAGCAAATGGTGAGTTGCCACCGCAGAATGTTCAGCCAGCCTCATACATTCTGCTCCGAGCATGCTTCTTCCATGCAAGAATCATACTTTGGCGCCTCCTCGGCCAGTGCTGGTATCAGGAGGTGCTTTACGGGCAAGCACTGGAGGCAGGTTTGGAAGGTGCAAGACCACTGAAACATGGCCAATGCTCAGAGTGTCAATGTTTGCTGGCAGTGGGGCCAGTTCACCAGCGCACAAGCTGGCAGGGTGCAAAAACTTGCCAACCTGCGAATGGACATAACAACACGACGGCATGTTGATGCAAGATGGGGGCAAAGCTCATATTGCTCACAGCTGATTGGTAGAGTCAGGCACCAGCCTTGGCTGGTGAGCAAGAGAGCTGAGCACGAACAGCGAACCCCACACCTGCAACTGTCCCTGCTTGGTGCGCTCAGGCAGCTCTGGTCA
>LFIK01004808.1_pt1 | contig 10902 bp, 10 predicted proteins | sample 643401 | NCBI WGS metagenome assembly LFIK01 (sample SAMN03777447, study PRJNA286221) | soda lake metagenome | biome: soda lake; feature: Kulunda steppe; material: water; isolation source: sample T5-Br brine of Lake Tanatar-5 | place: Russia: Kulunda steppe | collected 2010-07
ATTGCTTCTGAAGGGGTATTGACATTATAAATTGCTGCTTTCCAGATTTGTTTCATCAACGCTTTATTTTTCTGCTCAAAAGCCATTTGTGCAGGCACAACTTGAATAGGATCTAACGCCATTTCTTCTTTAGAGGTATAAAGCTCATTGGTTGGTTGATTATTTTCATCTTTTTTATAAATGGGATACCCTTTATAAGACGCACTTTCAATCAAGGTAAGACTTTTTATATGAGAAGGGTATTTGCTTGCGAACTTTAAGCCAATGCCGCCGCCAGTCGACCATCCAATAAAGTGGACTTTATCAATCTTTAATTGATGGATAAAATCCATTAAATCGTCGGCTAAATCTTCTAATGATTCAAGCGGTTTATGATAGGTTGAATCCCCAAACCCACGAAGATCTGGAACTAAAACATGATAATCCTTAAAATAAGGCACAATGGGTTCATAATGCACAGAACTACTCATATTCCCGTGCACCATCAATACAACATTAGATTGCTCACTATTAAACGATTGATACGCGATGGTTTCATTATTTTGTAAGGTTATAGTTTTTTTATTCATAAAATCCCCTTATATTTGATAAGATTTTTCGCTTTCTAAGAAAAATCCTATGATAGTTGATGTGAAAAGTCTTGGTTTTTCATACATGCTCGCGTGTCCACAGTCTTCAAGCAATAAATATTCAGCCTTCGGCATGGCACTAACAATTTCACGTTGTTGATAGGGTGGGGTTAAATAATCATACTCCGCCGCAATCACTAAAGTATTAACCAAAATATCTTTTAACTGATCTCTCACATCATGGCCTTCTGCGGAAGTGGTCAAACGAATCATTGCGTTTAAGAATGTTTCATCTGAGAAAACTTGAAGTAACGTGTCTTTCCGTTTATCCATCCAATCCATATTGTTGGTATAAAAGGTTGGGGCGTAAATGTAGGGAATCGTCGCATGATAAAAAGCCAACGCATTCTTGGTTTTCGCGATTTCATTCCATCCTCTGCCAACGTCTCTTAACCACGTATTGGTATGCGCTGCTGCGTTAAATAGTGCCATACGATTTAAATACGCTGGGTAAGCAGCCGCAAATTGCATCGCTATGCTTCCACCATATGAGATTCCTACTAAAAATATCTTAGAAAGCTCTAAATGATCAAGTAACGCTTTTAAAAGTTCAACTTGTAATGATTGATCATAGTCTTCATCCATTTTCTCACTTAAGCCTTGGTCTAAAAAATCAAAGCGAATGATATGAAAATAGTTTTTTAAAGCCGGTATAAAAGGCTCCCAACTTTTGTGCGACATCATGATGCCATTCAAAATCACCAGTGGTGGGTTATTTTGATTGCCATCTAACGTGTAAAACACTTTTTTGTTTTGAAACGTCAATTCAGCCATTAAATATACCCCAATTTTTTCGCGTCTTCTTTTAGTGTATCTCTAAAATCAGGATGGGCGATTTGAATTAAACGCTCGACTCTTTCTTTAATTGATGTGCCTCTTAAATAAGCGACCCCATATTCTGTTACGACATGGTCAACATCATTTCTCGATAAACTCACCGCAGCCCCTGGTTTTAAGGTTGGTACAATTTTACTAATGGGCTTTCTTTCCCCGGTTTTAGGATCTTTTGGCGTAGCGGTGGAATAAAGCGTGATAAAACTTCTTCCGTTTTTCGCACGCTGCGCTCCCGTTGCGGTATCGGTTTGCCCACCAGTTCCACTGAACTGAGTCGTCCCAATCGATTCAGAAGCACATTGCCCTGTTAAATCCACTTCGATGGTTGTATTGATTGAAACTTGATTGTCGTTTTGACCAATAACATATGGGTCATTCACATAGTTTCCATCATAAATTCTAACCGCTGGGTTATCATCAATAAACTCATACAGTTCTTTAGTCCCAAGCGCAAATGCAGCGACCATTTTTCCAGGGTGTAAGCTTTTCTTTTTATTACTAATGGCCCCTGATTTAAAAAGTTTCATAAACCCAGTCGTCAGCATTTCTGTATGAACGCCTAAATCTTTTTTATCAACCAAAGCATTGGCTACCGCATTGGGAATGCCACCAATCCCTAGTTGAATTGTATCGCCATCATTAATTAAATCAGCAATATACTTGCCAATCTTTTCGTCTTTTTCATTGGGTTTAATATCTGGAAGTTCTGGCGCATCATACGAAGTTTCTACCAAATAATCCACATCGTCAACATGGATTTCTAAATCCCCATGGGTTCTAGGAAAATTCGGATTGACCTCCAAAATAACAGTTTTCGCCTTTTTAGCCATGTGTTTTTCATAAACATTCGATAAAGATAGTGAAATATAACCATGTTTATCGGGCATGGATGCACTCGCCACAAAAATATCGGGCGCTTTAAAATCTGCGCGTTTGACACCAGCAAAATGAAGCTGATTTGGAATAAATGCGATGTTTTTGTTTTTAAAGGCTTTTCTCAAGTCACCTGAGAAAAACCAGCTGTTAATCGTAAAATTATCTTTATAGGTTTCTTCTACCATAAACGGATAAGGTTTCATTGGTAGACAGTTATCGATGGTCACATGATTGATTTTATCTGTGATGGTATGTAAATTACTAAAAAATGATTGCCCTTCAGACCCTGCCATTCCTGCAACAATATGATCTGAATCTTTTACTAAACTTAATGCTTTTTCAATGGTTATTGTTTTCGCCATTTTGTGATCTCCTTTCATGGTATACAGGGGTAGATGACTACCCCTGTCATGAATGATGTATTAATTCCCAATAATTTCTTGAATATCTTGAATTGCTCTTACATTATCCCAGTTATAAACTGGCTCGCCATCTTCTTCAGTTACGCTTGCTTGTAATAAAGCCATCGCTTGTGTTCCTACACGGTTCCCATTTGAATAATCAACGATTCCACCAAATGGAATATTGACTGGTTCGCTTTCTAAAGCGTCAATATAAGTATCCCAAGTAAGTTCACCATCATCAACACGGCGAAGCCCTTCTACAAAGAAGTGCGCCGCAATCCAACCTGCCATTGCGAATGAGTTCGCTGACCATTCTTCATCGACAGTCGTTGCGAAATCCCAATAGGCATCACTAAAGCCATCTTCACCTTCAGGGTCCATAATATCAATCCAGGCATTGGCATAAAGCGGGAATTGTTCAGATGCAATTTCTTCATCGACATCTTCAATAAACGTTGCATCGGCACTTACATATGAAGTAAATACTGGAAGTTCGTTCCCAGCTGTATGAAGATCTTGAATCATAATTTTTGCTGGCTCTTGGTTCGCAGCCGCAATAATAACATCAATTGAGTCATCACCAACTAAAGCGTTCGCTGCAGCACTATAATCTAAATCGCCTGCATCCACTTGACGCGTTACGAGCTCAATTCCTAGGGCTTCTGCACGTAATTCTGCACCATTTAAGATTCCTTGTCCTGCATCATCGTTGGTGTAAATAATTCCAATTTTATCTACGTTATACTCACCAAACGCACGGGCGACAATTACTTCACCCTCAGCATCAAAGATTGGCTGAACTGGGAAACTTGAACGTTCGTTACCTGTAGCTTCAGGGTTAAAGAGTGCACGAATCCCTGTTGCGTAGTAAACACGTGGAATACCAATTCCGTTTAAGTAATCACGCGTTGCCCCTACGGTAGGGGTTCCAAAGTGTCCAACCAATGCAAAGACTTCATCTTCTTCTACCAATTCTTGCGTATAACTTGTACCGAGTTCTGCATTGAACTCATCATCGTAATGGATGAATTCGATTTGACGACCATTGATTCCACCTTCGTCATTTACTCTTTCGATATATTTCTCTAAAGCATGATTGAATGGAACACCAACACTTGCAAATCCACCCGATGTTGCGGCGGTGTTTCCAATATAAATTGTGTCTTCTGTAACCCCTTGAGTTTGGTCTTCTTCCCCAAGGTTACATGCTGCTAGGGTAAAAACTGATAATGATAATACCAATGTTGCTAATAATTTTTTCATTTTACTTCCTCCTAAGTTTTTAAAAAATTATTTCTATTTTTAATCTGCTAATGCAGATGTGCTGCTTATTTTCCTAAATAGGCTTCAATTAATGCTTCATCTTTAATCAGTTTAGAAGCGTCGCCTTCTTGAATCACTTTTCCAACTTGAAGTACATATGCGTAATCTGCTATCTTTAAGGTTTGAAGCGCGTTTTGTTCAACGATAAGTACGGTAATGCCTTTATCATTCAATTTGTTGATAATTTCAAAGATGTCTTTAACAATTAAAGGCGCAAGTCCTAAGGATGGCTCATCTAAAACTAGCAGTTCAGGCGTACGCATTAACGCGCGCCCTATCTCAAGCATTTGTTGTTCTCCGCCTGAAAGGGTTGCTGAGATTTGATGAGATCTTTCTTTTAAAACCGGAAAAATATCATAAACCATCGCCAAATTAATCGCGGCCATTTCACTTGGTTTAACCGTAACTACTTTATCTTCACCTTGCGATTCAATGAGTTTTTTTAATCGTTTAGACCGAGCATTTTGAGGGATTTCACGCCCTTTTATCTGTGTTTTAGCGACGGTAAACGCCCCAATCATCAAGTTTTCATACACCGTTAAATCACTGAATAATTGACGTCCTTCTGGAGACTGTACAATGCCTTTTTTAGTGATTTTTTCAGGGGTTATTTTTGTGATGTTTTCGCCGTTAAATTCCACACTGCCTTTTTGTGCAGGAATAAGTCCACTAATTTTTTTAAGCAACGTCGTTTTCCCTGCTCCATTGGCCCCTAAAATCGCAACAACACTCCCTTTATGCACTTGCATTGAAACATTTTTTAAAGCGTTGATTGGCCCATAAGAGACATCTAAGTCTTGGATATTAAGCAATACGTCTTGATTGATTTTATCTGCCATGCTTAATCATCCTTTCCTAAGTAAGCTTCTTGGACATCTTTATGCGATTGAATTTTTTTCGGAGTGTCCATTGCTAAGAATTTCCCAAAGTTAATCGCGCACACGCGATTACAAATGTTCATCACGAAGCCCATATCGTGTTCTATTAATAAAATACTCGTATTAAACTCATCTCTAATTTTATAAATCAACGCTTCTAATTCATCGGTTTCTGAATCGTTTAAGCCTGCGGCTGGTTCATCTAAAATAATCAATTTAGGATTTGACATTAACGTTCTAGCAATCTCTATTTTCTTACGGATGCCATAAGGCTGTGACCCAGCATATAAGTCTTTAATCGATGTTAAGTTCATAAAATCTAGGATTTCTAACGCTTTTTGTCGTATGGTTGTTTCTTCTTTTTTGGCAGGAAATCTTAAGATATGTTTAAAAACCCCTGTTTTATATTGATTGTGTGCCCCAACTAAGACATTATCTAGCACACTTAAATCTGGAACCAACTCTAAATTTTGAAACGTTCTAGCGATGCCTTTATCAATCACTTCAGTCACTTTCACCGATTTTAAATCAATATAATTATTGTTGTCACCGAGTAAGGTAATTTGACCTTCGTAATTTTTATAAAATTGCGTAATACAATTAAATACAGTCGTTTTGCCTGCCCCATTAGGACCAATGATTCCAACAATTTCTTTTTCTTTAACTTCTAAGCTTAAATCATCTACGGCTTTTAAGCCTCCAAAATTCATCGATACACTGTCTAATTTTAGTAGTGTTTTATTTTCACTATGACTCATCGGTTTTCACCTGTTTCTTGTTGTGTCGTTGTTTAAATTTAGCAATGAGTTTTTTAACATCCGTCACAATATAAATTAATCCATTTGGATAAAATAAAATAACAAAGATAATTAATAATCCACCTACAATATTATAATCCGCTAAAAATCCTAAAAAGATTCTAGGGAATGCGTATATCATGAAGGCGCCTAAAATGGTTCCTGTAATAGATTTTAATCCACCCACAACAACCACCGCAACGATCGTTAAAGAAATCATTAAATCCCATCTATTGTTTGGGACGGTTTGATTCCAAATCGCATACATTACCCCAGAAAGGGCCGCAAAGACGGTTGCTAAAACAAAGGCCATCACACGATATTTAACCACATTGACCCCCATAGCTTGAGCAGCATTATGTGATCTTGACATTGCCATAAAGGCACGCCCTGTTCGACTCTTAATAACATTGTGAATAATAATCATGGTTAATACCAATACCACGACAATCATTAAAAATAGTAAGTAGCGATCTAATCCAAATCCATAAGGGACATTCCGATCAAGCGTAATGGCACCGCCAAATAATCTTAATGCGCCTAAAGAAATCCCTGTCGCATCGCCAAATACGGAGCGAAGTGAAGTGAAAATAGTATGTAAGATTTGCGCCACAAATAAAGTTGTAATGGCTAAATAAATCCCTTGAACCCTTAAACTAATAGCACCTACTAAGGCGCCAAGTGCACCACTAATTCCTAAAATAATGATAACTGAAACTATAAATGGTAACCCTCTTTGGTCAGTAAAAGGGATGGGAATATCGGTCATTAAAACCGTGACCCCTAAAGCGCCTGCACCCATAAAACCAGCAGTTGCTAAAGAGATAAGTCCACTGAACCCAAGTAATAAATTGATGCCCAGTGCCGCAATCGCATAGATTGCCATAATCGCAAGTTGATCGTTACTTGAGCGACCCCCAGGGATTAAATTTGTATACGGTGCTAAAAACAAAATTGCTAAAACCACACCGATTAAGATAAATTTATACGTTTCATGGGTCTTCATTTGATGGGTAAATTTTTGCCATATAGTTTTAAGTTTATCCATATTTACACCTTCTTCTCAGGAGCTTTACCAAATAAGCCATAAGGTTTAAAGTAAAGGATTGCCAAAATCGATACCCATACTATCGTTTGGTCCCATGTGTCTGTCACATATATATTCAATGTATACCGTGCAAATGAAATAATAAACGCCGCAATAATCGGACCATAAAATGTTTGGAACCCACCAAACGTTGCCGCAAAGAACGCTGTAACTTGAATAGTTACCAACATATCTAAACGCACCGCAGATTGACCGATCATTAATCCAGCCATCGTCCCCATCATTGCCGCAACGGCCCAAGACATCATTGTGACGGTATTCGTAGGAACCCCCATGAGTCTTGCGGTTTGTGTATTTGAAGCCGTAACACGCGTTGCAAGTCCCCAACGCGTTTTTTGAATGAATAAAAACGTCATAGTCATTAAAACAACCGTAAGCGTTATAAAGAAAATTACATTATAAGAGACTCTAGAGCCTAAAATAGTCATGTGGCCAGAAAAATATGAAGGGCTAAGGGAAGAATATCCTTGTGCACCAAACGCCCATGATTGAGGAATCAACCCTAAGAATAATAAAATAAGTCCTAAAGTGATAATTTGTTTAGACAATGGATTTTCACCCACACGTCTAATGATAAAGAAATCAATAATGATTCCTACAAAGAACCCAAAAATAATTGCAGCAAGCGAAGCGACCCAAATACTATCGGTTATCCCTATTCCTGTTCCTCTTGTTTGCATTAACCAAGCCGCAAAATACGCTCCAAGGGTCCCGATGGACCCTTGTGCGAAGTTCGTCGTACGACTCGTTCTAAAAATTAATACAATTCCAAGTGTCGCAAGTGCAACAATGCTTCCGAATCGTAAACTATTAAAAATTAAGTCGATAAATGTAGTCATTGGGCTTCACCCCACTGAATAACACTTGCGCCCCAAACATAGCCTATACCTGCCGCAATCAATGTAACAAGTGATCCCGCTTGAATACGATTCATCTCTAAGCCTTTATGTAAGGATAAGATTTGATCAATTTGCCCCATATGACCATACTCTTCTAAATATAAGGTTTGATCTTCATTTAAGTTTAACGCATCCAACATGCCTATGTGACCACTTCTTTTGATGTGTAAAATCGCTAGGTAGTCAATATCTTCACGTGATTTATCTGATTTTTCTAATGCCTTATCAATGCATTCAAACCAATTAGGCATAGAAACTTCATTTAAGCGATCTTTCATTTTTTTAGGGTCCATAAGTCTTAACGATTTATAGGCTTGATCAATATTATCTTTATTGATTGGATTTTTCGTTCCACCTACTTCGACCCCAGCAGTTCTTGCCAAGGTGCCATCGGCTTTTATGTGAGATCCAAGCAGTACGTTTTTTCCATAATTCTTACGTAAAATAATGGCACCAGCGCCTGCTGATAAGTTATACATCATAGACATATGCGGATCAGCATAATCGACAAAATCTCCATTACGGTATCCACCTACAATCATGACTGTTTGAATTGAGTCATCCGCAAGCATCATATCTTTAGCGATTTTAAATGCAGAAAGCCCCGTTGCACAACGATTTTGTAAATCAATCCCCCATGCATTGGTAGCACCAATTTGTCCTTGGACATATAGCGCACTGGTTGTTAAAGGATACTCTTTCCATTCTTCACCAATATCTAAAATTAAATCAAGTTCTTCGGCTGTAACATTGGTATTTTTTAAAGCATCCAAAGCAGCCTTTACTGCCATTTCTTGTGTCCCATCGTCTTTAGAAGGAACATATATTTGTTTAATTCCTAGTTTTTTCTCAACGTTTTCTGCTGTCCAATTGCCTTGGGTTTTTTCTGCAATTTCTGAAGCAGAACGCGTCTGTTTGGGAAGATAAATACCTGTCCCAACCACACCGACATGGTCTTTTTTTGTCATGTCAATCACTCCTAAAGTTTAATTTACAGTCTCATGCCACCATTAACACTTAGCACATGACCTGTTATGTAGCTTGATTCATCACTTGCTAAAAAGAGTGCAGAATCAGCAATTTCTTTTGGTTCACCAAGCCGTTTAAGCATGGTCATTGAAGCAAACTTATCGAGTAAGTCTTGAGGCACAGTTTTTAAAATATCAGTCATAATATAACCAGGCGCTATGGCATTCACGCGAACCGGCACGCCTTTGCGCGCAAATTCTTTCGCCCATGTTTTAGAAAGTCCAATGACCCCTGCTTTAGAAGCTGAATAATTGGCTTGACCAATGTTTCCATATTCGCCTACCACACTACTGATATTAATGATTGATCCGCCACCAATCGTTTCCATTTGTGGGCCGATATAACGGGTTAAATTAAAGACCCCTTTTAAGTTAACATTGATTACTAAATCCCAGTCTTCATCACTCAATTTTCGTGTCATTGCATCGCGGGTAATCCCGGCATTATTAACTAAAATATCGACTTGACCATATTTTTCAATGACTGTATCATAAAATGTTTTACAAGCATCACTATCAGAGACATCCAGTGTCATGCCTTCTACGTTATCATACGTATACTCTAAATCTTTCATATCTACGGCGATGACGTTCGCCCCTTCATCTGCAAATCTAAGTGCCATTGCTTTCCCTAAACCAGCAGCGCCACCAGTAACGACTGCAACTTTATTTTCTAATCGCATTATTTTTCCTCCATATTTTTAACAATGATCGCGGTTCCCATGCCTCCGCCAATACATAGCGAAGCAAGTCCGTAACGCGCATTGCGTTTTTTCATTTCGTGAATCAGTGTTACACTAATTCTATTTCCTGAAGCACCAACTGGATGACCGAGTGCAATCGCACCACCGTTGACGTTCGTTTTGGCTAACATATCATCGACTGATACTTTATACACGTTTTCTAAATCTTTTAAAACCCCTAAGGATTGTGCTGAAAAAGCTTCATTTAACTCAAATAAGTTAATATCTTTGAAGGTTAAATCGGTATGACTTAATGCATCTTCAATGGCTGGGACAGGCCCCATTCCCATAAAGTTAGGATCAACGCCCCCTTGACCAATGCCAACGACTTCTACCAACGGTGTAAGGTTATACTTTTTCAACGCGCTTTCAGAAGCAATCATCATGAATGACGCCCCATCGTTAATTCCACTACTGTTTCCAGCTGTCACGGTTCCGTCTTTTTTGAAGGCTGGACGCAATTTTTTAAGGGTTTCTTCATTTGATTTACGGTTGATATGCTCATCTTTATCAAATACAAACTCGCCTTTTCTTTGTTTGACAGTAATAGGAACAATTTCATCATCAAAACGTCCACTATCTTGCGCGTTCGCTGCGCGTCTTTGACTCTCAGCAGCAAACCCATCTTGCATTGCTCTGCTTAAATCATATTTTTCTGCTATATTTTCAGCGGTTATGCCCATATGAATAGGATTAAACGCATCCATTAACGCATCATCAATCATATGATCTTTAACGTTAAACCCACCCATCTTATGACCTTTACGCATTTTATCCGGTAAAATATAAGGGGCTTTTGACATCGATTCAATGCCGCCAGCTATAACCAATTCATTCATTCCAGCTTGAATCGATAAATAGGCATTAATAATTGATTTCATTCCTGAGCCACACACCATGTTTAGTGCGTATGCGGGCACACTCGTTGGAATACCAGCTTTAATGGAAACTTGTCTTGCGACACCTTGACCCAAACCAGCGGGTAAAATGTTTCCAACAATAACTTCATTAATTTTTTCTTTAGGGACGTTGGTTTCATCTAATATAGATTTAACAACACTCGCCCCATACTCTGCGGGATGCATATCAGAAATTGATCCCATAAACCCACCAATTGCGGTTCTTTTTGCAGAAACTACATATACTTTTTCCATACTTGCCTCCTAAATATATTATAAGGTTGCCTTTTAAAGAGCAATCTATTATACTAACCATGACATTAGCTTATGAATATGTTTTCATTTAGTGAATATATATTCATAAACTGAATTGATATTCATAATATAGCATAAAACGCTTACACTGTCAATCAAAATCATATGTTATATTTTGATGTATTTTAAACTGGAGGCATGAGTATGAACCTAGATCTAGACATTAAAC
>LFIK01004810.1_pt1 | contig 10898 bp, 16 predicted proteins | sample 643401 | NCBI WGS metagenome assembly LFIK01 (sample SAMN03777447, study PRJNA286221) | soda lake metagenome | biome: soda lake; feature: Kulunda steppe; material: water; isolation source: sample T5-Br brine of Lake Tanatar-5 | place: Russia: Kulunda steppe | collected 2010-07
CTTTGACGTGCTCAAATACAGCTATCGCTGAACTGAGCAAGGGATCAAATACTCCACCAACTGAATCAACCAACCTCCAGGTCACAATGCAGCATAAATCTGGCACTGCACTAATCTGGCGTGACAGTACTCAATTCATTAAACAAGTTACTCACGTTCATACCAGAATTGCGCTGGCTTTAGCTTGTTACTTACAATGTTAGCCTGTTGTTGTTAGCCTGATTCAAAGCCCTTCGATGACAGCAGCCTGCAGGATCTAATCATAAGAACAATATTAGCATGTGCTGCTCTTTGGTGTACGTGTACACCTGTACACGTACGTTGCGCTTGCTTATCTGATGGGGCAGGTGCAAGCAATGTACGCAAATTTCACTGTGCTGTGCTTCCCGCAGATTCACAGCGCCGTGCAAGGTTGTTGATGGCTTTTAGGTTAAGGGCCGTGGCAGACAGCCATGGATATTGACAGCCGGAAACAGGCTAGACACCCCGTCTTGGGCTCAAAATATTCAAACCACTTGATTTATTATGAAGAACAACTTTTGATTTATAATGAAGAACAAAATCCTTTTGATAGAGGAGGCTTAAGAGTGATTTTGGAATCAACTCCTTTTCACAAGGAGAGGCTGACGTACTGCGGGTTTAGCCGGCCGAACGGAAAAGAACGAAAGGCATCTGGAGTGGGGGGTTCCAGAAGGGTTAATGGGCACACGAGTGTAGCACACGAGTATCACGTTGTTTCAGGATCAGCATCGATTATGTACCATTCTCCCCTGTCCACCATTATAAATAAGTATAGGTGGCTGAGGCGCTACACAAACACGCACTTTTTTCTTAGGGTCAAACCAAAAATATTTGGCAAAGGCTCCCGGGGAAAAGGAAGTTTTCAAAAATTAGCTCCGGGCAAACAAAAACAAAAACAACATGTTACAAACCCCTTTGAGCTACTCTGTTGTTGTTAACCTCGCGCATAGTTGGACTTGCGAAAAAACAACATTCCCCTTAATACTTAATTATAATAGTTACGATTTCAAGTATGGCGATAGTGGGCATGATAAATAATGAATAATGTGTATTGAGGCAAAGTTTAGTTACCGTTCCAGGCTTGTTATACAAAAGTTTTCTTACTATATCAGGCTTGTTGTACCAGAGTCAGGGTGTATAAGGTGGCAGCTTAATTGCTGTTCTGGCAGTGTGCAAGTTACAGGAGTTTTGATTAATAATCAATTAGCTAATAACATGTAACCCTTGGGGCTCAGACACGACAACATATCTAGTCCATCTAAGTGAGGACATCCTGCCTGGCTCAGGTTCAAAGGCATGCACATTGTAGAGATGCGATGGTTCAACCACACAGGAATAACCCAAGAAGGCTTGTTCCAGCTAAAGCTGTTGTGCAAATGGTCGCTTCGGTATACTTATCGCTTGGGTAAGCAGATCCTCAATGATGTGGCCAGCTTTGATTCCCTGGGTCTGTCGCCAACATTTTGCCGCCAAGTCGTTCCCATGTGGGCACGATGGCCCCTGGCCGCCTATTGCGTTAAGGGCAGAACTGCTTCGCTATGCGACGCTAAGCCAGTGATTATCTACAGCCTTTAAAAATCGGAGCTGCTGAAATTCAGCGGCTGAATTATCTTTGTTTAGATCCTCAGAAAGCTGCCAAGTTGCTGTGAAGCTCGGTTCAATATGCTTAAAAACGTGTGAGTACCAGACGTACTCTTGGGAAAACTTTGCAACACTTTATCATTAAGACTATGAGTGGATTCTTTACTAACGTCTGTCTATTATGCATGCTTTATACTTTGCTGGTGGAGGGGTCATACGGTGCTAAGGGCCTAGGTGACTCCTTAATTGGTGCATGGAGTGTCGTCACTGCCTACAGGAAAGGAAAAAAAGCGATATCCAGACAAAGTCAACAAAGGATCTAGTCTTTGACCTTTTGGTGTGAGGCTAAATCAAGGTACGAATATTGTTGAACCGGAAAAACATTGTTAAACCTCCTCGGCGTAAGAGTGGATAGCTATTACCCCAAACAATGAGGAAAAGAGCCAAAGAAGCATGTTGATGATGATGATTCTAACAATCAACTCCCAAAGATTCCAGCTTAAGGAACGCCAGGCTAGGGCCGCTCAGGCCATGCTAGGGCCGCTCAGGCCATGCTTTCCCTCTCAGACCTACCAGATGCCAGTCTATAGCAATCACCAGAGACAACTGAATAACAACAGAAAAGGGCAGAAGTACTAGACAAATGATCAAACACGAAAATTGTGTGAGGCTTCACTACAGTTCATCACAGAGACAGGTCTGGTTCCAACAATTTAAAAGATTTGCGTGCATGTCCTTCAGCAATAAGCAGCATTGGCTGCAGCGAAGGCAGTGGTGACCCTTGTTAGCCGAATCTGGTCAATGGAGTCTGTGAAATGAGCTCCAAATGTGCTTCTATAGCTTGTGCCCAAATTATACTATTAAGGATGAGTAGCCCTCGGCGAGCTCTGGCAAGCTCCGGACAGCCGCTTTACAGGAAGCTCCATAGCTTTGTGATGTGACCCTCTTTCACTTGAACAGCACCTGGACGCTCAACAACATCTTATTAAATTAAATTTTACTTTTAGATATTATGACATTAAAGCATGCTTATAAATATATATTGCGATGAAGCTGAGGGGGAGGGATCCAACTATGGGAGAACAGGGATGCAACCATGGGAGAACAGGAATGCAACCATAAGAGAACTCGGCACACAAAGGTTTGCTGGGTAGTATGAAGTGATGGCAGATGCAGTCATTGCATCTGTAGAAGGCTCAATGCGTGAGTATGGCGCTTGTCACTGAGAGTGACATTTTTCCCTTTTTCAAGTTACAGTGCAAGCAGAGTAAGCAGCTGCTCAGCGCATCCAACCCCGTGATACTTGTTTGACACTTCTGAAAGAACAGTAGAAAGGTTCATCACTTGGAGGTTCTGTTCAGCTGTTCATGTCACCTGACTCAAAAAATAGAGACACAGGTAGGATTACTAGACAGGAGATAAAATACAGAAATCGTGACAGGTCTGTGCCTTCACTACACATCACAGTTTCAAAACACTTCCCCCTGATGAACTATTAAGCCCTTCAGGTACTAGTACTGGTGATTTCGTTCAGGTTTGCTGCAAGCAGTTATCTCTTACAGTGCTCTACACAGTTCACGGTGCTTTAGGCAGAATGGCACCAATCTCAATCAATTTAAGCAAGGGTTTCATGTCTTAGAATAGCCCATAATCCTCAATCCTGGTAAACCTTTCTGTGGGCAGCGGCTTGGTGAACAAATCTATAAGCATCAGCTCTTTCAGTACAGGACAGTACAGAACAGGAACTCCACTTCTCTGGACTGCACCCAGGGGGTTGTCGGCCAGGACCCGAGTGCTGTTGCTGTGCTGCGACATCTTTTCATCCATCGCTTCTTCCATCTTTCTACTTCTGTCCTTCTAATGGTCTCCGCAAAGCTGCTGAGTTACCCTGTGCTGCCAAATGGCCCCTGATCCATGTCCATGGCAGCAAGGTGCGTGTGATGCGCAAGGAGGTGCTCCTTGCGCGTTGGGCATTGGCTTTTTAGCGGAAGCAAAAGCACGGGCGCGGGTTGTTGCAGGTCCTCACGTCAGGGATAGCTGCCCTCAGGCGCTGCTTGTGCCCCCCGCACAGGGGGCTGGGCTTCGCTTGGTGTGCTGCGTCGGACTTCCAGCCTCGAACCCTGCGGGATTGCTGAAGTGGTCAGAGCACTCCTCTCCACTTGATCATGCTGGCTCTGCTGCACCCCAATAGGAGTGCGTGGCCTTGTTGTGGGCATCCGTGGAGCGCTGACCACCTTGCCCACGTTGGGCACCCACACTTGCCAGCCTTTGGTTCTCCCTTCTTGCGCATTCCCTACCAGCCACCCCGGCTGACCGCATCTAGCTTGCTGTGTTGCTGCTCGGGCACCAGAACGTACGGGCACAGATGTACAACCCAAGGCCTGCTTCTTCAGAACGTTTCCGTGGGGGTGGCTGGCCTGCCTTTAGCGGGGGAGCGGTTTTGCTGTGTGCATGCTTCGGCCTTGAGGTTATGGGGCAGGTTTGCACTGTCCAGCAGCTTGCGTGTGCAAAGCTTGCATTCCATGATGGCATGATTTAAGCGCTCGGCTCACCCGTTCTGTTGCAGCGTGTGAGGGGTGGATCGCTGGTGCTGTTTTCAAGCGTGCCCATGAACTCCCGCCCATTGTCACTGTCTAGTGCCTTGGAATTCTTGCTGGTGCGCGTTTGCAGGTAGCTCCCTGAGCTGTGTCTCGACCCAGGAGGCCACATCTACCTTGCTTGGGACGGATGAGATCACAGAAAGCCCGCTGTAGTCATCAAAAGGTTGACCAACCACTTGGACCCACCCTTGGACTTCCGGAAGGGACCCATCACATCGATGTGCATCAGCTCGAGCTGGGCAGTTGCTCACTGATCTAATATGCTCAAATGCTCAAAGCTGGGGCACACCATTCTGATTTTGCGTGCCAGCTACGCAGGAGCTGCTCGCTGCTAAAGAGATTTTTTGGGACAGAGCAGCTCTTGATGCCCGTCACCAGTGTCTGGATCTGCGCCAGACTGTCAAAGCTCAGGCTTCAAAGACCCAGTTTCTCATGCCAAAGCTTGGCGCGAGCGCCCTTACTCGATGGCGCCCTTGCTCCATGGCCCCACGCTTGCTCGCAAGGGTTAGACGAACAATCTGCGTTGACGCAGAAGTAATTGTTGGGGCGCAGCGTTGATGTGATGCTGCCTGATTCCATGCTGACCACCACCTCATCCTCTTCACCCAGCACCCTTACACCCAGGGCTTGCATTGCGAGAGCAGGTTGTAGGTTCCCTTGTGGACCCACATTACCTCATCCAGGATCAGGTCTTTGGACGTCCTGCTTCAACACACGCAAGTGCACTTTGCCTAACCCTTTGACTGGCTGCGAGGGTCCATACACAAGATGCTCCAAGCTGACGAACAGCTCGCGTTGGGGGGTGAAGTGAGGGGTGGTTTCGCTGTTTAGCATCTACAGGTCTGCAGCACGCGGGGCCACAGGCCAGGCTCTTGGTGCTTAATTGCTTAGAGTTCCTTCTTCAAATGGCAGATGCTGTGCGGTTCACCTTCCTCATAGCCGGGTGGTTGGGCCATGTAGATGTTCTTCTCTAGCTCTCCATTCGGGATTGCTGTATTTACGTCCAGCTGATTGAGCTCCAGGTCTTATGCCGTGGTTATAGAGAGCTATGTCAACAGGGTAGTGTGCTTGCGAACCGGGGTGTAGACCTCTTAAGAGTCGATGCCTTCGCGCTGCTTGAAGCCTTCTGCGACAAGGCGTGCCTTGTATCTCTCAATTTTCCCTGCTGATAACGAGCTTCTTAATGTCCTCAATCAGGGTGCGTTAGGCCATGCTACCAGGCTCGTAGCCTACCAGGATGCCTTTCTTGCTGACTGGGTCCAGCTTTTGCTCAGGGTCTTCGGAATGTGCACATACGGCATAGCTCAAAATGTCCTCATCATTATGACGATTGGCTTGGCACCATAGAACAGCTCGACTGGGGTCTTGGTCTCTCCAGATGTTGGCGACCGGTTGGCAATTGCTACCTTCTTGAACTGCTCCGCTGTCTCGGTAACAAAACTGAGCAGGTTGGCCATGACATGAGTGTTCCTATATATATGTTTATAAACTGAATATGCGTGGAAACGAACACGCCAGAGGAACATTGCCTTTTCGATGAATGTTAGGGTTTAAAGTGGGCTACAGTTGTTTCAGGGAAGAGGGATTCTGGCATTTTAGCCCGGGCAATACTTGCAAAGAATGATACCCTGATACTCCCTCCTGACAAAGCTAATGCCTTCAAAAAGAAGAAAAGCAGCATAAAGGAGTAAGAAAAAATGGTACATAAACTCGGAGATATCCAACATGCTGGTTTTATGCCATTGCATTCACATCTTTATGAGCCCTTCCACCAAGGAGACAAACCATCCGCGCGACTTCTCCCAGACACCACCCCACCCTCCGCGCAGATGGGTCCAGCCTACTAGGGTGTGCTGCATGGATGATAGTCCCTGTCTGCGGCATGCTGACTGTGCATGTGCTTCCTTGAAAGCTGATATTGGCACGTCTGTTGGTTGCTTGCCTAACATTGAACAAGCTGGTCATGGCTCAGGGCACATACAAGACGTCCTTGAGAAAGAAGTGGCTGGACTGACAGTTGTGCAAACGTGTCCTCACTGCTATGTCTCCAATGCCGTGGGCAGGCTCCTTGGTCTGGTTGCCAAATGCGATGTAGATGTCTTCATCCAAGTTCCTTACCTGGATGAACTGGGTCTTGTCCGGGGTGATGTGCCTTGTTGATTCAGAGTCTAGGGTCCACTGCTGGTAGTCTTCATCACGGTTGTCTTTCGTTGTGATAAGCGATACAGCCGGTGTCTTTTTCATCTCGTCGTGCATCATCTTCCGGCACTCTGCCTTGATGTGGCCCTTCTTATGGCTTTAAAAGCACTCTTTCTCCATCTTGTCATCGCTGGTGGGCTTGAACGGTGGTCTGCCAAACTTGTTTGGTATCTTCTTGAATCCTCTTGCAAGATAGGTGGATGTCTCTTGCTCTTCTTGACGGATAAGACGTTGATCCACATGCAGAAGCTTTGCTTGTACTTCGTCCAGGTCCAGCTCTTTGTCACTTGCCTTCATTATGGCGATCAGGGTCTCGTACTCATTGGGTAGTTTAGCAAGGACGCTGAGCACGACTTCAGATGGCTTGATGTTATGTCCGGTTGCCAGTAGGTCGTTTCATATTGTCTTGGCTCTGGCAATGTACTTGGGCAGGGGCTTTGACGGTCCATTGCTTCTTCTTCCGTTGCAGCTTCCTTGCCACACTCCTTGCGACGTAGATCTTCTCCAGGGTTTGCCTCCTTAGCGGTCTTGCACGCGTCCAGCGTTGTCAGGTGGTAGTTCTTAACGTTGAGGCAGATGAGAGCCAGTGCCTTCTGTTCCACAGAAGCTTCAGTTGTCTCCTCTCCAGTCGTTGTCTTCCACAGGCCCTTGTGGATGAGCAGGTACTTCAAAGTTAAAGCAATGTAAATATGAGTGCGCGTGCTTGCGTGCATGCGAGTGTGCGCGTGCTTGTGTATGTGGGTGGTGTGGTTGTGGGTGGGTGTTTGTCTGTACGTGCGCGCCTTGAGCATGCGTGTACTTGCGTATGCGTGTGTTTGTGTGTGACGCGGGGGAACAGTTGGGGTAGCGGGAGTGGATGTGGGTTCATGGCCTGGGTTGCCGTGTTGCCTAATTCAATCTTTTGAAAGCGTTCCGTGCACTCCGTGCGAACACTTGCTCTTTTATTGTGGGGGCTTTAAAAGCCCTCCGTGCGAACGGGTGTCCAAAAGTATTTGCTTTTTTTGATTCCTTTTAAAGTTTTGAAGTTAACTTAAAACAAATCAGCCGCTATTATTCAGCCGCGGGTCTACTATAGTATGTTCTTGAACTTAATATATAAGACACTTCATGAATGACAAATCCCTATCGACCCTTGCCATTGAACCTCATCTTAAAACTAAGTTATTCCTCCCCACCAAACCATTTTCTGAAAGCAAGTGAAACCAGGCATGCTGCATTATATAATGCACTTAATACATTTAGTAGCTAGCTATCTGAGCCTGATGACCCTGAGAGCTTTTTTTTGAGCTCCTGAGGAAACCTTGCCTAACCCTTTAGGCCCACAGAAATTGTTCATAAACAGTAATTGGAACTTCGAATATAAATTCCAGTTGAATACCATTCATAAGCATACACACAACTTGTTTTTGACTTGAGTAAAAAAAAAGTCGCTGAATGTCTATTGTCACGCCGAGAGACTGCTACATCCAAACTAGACACGTATGCCCCTTTTCTCGAGCAGAAAGTGAATGATGCGCAGACACAACAAACGGAGGTCATGCCCAATACTCAGAGCTCAAGGATAATTTCAGCATAAATGAGAAGCAGATCAATAGACCTCAGCAAATCAGGACCATCAAGATGTCCTTAGACCATGATAATCCCCCTGATCCAAGCTGATGCAGCCACTATCAATCAATAATGACCATAAAACCCCTGTTCCAAGATGATGCATTCAGCTTCAACCAAGCAAAATTCAGCAACCCCCCTTTATCCATGCTCATTCAGAATTTTGGATTCATCAGTGATGCGGAATAGAGTGACACTAACAAATACTCCAAGTGGGCACAAGGCCACAGACACCATCAGCCTCTTCACCTCTGTTGGGCTTAGATGCATGAAGCTGCCATATGCAAATGACTCATATGCAAATGACTCCTTAAGCGCCAACGCAGCCGACCGAACATGATGGCCAGCCTTGCTGCTCTGTCCAGATTTTAATTTTTCTTCCCTCATAGCAACAACATACGCTGAGCCCTGCAAGCTCCTGGGCGCACTCTTGTGCAACTGCACTCTGAGCAAAGGCTGCTAGAACCATGGGCACTGGTTCCACCTGCTCAATTGCTAGCTGTTTACTTCCCTGGCTGACATGCTGCAAAGATGATCCATCCTGACTGCGACGCAGGTGTGTCCAACATGATAGAGGCACAGTAATTAACAAGATAGATTCCAGGCATTGGCAATACACGACAAACCAATTGATTTTCACCCTATTTCCTTAAATGCCTGGGGTAAGAAGGTTGTGGGAATGAATCCTTTTCCAGTGTGGCAGAAATCTTGAAAGCATGTTTTGATATTTTTCATGTTTATGTTTTAGTGGTATTTCATGTGCAAATGCAGGGCGATTTGTTTTGCATGCAGACTCTTGGGCTGCAAAGGGTCAGTTTTGGGCGCATGTGGAGCATCAGCAGGAACACCCCCCCGCGTGCTAGCACACACTACTGCAGAGGCCGATGCGCATGGAACATGGCTTTTACCAGTGCTGATCAGTGGGACACTGGCAATGGTGTGTGCATCACCAGACATCAAGTGTGGGCGGTATTTAAGCACATTGCAAACAGGATTGGCACGCGCGCCCCAATCACGCGCCACATGTGTGCTGAGCATTACGTCATACAAGTGATCAACACCTTGTGTAACCAGAAATTGAACACCTTCTGTTGTAAATGTTTTGCACTCATGTGGTGTGCCTTGGTTGAGCACCATGTGGATGGGGCCCACCCACCACTTTACCGATAACACCGCTGGACGTTCTTATGGAAGTGTGGATCTGGGTAGGTGTTGGCTCGTAGAGGATCCCATTCTCATCTGCAAACTTCTTGGAAAGCAGGTTTGTCTCAGAGCATGTATCAAACAAAATGCGGGCAGGGTGTTGTGTGTGGCCCCTAAGCATAAGAGTGACACCTTCTTTCAGGCGATGCAGGCCTGCTGTCTGGGATGCATACTTGCAGACATCAAACTTGTCCTGTGCATGATCAGCAGTGCGAAATGCACGTTGGGCTGGTGATGTGGCAGACTCACTCTTGCAATGTGACTCTTTGGTGCTACTGCGTGGGTTAGGATCTGCCATTTTGGCCTTTAAGCAGGCTTCTGCTTAAGTGAGAGCAGTGCAGTCACTCGTGTATGAGCACTCACTGATGTGCTTGGGTTGCCACCTTCTTCAGGCAGGTGATCAGTGCCCTTGAGAGCGCCGATCAGTGTGGCCATTGGAACCTGAAATGAGACTTCTGCAATGCTGCTAGATCAGTGATGGCCAGCTTGTCACCTGACACTCAAACAGTCGCCATGGCAGGCGGAAGAGGCTTCTGTGGCAAAGGTGCCACTCCTGGTGTGCTGAACCTGTTGACAGGCGTAGCTCTGAATGGCACTGATGTGGTAGCTGAGACTTTGTGATCGACATCGCTCGTTTCGGCACGCTCAGTCATTAGTGCATGCTTGAATGGGCACATGCAGTGGCAGGCTTCTAAAGCACTTGCAGTATCAGGTGTGTATGCAGAATCAGGTGCAGCAGTGGCAGTCATGTGTGATTGTAGCGATTACGTATGTGCGGTGGCAGCTGTGTTGCTTGAGTGTATTCCCTGCAAGTCAGGTGCAGGCTCATGTGGTGTATAATCAGGTCCATAGCAATTGACATGCGGTGGATGATGGTGACCGCAAATATCGTGCCTGGGATGCCTTGATTCTATTGCGGATGGACATGATGGGTCCTTTTTGCCAAAACGGCCTGCTTTAAGGTTGTGTAGGCGTCGCAGAATTTCCTGTCCAATCCCTTTAAATGCAGTTTGGGTCTGTGATTTGTTTGCAGCAGACTGTGAGCTGTGCACGTTACTGACCATCTGCCTCACCGGGCGGCACTCATCTGTTGTTCGCGAGCAGAGGCCATGCTTGATGCATCTCTTGGTCCCTGGAGGCTTAGCTCTTTTTGTGGCTAGAGCAAGTAGTGAGTACTTAATATGAGCAGCACTGTTAATGGTTTGCTGTGGTGCACTTCCATGCTGGTTTGGTGACAGTGGGGCAGAGCAAGTTGTAAGACCTACCACCTTCTCAATCCTCTTAGGTCCAATGGATTCCATCTGGTTTAGCAGCTGCTGGTGCATGATGTCAGTCAAGCTCTTGACCTGCACGTCCTGACGTGCCATGTAGACCTGCAGCATGTGCTGATGCAGCTCCGGAACATGCCTCACTTTTTGCATGAGCATAAGCACAGCTCGCTTTTCAGGCACAGTTGATGCTTTGTGTATTGAGATACTTATAGGCAAAGGTGCTCAGATCGTCACCGCTGTTGAGCGTGAGGTCTTGTAGCTCCTGATCAGGGTCAGCATCAAGGTGCACGAAATGCTCTTTGAGCTTGGCAAATAGGTTTGCAGTCAGGGTGCCGCTAGTGCTGCCAGGCACATATGCGAGCAGCTCTGTTTGGTGGGCTTCATACCAGTAGTATGCGGGGCTGTCATGTGGAAA
>LFIK01004811.1_pt1 | contig 10898 bp, 8 predicted proteins | sample 643401 | NCBI WGS metagenome assembly LFIK01 (sample SAMN03777447, study PRJNA286221) | soda lake metagenome | biome: soda lake; feature: Kulunda steppe; material: water; isolation source: sample T5-Br brine of Lake Tanatar-5 | place: Russia: Kulunda steppe | collected 2010-07
ACACACACACACACACACACACACACACACACACACACACACACACACACACACACACACACACACACACACACACACACACACACGAATGTGTGAATGAATGTGTGTGTGTGCTTGTATGTGGGCGTGTGTGTCGTGGTGTGTGTGGGTGTGGGTGTGTCGTCATGTGTGTGCGCATGCGCGGATGAGGTCTTCAAAGTCAGCGCATTGAGCCCCCTCCGTCCCAGGCGTGCTCTGCTGCGCCTGCCGTGTAGGGCAATGCTGCTGCCCCTGGGCTTGCCATGTTGCGCCCACTTGCTCTGGCAGGCGGCATTCATGTATTACCGTAGCACCAGCATCACAAAATGCGGCCTAACATGTCTGCGCGCGTGTGCATGGCTGTATGTGCGCCGCAGGGGCTATGGCGTGCGTGCCACCGAGTATGCGCGGCGCGGCAGCTTCATGCTGGAGTACGCGGGGGAGATCATTGATGAGGCTGAGCTGGCCAAGCGTATGGAGGCTGCCCGCATGGCCGGTGCGTTCGCGCCTGTCTGCACCCTGTCTGCTGCCCCATGTGTGTGTATCTGTGCGCGTGCGTGTGCGTGTTTGTGAGCATGAGTGTACACGCGTGTTTTTGAATGCGGCCTGGCAGAGGAGCGCAGGCAGTGCCTGTGCCCTTTCGCGCAGGGCTTGCAGGGTGCGTGCGCTGCAGAGCAGGCCCTCTGTCATGTGTGCGCGTGCTGCGCGTAGAACTAGGGCTGCATGCATGGGCAGCGTGTCCAGGCGCGTGGCCGCTCATGCTGAGACGGTGCTGCTGCGCCGCACGTACTGAGACAGTGCTGCTGTGCCGCGCATGCGCGCAGGGGAGCCCTGCTTCTACATCATGGACCTGGGCCAGGGCCTGTACGTGGACGCGCGGCACCGGGGGAACCTGGCGCGCCTGCTCAACAGCAGGTGCGCCCAGTGCGGGTCGCGGCAGCCGCGCCAGCAGCAGGGAGGCCTGCATGTAATGCAGATGCAGGTGCACGTTGCGGAAACATGTAATGCAGATGCAGGTGCACGCTTCCGCGCGCGCCAGGGTGTGTGCGTGTGTGTGCGCGCGCGTGTGCTCGCATGTGCGCGCTGGTGCAGCCATGTGAAGGCAGGCAGGTGCCTGGTGTGAGCACGCAAGCGGGTCCCAGCCCTCCCACGCACCCGCTCGAATGTGTGCTCGCGCACCCGTGGCCGCGCCCTTGCAGCTGCGACCCCAACTGTGAGACGCAAAAGTGGCACGACGCGGCCACGGGCGAGCCGCGCATCGGCATCTTTGCCACCCGTGACATCCAGCCTGGCGAGGAGCTGACGTACGACTACTTCTTCCAGCACTACGGCGTCAGCGCGGTGGACACGGCGGACTTCATCTGCATGTGTGGGGCACCCAACTGCCGGTGAGTGTGTGCGCACTGCATGCGTGCGTGGGTGTGAGTGTGGCTGTGGGCGTGGGAGAGGAGGGGAAGGGGGGGAAAGGGTAGGGAGAGGGGAACAAAAGGAGTGGGGGGAATAAGTGTATCGTGTGACACGCACATGCCGTGCGGGAAGGACGGGGGGTAGGGAGTGCAGCCACGTGCCTGCCGCAAGCATAGATGAGGCTCGCTGGCAGCCCACGGCTACCAGGTCTCAGCCTCTCTCCCTCAACACAGCCTGCACACACGCACACACACATATGCACACGCACAGGTACACACACGTGCACACGCACACGCAGATGCACACAGACCCTCACTCTTCTTACAGCCTGCGCACTGACACGCACACGCACACCTTGCGCTTTATGCACACCTTACACTTTATCACTGGCACTTAATGCGCACGCAGTGGCACCTCGTGCAAGAATCCATAGCACACCCACGGGGCACAACACACACGCACTCGAATGCGCGCGCGCAGTGGCACCATGGACATCAACCCTGGTAAGCGCAAAGACCTGGGGCGCCGCATCGAGGTGCACTGGGACGGCGATGGCGTGTACTACCGTGGCACGATTGTGGGCTACACCGCCACCAGCCGCCGCCACGTCATCATGTATGACGACGGTGACAAGGAGCGGCTGTGCCTGGTGCGTGGCAGCTGTGTTGGTGTGCGCAGGCGCAGGCGCGTGTGGGACGCTTGTTCCATGGATGCACACAGGCATAAGGGGACCAACACGTTTGTGTTGGTGGGCCGGCATCGGCCACGCAGTACCCAGTCCAAGCTTTCTGAGCTCACGCCACCCTTCACCCTTGATGGCCCCTCAGCTCAGCGCGCACTCGCGCCCACGCATCTGGCAGGCCACATCTAGGCGCGCTGCCATAGCCTGCCCCCTGCAGCCAACCCTGAAAAGCATCCTCTCATGCTCGCCACAGCTCTTGAGGCGCCACTGGCCTTCAAGGCCACCGGGTTGTAGCTGCGTGGGGCAACCCCCCCCACCCAGCCCTCTGGCACACCATCCCAACCCTCTGGCACACCATCCCAGCCCTCTGGCGCACCATCCCAGCCCTCTGGCGCACCATCCCAACCGCCTGGCGCACCATCCCTTCCGCCTGGCGCGCACCTCTGCCCCCGCTGCATGCAGGACACAGTGCCGCACAGGTGGCTGGATGACGAGGAGGATGACCAAGAGGACACCAGCATCCCCACCGGCTCCACCTCAGCGCGCAAGGCGGCTGCGGCGGCTGCAGCCGCTGCCGCGGCGCTGCTGCCGCCAGTGAACGAGAACGGGCGAGCGTGGAGCGGGCTTGGGCGCAGCTTTGACCTGGGCCAGGCCCTGGAGGAGGGCATGCTTGAGGTGCTGGGCACGCACCGGCCGCAGCAGAATGGCGGCGGCGGGCGGCGGGCGGGCGGCAGCGCCGCAGGGGCGCCGCCCAAGAAGCGCCAGCGCAGCATCATGGGGGGCGCAGGGAGCGCAGCACAACAGCGAGGCGCGGGTGCGCAAGCTGCACACGTTGCGCGCGGCGGGTCCACGCGGCTGCGAGAGCGTGGCGGGGCGGGCGCGGTATCTGATGCAGCTGGGGCAGGGTGTGACATGGCGCTGCTGCTGCAGGCAGTGGAGTGTGAGCTTACGGGAGCACTAGATTCAGCTGACGATGGTGCAGAGCCGTTGGTGGCAGAGGGCAGGGAGGATGATGGCGAGGGCGGGGACGATGACGAGGCCCAGGAGGCGGTCACAGCGGCAGCTGCTGCCAAGGCGCACTCTTTACAGGCAGCCGCTGCACCGCTGCCACGCGCAGGCCGGGGCGCAGCGCGGCGCCAGCAGCTGCGGGAGCAGCAGGCACTGCGGGAGGCAGCGGCGGCGGCACAGGCGGCCTGGGAGGACATGCAGGGCGGGTCACAGCCCCCGCCTGACCTCTCGCAGCAGCAGCAGCAGCAGCAGCAGCAGCAGCAGCAGCAGGAGGATGAGCAGCGGGGCCACGGTGATCGGAACGCGCGGCCGCGGCTGCAGCAGACTGAGCGCAGCCGGCTGTCCATCATTGAGGAGGTCGTGGGCATCCGCATATCCTCCTTTGCATTGCCCCTGTTCCACAATCAGCAGCCGCCGTGCGCAGAGGGCGGCAGCCGCGACAAGCATGGGGAGCGCACGCACACCGCCCCCCACCCCTCTACCTCTGCCACCCCGCACCCAACTTCCTCATCCCCGCAGCCAACCCCTGCAGACGCCACGCAGCTCGGTGCCCCTCCGCCGCCGCCCGACGGCCGGCAACCCGCCGACCCCGGCCGCGACCCTGCCACCGCCACTGCGGCAGACAGGGAGGCTGACGCGCAGCAGCAGCAGCAGCCCCCTGGCGCGCGGCGCGGCAGTGCGGCGCCATCGCCCGCCCTCAGCGCCGCCCTCAGCGTGCTCCTCAGCTCGCCCCTGGTCACCATGGCTGGGCACCCAACCATGCTGGCCAAGACCTCCAACGTCAGCCTGTTCCACAGCCCATGGGCGGGCGCCAAGGCGACTGGCAGCAGCCCGCCACCGCAGCACGTGCTGCTGGGCATGGCCGGCCGCGCAGCGGGCTTCCCTGCACAGGCACTGCCCCACCTACCCCATGGCTTTGCCATGCCTATGCTGCACCCCCAGTTTGCCCGCAACTGATGCTGCTCGCCGGGCCTACCCAGCCAGTGCCCTCCAGGCGCGCGGAGACGCCCTCTGCCGACAGTGCAGCATGGGCGCACGTGGCAAAGGCACCAGGCGCTGTTCAGGCCCCCTTCTGTGGCCCGCATGCAGGTGCATGCTTCAGCATGAGCATGCTGCTGCGCCGTGGGGCGGATGGGCAGTGGGAGCCTCAGTTGCGCACGCTGCAGTGCCTTTGAGGGGAGGGAAGGGGTGAGGCCGAGGTGCCTTGACTGGGATGACCAGCCGGACAGTCTCAAGAGGCGTGTGCGCCTTGTTTGTCTGCGGGTGTGCACTCATGACCCCTTACACACTTCTGCTCCTGCCCCCCCCAGCGCGCGTTGCCGCTGCATCTTAGTTTGCCCAAACCCCTCCGAGCGCGCGTCTCAGGCGTAGGCTCGTGAACAGAATGGCCGAAATGAGGCGGTGCGGTTTGCCTGCGCCCAGCATGTCATGCAAATACTCTGCTTGCTCCTCATGCAGAGTGCGGCTGGTTTGGTTGGCCTTGCATCGGTCTTGCGTGTGAGAGCTGTGTACTGCACTGTATACTACGTCCCTGTTCTGTTCAAATGACCTATTCAGTGCCCTTATCCTTTCACCCTTTGCCAATGCCCTCCTCAGTTTTACGCCTGCTTTGCCTGGCAATTATTTCTATGCTTGACCATGTGCATATATAGAAGTGCGTGCAGGTATACGTAGGTGTCCACAAATTACTGCATCAACATAATGTACAGCCAAAAAGAGTAAAGCGTCATTTGCATACCTATCATCTGTAGCCATTAGGCATGTTTCGAACAGATTAGCACCAATTCTTTGAGCTTCCAATGGCCCCGCAAGCATGTGACATGCAGCGACACGATTTTGCATTCAAGTCCAGTGCTCGCTCGACATGGATATGTAATCCTCTGATTCCTGCCTCCTTCCTCCTTAACCCTACCTCTTTCCCCACAGCGACTTGCTTGAGCAAGTCGGCAAGCTCAGGCCAGGCACATCAGCAATTGCCCTGCTGGCAAGGAAGTTAACAGGTAAGGGTGATACAACTAGCACCTACAGCTGCGTCTGAAGGAAATAAGGGTCAGTGTGTATGAGGCAAGACAGTGCTAAAAAAAGAGGAAAAGGCACCAACACATGGAGCGTAAGCACGGAATGCTGTACTTTGCAGAAAGGTATTTCTTGTTGATCTCACCACGAAAAGTAATGAAAGTCGCAAACAAGCTTGTGCATGTATGAGAATACAAAGATTGCCCTATTGGTGCCACTAAGACTCCAGTGGAGTCTTTTCTCTGAGGACCTCCAAGGAGTCTTTCTTATAGTCTGCACAAGTGCACTGCCAGATTAAGTGTTGGATTACAAGAATTACACTGGTGTTGACTTGCACGATGATGTGGGTTAAGAAAAGAAAAGAAAAGACTACGCTGACAAGGTAACCCCTGTTTGTTTGAATTAAGGAAGAAGTTTACATCTGGTGCAAGCACCACGCAAACCTCCACCATCAAACGAGGAAAAAGGTCATTAGTGGGGGTCGGGAGGGTTCTGAAAAGAGCCATGTGATCTTTCCTCAGAAATTTCAACCGTGCGGTTGAAAAATTTTCAGCCAAAAGCTGCGGTTGTTTAAGGATTTTTCAACCGCTCTGCAACCGCAGTTGATTTCAACCGCATCAACCGCACTTCAACCGAGCCTGGAAATGTCTGACGCTTAATGTTTTTCAACCTCCTACTTGTGTTTATGATGTGGGTTAAATGAAATGTGACTTACTTATTATCTATGTCGCTCATGCTCATCAGTTTTCCTGGCAATGAGCTGTAAAAGCAAAATACATTCACGCAAACTTTGGCAAAGCTGTCACTTAGGGACTGGTCACTGTGCAATTTTTAAATCAAATTGACACCCATAACGTCGGAAATGTTGTTGTCTTCTGATTCTACCCCGATTCAGGACTTTTGGCATCTAAATAAGAATATTTGGCAGTTTTGATCACCAAGGGAATCGGATCCTTTTTTTTGAATCAGAACTGAATGAGAACTTGCCTCTACCTCTGCCGAGGCTGCTCATTGCATCTCTGTTAGACCTTTTAAAGTTCCAATTCCGAGCTTTGTTGTTCTGATACAGATGTCGTCCATTGGATTTGGTTCTGGGATGTGTTCTTTATCATATAGGTATCAGAAAGCAATTTGGTTGAATCAGATGATTAAATCACCAAGGAAGTTCAGTCCGTTTTCTTCTGAATCAGATTGTGGCTTTGCCAAGCCTGCTGTGACATCTTAGTCAGATCTGCAAGTTCTGATCCAGCACATCATGGATCTGATATGATTTTGGGGTGGGTTCTTGATCCGATTGGACCTCACCAAAAATGATCAGGTTCAATAACCAGGCATTCCTTCTCAATTGCGTCTTCTCAATTGAGTCTTGCAACAAGAAAAAAATGAAAGGAGAGCAAATTGAACACAATTGAGCAAATTAAAGCATGGTGTAGCATAAAGAAGCCGCCGCTTTTTGTCTGAAACTCAGGAGAAATGCCAAGTCTAGAAGATAAAAAAACTACGTAGGCAGTGAAAAGACTCCCTACATCATGTAAGGAAAAGGAGACACATCGGCCCAAGAGCCACTATGGTGAGTCTGCTCCACCAGGGGAAAGGAAGAACTAGTGAGGTCCTGGAGGGTGACGAAGGATGGTGTGACGGATAACTTTCTTGGCCTTCACGCGCTTGCAAAGAATCTCATGCTGTTTTCTAGAGTCTTTCAATATGGTGTCCAGGCCGTGCATCTTCACAGTACTACATCTTTACGAGGTGTATTTCCCTCTTGACATTGAGCTCATGAGCTCTGCGTACATCTCCACTGGGTTGTCTTGGGCGTAACTCCTGGTGCAAATGAGGAGTGGTTGGCGATTCGATCTTATTAGAAGGCAAGGGAGTGACCACAATTGCATCAGGGCGACAAGAGGTAAGTCTATCTCTGGCAGAAAACAAGCATCAAAAAGCCAGCTGGGTAGTGTTCTATTATAACTTATGATTTATCAGAGGGGGCTACCTGAGGCCCAAAATAGGTATGGTTCTAGCATGATCTCAGGGCATGGGCGCCCTGACGTAAACCTTTCAAGCTTAGTGTTGGATGGTAGCCCTGCTTGACAGCTTTTCATAGCACTTGAGCTTGAAAGGTTTACGTCACGGCGCCCATGCACAATGGGCAGCGGCTTGAACCCTACTTTTCACAGCCAGATGTCCACACCAGATAAGCCACTGCACCAAATTACATGATTTTTGGTGTTTTGGTGCTCTTGTAATAAACAAGCATCATTGCAAAAGAATTGGAGTGAAAAAATCCAGTGGTTGGTCAGATGCCGATTTTTGGTTATTTCCCTTATAAAAAAGCAGCAGAAGGGGTGCTAAAATGCGTCAAAATCCGACCCCCCCCAAACCTGGATTTCAACATTTAATATCAATGAGCAACAAAATAGAAGTATACTGGTGGGGTTCTGGAGGTAAAAGGAGCTCTGATGGGCTTTTGGTGAGGGCGCACATGCGCTATCTATGCCATAATAGGCCAAAAACAGAGGGTGAACACCCACCCAGGCCACCAGGGTCGTCTTCTTCACCCCAAATTTTTCCAGAAGCCTAGTTTTATGATTAAAGTTTTTATGATAAAAGTTTAGTTTAAGTTGAGAAAGGATCATGCCCGGACGTTTGGTCAGATAGCCCCCTCTGATAATTTATAAGCATGCTCAGGAATTTGAAGGTTTTGTTGGGCCAAACGTTTAGTGCTGCCAGCATCCAAATGGATCAAACAATCTGCCCGCGAGCCTATACTGATGGCTTTTATGATGAGCCTGCAGGCAACATTATGGCGTTCAGTGATCATACCTGAGATGATTGTATGTTGACACCCTGAGAGAACATGGAGAGCATTATCTGCTTGCTGACAGAATGGGCACTGAAGCCTGGTGGACTTTTTAAAGCGGACAGCGTGTTTCTGATTAAGAAGGATGCCTGTGCGGTAGTGGAAGATATTGTGATTTATTTTGAGAGTTTGGACATGCTCCAAAAAGAGTTGCTTATGCCTGTGCGGACGTGTGGAAGCAGACTCTGGTAATAAGTGTAGTACCCTGTTTTTGAGTTGGCATAACCCAATTTATGGTTTGAGTGCATGTGAGATTTGAGTGCTGCTTGGAGATTTGGAAGGTAAGTCAATCCGGGTTCGTGTTGGGAGCTTCAGTGCCAGTTTCTTGCTGATTAACATCTTCAACAGCTAACCAGCTAATATTAAAGACTATTTGCCACCAGGGCCTTCGGTGTGGATGGTTGTTTCAGCTGGGAGGCTGTTTCCATGGCAGGCTTGGTATTTTGCAAAGGCGCATGTACATTCATTTCCGGCAATTCCAGCATGAGATTTTACTTTGAAAAGGAAGATGTGGGATTGAGGGTTATGGATTAGAATTGAATTTTGAGGAGGTCCATGATGACGGTGCTTCTCTGGGTACAAAAATTGTTTCCTAATTTAATGGGATGAGGTTAGGCTGTACGTGGCAATATGTGTATGATCAATTGCAGCAGCTGTAGCTGCCAGTTCTGCTCTCCCTATAGTGCTGGTTACACCAACACCATTTGGTTCAACCAAGTTAGAGTTGCCAGAGCTGGGGTGGTAGACACCTGCACCCAAAAACTGTTTTGCCTTCTTGAATGACAGCTAACATCTGTGTAGGTCCAGTATTTCCAGTCAGTAGCTTTAAGTGTAATTCCCACTTTGGAATAATGGGGAAAGGGAAATGTTTTGAGACCAGGCACTGTCTCAGCGCGCCTAGCATCACATATGGGATGATTAGCAATATGGTTGAGGTGTCAGTTTGCTTCAGAAATGTCACAAGCGAGATTTTGCAGCCATGTAGGATTGTTTTATTCAGGTGGAGCCGCGCAGCTGTGTTCCAGACTGCTATGATATGAAGATTTCAAGAGGCCTGGGGTAGGGGGGTCTCTTGACCAATCCAGGATTGAGGTGAAGCGTAGGCAATCTCACAAGCTGGGATTGTTCCAAGTTTGTAACACATGTGGGGACAGGCTGTCAGAAGACTCAAGGGTTAGTGATCATGGATCCTTCCCAAGATGGTAGGAACATGAAAGTTGCAGTTGTCTCAGTACTGAGAATGGCAGAGTAGATGGCATGCCTTAGGCTAAGATTCATGGTTTGGTCATTATAGATGGGATGGCACTCTGAGAAACCAGTGAATTGGAACGAGAGGGAGTTCAGGTGGGCGCCAAAGAGTGCATCTTGTGAGTCTACACTCAAATAATGGGGTTAAAGTCTCTGCACTCCAATAGCCAGGGTTAAAGTCTAGAAGAGAGGTCATTTTCCCCTGAGTAACCAGAGCCCATTTTTGGAGGGCAGTATGTACGTGAGTTGGCAGAGCTTGCGAGTAAGAATCCTTATCTTCTTGCCGTGGTATTTCCTTTTTATATTTGTTTTCCTAGCAAGCAGTCCCGTTCAGAAGCAAAGCTTCTAGGTTCAGGTGCTATGTTGTTATGGAGACCTTTAAACTTGGCTGTGTGGAAAGCTGTATGAAGGATGTTGAGGCGCTTCGGTGAAATCATGCCCTGGCATTTTCCATCTGTGCTGTAGATGCATGCTACTCTTGATGAGTAGATTTCTGGGAGAATAAGAGGTGGAGGATTTGTGTTGAGGGAGGGCTGCTGAGTGGTAGGTTTAGGCTTGTACCTAACAAGGTCTACATTACGGATCCAGAACTCACAGCTCTAGGTGTATGTCTACTTGTGGATTTCTCCTACAGGATAGTAACAAACTTGCTTATTTTATTCATGAAATAGTTACTTTGTATGAACAGGCTAGCAGTCGTGAGTTTTGACTGAAGGCCTTTTTTCTTCCCTGTAACCCTGTAACCCTGTATGTCTACTTGTGGATTTTTGTGGGGTGGACATCAAAGGCAACTTAAGTCCATGGATTGGTGTCCAGTTTTTGGACCCAGGGGTTGGCCTTGTTGGGCATGTCAAAGCCTTGTCTTTCCAGATTGTCTTAGGTTTGGTCTGCAGTGGGCAGAAAGATGTCAGGCCCATCCTCCCGTGCCTCAAAATCCTAGCTACCTTGGAAAGGAGGTTGGGCAACACGTCTTTTGGCTCTTCCGGTTCCCAAGGGGGGTCCCTGGTCACGTGTGAGAGTTCTTTCTTACTGGATTCAGAGTATCTTTCTTATTTGTTCATCATTAAAGTGAGAGGTGAGCACAGCCATGGCAGGCCCAGTTGTCATTTTTGTCGACCTCCTTTCTCTGCCTCTCTATGTAGCAGCCAGTGTTCTTAAGGCAAACCTGGGGTATGTTCGGTTGCAGACCTCACAGATGTACATGTCATCAAAGGTGGGCACATTCGTATTAAGTTGGAGGCCAAAATTATAGAAGCGAATTTTGCAGCAAGCACACTTTAAATCAGAACGGGCTATAGGGTGAATATCTCTAGTAACTTCAAGTGACTTATGAGTAATTATTACCCAGCTGACCTGAGGTTAAGGATGAGGAAAGTGTGTAGGGGCACTGCTTATATGAACCCTCTAGAAAGCGACAACAAAGTGGTGACTTATCATTCTTGGTTTGCCTGTCCCCTCCTAGATCTCCAAGCTGATTTCCGCACTCGTGTGCGGAATGGATGCCACCTTGCTATCTGCACCTTGACCTCTCTAAGCACGTTATGAGGAACGTGAGCAAATTTTCAGAGGGGGTTATCTGAGGTCCAAAATGGGTATGGTTTTGGCATGATCCCAGGGCATGGGCCCCGTGACGGGTACCTTACCAGCTTAGCGTTATATGGT
>LFIK01004812.1_pt1 | contig 10895 bp, 12 predicted proteins | sample 643401 | NCBI WGS metagenome assembly LFIK01 (sample SAMN03777447, study PRJNA286221) | soda lake metagenome | biome: soda lake; feature: Kulunda steppe; material: water; isolation source: sample T5-Br brine of Lake Tanatar-5 | place: Russia: Kulunda steppe | collected 2010-07
AGAGTTCGCGTTAAACGTAATGATTGGAGGTGCCTCGCGGAAACCAAATACTCGCGGGAAAATTATTGAAATTATTTGGAGACCTCGCGTAAAGTAGGATTCGCGATAACATAGGAGCGATACGGTAGGTACCATCCAGGGCCCTTCAATAGGCATTTTATGTTGCATGGCCATATAGGTCAGTTGGAGGGCAGCTGAAAAAGTTGTAGGGCTTCCCCTGAGCCCCCTGGCTCAGCCTCTCTTGCCAGGTCAACGTTCCGTACAGAGTCTAGGTAAAAAAGTCGAACACAAATCCTACTTACTGAAGATCTCCCAAACCAGCGCTGGTTACATCCCCGATTAAGTCCTGGACGCATAAAAACTTCCTGGAGGGCTGCCAACTGGTGTGCATGAGGAATTAATCTGAGGGCCCTTGGAGCCGGGTTCATGATCTCTGAGAACCGGACCTCAGAAGCTTAATACACACTTCAATTGCAATTGGAGATGAAGAGCGCTCTTCATCTCCAATTGCAATTGAAGATGAAGAGCGCTCTTCATCTCCAATTGCAATTGAGAACAGATGTTTTTGTGGTACTAAGCAGCCAAACCCCAAAATATCATAAGTCCATGTTCGTGCTTGTAAGGTCGCATTTAACCTCACCTTGTTACCTTCCTGGTTCAGCTTGTAGTCAGTTGCTCCCTATGCAGAAAGAAAAAGGAAAGTTAAAATTTGAGACTTGTCGTATCTATTAGCCACAGTCTGTGCACACAATGGGTCATTCTTTGTGACACGAAAATGACATAGCATTTCAATAAGCACTAATCTTAGCTTTGGTTCAAGGTCCCTATCAGTTTGTTGGCTCTTAAAGGCTTTTCTTGCATACCAAGATGGCAATCAGGGGCCGCCAAGGTAGTTTTAGGAAAGTACGCAGCTCCCATTCTGACTGCAGGTAATGGAGAAGGGTTGATGTTGTTATTGTATGTGCGTAACTGTGTTTCAGCCAAAATTATGATGAGATTAACTTGCTTTGGTGCATTATTTCTCAAGTCTCATACTCACACGTAAAGTCACTGCAGCTTCCTCTTGTGGATCAGACGTGCGTCGAATTTCAAGCATGCGAACAGAAGGCTGGATAAGGAACGGAACCAGGAGTTGCAGGTTTCTTTTCCAGAGCCTCAGCCCTGCGACATGTAGAAAACAGGAATTGTTACAGCTAATTCAACAGAATCTGAGGAACCTTGGCACCAGACTGCATGTATCCGTGACTTGCCTGAAAAGGCCACAGTGGGGTCAGCAAAGTAGCAATCTTCATCTGCAGCCAGACATTGCAATGCCTTCCATGTTTATTGGGTTTGTGCCTTGCAAGCAGATTTCACTTGGGGTGAACTACAGTCCAGCTGCTAGCTGCTCATCAAATCAAATGATCAGGCGTTAATCAGTACAACCCACCGTAGATGGAGTCGTCTATAATACCTGTGACGCACAGTCCGTAGCCCACAAATTAGTGTGCATAAGGAGGATAGTGGCAATGATGGCCTTTTACAGTGTCATACATGTGCAGAACAATGAGTCCAAGCTATGCTTACCGGTGATGATGTATCCTTGTTGGAAGTCCGCGCTGACCCTCCTCATCACTTCATCGATATCACCTGGGTGCAAATAAAGAAGGAAAAAGAATGGCTACATAGCTGTACATGCCTACTGAACAAGCTTTTCAACAAGAACAGCACACAAGGTGCTCTAGCTAAAGACGAGCCTCCTCTTTGTCACCTGGTGTTGGTGCTGCTGCTTGGGGGGGCTGCGAAAGCACCTTTTCGTACTCTTCTTTGCCCACACCAAGGACACGGAGGGCCTCCGTCAAAGCACCCACCACCCCAATAACGAGAGGATTGTCTGCGTGCGCATTACACGCACGGTACATGTCCTGAACAGCATGGCAATGAGCTGAACACACGATCGTGCTAACCAACTGTTAGCAACCTGAAGGTGATGTGCACACCTTTTTGCCTGTCACTCTGCGCTGCCACAGGTCTCATGCATGCTCGCCTCCATCTTCGTTGATATGTGCTTCCATTTAAGTGGGTGCAAGCCCCTCGCGAGGCTTGGACTGTGCTCTGCATCTCTAAACTTTATTCACCAGCAAAGTTGCCGATGTCAATCGCAATAAAATTTCAGAACACTGGCCGCCAATATATTTTTTGTCTTTTTTTACTGCAAAGCGATGCAGCTTAGTATCAGCTATGCAGCTATCCCTGAACTGACAAGGACCTTAATTTCAGGTCGGGTTGGGCTAGGATAGGATAGGACCAATGGATCATTGTCCCCAGAACTCCGCGGCCGACCATTTATTGCAGCAATCCTACAGCAAGCGCACTACTGTTGTACGCCAGATGGCAAACAATGGCAGGGAAAGTAGATCTGCTTAAGAGGGCTAAAGCACCACAGGAAAAGCCAAGTAGAGAAAGGCCCCAGAACTGCGAGAGCTCTAAATGTGTTGCGGCGAAGAGGACACCTGAGAGAGAGCACACAGGTAAATATGAATGAGTTTGACAGAATTATGGTGGTTGTCAAGACTCATTGTAAAAAAGCCTTAATTCGCCGTTATGAAAGGTCTTTTTCTATAAACATGCGGGTTAAAATAACGACCAACCGTTCAACTTTGCTTAAGAGCCAGCTGCAGCTAGACAAGCCAGACGCAACAAGGTTTTACCACGCAGACATGCTTGCAAATTCAGCAAACTTTTGCAGCTATGAGCTGCTCTGAAAAATGTGAAGCAATTGGGCCCGGGCCCTGCTTGTTGTGCTTGCTCCAGCTGACAACTACCTGCAACAAGCACGGAGTCTGTTCGGCTCAAGATTGGCTCCTTCCGCACAGCAGGAGCTGCTTGCATGCCATCCGTCGCTGGTGGCTGTCGCAAAGGCTGTTGCAGAGCAGCCAGGAGGAACCCGTGGTACAGAAGCTCCTGCATGGACATCTCACTAAACAACCTTAGCAATGCGTCATACTGAAGTCGATTGCACTTTGTCCAAAACAACAAATACTGCCTTAAGCTCCAGTGTGTTTAATTAGATTGAGCTAGCACAAAGAACGTGCGCAGCACCTTCTGGGCAAGTGAGAGGCCTGAGCCTGTGCTTCAGTACCCCAAACACTGCCCTATGTGTATGTGCTGCAGCTGTCAAGAACAAGCCTCGCACCACGGACACGAGTTCTCACCTCGCACAGTGCGGGAGAGACAGCTGTTCCAAGCCATAGCTCTATGGCCTGTGCTGCACCTGAGGGCTTTTGGAACATAAGCCCTGTTGGAGATAAACCTGCATGCCCCGAAGGGGTCATAAGAAGCCTCAATGTCAGTGCCCAACATACCAGCAGGTGCCACTTATGTTTTGACCAGCCATAATACGCAGAGAATCTGTCACAACGGGTGGTGTCGCACATATAGTATACATAAGCAGCTGCAAGCATGGGCCTGGCTACAAGCTCAAAAGACACAGTCATCTTTTTAAGTCCGACCTAGCTAATTGATATTTTAGGGCAGGGTAAAGCTCAAGAAACTTTTGAGTTGTCCATAAAGGTATCAGGCAACGTCCTTGCAATTTGTGTGCTTGGGAGATTCCGAAATGGAGCGTTTCATAAAATTTTGGTAGCTTGCAAGACTCTCATGCCCAGTCCACCAGCGCGGCTCTTAGTAGTTGGTAGCCCCCTGGTCTAGCTGTTATGCGTTCCTCCCCCAGAAGCTCGTCCTCCCCAATGTGCATGAAGCATGATTGTTTTTGATCTTAAAGGGGGGATTGTTGCATTGCGTCTCGGTCTTTTTCACAGCCTTAGAGGAGCCTCTCCTCAAAAGTTCAGGCAGACAAACATTTGCGCACATGCAGAACTGTTACCGATGCCAACTGCAACTGCCTCCTTCATAAAAGTGTAACAATTTCCCTTTCAAACGTCCACCCACCTGTATCCTGGGCCCCCACGTTTGAAAAAGAGTCTAGAATGGGCACGCCGCTTTTTACCGCTATTGCTGTGCGTACAAAGACGAACAGACCGCACCCCAACAGCAAACCTGATGCATTGTAAGGTGCAGACGAGTAGCTGAGTTGGCTTGAAATTTTCAAGTTGAAAAAGGAAACATGCTCTCCTTGTGGTGCAGGGTGGGACAGATAAGGCTTTTAAACTGTGACAAACCTCAGCTATTTCTCAGCCTGCCCAAGAGTTTGTAACAAAGGCTAGTGCGCAGGTACAAGGTACGTGCCCCGCCAGTACTCGCTTACCTGCGATTAGCCACTTCCTGTCATCCGGAATAGGACATGGCCCAAGCAATAACTGTTTCACAGGCCATCGCTTATTTACCATCCAGACCAGCGTGGGCGTGAAAAATAAACCCCACTGCAGTGCAGCGAGTGAGAGGAACCCATCCCCCGAGATGGCGCTGCCTGTAGGGTGAGGTGGAGGTTAGCTGGAGAGGTTACAAGGCTTGGTCAGGTGCCACTATCCATTTCTGGCAGAACTGTACTTGAATGCAGAACCACAAGGCCACAGGTCTTAATCCTTAAGGACAAAATCAAATGGTGCGCAACTGCAGCGGGATCTAGCACCTACCAAATGGTGTAAGGTCCATAAGAAAGAGGAGCCCAAGAACTGTGTAACAGAACCAGTTGATGCCGTCCTGCATGTTGACAGGCAACTCTGTGTTATCACCGAAGTGGAGAGCACGTTTGCAACTCCTTGAGGACATTCAGAACAAATCACACATGCAGCAAGCTGCGTCAAAGGTTCTTTGACCAACCACTGGTGTATTTGTGACGAGGGACAATTGCTTACTCTCCTTCCTCGAACTTCCTTCAGGACCCAAATGCTAAACCCTTAAGCATCCCTTCGAAGGGTACAGGGTGGGCCTGGTTTAAGGATCTGATTAAGGGCCTACCTCAAATGCCGGGTGAGGAGCATCTTCATGTCTGCCTTCTCCTTCAGCCCCTTCCCCATTGTCGCTCACAAGCACATCTTTGTCAGCTGCTTGCAGGCGTGAAAGAAGCTCCACCTTGGATCTGGATCCCGGGTTGCCAGGGCTCCAGTAAGGGGCTGGCTTGTGCCTGCATATGCTATGACATGGTTGAGTGCGCCTTCCCCTCAGGGATAAGGGTGTACCCGTGCTTGCATGCCCAGAATACTGCCAGATCAGGTATCTACCCATCGAGGAGGTAGATTTAGCATTGGATAAGTCATGTAAATGCATGGAATTGAATTTAAAGGAAAACCTCTTTTTGACACTAGGGTTGGCGACTTGCAGAGGAAAAATTAGTGCCATGGCGGACGTGGAAGGCTGGCACTTGGTCGGACAGGATGGAGACACCAGTGCATCAGAGTGAGTGAGGGTTACAGAGGCGACCTGAGTTGCTGCCGCTGACGATGCTTGCCCTGCCTGCGCGCCCCGCTTCGCCCGATGCATAATCCACTGCGTAGATGCTGTTATAGCTGCTGCTGCTGCTGCTGCTGTGTGCTTGTATGTGCAGGGGCGCGCTCTCTCGGCCCGTCTCACCCAGCGTTGTGCCCGCGGGCCCTACTCCATCGCACTCGTGCGGCAGCCTGACCGAGCAGCAGCAGCAGCAGCAGCACCTCCCCAACGCACACCTTCCAAGCGCTTGTGGCAGCAGTAGCAGCAACGGGGGTGCCAGTCCTGCGGTGCGTGTGCGCGGGCACAGGCTTCCTTTTGAACAGCAACAGCCAGGGTTCCTGACTAGGCCTGACCGCTTCCCCTGTCAACGCACCATCATCAGCGGCCTCACCGCTGACGTGAGGAGGGCGCAGCCTTCAAAGCCAGCTTCCTTGGGCCTGCTTCCTTCATGGCACAGTCCTTTCCGCACTCCTGTGAGCTGTATGCGCTAGTCCAGCAGATGTTCATGCACAGAGTGGCGCTTGGTCCACCGCACAATTGCACAATTGCGACAACCCTACACCACACCTTGGGTTGAATGCAGAGCGAGCGCCTGGCAGACAGCGTGTTGGGCCAGCCATTCCCTTTGCCACCCGCTGGTGTTGACTTGACACAGCTTGGTGACAGGCGCTCCGTGCTGCCAGCACTCACCCCCTTCCATGTGAGTGGCAGGTGCTAGAGCCTAGGTCGTCTTGTGATGGATACCCCATTCTACGCCCCTCATGTCTCCCAGTAGAGTAGCCTCATCTCAGCTCGCATATGATTATCTCATGCGCCCGCTGACATCACCTCCAGCCCCTGAGGGCCATGTGTCTGTGCGGCCAGGAACCAATAGCGGGGGACAGTTGGTTGGGGTGATAGCTGTGGTGGATGATGCTATGCAACTCACAAATCGTGGCACCAATCCTCAGGCCATGACCCATTGCTTGTGCTGGTCTGCGCTGCCCTTGCCCCTTCACAGGACCAGGCAGGCAAACGGGGGCCTTACACCTCATTGGCGGTGCATGCTGCAATGGACCCCGGGGAGCAGTCAGAGGAGCTGGAGACGGTGATGAGCTTGCAGGCGTTGTCAGGCGAGGGTAGCTTGGAGGGTTTCCATGACTCAGCAGCCCTGACAACCCAGATGGCCTACGTTGAAGCACAGGGCAACACTGCAGACCTGCCTGAGTCCAATCCAGCCTCCACTCTGTCCCCTGCCTACCAGCCACAAGGCTGGCTTTCATGGCTTGAGCAAGGCTTGGGCGCCCTCTCCTCCCTGTTGGTAAGCCTCTGCACACACCTTCAGAAGTCTGTCAAGTCTTGCGTCCTGGATTGGCCGAGTGACGATAATGTACAAAGAGCCTCCGGTCAGTCAGGATCCTCTAGAAGTTTTGTGCTGGTGACATGCGTGCAATTGACCTGCACACCTCTGGTTGGCTAAATAAAATGCACTAATGCATGTTCCGCAGCGGATTCGTAGGACATTTGTTGTGTGCATGACTGCATGACTGCACACAAACTTAAGCGGAAGGCAGGGCTTCCACTGCTCCAGTCGCTGTAATGTGGATCCACGTCATCAGCATTAGCCAAGCTAGCCCATGACTGCGTGGCCAGCTCCCCCAATCTTTTACCTACCACTCAAACTGTCGCCGTGAGCAACTGGTGTTTAGTCCAAAGAGCAAGTCATCACTCCAGCTATGCACTGTGCTGCCAGGCCGAATACCAATATTTGTATCTCGTGATGGTCCGGAGTAGGGTGCTTTGACATATCTGTTTTGCGCCATGCTTTGAACAGGCTTACATCCCCAGTAAAGTGGCCAGCGTGTGGCGTGCTTGTGCCACGGAGTTACACGAGGAGGTCATGGACTTGAGGCACGTGTTGGCCCACACCAAACAATACTTCAGCCAGGAAGTCACGAAGGGGAGTGGCAAGGTGTGTTCCTTGGCTGTCCGCCGGGTGGGAGTTGTTCGGGTGGGATTTGATTGGGTGGGAGTATATTGGGGTTGGTGCAACAGCTACACGCTGCTGTGAATGGGCCCACTCGTGTCATGATGCACTGAGGGTGCGCGCTCTGGCACTCTGCAAGGGGCTAGCATGGGAAATGCCAGGCACAAACTCATGCACAAGTGCCGCCGGATCACGAGCCAGGTTCGCTGAGATTCTGCAGTCCAGCATGGCATGCACACCCACCCAACCATGCTTGCTGGTCCCCCACCCTCCCCCTTCCCTTGCAGGTGGCTTATGCAATGACAGGGCGCACCCCTCGCGCGTCCACCCTCGTGCCTTTGCTTAGCCTGTCCACAATTGTTGCCTGCTGTGGGCTGCTGCACTTCATGGCTCGCTGCCAACGGTTGAATGGCACGGTGCAGCAGCGCGAGCGTGAGCTGTCGAGGCTTATTTTGAAGGTGCTCAACTTGCAAGAGGCTTTGCAGCAGCCCCGCCGTGTGATTCCCGTGCTGCGCCACACAGGCATCGTGCCTGGTGTGTTCTCTGTGTCGTCCTGCATGTTGTGAGAGATCACACGTTGCTGAGTTGCAAGATGGCTTTCCATCCCCCGCAATATCCTTTTGTAAGTGATAGATCACAAGCACTCAGTCCTCAGCAATAGGCTGTAACTAGTGGCATCCCCCCCGGCCTTACCGCTCGGCTGGTCATTGCTGACTGCGCATATTCCTTTTTTTACTGGTCTGTCCATTTCACAAGCATGCGCTGTGCTTGCGGCTTATGACCTTCAACAGTGTACAATCTGCCTATTTCCGGCAACGTTGCCATATGCTTGATGGCCTGTATGCATAATTTCTTCAGATCAGCCTGCTGCCCCCCCCAGGCTCAGCCTGTTGATGTTGCTTTGCTTTGTTGTATCCTCAACTTGTACCCACAAATTGTTGAATGCACGGGGGTCGCCTGTATAATATACCATGCTGTGTACAATGTAGCTGGTGTTAGCGTGCTAGCCCTTGCAGTCATTTTCATCTGCTGCTGGTCAACCAATGCTTTGTTCCCAATTTTTTCCTCATGAAGCGTGTACAAGATAAAAAGGCACCATTTTCCTCTGCTTTTTGTAATCTGGTTTGCATCCTTTATCTGCATGTCACGTGGCCTACCCACCTCATTCAGCAGGGAAGGAAAAATACACAAGCAGTGAAAAACACCCTAAATCAATGAAGAAAAAAAGCGGGGGCCACCATGTAACAGTCTGCAACTCGTTCAGACAGAGGCTCAAGCTAGGGGCCCTGGGTATTCACCTTGTGACCTGAGGCTTGGACCAACAGCAGAAGACGAAAAGGTATGGTGAGCCTGAGGGTTACATAACTGTACTGCTGAACAGTTAGTACTGCGTTTGAATCTACAAAGAAGCACTTAAATCAATTCCCAAAATAAACAAAACCATCCTACTGATCAAGGCCTTACTTTAAGAAGTGGAAGGAGGGTGGTTTTGGGTAGGGGGCAAGGTTCTTTAGCGGCAGCCACCACAGCTGGAGGCAGACCCCCATCACCAGCCACAGCTTACCGGCCTAGACAGACTCACCCCGAGAACCTCCCTTGGCGGCGTCATACCACCCATCTCATCGAGACCAAGTACAGTGAAGACACTCGCACTGAGCAGCTGCTCCAAGCTGCCCATGCTCAACATGGTCATTTTAGACGCAGTGTTTCAGGAGACCATGTTCTTCATGTTATTCTCTTAGGTGTAAGGGGTGTTATTTACATTCCTCACACTCTGGTTCCTCTGGAGAGTCTCGGCCTTGATTCACAAAGAGTCAAGAAACTTGCTCTCAAACTCCATGCTCATACTGTGCACTATGCTCACAAGCTTGTTCAGATCAGACGTTCTCTTGAGCATTCTCCCCACCTACAATTCAATCAGGAGAGGTCTGCTAGCTTGTCTGCCCGCAACCCTCCTGATCCTCACTGACCTCCCTTTTCTTTTCTGGTGAGGGGGCCTCTCTTCCCAAGTGGCCCCTTTTCCTTGATTGATGCGAGGAGCTTTTTGCTGCTTGCGTAGTTTTTCTTTTTATATACATATTGGCCCATAGTCTATGGGACATGGCAAACCACCTCTGCTGGCATACAAGGTTACAAGGATAAGGCCTCAGTCAAGTACTTTGACTGTTAGCCTGCTGGCATACTGTTTGAGCTATGTGTCAGGATGAGTATCTAGTGCATGCCATTCCTCCTAGTTTGATGCTGGAGGTTTGCCTGGTGCTTGCACCAGATGTAAACTTCTTCCTTAATTCACGCAAACAGGGGTTGCCTTGTTGGCGTAGTTTAATACTTTCATTGCTGCATCCGCCGGACGAGGGCAGCTTAGCCGGTTGTGAGCCTTTAGTGAGGTTCAAGTTTAAATTTGACCTTCAGCCAGGTAGCTAGTGAGGTTCGAACTCCGAACCCACAGGTTGCGTGGGTGGATAGTCGACTTTCCATCGCAGGTGCCCCGCCGCCTGCTCGAGTATCCAGTGTTAGTAGTGTTGGCGTAGCCTTTCTTTCTTTCTTTCTAGTGCATGCAGCACAGCCCCTAGCCATTACCAAAACATCCAGCTGGATATTGCGAAAGCTATACTGTCAATTGTTCAAATACTCAGTCAACCAGCTCCAACCGACTAAGCACGCAGAGCAGCACACTTTGGGGTGCAGCACTTATCCGGCGTGACATATGGGCTATAATTGGTATCGACCGTCACACCAGAATATTGCAGTGTGTCTCACGAGATAAGCAGCCCACTAAATCCGAGCTTACATGTGTTTCCAGATGTAAATATCCTCCTTTATTCACGCAAACAGGGGTTACCTTGTTGGCGTTATCTTTCTTTCGAAGTTCTTTCTATGTTCAATCAACAGGGGGTCGTCCCCACCACTGGGTCACCCCTTTCTTAGGCAAATGTGGCCAAATAGGCCTCTCAAGGCATAACTGTGCATCCACCGCACCGTTTCCTGACCTGATCACACCATTGAATAGCTAATATTTTCCGGTTCTGATGGTGGTCTTGGGGTCGAAATTGGTGCGGTAGGTGGAAGGCAATTTCGGAAAAATGGTGTGTGATGTTGGAAGAGTGCGCACTGTTTCCCACTCCCAGCCCCAAACTCCGAGCTTGAGATGACTACAGATGTGTAAAATTGGCCCGCACATACTGTGTGGATTTGGGCGTGGGAAGCTCTCCCGTTGAGCTGTGCACTCAAAAGGGGCAAATGTGATGCAACGTTTTGGCCATCCGCTTCCCACCCACACCCTCGATCGGCTCCATTTCAAATTTCCTAGATTTGATTTGATTGCCCGCAACCCTCAGACTTGGTCTGGCTCGAAAGCATGCATGTGTTGCGGAGATATCGCACTTCCTGTGTTTGGACCTTTATCCGGCCGCGGCCTAAACCACCGCGGTCGCGACAGGGTCATCCACGGAACACACCTTCCCGACTGCTCCCCCTAATCCATCTTCGCAGCATCGGATCATCATGCAAGAGCAGCTAAAGTTCTGGAAAGCGGCAGGATTGGAGCAAGTTTGGGGATGCA
>LFIK01004813.1_pt1 | contig 10890 bp, 8 predicted proteins | sample 643401 | NCBI WGS metagenome assembly LFIK01 (sample SAMN03777447, study PRJNA286221) | soda lake metagenome | biome: soda lake; feature: Kulunda steppe; material: water; isolation source: sample T5-Br brine of Lake Tanatar-5 | place: Russia: Kulunda steppe | collected 2010-07
CCCGGGGGATCCTATATCTGAAAATGAAAATAGATAAAAATTCAATCCATTCGGGAATACGGACAAATCGTTGAGCCATTCTGATATTTTTTTCTTTAGATTCGAGTCAAGCCCGACAGACTCCTAGGATAATTAACTACATAAGGTTTTCAAAAACTGGTCTTTTCCTGAGTCTTCGTAATCAGTTGGTTGAAATCCTCCAAACGGGATTTATATTGTGGCTTCAGCCTCACCCGACGTTAATTTTGAATTAAACACGTGGTTACACAAAGACTTTTATAAGAGAAATTTATTTTTGGCACAAATGGAAATCAAACTGTGACTACTCATTTAGTAGACTTAATAAATTAATCTGCGAATTTATTGTAATGTCTATCAGAAAAGTTAAAAACTTCTGATAAGTTAAATAAAAGTTGAGGAGATATGCTTAAACCTTTAGTTACGTTAGCCATACCCACTTATAACAGGGCAGATAGCTATTTACGTGAGACCCTTGAATCAGCTTTAAATCAAACGTATGAAAATATCGAAATCTTTATTTCGGATAATTGTTCAACTGACAAAACACCCGATTTAGTGAAGTCGTATTCTGACCCAAGAATAAAATATATTAGACAGGAAAAAAATTTAGGACAGAGAGGGAACTCAAATTTTTTGGTTAACGCAGCTGCAGGAGACTATTTTTTACTTTTGCATGATGATGACCTGATTGATGAAGATTTTACTGAATCATGCATGGAATCTGCAAATTACAGCAGACACTTTGGATTAATCCTTACGGGCTCGAGAGTAATAGATGGAGAGGGTAATATTTTGAGAAAAAAAGAAAATATTACATGCGGATTAGATCCAGAGGAATTAATTATTTCTTGGTACAAAAAAAAAGTGCACTTATTTTTATCATGTTCACTGTTTAATACAAATACTTTGAGAATGGTGGGTGGCTTTGATGAAAAATATGATAAGTACGATGATGTAGCAGCTGAATTCAAATGTATAAGCGCAAATGGGAAAGCAGATGTAAAGTCGGTGAAATCCAGCTTCAGAGAACATCCGGGATCTCAAACCAGTAGTTCGGATTTAAGTAGTTGGTGTGAAAGTTCATTGGAATTGCTTGACCTTGCTTATTCCCTGGCTTCATCAAGAGAAGAAGAGCTTCGTAACTATGCCCACAGAACCTCAGCTGAAAGAGTATATCGTTACGCCAGTGAAGCTGACGGGAAATTTGCAAAAATATTTGGTTTCTTAACCGTATATAAATATTTCAAAGTCTCACCTCCATTAGAATTTAGAAGCAAACTGTTACCGTTTTGACTCGATTTTGGCTTTGAGAATAGCATATATTTGTTACTTGCAGGATAAAAAACTACGTTGAACTGATTTATGAAAATATTACTCTGTGCCCACGATCGCCCAAACTACATAAATGGCCCGAATGTTTGGCTACAGCGTCTCTTACCTGAACTGAGTAATCTTGGGGTTTCAAGTAAAGTACTGTTTTTCCAGTCTGGTGATCCGTCAGAATGTGAAACAATACAGGCATTAAAAAACTCAGGGATTGAATGCAAAATCTACACTGGTAAGGGATTTACAGAGTATCGGATGAGTTGGATTCTTCAGCAGATTAAACTGGATCCTCCTGATATTTTTATTCCAAATCTCGATATACCGGCATATCACGTTTCAAAACATATCAAAGATTATATTCCGACAATTGGAATTCTGCACTCTGATGACCCCTTTTACCATGCAATATTTGAAGAGTTCGTTCAGAATGAGAAAAATGCATACCTATCGGCTCTGGTTTGTGTTTCAAGGCATCTTGAGGATATATGTAAAAAAAAGGCAGACACGAACCCTATTCAGATTGAACGAATATCGTACTGTGTACCCATACCCGAAAAAAAAGCAGAGTTATCTTCAGGTAATACGCTAAAACTAATCTATGCAGGCAGGCTTGAGGAAAAGCAGAAAAGAATATCCGATGTTACAAGAGGCTTGTGCAGAGTGGTTAGAGAAATTCCGGGCACAGAAGCTGTATTGTACGGTAGTGGTAAATCAAAAGAAAATTTACGAAACATAATACAAGAAGAGAATGTAGGTGATAAGGTGAAATTAGGTGGTTTAGTAGATAATAACGTGCTTCAGAATAAATTACTTGAAAGCCAGGTTTTTGTGTTATTGTCGGATTTTGAAGGTTTGCCGATCGCTTTAATGGAAGCGATGGCGTACGGTTTAGTTCCGGTATGTTATAATATGGCCAGCGGAATTCCAGAATTGGTTACAGATGGCAAAACAGGGTTAATTGTAAATGACAGAGAAGACGATTTTGTGGACGCAATCAAGAGGTTGTCTCAGAATCCGGAATTTTGGAATGAGATGTCAAAAAACTCTAGAGAAAAAATAGATTCCGAATTCTCTATATCTTATACAGCAAAACGGTGGAGAGAGTTGTTTAACGAATTAAAGTTTGACTCGGACAAGAACGATAAAACAATTACGATACCGTGGAAATTAGATTTACCAGCCAGACATCCGGATATCAGTACCTATGAGGATCGCAGATGGCCCGGTTATATCAGGCATTACGGTTCCATCGCAAAGCAAAGAATTCTCCGTACATTAAAAAACAACACCAAAAAATAAAGTTCACTTTAGGGTTGGTTTTCCAAAGCTTTCTCAGGAACAGACTGAGCTAAAGATTGATAGGAGCAGTGTGAGAATAGCTTTGAAATTTTTTAAATAAATCATGCATAATGAGTAAAAAGAAGAAAATACTCGTTTATCACAATACTTTATTCTTGATAAGTGAGACGTTTGCTTACCACCAGGTTGAGGCACTTTCAAAAAAGTTCGATATCGAACTTATGGCGGAAAATTTTGTAAACCCTCATAATTACGATGTCGAAAAGTTTACATCATACAAATTAAACCGGCCTGACGGGATTAAAGATAAGGTGTTCTCGAAACTGATCAGGAACTACTTCAATACCAAACTGGATCTAAATGTAAGATCTTATCTTCAATTACTGAAGTTGTTTCGAAATAAAAGCATCGATTGTATACATGCGCATTTTGCACCAAATGCTCTTAAGTTGCTGAATATTGCAAAACACTACAAAATTCCCCTTGTGGTATCCTTTCATGGATATGATGCCTCTCAGCTGCTAAATGATGATGAATACAGAAAAAGTCTTCCAGACTTATTTAACTATGCATCAGCTATAGTTATATCGGGCAGGCATATGCATGATAATCTCGGATTAGATGAATGGGATCATAAAGTGCACTTTGTACCCTATGGGGTAAATCCTGATGAGCTTAAAGTGATGCCAAAAGAAGAGAATGATAAAGTTGTAATCCTGCATTCCGGCAGAATTGTAAATAAAAAAGGTGTGCCAGATTTAATCAAAGTTTTTAACGAGTTAAAATCTGATCACGAGCAAATAGAACTCAGAATCGTTGGTGATGGAAAAGAGTTAGAAGAGTGCAGGGAGCTGGTTGACACATTTAACCTGAATGAATCCGTTAACTTTTACGGGGCAATCCCGCATCAAAAAGTCGCTGAAATGTTGAATCAGGCAGATATTTTTGTTCTAAATAGCCGAACAGGGAGTAATGGAGACATGGAAGGTACACCGGTTACAATACTTGAGGCGATGTGTATGGAAAAAGCAATTGTTTCAACTCGTCATGCGGGTATCCCTTATGTAATTGAACATGGTAAAAATGGCCTGTTGGCCGACGAAAAGGATAACCGGGCACTGAAGGCCAATCTTAAACAGTTTATAAATAATCACAAGCTTAGAAAAGAGTTAGGTGAAGAAGCCAGAAACACGTTATTGGAGTCATACTCTTCTGAAGTGATGGAGCAAAACCTAACCAAAGTGTTTGAAAGTATTTAAGAATGTATTATAAATCTCTTTTTACTGGGCCATTATCATTTATCACAAAATCTACAGATGTAGTGATGAGCTAACCGTATCAAACGAAACTCCATTTTTTAATCGAGCTCAGCCTAAAAGAGAATTCCTGGTATTATCGGGTGCAGATTGTATTGCAGATAAAAGTTAGCTTAAAAACGTAGCTGAACTATTCAGTAAAACCGATTGCGAAAGTTTCGGGGCTGACTGTTTTCATAGCGATGTACCTAACAAGGGTACAAATAGAGTTTGTGAAAGTGTAATCGTTTCAACATAAACTCAGGTTCAAACCTTGTAAGCTTTACGTTGATAATCACGGGCGCTGCCCCGGGGAGTTCATTTATACACCGAAACTTTTATAGTAACGGACGTGTACTTTGCAGTACCATAATATCAACATAACACCTTGTTAATAGAGTCCAGATAAGCTGTAATTAGATCAATGATTCAAACTATGAAATTGTTGTGGATAATTCTATTTTATTGAGGATAATTCTATGAATATAAAATCTGAATATATGTCTTTTAAAGAATATATACATGGCAGATACAGAAGATTGCTTTACCTTAGAAGAGAGTGGATTGCATATTATTATCAGCTTTTTAAACAGGACTCTCCGACACAGCAACGGGTTGTGATTTTTGGGCAGGGGCGAACAGGAAGTACCTTACTTGAGGATCTTCTATACAATACAGGACATTTTCAGAAATATGGTGAACTCTTTCATAGGTCAAGGGGAAAGATACTCTTTCCCCGGCCATTTATCAGGGGGCTTGCAAAAAAGAGGGGAAATCAGAATTTTATATTCCATGTAAAAATTTACCAGCTTGTCCGCGACCGGCACCCTCCTGAAGATCCGGCTCGTTTCCTTAGAGAGCTGTATGATTCCGGATGGAAAATCATATACCTTAGCAGAAGAAACAGTGTGAAACATGTGCTTTCAAACTATCTTATGGAAGCGAGGAGTGCCAGCCATAAATTCAATAATAATAATGAAAATATAGAGCTTGAGATTGATCCGGATAGGTTTATAAGATTGGTAGATCAAAGGAAACTGCATGTACAAGAAGAATTAGAAGCCTTGAAAGGATTGGATTATATAAAGATTGTTTACGAGGATGATCTTGAAAAGCAGGAATTTCACCAGGCAACGATCGACAGAATTCTCGATGAGCTGAACCTGGAGAGAACAAAAGTTGAAACGAGTCACAGAAAAGTAAATAATATTCCACTTCGCCGGTTGATTAAAAACTACGATCAATTTAAAACCAGCCTGACAAAGAGTGGGCTTGGCAATTTTCTGTAATATCATAACACTCTTGAATAAAGCTTTACGCGTCAGGCAGTATTAGATTCTACACCCGCTTTATGTAATCTCTTTTCTAAGAGCTGGACCAGTTGTATTGAAAGCTGCCGGTTGATATTATTATTTTGATACCTTGCGGTAACACGCTCACTCCGAATAAAAACTGCCGTAAAAAAACTGAGTGAAATTTGAAAATCAGAAAAATCCAACAGATCTGATACTTTATTATAGAGTGTATGTTCAATTTCCAGATACTTATCGAAGGTATACCCCGAGCTTGAAGAGAGGCCGATTATGAGTCCAAAATCGTACCCTATGGGATGCCAACCAAAATTATCCCAGTCAATTACCTTGCCATCTTTAAAGGTGTTTTTGTTAGAAAGATCTCCGTGGTTCAAACACCGTTCCACATGTTCTGAAACATACTGATCTGTATCGTTTAGAAGGTTACGGATATCAGGAATATGAGGTTTCAGCTCATTTTGAAGGTTTATTAGTGCTTGATTAAACGTATACCTATTGTAGTCTGAACGGGATTCGGGGATGTTGGTTGATTCTGAAAGTTTTACTTTTGCTATCCGGGCAGCTACATCTGTTGCACTATCAAAATATTTATTCTCTTCAAGAGGTTCCAGATCTAAGTATTCATAATAGGTGGCGAAAAGTTTATTACCTTCATGGAGCCTGAGCAGTTGTGCTGTTTTCACACCCTGTTCAAGAAGCTGAGGCTGAATGATATTACTAAAAAAGAGAATTAATTTTTTTCTGTGATCAAAATATATTTTTTCAAATAGTATCTGCTTTTCAAACTCAAGCTTACGGTAAGAGTTGAGTACAGATGTGCTGTATCCGGAACCTTCAAAAGTTACGTGCCTGCACTTTCTATTTGTGTAGATCTGTAAATTGCGATCATAAGCGTTTATGATTCGTTCATAGGTACGCATCCAGCCTCTCTTGCCCAGAGAAGTTGCCAGCCTTCTGAAATGATGTCTGTCTTTGGGCGAAATTTTGAACAGTATGAGAAGAATAGCAGATACGTAATACATGAATCTGTGGGAAAATTTGGTTAAATCTCCGGAAAATTTAAGGGAGAGTGGTCACATTTTTTTATGGTGTAGCATTTAAATTACGATACGGAAGAATCATTCCCAACTGATTATAAATTTATCATTGTACAGGATAGATACCCACTTTTTTTGTACGGCCGGGTTTTGAGCATGGCTTGGTTAAGAATTCCACTCTGCGCTCAAACAATATTCGTTTGAGCGGTGGGGGTTTATGTTGTTGATAGTTAGTGAAAATGATGCCATACTAACCCGCGGATGCGGGTGGGTCATACTGTAACCCCAGGTTTCAACGTGGGGATAGGTTACGGCAGTCGAAATCAAACCATCGGGCGGGATCTTATGATTGATTATGAATAGTATCCGATGGTTGGTTATAGGAGTTGAATCAACGATTATTTTGCAAAGAATCGTGTTTAGAACAGGGGGATGTCTCCGCTCCGCACCGGGAATGCAACGGAGCTCCGGTCCCCGAAAAATCGGGGCAGGCAGATGACAGTGACATAATAGGGAGGCGCGGTACCAGGTGTCCAGCGGTCGAACGGGGTTGGTTAATACGTGTTTAAATTGTAGTTTTATCGCTCACATATTTCCTGCGTATTTATGCGTTGGCATTTTATATTTCGGGGAGCCTTTAATTGTATAAGTTTGATACTCAATGTATTACATCTCTGTAATCCTATTTTTTGTTTTTAAAATCCGCCCAAATAGAGAGCATATAAGAAGACTGGGAACCTCACTCTCTAAAAGAGGTTACATGTCGCTCTATGAGCATATGATACATATGTACGATAAAAATCTAGACCTATATTCACAAAAGAGTTGTCTAACAGCTAAATTTACTGGAAAAGGTTATGGTGAAATAAGTATGAATTCCTATCGAAAATTGGAATTCGAAGAGAACATTCTCTTTGAGAAAATTTATTTCAAAACCTGGGTTGTTGAAATTATTTTTTTTACAAAAGTGGTACTTCCGGAAGTGCTTAGACAGGGAATTAATACCCCAAAATTAATTGAAGCAAAAGAAGGAGAAAATTTCTTTATCACCTACTTTGAATATTTAGAATTAGAACCTTTAAACCATGAAAATTTTCTGAATGAAGCAACAGATATCGCAGCTTCTATCGCCAATGTAAGGCTGGATCCCGCCATTGAATTTCCAGATAGCAGGTTGAATTATCATAAAAGCAGCTTTAAAGGGAAAATCGATAATCTTAAAGAAGAACTGACACCATATATGTCGGATATTAGTAATTTTCTGAACACCGTGGATGATTACATAAATCAAAATGTCAGAAAAACCTTGAATCACGGAGATTTATCTGAAAGAAATGCCTTCGTAAAGGGTAAAGTTATTGATTGGGACGATTTTGGCCTTTATCCGCTGGGTTATGACTTCGGAAAAGTAATTGGAATGTCCGAAATATATAAAAACAATGAGTTGTCACTACAAGATTATCTGAAAATTGAAGATATGATATTTTATAAAGTAGAACACTTATTAACAAGAGAGCTATTTGAAATATCTTTGCCCTATTTTACAGTTATATTTCTTAGAAATTATCGGGTAAGGAGAAAATACAATGACATCAACTCCATGTCGCGTGAACTGTTAGAACTTCTCAAAAACAGGCTGGCTAATTTAAGCAAAGTGAGCAGCCACGAATCATTGTAATAGTATAAAATCTGCCATACAATCCCTCCTAGTACCGTTACCAGTAACTGAGTATAGTACGTAACTTTATCGTTTTCAGTAGATGTATAGGGTTTTGTTGTAAACCAAGCTAAACGAATTTAATGGTAACGGCACTAGTACTTATAATAATTTGTTACTTCTCTAAATTGTAAATCCAACTTTAAAATGAGATACAGAGTGAGTAAAGAGTTCATCAGTATAGCTCTTAATATAACAATTCATCATTTTATCCATCTTTCCGCTGGAACGTAAAACAGTTAAAAATCTCGAAAAACCCGCGGATGCGGGTGGATCATACTGTAACCCCCGTATCAGCGGGATATCAATTAAAAAATTCAAATTACAGATTTATTGTAGGTCTTTATACATTATGTGTTCAATATTTTTTGATAATTGTTGAAAAGAAAAAGCAGATAAAATGAACTACCTCGGGGCAGAGCCCGCGAGTTATCAACGTACAACCCATAACTTTTTAGTTAAGTATAAAGTTTATTCTGGAGTGTCCCCCTTTCCCCGCAGGGATCCCTTTGGGAGAAGGGGGCAATGGGGGATGATTGGTTGTGGATCAAAACCAAGAATTGGACCATTCTGAACTTAGATAGTCATCCCCCAGCTCTCTCCGTTCGCTTCCCCCTTTTAAGGGGGACTTTTATCTTTTCCGACCCAGAGGGTCGGTGAATTAAACCACTTTTGATTAAAAGAAATAGTTGGAAGCAGTACAAAGAATGAGCAGAAACCGATTTATTTATTGGCTATCAATTATTAAGAGACGGTTTTGCAAAGCTTTCTAAGAATATTAAATGAGCTGTTAATTTAAGGTTATATATAGAGCTCGAATGAAAGAAATCATATCTATCCTTTGGTAAGTAGATATACATGAAAATTTAAATTTTCGCTATTAATGAATACCCACCCCACATTTTCTGTAATTATTCCGATGTATAACAATTGGGAGCAACTTCAAATTTGCCTTGATGCTCTTGCCGGACAGTACTACTCCGTTGATGATTTTGAGATAATTGTCGTGAATAACGCATCTACAAAAGAGATGCCGGAAGATTTTCGGCTACCGGATCATGCACGTGTTGAGTATGAATCAGAACCCGGTTCTTACGCTGCCAGAAATCATGGGGTAACGGTAGCAAAAGGCAATTATCTCGCCTTTACAGACGCTGACTGCATACCGGATAAAGATTGGCTTAAGAATGCTGAAAAACTGTTCAAAACTTCGGGTTGCGATAGTATAGGTGGCGAAATTAAAATATTTCGTGCTGAAGATGGTGATAAACACGCTTATATCTACGAAAGTTACTACGGTTTCAGGCAAGAAGATTGGGTACCACAGGGCAAAAGCTGTACAGCTAATCACTTTGTGAAAAAGAGTGTTTTTCAGGTTTTGAGTGGGTTTGATACAAGTTTAAAATCTGGTGGGGATTGGGAATTTTCGAGCCGTACTGTAAGAGAAGGGTATGATATGAAATATGGAGCAGATGTGGTGGTTCGCCACCCTGCACGTAATAACTTGCGGGCAATGTTAAAAAAACACTACAGACATATCTGCTGGACATCTATTATCGTTCAGGAAAAGTATAATGCAGGACGTCTCAAGAATCTTTTAAGCGCTCTTAAATACAATATCCCCTCTTTATTTAAAAGTAAACCTTATGTAAAAAATCTTCACCATCGATTCGTTATCTTTTATATCGATTTTATCAAAGTGAGCATGGGCTTCGTTGTAAATACGATGCTACTTATCAGGATCATCGACCCGCAGAAGGTCAGAGATTAAAACTCAAATAGTTAATTGCTGATGTCAGTTTTTGAAACTTTAAACGAAACGTTCGATAAAATTTATATCATGACACTCAAACGGAGTGTTGAAAGACACCCGGTTTTTAAGGAGAGGTTAGATGGGTTGAATTACGAAATTTTTTGGGGTGTTGACGGACAAAAATTGGATGTTGACCAACTGGAGTCTGACGGGATGTATGATTCAGAAGCCGCTAAATCCATTCAAGAATATCAATATTTAGAACCAACGGGCTTGTCGAAAAGTGTTTTAGGTTGCGCTCTTTCACATATTGGGATCTATAAAGATGCTGTTGAAAATGGTTATGAAAAGGTCTTTATCATGGAAGACGACATTATCGTTGATAAAAGTAAAAAAAGATATCTTCAGAATGCGCTGGATGAATTACCTACAGATTGGGAGTTGATTTACCTGGGATATCTTCATAACAATAATAAACTTACGTTTAAGGTTAATCTAAGAATAAAATTGATATACCCTATTTTATCTCTATTGGGCTACAGCAGATATAATCCTCAAGTTCTCAAGTGTAAATTTCCTCGACCCTATTCAGATCATCTTGAGCTTGCAGGGTTTCACTATGGGGCACACGCTTATGGTGTTACGTTAGAAGGGGCGAAAAAAATATTGGATGAGCAGGTGCCGATCATCAGAGAAGCAGATAATGCCATCAGCGAAATGTGCATGCATGAGAGAATCAAGGCATTCCGGATAAAAGAGAGAGTATTTCATCAGGATAGGGAACAGTTCGAAAGCCAAATCAGCAGTGATCTATAAGCATCACGAAGAACTTGTGCTGCAAATATTCAAAATGAACTACCTCGGGGCAGAGCCCGCGAGGTATCAACTTAGAAACCATGACTTTTAGTCCAATATTGAGTTTATTCAGGAGTGTCCCCCTTCGAAGGGGGCAATGGGGGATGAAAAGTTATGTTTCAACACCAGGTTCGGGGCACATCGAAACTCAGAAAGTCATCCCCCAGCTCACTTCGTTCGCTTCCCCCTTCCCCCGAAGGGATGCCCGCGGCAAAAGGGGGACTTTTTTTATCTTTTTCCGACCCAGAGGGTCGGGGAATTAAACCACTCATGA
>LFIK01004814.1_pt1 | contig 10890 bp, 12 predicted proteins | sample 643401 | NCBI WGS metagenome assembly LFIK01 (sample SAMN03777447, study PRJNA286221) | soda lake metagenome | biome: soda lake; feature: Kulunda steppe; material: water; isolation source: sample T5-Br brine of Lake Tanatar-5 | place: Russia: Kulunda steppe | collected 2010-07
GAAAGTGGGCCCAAAACTTGCCCGCGATGGTCTTTATTTCGTTGGCCTGGACATGATCGGTGACAAGATACTGGAGGTGAACGTGTGCAACCCCGGCGGTATCGACAACATCAATCGTCTGAGCAAGGTGAAATTACAGCGCCAGGTGGTGGATTTTCTGGAAGAGAAGGTGCACGAGCGACACCAGGATTCTTCCGAGATGCATGACCGGCTGGAGCGCCGTCATCTCTCTAAACAGGAGTGAAACAGGATTAATGCCGGCGACGTCTTGTCCGGCATCCATAGCGCTTGTTCACAACAATGCAGAGTCCTTTCTGCATTTCGACATACCCTGATGGGGCCGAAACCACCGTCCCTGGTGACACCCTCCATGGCGTGGCAGAACGTACCCACTATAAACAGCCGTCGCTGAGAAGTTTATGTCCAAAAGTGTCAGTTTTAACGCGTAAAAATGCCACCATTGTGCCAGAGGCCCGGCAACAGACAGGTCCCGGCGACGGTCTTAAGGCATTGGTCATTGGTTGATTGTGTCCAATAGCTGAACCGGCGCACAAATCTGAAAATCGGTGCTTGGTTCAAGCAAGACGTTGGCTTAAAGTTGGTGCCATGGTTGCCAGATGATGTTGTCGGCGGCGTTCCAGGGATGAAGGAAAACAATAAGAGAAAACAACATGTCACACGATCTGAGTGGCGTTAAGGAACGAATTCTCCAGGACTTCAAACCGCAATGGGTGGATTTTGAAAGCCTCGAAACCGATCTTGGTCTTCAGTATGGGCGCAACCTGAAGTGGGTACGCTGTGCGTTGGGCTGGTCTCAGCAGGACGCAGCAGCGGCCAAAGATGTCTCCGTTTCTCAGTACCGAAAATACGAGCGAGGCATCGACTTTGCCCGCATGAGCACCACCGCCCGGTATATGCTGGCGTCCGGGGTCCCCTTTCCTTATCTGTTTGTTGGTACCCGCTATGACTATCTGTTTCCAGGCCTGAACATTCGCCCTGATCTGTTGCCGATACAGGCGTTTTGCGGTCGCTGTTCGGCACAGCAATTTACCACCGTCGCCGCATTGTTGAGCCATGCGGTCGGGCGCTCATTGCCGATGCCTAAAGGGTTGCAAAGGCTGCACCCGCCATGCCCTCATCATCTCGGTCGGGAAGTCGACGGCTACTATACCCTGGCCGCCAATTCACTGCGGATGTTTCGGCAAATTGTCGGTTTGACGCAGGAAGCTCTGGCCGACCTGGTTCAGGTGACCCACCGCACACTGAATCGGTATGAGCAGGCCGGTGAAGAGCCCCACTTCAACGTGGTCATGACCCTGCGTCTATGGGCTGCCACGGGAGTGGCGCCCCTCTGGATGACCTATGGTACTGAATTCTTCCAGGCCCGTATGGTCCAGCATGAGCGCATGGGATTTCTCTGTCAGTTGCTCGACGGCGCAGATGCCACCGTCGTTTCTCAGTTGAATGCGTTGGTGCAGGAAGTGGATCGTCTGAATGTGGTCGCCGGAAATCACTGAACATCGACGTCGGCCATTCACCTTCCTGGTATGCCGGTTTGCTGGGAGTCTGTTATAATCGGCTCCCATTTTTCAACTGACGGCAAGCCTAATGGCGATGCGATTTATTGCAGGTGCGGTGTGCCCTCGTTGCGGGGCCATGGATACCTTGCGCGCGGAAGCCTCACCGGAGGCCGAGGAACAGACCCGGGAGTGCGTTGACTGTGGTTTTTCGGAAACGGTTAAGGCAGGTCAGGACCACCCCAGCTCGCAGCCTGACACGCGAATCAACGCGCAACCGCGTGATGACGGCCGCCAGGTGATCAAAATCATGCCCGATGTCAGTCGGCGCAAACATTGAGCAGGAGACAACACCGATGAACGCAGCCACGACACCCGTGCAGGTGGGCGTGATCATGGGGTCCACGTCGGATTGGGAAACCATGCAGCATACCGCCCACACCCTGGAAACGCTGGGCATTGCCTTTGAAACCCGCGTCGTGTCGGCTCACCGGACACCAGATCTGTTGTTTGAGTACGCCTCACAAGCAGCCGATCGCGGCATTCAGGTCATTATTGCCGGCGCTGGCGGTGCTGCCCACCTGCCCGGCATGTGCGCGGCCAAAACGCACTTGCCGGTATTTGGTGTGCCGGTGCAGTCCAAAGCGCTGAACGGCATGGACTCACTGCTCAGCATTGCGCAGATGCCAGCCGGCATCCCGACGGGCACTCTGGCCATCGGCCGAGCCGGAGCGATCAACGCAGCACTGATGGCGGGCTCCATTCTCAGCCTGCACAGTGGCGAGATAAAATCACGTCTGTTGGCCTTCCGTCAGGCACAGACTGACAAAGTGCTGGCGCAACCGGACCCATCGGAGGGGGCTCAATGACCGTCGGTACCAAACCTGTTGACATGACCCTGGGCATTGTCGGGGGCGGGCAACTGGGGCGCATGATGGCTCTCGCCGGGGCGCCACTGGGTGTGCACTGTGTGGTACTTGACCCGAGTGCCGAGGCTTGTGCTCGTCATGTTGCGCGACACATTCAGGCACCTTTTGACGATGTTGATGCCGTCCAGAGTCTTGCCGACCAGGTCTCGGTGGCAACATTTGAATTTGAAAACGTACCGGCAGAATCGTTGGCGCGGCTGGCTGACCATTTGCCAGCGTTTCCGCCAGCGCAGGCACTGGCAATCTCTAGCGACCGTTGGTATGAAAAATCATTGTTCCATGAACTGGGTATCGACTTGCCACCGGTGGCGGTGGTTGACTCTCAGGCAGACCTGGACCAGGCGGTTTCAGAGCTTGGTCTGCCAGCGGTGGTGAAAACCCGCACTCTTGGCTACGATGGCAAAGGACAGAAAGTAATGCGGACGGCGGCTGATGCCGTTGGCGCCTGGGAGGCGCTGGGGGGAGTCCCCTGTGTACTGGAAGGGTTTGTAGAGTTCGATAGCGAAGTGTCCTGTATTGGTGCGCGCGGCCGTGATGGGGAACTGGCTTTCTACGACCTGATCGAAAACCAGCACCGTGATGGAATTCTGGATCGGTCAAAGCCAGTACGTGCGCATCCGCTGCAAGCGATGGCTGAAGACTTCACCGGCCGGGTGATGCGAGAGCTCGATTACGTGGGCGTGATGGCCTTCGAGTTCTTTCGGGTGGGTGATCGCCTGATGGCCAATGAGATTGCGCCCCGCGTGCACAACTCCGGCCATTGGACCATTGAGGGTGCTCGTACCAGTCAATTTGAAAACCACGTTCGGGCGGTGTGTGGCCTGCCACTGGGCAGTACCGAGACGCGAGAGCAGGTCGTTATGCTCAACGTCTACGGGCGTCACCCAGACGTGCGGGGACTGCTCGCGATTCCAGGGGTCAGTTGGCATGATTACGCCAAGAGCGCTCGGCCCGGGCGTAAAATCGGCCATGTTACTGTACAGGCAGAAACCGGCGCTCAATTGGCGGAAAGGGAGGCTGCCGCTGCGCGTTGTCTGGGCAACGAGCGGGGTTATTAGTCCGATCAACGGTCAAGAGCGGGTGGTGAGAACTCCTCAGGAGTACCTGTGGTGTCCATCACTCGTTGGTATTCCTCGACTTGCTGGCGCAGTGTGCGTGTGACAGATTCTTCGTCCAGAGACACCACCGGCATCTGCAGTTGGTCTTCCGTTACCGCGATAAAACCCGGGTCTTCCACCGCCGACCGCAGTGCAGCCCCAAGGCGTTCGACCTGGTGATCTGGGGTGTCTGCCGGTACGGCGATGAGCCGATAAGCATGCATGTTCAGATCGTACCCTAGCTCGCGGATGGTCGGTGCTTCCGGATAACTGGCCAGGCGCTCATCGGCCAGGCTGGCCAGAACACGAATCTCGCCACTTTCAGTGTAGCCGCTGTGTGTACCGCCGCTAAACGCCAGATCGGCGTCACCCGAAATCACCAGCGGCGCCATGCCAGCACCGCCAGAAGTCGGCACAGCTCGCACATTGATGCCTTCATTGGTGGCAATGACCTCCATGATATACCGATCCTGAGTGGTCTGAGTGGCGTAAATCAACTCTCCCCGCTCGCGAGCATACGACAACATGTCTTGCCAATTGTCGAACGGCGTGTCGGGGCCTGTGACCAGAGCGGTCTGGTCCAGAGCTACGGCGCCGACAAAGCGGAAACTGTCCAGGTCGTAGGAAGTTTCTGTCACCAAAGGGGTGAAGAAAAAGGGCAGTGAGGTTCCGAACAGCATCACTTGGCCCTGGTCTTGGCTGCTGGCCAGCATGGCTGCCGCCGCAGCGCCGCCCATCCCCGGGTAATAAATCAGCTGAACCGGTTGTGCCAGCTCTTGCGACAACACCGATGCCAGCGCCTGACCCTGAGTGTCGGTGCTGCCCCCGGGATTAAAGCCAATCAGCAGGGTCAGTGGCTCTGTCGGGAACTCTCCGTCTGTGTCTCGGTCAGACCTTTCATCGCCCAGCGTCGGGGTGCACAATAGGCAGCTCAGCAGGCATACGGTGCCCGTTAGCTTCATTAGTCGTGCCCAAGCTTTTCCCATGACATGAACCGGTATGTTTACAGGGTCTCGGCGCTGAGTGTAAGCATGCTCACTCGCGCTGTCCATGCCATGACGGATTTGATCACCGTTAGCCCCTATGCTGTGCATTTTTTATCCGTATAATGTGGAGCCCGTTTTGAACCCTTGGCACACAGAGGCAACTTGTGAATTTTCCGAATCGGTTTGATGTCATCGTCATCGGCGGCGGTCACGCTGGCACCGAGGCCGCTTTGGCGGCGGCGCGCATGGGCTCGCAGACATTATTGTTGACGCACAATATCGAGACCGTGGGGGTGATGTCGTGTAACCCTGCCATCGGCGGTATCGGCAAAAGCCACCTGGTGAAGGAAATCGACGCTCTCGGGGGCGCGATGGCGCGTGCGACCGATCGCGCCGGCATCCAGTTTCGAGTCCTCAACAGCCGCAAAGGGCCTGCCGTCCGGGCGACTCGTGCTCAGGCAGATCGGCAATTGTACCGCGCCGCCATTCGAGAACAGGTGGAAACTCAACCGAACTTGTTTGTGTTTCAGCAGGGCGCGGAAGACCTGATGGTGGAAAACGACACCGTTACCGGCGTGGTCACCCAGACCGGCATCCGCATTGCGGGCAGCACCGTGGTGCTGACCGCTGGCACCTTTCTTGGCGGCCGTATTCACCTGGGTATGGACAACTATCAGGGCGGGCGAATGGGCGACGCGCCCTCCAACGGGTTGGCCAAGCGACTGCGGGCCATGCCGTTCAATGTGGGCCGCCTGAAAACGGGGACTCCGGCGCGCATTGATGGGCGCACCGTGGACTTCAGTGCCATGGAGCAGCAATGGGGCGACACGCCCATGCCGGTAATGTCGTACCTGGGCCGCCAGGACGAACACCCCGAGCAGGTTTGCTGCTACGTTACCCACACCCGCGATGCCACCCACGACATCATTCGCGACAATCTGCACCAGTCTCCGATGTACGCTGGCGAAATCGACGGCATCGGCCCGCGCTACTGCCCGTCCATAGAAGATAAGGTGGTGCGCTTCGCCGATAAATCGTCACACCAGATCTTTGTTGAGCCCGAAGGCCTGAACTCCTACGAGCTCTATCCCAACGGTATTTCCACCAGTCTGCCGTTCGATGTGCAGATGGATTTTATCCGCACCATCAAAGGCTTTGAAAATGCCCACGTCACCCGCCCCGGGTACGCCATCGAGTATGACTACTTTGACCCGCAGGATCTGTCGCACTGGATGGAAACCCGTTACGTGAAGAATCTGTTCTTTGCCGGACAGATCAACGGCACCACCGGCTATGAAGAAGCCGGTGCACAGGGTCTGCTGGCTGGCCTTAACGCGTCTCTGCGCGTCCAGGACAAGGCACCCTGGTACCCGCTTCGTGACCAGGCCTACACCGGCGTGCTGATGGATGACCTGATCACCATGGGTACCCAGGAACCCTACCGCATGTTCACCAGCCGGGCGGAATATCGCCTGTTGTTGCGCGAAGACAACGCGGATCAGCGGCTGACCGAAAAAGGACGTGAACTGGGGTTGGTGGACGACGAGCGTTGGGATGCGTATTGCCGCAAACAAGACGCCATCAGCGCCGAAAACGAGCGTTTGCGAATCACTTTTGTGCAACCCGGATCGCCAGAGGCCGAGCAGGCCAATGCCTGGCTGGACCAGCCTCTGAAACGGGAGTATTCGCTACTGGACCTGCTCAAGCGGCCCAATGTTACTTATGCCGACGTGGCTGGCCTTGGCGACGATGCCCCCGAGTTAACCGACGAAGTGGCCCAGCAGGTGGAAACCGGGGTCAAATACGCGGGATACATCAAGCGTCAGCAGGAAGAGATCGATCAGTTGCGCAAGCATGAAGACACTGAGCTGCCGTCTGACCTGGACTACGAGGCCATTGCCGGATTGTCCAATGAGGTCCGCCAGAAACTGGCCACGGTTCGTCCGGTCACCCTGGCGCAGGCGGGCCGCATTTCCGGGGTCACACCAGCGGCAGTCAGTCTGTTGCTGGTGCACCTGAAGAAGCGCGCGGCGATGAAAAAGAGCGCCTGATGTCGGACGCCTACAGAGAAGCGCTACTGGCCGGGATCGAACCGCTTGCCGTCGCGGTGGAAGAGCCGCAGCTTGAGCTATTGCTGGCCTATCACGCCGGGCTGGTTAAATGGAATCGAGCCTTCAACCTGACGGCGGTGCGTGACCCCATGGCCATGGTGTACCGGCACCTGCTCGACAGCCTCGCTATCGTGCCTTTTCTGCCGGCCGGCCGCCTGTTGGATGTCGGCACTGGCGCCGGTCTGCCGGGCGTGGTGGTGTCCATTGTCCGCCCGGATATCGACGTAACCTGTCTTGACAGCAACGGCAAGAAAATCCGCTTTATCCGCCAGATGGCGATGGAGCTCGGGTTAAAACAGGTTGCAACCACACAGGCCCGTGTGGAATCCTTTAGTGCAGAACCTTATACCGCGATCACCAGCCGGGCTTTCGCCACGCTGAGCGATATGGTGCTGTGGTCGCGCCATCTGCTAGCCAGTGACGGTCAGTTCCTTGCCATGAAGGGGCAGTACCCGGACGCCGAATTGGCGGCTTTGCCAGCGGACGTCAATGTGCTGGCAGTGCAGCGTCTGGCGGTACCTGAGGCCGATGGCGAACGCCATTTGGTGCGGCTGGCACTGGCCGATTGAGCCGATGTCTGGCGTGCAGGCAGACCTAACGGAGTAACGCATGAAGAAGATTATAGCGGTCACCAACCAGAAAGGCGGGGTGGGCAAAACCACCACGGCGATTAATCTGGCTGCGTCCCTGGTGGCTACCAAGCGCCGGGTACTGCTGGTGGACCTTGACCCTCAGGGCAATGCGACAACGGGCAGTGGTGTCGCCAAGAATGAGGTCGAAAAAAACCTTTATCATGTATTGATGGAAGACGTACCCGTGGCAGACGTAGTCGTAGCCACGCCACGGGCAAGCTACGACGTGCTGCCCTCCAATGGCGATGTGACCGCGGCAGAGGTCGGCCTGTTGAGTCTGCCGGAACGCGAACAGCGTCTGAAGCGGGCCCTGTCAGTGGCCAGGGACGAATACGACATCATCATTATGGATTGCCCGCCATCACTCAATATGTTGACGGTGAATGCCCTGGTGGCTGCCGATGCGGTGCTGATTCCGGTACAGTGTGAATACTTTGCCCTGGAAGGTATTGCTGCACTGCTGGACACCATCGAACAGATACAGTCGGCGCTCAATCCCACACTGACCATAGAGGGGGTGTTGCGCACCATGTATGACGGGCGCACCAGCCTCACCAATGATGTGTCGAAAGAACTGAAAAACTATTTTGGCGATCAGCTGTACCGAACGGTGATTCCGCGTAACATCCGGGTGGCAGAAGCGCCCTCGTATGGCCTGCCGGTGATGCAATACGATCAGTCTTCACGCGGGGCGCTCTCGTATCTGGCGTTGGCGGGTGAGATGATCCGGCGTCAGGAAGATCAACCCGCACCAACCGGTGCCAGCTGAGAACACAAGGTCTTATGTCGAGTAAGAAACGAGGTTTGGGAAAAGGATTAAGCAGTCTGATCAGTCAGCCGGCAGTACCGGCGGCATCAGATGCAGCAGCGGCGGGTGACCAGCCAGTAGCGAGTACGGAGGCGACCTCAGCCGCCACGGCCATGCCGGACCTTGCCTATTTGCCCGTGGATCAATTGCAGGGCGGCCAGTATCAGCCGCGCCGTGACATCGGACCGGAAGGGCTGGAAGAGCTGGCGGCGTCTATCCGCTCCCAGGGCATTATCGAGCCCATCGTCGTGCGTGCCATTACCACCAACAAGTATGAAATCATTGCCGGGGAACGGCGCTGGCGAGCCGCGCGCATGGCCGACCTGACCGAGGTGCCGGTGGTGGTGCGCAATGTGTCCGATGAAGACGCCATCGCCATGGCGCTGATCGAGAACATTCAGCGCGAAGACCTGAACCCGGTTGAGGAAGCGTCAGCGCTGCAACGCCTGCAAAAAGAATTCGATCTGACCCAGCAGGAAGTGGCCGATATCGTGGGGAAAAACCGCGCCACGGTCGCCAACCTGCTGCGCCTGCTCAATCTGAGCCCCGAAGTGCGTCGCATGTTGGAGCACGGAGACCTGGAGATGGGGCATGCCCGTTCACTACTCAGCTTGACCGGTGCTGCTCAGGATGAAGCTGCCCGCGATGTGGTTGCCCGGGCGCTGAATGTGCGTCAGACCGAGGCTTTGGTCCGCCAATTGCTCGAGGGCAAGCCGACCAAAGCGAGTGCTGCAAAGCCTGAAGTGGATGCCAATATCCGCAAACTGGAAGACACGCTCGCGACACGTATTGGTGCGCCGGTGGCGATCAAACACAATGCCAGTGGCAAGGGTCAGTTAGTAATCAAATATGGCACTCTCGATGAGCTGGACGGCATTCTGAATCATCTGAAATAGCCGGTCTGAAAGGGCTTTTTTTAGCCAGGGTTTCGGTATCGTTAGGCAAATGTCGCAAATTGGTTATCTTTGTGCGCTAAATCAACCCTCCTTCGGGGAAACAAAGGTTGAAGGCGGCCTGTCAAATTCATATACTTCCGTCCGTTTTTTAGCTTTATCGGCGATACAGTGACGGCACATGGGCAACATTCCCACGCCACCCTGTTCAGACACTACATGGTTCGGGGTCTCTGGATAGAGTTGGCGGCAATTCTGGCGGTCGCACTGTTGGGCACGGCGGTGTCTTTCACCGTGGGCTATTCCATCTTTTTGGGCGGCATGGTGTACGCGTTGCCGCACGTGATATTTACCCTGATGAGCCTGCGGCGCATTGGGGACAGCCAGTCGGCCACGCTCCTGCTGTCGGTAGCCGTGGGGTTTGTCGGTAAATTAGTGCTGATGGGCTTTGGACTGGCGTTGATTTTTACACAAGGCATCGGCGCGGAACCCCTGCCTCTGATCATGGCAGTGACCGGGTTCTACGTGCTGGGACAGATTGTGACCGGAATTCTAAGTTCAATGGCTGCCGCGGCAGCAGAAGAGGCATAAACGACTATGGCGTACGAGAGTCCCACGGAGTACATCAATCACCACCTCGCTAACCTGACCTACGGTCGTCACCCCGAGCTCGGTTGGAAACTGGCGGAAAGCAGCACCGAAGCCGCCGAAATGGGTTTTATGGCAATTCACGTGGATTCCATGATGTGGGCCATTGGCCTGGGCATCATTTTTCTTGGGGTCTTCCGTTACGCCGCCAAGCGGGTGACCTCGGATGAACCTGGCAAGTTGCAGACCTTTGTTGAATTGGTCGTCGACTTTATTGACGACACCGTAAAGCAGGTCTTTCACGGCAAAACCGGTAGCATCGCGCCCATTGCCCTGACCATTTTCTGTTGGGTCTTTCTGATGAACCTGATGAAGCTGATGCCCGTGGATCTGGTGCCCTATGCGTTGGAGCAGGTGGGCGTCAACTATCAGAAAATCGCCCCCACCACCGACCCGAACGTCACCCTGGGCATGGCTGCGGGTGTGCTGCTGATGGTGATCTACTTCTCTTTCAAGGTGAAGGGCTTTGGTTTCATCAAGGAGCTGAGCTTTACGCCGTTCAATCACTGGCTGTTTATCCCGGTGAACCTGTTCATGGAAATCGTCGGCCTGTTGTCCAAGCCACTCAGCCTGGGGCTGCGTCTGTTCGGCAACATGTACGCCGGTGAAATGATCTTTATCCTGATCGCGCTGATGTTCAGTGCCGGGTTCCTGTTGTGGCCGTTGGCCGGTGGTCTCCAGTTGATCTGGGCGATTTTCCACATTCTGGTCATCACCCTGCAGGCCTTTATCTTCATGGTTCTGACCGTGGTGTATCTGAGCATGGCTCACGAAGATCACTGACGATGACCCTCTGACGAGGGCGTTCGTCGTGTTTGATTAACGCGAAACTTTAAACTTTAAAACTACTGAAATCTCTGGGAGAAAATCATGGAAATGGTATATCTGACTGTTGCAATCATCATGGGTCTGGGCGCTGTAGCGGCTCCGTTCTCGATCAGCCTGCTGGGCAGCAAGCTGCTGGAAACATCTGCGCGTCAGCCGGAACTGGCACCGTCACTGCAAACCAAGTTCTTCATTATCGCTGGTCTGGTTGAGGCCCTGCCGATTATCGGTGTTGGTATCTCCATGTACCTGATCTTCGTTGTTGCTTAATAAAGAGTTGCGATCAAGAGAGTTGTGACGCTGCCCTGCTCAGGCATGGTCCGGCTGTGAGGCCGCGCAACTCGTAACTCATTCAACAAACGAGGTGAAGGCGTGAATTTTAACCTGACATTTATCGGACAAATCATCACCTTTGGTGTTTTCGTCTGGTTTTGCGCCCGCTTC
>LFIK01004815.1_pt1 | contig 10886 bp, 13 predicted proteins | sample 643401 | NCBI WGS metagenome assembly LFIK01 (sample SAMN03777447, study PRJNA286221) | soda lake metagenome | biome: soda lake; feature: Kulunda steppe; material: water; isolation source: sample T5-Br brine of Lake Tanatar-5 | place: Russia: Kulunda steppe | collected 2010-07
ATTCAGGAAGTGCTTTTGCTGACGAGTAAAAGTAAAAGACCTAGGCAGTGGTTTACAGATGTTGGCGTGTTGGAGCCTCATCTGCTATCTGAATTTAACCTTGGGCCCTAGCGGAGCAGAGAAATGCCTGCGCGAGTCTTTGTGTGCAAGGGGTGGCAACAAAGGCGGAGGGATTCGCCAATTTGGCAAGTAACCCACATCTGGTCCATTGAAGAGCTGATAATATCCCAAAAGGACAGCCATTGCAATCCGAGGACGGATTGGGCCAGGTGAGGGGGAATGCTACGTGCCAATAATAAGTCTCTATTATGATTATCAAGTGTGGTCCTTGTTGAGTGAGGTCACACCTCAGTGAGTACTTATGTGGTGACTAGGTCCTAGGCCAGGTTCAATTCCTGGAAGCGTATCCCTCTGACGCTTGGCCCGCATATTGTATTCATTGAGGTAGCGACCTAGAACGAGTACCAACTATGAGCCCACTGCCGACCGAGCAAGCCTGCATGGCCGGGCCCAAATCCGCGGCGCAAAGTACAACAAACCAACCTCCCAACAAACCATAAATCAGCACCCCTTAAAGGCCACCACACTGTCCCACCGCACACGCAGTCAATGTCCCAGTTCCTTGGCCCATCAAAATGCAGAGTAGCTTGGAGCACTTCACCTACCTCCGAATGTTGCGATTTCATCTTCATTGTTCTTAATCCTCTGCGCAGCAGGAAATGCCGTATCATTTCTAGGATCCATGGGCATACAGCAAACCAGGGGCAAACCAAATGGCAAGCCCAAGAACAACCACTCACTTGCATGCATTCATCCTCAGAGCCACCGTAGTTGCACACAAAGGAGTCGATGTCATCTGGTCTGGCAGAATTTAACCTGCTCTCACACTGCGACTTCGCCGCGTTGTCTGTATCCTCATCCTCAGTGAATGGCATGCACACCCTGACTGGCTGGTCTGCTGCTGCGATACCAGCCTGCATTGTACACAAGGGGTTGGGAAGCTCATAGTGAGACTTGGAAGGGCTTCCTGCAGCCATGTGGCACCAAACCTAGCAAGCCTCGGACAGCCTTACACTCACGCATAGCAGAAGCACTGCGTAAGAACAAGCCAGACGTCCGTAACGCCGGGCTACCAGCATTTCCTGCTTGAGCTCCTGCCTTGCCGTCGGCGTACTTCGTGATCAAGTTCGTGCTTACACACTTATTTGCTTGTTCAATTGAATATGATGTTCAATGAACAATTGCTAAAAAGCTAAATTGGAGATAACTGACAGTCTACACCTTCACTTCTATTTCGCAACAGGCTCTGAGCGACAGGTTGCGCTCCAGGCAGATTAATCCTACGACAGCGTCCAAAGAGAGAAACAATGGGCCCAGCTTCATTCAGGAGAGCGACTCTCAGCAAAAAGGGCTCTGTACCATGAAAATGCACATAATCTTATTGATGGAGACAAGGTGTATATAATCATGGTAACTCAAGGAAGCAAGGATGCCCGCTGAGCCCTTTACTCCTTCTTCACAAATGACCTGGGCAAGTTCTTGAATATATTGGACCATGGGGCAATGACAGCCTTGCCAACAACCAAAGTTTTCCAACCAAGCCAGCCCTTCCTTCTTACCTTTAACACAATATCCTTAACCATGTTTCGCGTGCTCTCTCTTCACTCTGACTCTCTGGTCACAGCTTGAATATCGAGCGGCTCCGGCATGAATAGCACAGATTTCCTTACAAACTCAGAATCTGCAAAAAATGCAACTGGCACTGTGTGCCAGATGAAGAGCATGTCCTCTTAAATTGCCCGAGTGCTGACTTGGCAAACTTGCGCGTCAAGCACCACCATCTCTTCCGCAACTCTTTTAGTAGCTCAAACAGGAAGAGACCCTATTAGCCAAGCAGGCACCAAAGGCCTGGCCATGTTCGTGCATGAGTGCCTCGACTTCTGTGCCTAGATTTCAGTATTCAACCTAGCTTGCCTTCGTTGCTTTGGTCGCAGGCCTGTTTGGCTTCAACTAAGCTGCCCTTGTTCGGCAGGTACAGCTATGTAACCTAGCCTAACCTATGCCTTCACTACATTTCATCACAGAGACAGGTCTGGCTCCAACATACAGCGTGTTCACTACACCTTATTTTTTAGTGGTGTTTATGATCGTTTGAAAACATGTTTAAAGATAAGATTGCTTTTATACTCAATATTGCAACGGTAGCGGAATCTACACATGGGAATCCAGCCTCTGCATCAATGCCTGCAACTCCTGCACGGGATCTTGTGCTCCCCAGATGCTGCCCAACACAGCTACCCCCTGTATGCATGTAATTGGCAGCAGGCATCCAGCAGCAGGAAAGACGTGGGTTGCAAGGATTTGCAGGTATTACCTCTATTATTCAGCCTTGATTGATTCTAGAACCACACACTCTGTTGCACAACGTGCTCAACCTCATGTTATTTGAAGTGAATCAGCAGGTAACTTGGGGCAGTCTGGGCTACTCATGTAGCCCTTCAGCTGCCTAAAGATAAAGATGCGTCACAGGGCTTCACATGCCCAAATATCATGTACAAGTGCAACTGTTGACAAACACAACAAAACATCTCTTCTGGCTGCCGACATCACTAGAGAAAACTTTTGAAGGTCAAAATGCTTGCACTTGCCTCAACTGGAGTTGAGAAGCACACCATCCCAGGCATCTCGGGCGGTAAAGCTTTGGAAGGTGGATGCTTCTCTGATAAAACTTTTGGGATGCTTAAATTATCGCCTACATTTGGTTACACTGTCCTTCTGAAGGGGCTGCAATGGGGGCACGAAGGAGGGACATCCGGATGGATCCATCTATGAGGTTTCCCCAAAGTGTACGCGCTCACCCAATTGCCTTTACATAAATGGAGCCCAGGCACAGATCTTCTTGCGTGCCTGGTTTGTCTGTCAGGTGCCTTACCTTGAAACCCATCCTGAGCGCCTGCGTGCAGTTGTCTGTAGTGATGCCTCCAAGTGCTATGATGGGCAACTGCTCATGTTTGTTCAAAAGTGTTGTCAATCGATCAGCCTCAAATTGGGCTGCTGCATAGCCCTGGAGGAAAAAAAGTGACAATGGTTTAATAGGCAGCTGATGGATAATGGTTTAACAGGCAGCTGAGCCATTTCACATGTGCAGCTGCAACAGAGCCACGGAATCCCACCTTCTTGGAAACGGAGTCGAAAATTGGGCTGAGGAATGCGTAATCCAAAGCCCCATACCGAATTTTGCCTCCCTCTAGGTCGTCCAAGCTGTGCAAGGAGGTGGACTGTATCAAAGCGCGACTGCATGCACGCAGGAAAAACTCTCATGTTTGGGACATCGGTGCACCAGCTGTGACTCGTTGTCACGGTAGGAACCGCAAAAGCTGATACTTTGCTGATGTTATGCACTGAGAGGCAACAGGGGTTGCTTGGGGAATCACTTAGCATGTTTGTTGACCAGTTGGTGGACTTCGGTACTCCACAGTTCCAGTCCTCACCTACATTTCCCATTCTGTGCTTGGGCTTGCAATCTCATATAACCTTCTCTTTGGCCACTACCTGGGGTGCCAGATAGAGCAATGGCGGTGCGTGTCGCTGATTGTCGCATGGATATGTGGTCCCCTCGCATCAGGCTTATCTTGATACTGGGCTATTGCTGGTCCCCAGGCTCACACGCCCTGGCCAACGGCTGCAATATCTCACCTTTTTTTAGAATGTAAGGCTGCAATGGCAGCGGCGGCAGGACCTTTGCCGGGTAATGAATCCCCTGTACAGGGCATGCCAGGGTTGGTCAGCGCACCTCAGGGCAACCACAAGCTGCAAATATGGGGCAGCGCGCTGATGTCACACACCCCAATTTCAAACTCCTGAGCTAACTGATGGTGGTGGTGCAGGCGGATGTAAGGGTGATACTGCGTGTGCACGCCTGCAAGCAGCTGGCGCACTGCGTTCATGGAGCAGTCAGGCTTGCGCGCATGGTAGCACTTCAGCCCATGCTCAAACATCTGGTTCATGACGGAAGCTTCCCTGGGCACCATGCCTGGTGGAGACATGACAACGAGATTGCTCGCCATCGCCAAATCAGATGTCGAACCCGTTCAATTCAAACTTTTTTATTCAAGTAAAAATTAGATTTTAAACCATGCCAAGCTCATAAAGGACTTGACATGAGTGGAAAAACAGCAAGGGATGTCCATGGCAAAGCCAAGGGATTCCTCACTACCTGTAGTTTCCATTATGATAACCTATGATGCATGCCTGCCCTTCACTGCTGCAATTGGGCGCCGCAGTGCTGCCAAGCAACCGTACCCGCAGCTGGGCAGCACTGGGCCATTCCGGTGCCCTGCGTGCTGGAGCAGATGGCCTTGCAGCATGGCATGTGAGGCAGACAATTGACAACCACGGCATGAAGCGGCGGCAGCAGCAGCAGCAGCAGCGCTGGCCGGGCACGCTACAGACGCAACGAGTAGCAGCGGCTGCCCTGCACGGATCTGGAGGGCGGGACTTTCCACCACATCAACCTTCTCAAGCACGGGATCTACCACACTGCAGCAGGCGTGATCCATGGCCGGGTTCTCTGCAGCTGAACTTCTACATCATGGGCTGCAGGCGCTTGGTGGAGTTGCATGGCATAGCTTTATTCCACCAGCACTTACTGATAGACAGAGGACGCCTTGATCAGGTTGGTTTGTGCGGTGCAATGATACTGTCTGCGCGTATCATTTGATGTGCTCCCAGATGGATGCTCCATGGGATGGAGAGCCACCCCTCCTCAGGCCCCTGATTTCAGGGAGGGGGGGGGGATGCATCCAAAAACACCATAGGTCCCGTGCGCCTGAACCCATACAGGCCCCTGTACAGAGTGCACCAAGTGCCAATGCAGCAGGTGGCACACGCACAGCTTGGATGCAAGCAAGCCGCGCCGATCTATGCCAAGCGCCTGTGCCTGCTGCAGACGTTGTCCCGAGATCCTTCTCAGCCTGTCCTGAGGCTATGTTTCAGACAAGCTGGCGGCTGGAGTACACTGCACAACGCGCAGCTGGAGATTGCGCTGTGAGCCCACAAGTTCACAGGCCTCATCCCGCCTGCATGCATGCACGGACGCGTGCCATGCCCCGGGCATCGCTGCCCCACAGACATGCACACCGCCTCCTCCAACCACCGCTGTGCTGCGCTGCCCACGGCTCACGCTCTTGGCTGCGCTTGCTTCGCACGACGCAGAGCATGGATGCTGTGAACGTGTCAGCCCTGGCCACTGCCAGCGCCAAACTGTGGAGCAGCAGTCTGCTTGACAAGCCGCACGAGCAGCACGTCCAGGCCCCCCAACCCACCGAGTCCCTCCGCCAGCAGCCTGGCCCAGCCACGCGTGCAGGCACGTCGTCCCAGTCCGCCAAGGCCACCCGGCACTTGCTTGCAGAGCTGCTGCCAGCGCTGTGCGACCTTGCCGCCGCTGGCTGCACCTCCTTCAGGCCCCGCCATTTTGCGTCGGTGGTGTGGGCCCTGTCCAAGCTGGTCTCCTGGGATGCTGGGACGGCGCCGGCGGTGGCGGCGGAGCCGCCCGCGCAGCACAGGCCACGCGGCAGCCTACTGCCGCACTGCCGCTCGCATGCCCCAGGACCTATCAGGAACGAGGCGGAGGCAGGGCAGGAGCGCATGTACAGGCAGCTCAGCGGCAGCAACACAGCGGCAGCGGACCGGGCGTTCACCTCCCCGTGCCCTGACGAGGCGCCCCGCGTGCTGCAGCTCATGCTCGACCTGACGCGCGGGCTGTGCGGCCTGGCGGGCGGCCCAGCGACGGCTGTTGCACCGCGCGACGTCGCACAGGTGCGCCGCAGCCATTGCTGGCCCCCCTGCTCTGTATTACTGGAGGGGCCTGTGTGTGTGTGTGTGTCCCTGTCTCAGCATGGGCATGTGTGCCTGTGCGCGTGAGGACACGTGCGTGCGCGCAAGTATGGGTGTGGGTGTGGTGGGTGTCGAATGGCACATCATGTGCTCACAGTCGCGTTTACTTGCAGCCTAGGCTCACTCAGGCTGTTCATATCCCCCCTCAAGAGCCTGAGTCCAGCACTGTACAGTGGCCTGACCGGTGCACGGACAACAAGCAGGAAAGCTGTGCACAGGACGCAGGCGAGCGAGCTAAGAGAAGGCTCTGAGCTATGTTTTGTGCTTTCTGGCAGCCTGCGCCAGCCAACATGAAGCTCGTGCTGGCTGAGAAACCTTCCGTGGCTCTCCAGGAGCATGAGCAGGCTGAGCTGCAAACGCTCGGCTGGCAAGCTGCGTGCGCGTCCTCCCCTCCCCCATTGATCGCCGCCTTGCTCTGGTGACGCGGCGCTCGCATCTTGGTGCGCAGCACCGTCCACAGCCTGGTTTTCTGTGCACACTTTGTGCGTGGAAGACACGCTAGGATAAGGGCCCCACACAGCAAAGGGGCCTCGCCCACTTCCCTTGATCAGAAGTGCGACTGCCCACCTGCCATGCGCTTGCAGGTGCTGTACGCGCATGCCCGCGTGGGCATGCAGCCTGGGCGGCAGGAGGCGGAGACCCTGCTGGCTTCTGTGGAGAGGTGGGTGTCGGTTCTTTACAACTTGCTTACTCATGACTTTTGGGTGGGCAGGCGACCCTGTGTGGGACCTGCATGACGCCTTGACAAGGCAGGGTTCTGCTGAGGCATGCCCTCTCTGGCCTGTGTTGCAATAACATGCAAATGATTTGGGGTGGAGGGAGGCAGAAGGTCTTATGAGCGACACAGTATGCGTGATGGTAGGCCTTATGAGCGGCACAGTGTGCATGATGGTAGGTCGTGTGTGCGACACAGCATGCGCGACGGTAGCTCTTGTGAGTAGCAGAGCATGCACGGCAGGCGATGATTTGAGTAACAGAGCATGCTCAAAGGGAAAGGTAATGTGAGCGACGCAGCATGCGCGAGGGTAGCTCTTGTGAGTAGCAGAGCATGCACGACAGGCAGTGATTTGAGCAACAGAGCATGTGCAAAGGGAAAGGTGTTGTGAGCGACACAGCACACGCGACGGTAGTTTTTGTGTGTAGTAGAGCATGCATGACAGCAGGGATTTGAGTAACAGAGCACGCGCAAAGGGAAAGGTGTTGTGAGCAAAGCAGCATGCATGAGCAGGAGGCCCCAGTCCCACCCAAAAGCAATTCCGCATGACCCACGCCCTGCCTGACCCGCAGGCGCGCGCACGACCTCAGCCCGCGGGACTGCGCCATGCTGTGCTACGCCCTGGGCAAGCTGCAGCTGCACCCAGGCCCGCACCGGCTGCGCAGCATCCTTGCGGCCGCGACGCCGCTACTGCCCAAGCTCTCGCCACAGGTGCGGCTACCAGCGGAAGGGGCCCCAAGTGCACATCGGTGCAGCTGAGGGGGGCCAGGAGGCAGGCATAGGCAAGCTGTTTGTTGTTGAGTGCCCCCCTGCCCCATGGCACTCTACTCAGCCATGCGCAGGGCCTGTCCAACATGGCGTGGGAGGCCTGGCCGCGCTCGATGTCCTGCCTCCTGCCTCCCCGTAATCGCCCCCCTGCCCCTTTTGGCACTCTGCGCGGCCACGCGCAGGGCCTGTCCAACATGGCCTGGGGCCTGGCCACGCTCAATGTGGAGCTGCCTGAACAGACACCATGGGGCTGGGCCTTCCTGGACGCCGCCGCCATGCACATGGCCGCCTTCTCCAACCAGGTGTGCCTGAGGCGTGGGGCGCACTCCCGGCCAAACATGGGGCGCACTCCCTACCAACAATGAGACACATGCCCACTTATCATGCGGCACAATCCCTGCCGACCGGGGAGCACATGCCCACCAGTCAAGCGCCTGAGGCCTTCCCCTGCCCATTAAGCACGCAGCGGTTCAGATCCTAGCTGTTTAGATCCCGGCGCACCTGAGGCCTTCCCCTGCCCTTGGGTTGACCTTGGGCCTGCAGCTGCTCAGGCGGGCCGTACTGGCGCGCTCCTGTCCAGATCAGACTGTTCAGGCAGCTGTTCAGGCGGGCCGTTCTGACGCGCAGCTGTTTAGGCGGGCTGTTCAGGCAGCTGCTCTGGCGGGTGGTACAGGCGCGCAGCTGTCCAGCTGTCCAGATCAGGCTGACCTATGGGCCCCGTGTGCACGAGCGCGCACACCCCTGTGTGGCCTCGCACCACCAGCTGCCACAGGAGGCGCAAGCCGCCCACCAGACCAGACTCCTTGGGGCCCCTCAATGGAGCTCAACCTGACTCCCATAGTCCGCATGAACCCTTGACCGCCGCAGCGCACGCACAGGAGCTGGTGCTGCTGGTGCAGGCGCCACCGTGCCTAGATTCCCACCCTTGTTTTTCGTTTGGCCCGTGCACGCGCGGATGCGGGAGCTGCCGGTGAGGGTGCCACCGCGCCTGGACACCATCCATCAGTGTCTGCCTGGCGTGCGCGCAGGAGCTGGCGCTGCTGGTGTGGGCGCTGCCGCGCCTGGGGCTGCTCCCCCCCACGTCCTGGCTGCTGCGTCTGGAGGGCCAGGTGGCGGGGCGCCTGCACGCGCTCGGCCCGCAGGATGTATCCAACCTGATGTGGGGCATGGCGCGGCTACGGCACCGTCCAGATCCCTTCCTGGTCATCGTGGTTGCGCAGGTGCGTGCGTGGCTCTCCAGTGTTGGGGTGTGCGGGGCTCCCCATGCCCGCTAAAGCACTGCCAAGCCACTGGTCCTGTGCTGCCGCCGTGCTCATTGATTAGCGTGGCTGCACTGGTGCTCACACGCCCGCTTTGTGCTGCCGCCGCCGTCGTGCTGCTGATGCCGCGGGCGCACGGTAGTGCAGCCAGGCCGCGCCATGGCTCACGTGCTAGCACAGTGCTGCCGCTGCGCTGTTGTCCTGGAGCAGATGAAGGGGCACACAGGCTCAGCCCATCATAGGCACACGGCATTGCTGCCAGGTGGCGCCGTGGCTCACATGCTAGCACGGCGCTGCTACCGCGCTGTTGTCCTGGGGCAAATGAAGGGGCACACAGGCTCAGCCCGTCACAGGCACACGGCATTGCTGCCAGGTGGCGCAGTGGCTCACGTGCTAGCACGGCGCTGCTACCGCGCTGTCGTCCTGGAGCAATGGAAGGGGCACACAGGCTCAGCCCGTCATAGGCACACGGCATTGCTGCCAGGTGGCGCCGTGGCTCACGTGCTGTAGCTCGGTGTTGCCGCCGCACAGTCATCCTACAACTGCCCAAGGGGCACGCAGGCTCAGGACGCTGTGGGTGCGCGGCAGAGCAGCCAGATCGCACCATGGCTCACACGCTCTGTCGCAGTGGTGCTGGCCTGCAACTGTAGGGCACTAGGGCTCACACGCTCGCCTGTAGCTGTAGGGCACAAGGGCTTACACGCACTTGTGTCGCAGTGGTGCTGGCCTGCAACTGTAGGGCACTAGGGCACAAGGGCTCACACGCTCGCCTGTAACTGTAGGGCACAAGGGCTCACACGCTCTTGTGTCGCAGTGGTGCTGGCCTGCAACTGTAGGGCACTAGGGCACAGAGGCTGCGCAGGCTGGTTGCGTATTCTTGCCGTGCTGCAGCATGGCAGGTGTGCTTCAATTTGGGCGCTTGTGTGTGTAACATGGCTTTGGATGCGTGCAACCAGGACCTGGGGGGGACCATGCCATGCGCCATGCAGGCCTGCCACTGGTGCTTGCTCTGGATGCCTCCACCGTTGCAGCTGTGTCAGCCTGTCGAGTGCGCATGTGTCCGCCTGTTGAGTGCACGTGTGTGCCGCCCTTGTGCATATGTCCGCCTGGTCAGTGCGCATGTGTCAGCCTGTTGAGTGCACGTGTGTGCCGCCCTTGTGCATGTGTCCGCCTGCCCAGTGCGCATGTGTGCCTGCTCAGGACATCATCATGATGAGCGCTCGCATGTGTGCATGCATGCCGTGTGTGTGTGCATGTGTGTGTGTGCCTACCTCGGATGTGCCAAGTTGCAAGCTGTCACTTGGATGTGCGTGTGCTTGCGCGGTTCGCGTGCAGGAGGTCGCGCATCGCATCCTTCCCTCCACCCCAGGGCCCAGCAGCCGGAAGAGGCTTCATGGAAGCAGCGCTGCAGTAAATTCCCCCACACAGGCTTCTGCAGGGGAGGGAATGTTTCTACCGGGCCATGAAGGCAGCAATGAGCAGTGCCCAGGTGGGGGCGGCGGAGGGGAACGGGGGGGGGACAGAAGGGACGCGGTCTTTTGAGGTCACAGGCACTGCAGCTGCACTGCATTGCCATGGTACGGCATTAAATGCTCTGCTATGCAATGTATGGCATTTGGTGCACTGCTGTACGTTGCTGTTGCACAGCATTCATTGCTCTGCTGTACGTTTGCTGTTGCTCAGCGTTCATTGCTCTGCTATGCGTTGCTGTTGCACAGCATTCATTGCACTGCTGTATGGCGTGGTCAGTGCACTGCTACGTGTTGCGTGGCGGCAATCCATCCGCGAGTGCGCCTGGGGTGTGCGGAATCAGGGAGGGCTGAAGAGCAGAAGGCACACTGCGCCTTCTTGCGCGCAGGGCAATCTTGATGAAATTGTTGCGGGGCCAAGCAGATGTTGTTGTTGTTGTTCAAGGGCCTCGACTTTGCGCATGGTGTGGGTGCAGTGTGCAGATGCCCTGCACTGCCCTGCAAATGCCCTGCACTGCCCTGCAGATGCCCTGCACTGCCCTGCAGATGCCTTGCACTGCCCTGCAGGTGCCCTGCACTGCCCTCCCAACCCGCCCCTGCCTCGCTCGTCATAATGATGCCCAATACCGGTTTGCCGGATTGCCTGCTCTTGCGCCCCAAACCCCACCCTCCGCTACCACACCTTGCGCCAACGCAGGCCCCGCACGCAGCGTGCACACAGCAACTCGCGCGCCCCCTCAACCACGCACCCCCCTCCACAGCAAAACCCCCGGCCCTTCC
>LFIK01004816.1_pt1 | contig 10886 bp, 16 predicted proteins | sample 643401 | NCBI WGS metagenome assembly LFIK01 (sample SAMN03777447, study PRJNA286221) | soda lake metagenome | biome: soda lake; feature: Kulunda steppe; material: water; isolation source: sample T5-Br brine of Lake Tanatar-5 | place: Russia: Kulunda steppe | collected 2010-07
GTGATGGGAACCATTTATAAATGTCATACTGATCTACCCCTCAGTAAGCTTGGCCTAGACCGGTGTAGAGTAAGAAAACTTACTCTTGATCTAAACACTCATTCTATTCAATACGCAACAAAGATCACGAATACAAGTAGGAGGTTGAAAAACATAAAGGAAAGATCATATGACTCTTTCCAGAACCCTCCCGACCCCCACTAATGACCTTCTTCCTCGTTTGATGGTGGAGGTTTGCCTGGTGCTTGCACCAGATGTAAACTTCTTCCTTAATTCACGCAAACAGGGGTTACCTTGTAAGCGTAGTCTTTTCTTTTTCTTTTCTTTTCTCTCTCTTCTTTTCCCGTAATTCTAATCCATATACAAGGTTACAAGAATAAGGCATCCGTGTTTAAATAACAGTATAGGAGGTTCACGAGCAAGTCCAAAAAGACAACTTGTATTGAAGGATAGCCTCAGGAAATGCAAGAACAGTTAAGCAGCACCATAAGACTGCCCAACAGTAGGGTGTATTCGAGGTCTGAAGAAATCCATACACATCCATATACATACTGCCCTCCAAAAATGGGCTCTGGTAACACAAGAGAAAATGGCTTCTCCGCCAGACTATGATCCAAGCTACCCCCATTATTGGATTGCAGATTCACGTGATGCGCTCTTTGGTGCCCACTTCAACCCCCCATGTCCTGAACCACTGGTTTCTCTGTGTGCCTCCCATCTGTAACGACCATACCATGCATCTAAGCCCTCAGGCATGCTCTATTCAGCCATCCTCAGCTCTGAGGCAACTGCCACCGTCATGTTCCTTCCATCTTCAAGTTGGAGGGGATCGGATCCATGATCTCTAACCCTTAGAGAAAAAAGGCTCACCTGTGTTTTAAACTTGTTATGATCTCAGCTAATGAAGTCATACACGCTACCCCTCAATCCTGGACTAGCCAAGAGACGCCCGCTACCCCAGTCTCAGACTGGAAGGCTTCCAGGAATCTCTTTATCACAGCATTCAGAAGTTCTGGAACACAGCTGCACGGCCTCACCTGAATAGCCACAACCATACATGGTTGCAAAAGTCTTGCCCGGGACATTCCTGAAGCACACTGGCACCTTAATAGAATCGCTAATTATCCCATACACAGACACGCTGAGACAGTGACTGGTCTCAAGAAGTTTGAGAAGCTTCATTCTGACAGAATTCCAACCACTAATTGTCCTCACAGACCTGCTTCAAGGTGAAGTTCCCTCCCTTCTCGACCAATCCAAATCGTGTCTCATGATCACACTCGAGACTGCTGACTGGAAATACTGGACCTATGCAGAAGGCAGCTGTCATGTCCAAGAGAATGGTCAAGTCATTGAGGCAGGTGTCTACCACCCCAGCGCTGGCAACTCTTGTGACAACCTGGCAGGTGCCATCCCGCCCAGGCATTTACCAACTGTGCTGTAGATACAAGCCACTTTTGATGAGTATATTTTTGAAAGAATAAGGGGTGGAGGATGGGTGTAATGGGTGGGCTGCTCAGTGGTGGCTTTGGGCTTCAAGTACAATGTACCGGCAAGTTGAACTTGACAAGGTCAACATTGCGGATCCAGAACTCACAACTCCTAGTGGGTCGTACGTCTACTTGTCTTTGATTTTTCTTTCTCAAAAGCACAATAGACTCTGCCATTTCATCGGACATTATGGACTATTATTTGGCTGGCGAAGACCAGCAACAAACCAATCAGCCTAACGACCTGGCTGGCGGCTAACCCCTTAACTCTCGTTGTAGCAGCCAGTCTTATTGAGGCATACCCAATGGTAGGTTGCAGATGATAGGTCGCCTACGTCTGAGTTCGCAATGTCATGACTACCGAGATCAAGAGCTAGGCTATTGCGAGTTGCAATTTGCAACAAATAGCAAGAGCATAAAGAAGGATCAGAAATGAACAGTTCATCCCACTTGTCATTGCCTTCATATAGCAAAACTGGCCTGCGCAGGTAAGCTTAGACGAGCTAGAAACTCATTCAGCTGAAGCTGAACGAGCCATCATCCCAAGGGTCAGTGCGTAAACCGGTCATACCTAAAAGCCCATGCAACCAAGGATACAACGCTGTCCTGCCATACCATGCCTGCTCAATTGTGTTCCACATGTAATTTCCGTCAGACCAACGCTCACGCCTGTTTGCCAACTAAGATGGAGGGCATGCTCGAACACATGCGCGGACTGCAGTGCCTGCCGGCACCATCCCAGCGCGAACAAGGAGCAGTGCTGTTCTCCGATCCTGTGCCGGACCGCCTGCTTGGTGGTGAGCACCAACGCTGAAAGTCAGAGCAGATACGCGCGCCAAGCCCACAGGCTCAAGTGTTCTTCACCAGCTCGGCGGCCGCGCGCTTCAGGTAGCTCGCGCTCTTCCTGTTGTCTGGGGCGCTCACCACCAGCTCGAAGTTGCTGTCGTCCTCACCCAAGGTGCCCGCCTCGTAGCACACATCAAAGGTCTGCGCAGGCGCAGCAGTGGGGGTGCATGCTCAGGCTCCCGGGACAGGTAGACCTTGTGGCCCAGTGGATTGGTGCAACTAGATGCCTTCAGCTTCACTTTTGAAAGCTCCTGACAAATGCAAGAAGCACTGCAGCAGGGGAAGAGCTGTAGCTGCTGCCCAATGCAGGCCGTGGATGGAGGCAGCAGTGCATGCCTAGTAGAAAACCAGGAATGCGATTGATCCCAGTAACGCGAGAGTTGATGTAAGACTGCACAAGACTCATCAGCACCAAGTCCTTGATCCATATACTCATCCAATGTGCATTGTCAATCGCAGATGGGAGAAGTTCTCGTGCATGTGCGTGTGTGTGTGCATGCCCTACACTGCTGCCATGCCATGCGCTGCGCTGCAGTGAAGCGCACCTTGTTGCGGGCGCTGCCCTCGTGCAAGGCGCGCAGGCAGATGTCAGCCACATCGGCTGCACTGATGGGCTCTGTGATGCGGTCGCTCTGATCAAACACCAGCGCCTTGTAGCCTCCAGGCTCATCCACCAGCAGACCTGCAAGACAGGTGGCGCGACGCAAACATTCGCCGGAGTCTCGCATGGGGGCTTGCTTGCTCACTGCACCTCCTTCCCCCTTTCCTACAACTACACCACCCAGCCTGGGCCAGGCCAAAATGCACCAGGCCAAAATGCACCAGGCCAGAGTTGCGCGCCCTGCTGCAAGCACCACACACCTGTCAGGAGGGTCTCAAGCAGCCACGCATGTGCACACAGCGCAAGCAGTTGGGAGAGCACACAAGCATCTGCACGCACGCTCGCTCGCATGCATGCATGCTTGCAGACACTCATACATACATACGTATGCCCATGCGCGCTGAGACAAGTGCAACTGCACATGGGAACATGCACACATGTAAATATGCATGCGCATGCACATGCCTTTGCACACATACACAAAAACTTGAACGCACACTCGGCGTACACACACTTTTGCGAGCAAAGACACTTGCGCACACATTAAAACACACAACACCTTAACACGCACGCTTGCACACACACACACACACACACGCACGCACGCACGCACGCACGCGCACACACACACACCTGGCCGGACCACTGTGTAGCCGAGACCGCTCATGCGCAAGTGGTCCTCTCCGCTGCGCTTAGCGCGCACCATGCGCTCCACGTCTAGCTCGCTCATGCCCGAGCGCGCCGCGCGGCCCGCGCAGGACACGAGCACAAAGTTGGGCTCCTCGCCACCTGGCCCGACCAGAAACCAAGAGTGTACAGAGCGGGTTGGAGGAACCACACAAAATTGAGATTGTAACAATGCATAGACTTCCTGTCTGTTATGACTACAAGACCTGCCTACCAGACCAAGACCCTCCAGACCCTCCAATACGCATCAACTGGTCCAACGGTGCTCTTCAGCACCACCAGCTGTCAGTTTTTTCGACATCCTGGTATCGGAGCTGGCTTATCAAGAAGCAGGAGCGCATCACAGCGGGTGCGTGCCCTTACAGTGCTGTAGGGCACGCGTCTGATGGCGGCAAGCGCGAGGGGCGCGCCCATCTGTCCCCCGACACCCTCAAATCAAAGTCTATGCTGGACTTTTTAGGTGACATGGAAGAGCTAAATGGGTGAATCTGCATGCACGCACGCTCACAAACACATACGCGCGCACACACACACGCACACACACACACACACACACACACAAATACACACTTACTGGGCAGCGCCTTGATCCAGTCAATCTCCATGTCAAAGCGCGCCAGGCTGCTGGCACTAGACTCGGCGGGCAGGCCCTTGGCCGCCCTGGCGGCAGCCACTGCAGGGGGCCGCCGAGCCTCATACCTGCAGGCACAGAAGCACAGGCTCTGGTTCTGGTCCAGCGCCGCTGTGACTGGCAGGGACGGCTGTGCAAGCCTGCTCCACACAGGATGCACATCCCCCCCCCACCCCAGGGAGTGTGCGCGCCTGCACCACACACACCTGCTGCAGGTGCACCAGCCAGCGCGCTCCTCCCCATGTCCGACACGCACTCACACACAGTGGAGTGAGTGCAGACGGTATCATGGATTGGGTGCTACTTCAACAAAGCTTGCCTGGCCCACAGAGGCTTGCGATGGCCACCGATGCTGTGCCCAAGCGCATACAGCATGCTCGAAGATGCCAGGTCCCCGGCCTCACCGTGCAGCACACATTTTGCTGAACCCCCTTGCACGGCAGGCAGAGGCTGTGCGCAGTGCTGCAGGCGGCTGCTCGGCCAGCGCGCCCACCCTCCCGTCCTTCCAGGCGCTCACCCAAGATGCGCCCCCTGCACCCTGTGCCCCCTCTGTCCCCCTGCTCGCCCCCCTGCCTTAGTGTCGCCGCAATTTGTGGCCAGCATGGGCATGTGGCCAGGACCCAGCCCAGGCCCATGCGGCACACGGCCCAAGGGGGGCTCACACAGGGACCCAGGGGGCCTCCACAAGGCTGCGCAGCCTCCTGGGCCCCCGGCTCACATGTGGCCATGAACCCCTGTGTCAATGGTGTGAGGGCTGAGGGCTTCCCCAGCAAGCAGCCCCATCCCTCATGGCCAGCACGCAGCCCCATCCCTCCTACTTTGTGCCTGCGAGCTTGGATCCCACCTCCTCTCAGTGCCCTCATTGCCCCTCCGATGCCCCTGTTCCTCGGCCACCCAAATTTCAACGACCATTGAAATGCACACAGCCATAAGACGGGGCTGCTACTGGCGCAAAGGCGGTACCAGAAGCTGCGCCCTTTTGTCAGCTGGTCACCTGCAGCCATTCCCTGCTGTTCCCTGCAGTTTAAGTGGGCACCCGCACCTGATGGCTATGTGCTTGATGGCCTCGGGCTTGATGGCCGGCAGCCCCTGCTGCGCTGCACGGAACGCGTTGTAAGGCAGCCGCACTGTGGAATACGCGTTGACCCGCGTGGGGAAGCGTGCGTAGTACCGCCCGTCCTCTGCGCACAAGGGTGGTGGGGGGCGCAGGGTGGCAAACACTTCAGGCGCTGCTGCTTGACAGCCAAACGCGGAATGCAGGGCAGCACAGGCACCTGGGGCGGCAAGGGTCCAAGGGCCCAAGGGAGGGTGCAGGGATGGCACCTGCCCTGGGCTATGCCATGGCTGTGCTGGCAGCAAAAGGGAGGTCTTGGGCCAGCACGCCCTGCATCACCATCCCATCCCACTGCACTTACCCTTTGCCTCGCGCACACACGCCTGCCCCATTGCACATCCCGTCCCATCCCACTGTGCATCCCCTGTGCCACCCGTGCACGGGCCTGTACACAGGAGCGACTGCCTGGCCTGTACGTGCAGTCCAAGCGACCAACTGGTCTGCATGTGTAGGCCAGGCCCTAGCATACAGCATACAGGCCAGGGCCCAGCCTCCCCCACATGCTCTCATCAGGCATGTGAAAGTCACCAACACCCGAGCTGGTCGGGCCCCAGCCATCAGACTGACCAGGCATCCACCTCTTCTGTGATCCAATTGTCAAGCAAGAGGCTTTGCTGCTTCCTTTGCTGCTTCAGCTCAAGACGCTGTGGAGGCAGGCGCGACTGGCCGCCCCTGGCATGTTTGAAGCCAATCACCGGTGGGCAATGCGCACAGACGGCCTTCCTACCTGTGGTAAGGACGCACGTGTAGATGTTGCCGTCGCCGCGCACGCGCAGCGTGAGCCCCTCTGTGTTGGCCGTCCGGAGGTCGCCGTTGGGTAGCCTGGGATCGACGATGGCCCCGATCTCGGCAAACGCATTGCGCTGAATGAGCGAGCCTGTTTGCATGCATGCGCATGTGCGTGTGTGTGTACGTGCGCATGCCGGTGCCCGTGCGTTTGTGTGATGCATATGAGCCTCGATGGCAGCTGTGATACATCAGCAGCCCACTCGCATGACATTGCCTTGAAATGGGCTGGCAGCAAATTGCATCAATGAATATGGTGGCTCATGCAAGGCAGTGGGTTCAAGATGCGCACAAGCACACACACACACACACACACCCTGGAAGACTAGGTTCTCCTCTTCGTTGATGAACACGTCCGCGCTGCTCTTGGCCATAAACTTGTCGGGCATGAGGCCCTGCTTCTGGCGCTGCATGTCTTCAGGGGTGCCGCAGAAAATGAGGTTCCAGCGCAGCTGGTGGTAGACCTGCGCGTGTAGTCGAAGTAGCGCTTGCGAAGCTTGCTTGTGATGGTCATAATGTACAACACACCAGCACCCATCCACACCCACCACCCGGCTGATAGAGACCCATAAGTAGCAAGATGATGGCAGGTGCACATGTCCCTAACGTGCTGTGCATGTCAAATCCACAGCCACAGACAAACCGCTGAATGTCACCCACGCTTAAGTCATGCCCAACAGAGACAACTTGCAAAAGCCACTGACATGCCCATCCCTTCTGCCACCTCCAGCCCGGTCATGCCTTGAATCCGTCTCATGGTTATCACCTCGTGCAGCTGGGACCAGCCATGCAGAACACAGGGCCAAGCAATAAGAAAGAGAGCACCCAGGATGCCCTAACAAACATGTGAAAGCGTGCATGCACGCATGCAAGCACACAAATGCACATACACGCACCTGGCTGAAGTCTGCAATCTCCTTTTTGGAGACCTTGGAGAACATGCGCCGCAGGACCCTCTGGTTCCTGAGCAACTCAGGGTCGCCCTTGGCCGCGGCATCCAAACGCTTCCGGAACTCTTGGCGCGTAAACTCGTCCTGGGGGAAGGGACGCAGCCGACAAGTTGTTCAGCAAGACTGACTGTTGCCTTGAGGCGCATGAGCTCCTCCTTGGCAGGGTCGCAGCGCAGAAGCACCAAGCCGGGGCCTAGGCGCGCAGATTCACTCTGATCAGGGGATGCAACCAACCTGCCTGCTCCCCCCAGGCACAGACAAGAACGAGAAGGGCGAGAGCATGAGCCCAGATCACAGTCTGCTGCGGTCCACAGCATGGCGTGCAAAGCTGGCCGAGTGCACTGGGAGGGTGGGTCTCTGATCTGAGAAGTGTACAGGCTGAGCAGAGTTGAAGGGCAGGCAGGCTGCAGACCTGCATGGCTTTTGCGATGTTGGCCACTCCACGGTCATCTACACGGAGCAGATCTGCAGTGATGGGCGTGCGGGCGGCTGCGCAGAAAATGACCTGCGTGCAGGAGACAGGGCCACCGGGAAGGAGGAGAGTTATCTTCCATGCGCGAATTGCAAAGAGGTCTGCACCTCTGAGGTGGCATGTACCTTCCTTCGAGCTCGTCACCATGCCAGCAGATCCAGTGAGCATGACATTGACAAGCAGCGCCTGGCTCATCATGTCCCATCACAAGGCATGATCCAGTTTGCTGGTGATTTGCATGTCGAGCCTAGATGTGTATCTCTCATCGGCAGTGGATGCACTGGCCAAGTACATCCACTCGAGGTAGAAGGATCACACTGCAACATAACAGCTACGTTTATCACACCACGTACAGCGAGCCAATCACAGCTGCCAATCTCGGCTGCGAGCAGGTGCCTATCGCAGGGTAATTTATGCACAAGTTTACCTCACCTTGGTCACGTTCCTGACAGCCTCCTGGCAGCAGTCCATGTCGCCAATGTCGCCCTCCACGATCTCAACGGCTGAGGGGATGGCCTGCAGCTCGTCCCGCTCCTTGCCCTCCCGCTTCCTGACCAGGGCCTTCACCTTGTAGCCACGTAGCAGCAGCTTGCGCACCAGGATGCGGCCCACGCGCCCGGTGGCCCCCACCACCAGCACCGTGGTGTACGCTGCCTGGGGTGCCTCGAACTCCACCGCACGGCTGGGTTCCATCAAGTCGTCCGCCAGGTAGGCCGAGGACTTGGTAGGGGCTGCGAGGTTGCTGACCTGAGACCAAACCTCATCGAACGCCTTCCGGGCTTGCCTACCCAGCGTGTAGGGATTCACATTGGCGAGCGAGGGCTCCTGCTGCTCTTTCGGTCGGTCGCCCTTCCTACCCCGTGCCGAACGCGGTACCCTTTTCTGCTCTCTGCTACTGCTGCTGCTACTGCTACTGCTACTGCTGCTGGGCTGCTGCTGTTGGGAAGACGGTGGGATGGAGGTCGAGGCCTGAGGGGTGCTTTTTTGCTGCTGGCTCGAGCTCGCAGCAGGCTGTTCGGAGGATGATGGAGAAGAAGGAGTAGATGAAGAGGGTACCCCTGGGCTGCTGCTGCTGCTGTCCGGCTGCTGGGGGGTCTGCAAGAACTTCTCGCGTAGTTCCTTTACATCATCATCCCCATCCTGTGGCCCAGACGACCCCGCCAATGCCACCAAGGCAATCCTCCGGCCACCAGGCTGTACCAAGGGAAGGTGATGCCTCCTGGGGATGATGGGCGCTGCAGCGGACGGGGCAGCACGCCCTGGCGCTGCTGCGGATGGGGCATGCGCGCCCCTGAGGAGCATGCCTGTTGGGGCGTGGAAGTGGTACTAACTCACTAACCTAGTTTTGTTTAAACATTATCGCAACCTCAACACGCTTGCACTCAGGATAATGTGCAAGCCCGACCGAGTGATTCGCTGCACTTTAGTTTGGAAATGATGTAGTGCATGAGTCGACTTTATTACACCATTGAACATGCGGTGTTTGGGGGGAAGACTGTCTCCTTGTGTTTTGCTCCTCTTCTTCCTCCTCACCACGGGTCAGTGCTGCAGGGAAGAGGGCAGCATTATCAAGGATGGCGCTTGCAGCTCCGGGCAGCCTGCACCTGAAATTGATGCGCAAGCAGCACATGTGGATCCTGTGCCCGAGCATACAGATCAAGCTGATGTGGCCAGCACCCTCCAGACGTCCCCTCCAGACGACAGCTCATCCGAGTATTCACAAAATCAAGTGTTTGGGCAAGGAATCGTGCCACAACAGGAGCAGCAGCAGGTTGTGACAGTTGAGGATGGAGATAACGCAGGCGCAGCGGTGGAGCGCCTGGAAGCCATGCAGCACAAGCTTTCAGACCTGTTTGCCCAGCTCCAAGCCTCAAAGCAGCAGGCTGATGCTGCTCAGGCCTCAGTGCGCTCCTTCGAGCGAGAGCTCGTGGCACTGGAGGCGGCGCTCGTGCGCGTGGGGGGCAGTCCACTTGGTGCGTGCCTGCTTGCGGAGCTCCGCGCGCAGCCTTCCTTGATTTCTGTAGTGGATGTTTCTGGGAAATGCCTGATTTCTTACCTTCATTTACATGAATAATCCCTGCGAGCTGGTTTGTTTGTCCTGAAGGCATCTGCCAGAATGTCAGAACATCCATCCCGCAAGCTGACTGTGAAAAGTCCATTCTAACTCTCTAGCCTGCACCCCCCTATTCTTTCATTCAGGCATTGCCAAAAGCATCCCCAACTTTTCCCAAGCCCCTGGATCTTTCTTGGGGAGCGCTGGATACCCTGGCTATGCACACACCAATGGCGGAGGAGGAGGATTGGAGGGCCACAGAACACTGCTGAAGGCTCGGGGCCGCACGTGGCCTGACTTATTCTTAATGCTCGCCGCTGTCCAGGCGGATGCGCAGGTGTGCATGTGTGTGTATGTGCGGTTGCACGTGCATGCTGTCATACCTCTGACATTGTGTTCCTATGGTTTTACCTAGTGTCAAGGAGTAATGGGCACACACACATATGTACACACATATACGCACACACATACATACACACACACAAACACAAGCAATACCTGGGCCCGTCATTTCTAAGAAAATGGAATAAGCTGGTAACTTACTTCAAGGCGTGAAGGCGCGGCTTGCATGGCAGGCAAGAGAGAATGACAAGGTTGCAGCCTTTCAGTTCATTGGCGTGTCCTTGTGGGCGTGCATGTGTGCAGTCAAAGCAGGGCCTGCCTTCCTATTTTTGCTCCACAGGTGACATCGGCAATCCCTCTGTCCACGGACCTCACGCATGCATCTGCACCCGAGCGCCCTGCCCGATTCCTGGCGCTGGGGGATGCGCAAGGGCGGGTGTACATTTTCACGCCGCGGGGCGACCTCGTGGCTGAGCATGACACAGGTGTGTATGTATGCGCATGTGTGCGTGCGATTGTGTGTGTGTGTTTGTGTGCTTGCATGGGCACGTGTGTGCATGCAGTCGCTGGTGTGCCAATGGCACAGGCGCATGCATGCAAGACATGTGCGTAGACGGTTGATCCAGGCGCCTGTAGCTAGAACGTGTGTGTGTGTGTGTGCAACTGTGGGGAAAGTTTTCCAGTGTCAATCAGCATTTTGGCAGGGCACAACAGTTAATGGTTCACAGTGGAGGGCATGACATACAAAAGGGCAGATGTGCATTTGCCTTCAGAGACTCAGCATGCAGAGTGCAGAGAGACAACTCTTGGTGGTAGGAGCTGCATGACAAGCTGCATGACAAGCTGCATGACAAGCTGCATGACAAGCTGCATGACAAGCTGCATGACAAGCTGCATGACAATCCGCATGACAA
>LFIK01004817.1_pt1 | contig 10886 bp, 15 predicted proteins | sample 643401 | NCBI WGS metagenome assembly LFIK01 (sample SAMN03777447, study PRJNA286221) | soda lake metagenome | biome: soda lake; feature: Kulunda steppe; material: water; isolation source: sample T5-Br brine of Lake Tanatar-5 | place: Russia: Kulunda steppe | collected 2010-07
AGTGTGCGTGCAGGAGCGGGAGGAGGGGGAGGGTGAGGAGGCGTGGGTGCACATGGAGCACGTGGGCAGGGGCCGGAGCAGGGCGCGCAGGCCGCGGGGCGGGGAGCGGCAGGCGCTGTGCATGCGCAGCCATGTTCCCATCATCCAGGTGCGCACGGGCGCGCTGTGTGCCGGGGGACACCCACCTGATGCCCTGTCAAGAGTGGAAGGCGGTTGGTTGGGACAGTTGGGATATGCGAGCCCTGTGTGCCGGGGGACACCCACCTGATGCCCTGTCAGGAGTGGAAGGTGGTTGGTTGGGACAGTTGGGATATGCAAGCCCTGCTGGCGCGTGTGCATGCGCTGCCATGTGTCCCTGTGCTGCCCACCGTGCGCAGGCACTGTGAGCCACTGCGCATCCTGCTAGGTATGTCGGCATGCAGCCACTGCGTCTTGCAGCGCGACCAGGCTGCACTCACCCCTCAAGCTTAGCTTAGCTAAACCCTCAAGCTTAGCTAAACCCTCAAGCTGCCATATCGGTCAGGGCACACGCGACCAGGCTGACATGCCATCCTTGAGGCGGCGTTCTCCAGAGAAAAGCCCAATGTATGCCCACCGTCCAAGCACGCCGCAATGTGTGTGCGCACACAACACCTGAGGTGGCCCTGGCTGGCCTTCCCCCCCTCCCTAGCTCAGGGTAAAGTTAGGTTAGGGTTCATGTGCTGTGGTGCATCCACTCCCGCAAGGAGTCTTGGGCGGCGCAGACACTGCAGACGTGAACACACACACATGTGCCCACGCGTGCAGGTCCAGGACTGGAGCAGCAGCGATGAGGAGTGCGAGGACGAGTACGAGATGGATGTGGAGGGCGGCGGGGTGGCAGCCACGTCGCTGCAGCGGGGCGCGCTGCCGCAGCCACACCATGCGCAAGGGGCTGACAGCGAGGACTCCAATGCAGAGTCCTACTACGCCAACAGCTACCCTGATGAGGTGCGGGGCAAGGGTCTATGGTGATAGGAGTACAACCATAACCCTAAACCCTAACCCCAACAGCTACCCGGATGAGGCGCAGGCGAGCAGACGCGTGTGCGTGCCCCCGCACGCATGCAGGGGGGGATGGGCATGTTAGCATGCTCAAACAGCTTCTACCCGTCCAGCCCATGCGCATGCGCACCTGAATATGCACATGCACATGTGCACTTTGCGTCTGCAAGCACTGCAAGTAGCACAAGTCCTGAAGCGGCAGGCCGTGCGTTGCAGAAGCTGCTGCCAAGAAAAGGGCAAGCCTCAACAAGGAGGGGGGCGCAGAGTAAGGATGAAGGGTGTGCATGCGCGCAAATTTGGCTGCTTGCGTGCACCTGTGTGCACAAGATTTGTTTGGAGTGCACACTGCAGCTGTGTAGCCTGATAGCTCGGCTGCTTATAAGCATATGTACATGCATGTATGTGTTTGTATGCATAGGAATCGTACGGGGAGGCAGACAGCAGCGACAGGGAAAACGGAGCACGGAGCCAGCCACGCTGGGGCGCAGCAGGAGTCCCTGAGGACGAGGTGGGTCCTCACACGCATGCATCTCTGTGTGTGTATGTGTGTGTGCGTGTGCGTGTGTGTGTAAACGCGCGTGCGTGTACGCGCGTGCATGTGCAAGCGCGTACATGCGCAATTAAATGCAGTAAGTAGTGCAACAAGAAGTGTGTGTATATGATTAGTTGGTTGGTTGGCTGGTTGGTATAGGACTGAGCACGCATCAGGCCAGCACCGTCAGACAGTGTCAGTGACAGGCCAGAGCACCCAGCCTAAGTCTTTGCTCACGACTACCTTCACATCAGTGCCCCAACATGAGCACACCAAGATGTGGTGCAGAAGTGCAGAGGCACATGCATGCACGCTCGGGCCTTGGCCACAATGATTCGATCCACAGCTGGCTTATTTCCAGAACCTGTCCGTGCAACGACTCAGTCAGCTCAGTTATGGACTTCACTCTGTGGGGTGCAGGTTCAGTTTTGTGTGTGTTGAGGTTCTGGACTTCTGTCCACGTGTGAGCATTTTGCAAAGCAGCCCATACCTGGGGAGCTAGGATTAAGGCAGTGGTGTGCTCACAGCAATTACGCTGCACAGAGCAGGATGCACTGGACAGTCCCATCCGCATCAGGCAGTCTCCTGCTGTGCTGAGCGCGTCGGAGCAGCAGAGTCCCAAGGTGCTAGACAGCGCTGACCAGCGCTGAGGAAGGTGATGCTGCTCGTGCCCGCGCTTACACATGCCTGCCTGTTTTTTTGCTGCTTGCTGTGTGTGCAGGAGGAGTACGACCTGGCGGCGTATGATAGCAGTGAGGAGGAGCTGGTTGGCAGCGCGCGACGACCCAGCCGCAAAAATGGAGGCAGGGGCGTGGACTGGGGGGCAGTGGGTCGCCGTGCACGCGCTGCGCTCAGATCCCAGCTGGAGCAGATGTCTGCAGCACGGGCACGAGCAGGGGCAGGGGCAGCCCCAAGGGAAGTGTTCTGAGCTGCTGCAAACATGCTTGAGCAACTGGGCTGTTAGGCCAGTGTGACAGTCCGACAGACCAGGCCAAAAGGGTCCGATTAACTCGGGTGGCGGATGGCTTCCTACTTTGGCACCCTCCTACTCCCTCGAAGGAGCAGGGGGGCTTGCACCCCAACCCTTCCAGCCCCTCTCGACTGGCACTGGTTAGCTATTGCAATCTTCTATTGCAATGCTCATCCGCTTACAAGGCCTGCTGATGGCCCACGCCAAGTTGCACTGCAAGTTGCCACGGTGGCACACCAAAAGTAGAGCTCTGTACTGGCACAAACCATTCACTTAAGGTTGGTGCCCTTCTGTTTGTCTAGAGGGATCAGACTTCAAAAACTTCTTGTGAATGCAATGCAGCTGCGACAAGCTTTTTTCCTTATTAGTTATCCCACTAACGTTATTGCTCTAGTATCAAGCTACTTGAAGTAGCAACTTGCTTGAAGCTACTTGGAAGTAGCTACTTGCTTGAAGACAATTCACAGCAGACACTGCAGTCCTGAAAAGTCAGGTCACAGATGCCTTGCCAAATCACAAGTATTGGCTGATTTACAATTGGATATACACACTTGAGAAGCGTGGTTGGGCATAGGACCTTACACTCCCCCAGCTTGCTCAAAGCGCAAAAGCCATGCGACAGAGGGCACACGACTGCATAGACCATGAGCTGCATCACTCCTTATGCCGAAGCCTGCCTTCAATATTTAACCCTTTTGCTCCCCATCACGCACAAACACGGTTCGGCTGCCATGCCGTTTTCCCCCCATCCGAGCCTCTGAGCCTACACTGCCATCTTGCAGCACTACCAGAGAGGTTGGTTCTTCGTTTATCGAGTGTTCCACGATCCAAACCAGAAGACAGGAGGTCTCAATAATTTGCCCTCACTTACTCCAGGCACTGAAATATCATATGACGATCCCCAACCAACAAACGCCTGATTTCAAGCACACTGTCTTGGACACCAATTCTGCAAAGTGACAATATGGCGCGATACAAGATTTACATGCCAAACAAGGGCAGCTTAGCTGAAGCCAGTCAGACCTGCCAGTGCAACCAAAACCAGCTATTAAACAAGAAGTGTAGGTACAGCAATCCAGGCACTCACGATCCTGAAAGGAACAGAAAGAACTTCCCTTTGAAAGGGAGACTATCTAGGCAGTGAAACTCACTGCCAGGATCCAGTGCTTCAATCAAGGGTGAGGGGCCATCTTAGGCCTAGGCACTGTTCAAACAAATCTGTCCCCTCCACCAGCAAAACAGAAACCAAAGAAGTCAGTGGGAATCAGGAGGATGACTGGCAGTACTCCCTTCCTGACCTTGGCAACGAGAGGTCACACAAAGTTTTGTTCAGAACACATCTGTACTAACATTCTGCGATCCTCCAGGCTGGTTCACCGTTGAGTTGCTCAGCCAACCCAGCTACAGTAAGATCCTGAGGCTTACTAAGCCTAAGAACCTCGTAGGTTCTCACCATCCGAAGCGGTGATGGATCGCTGCTCAGCTGTCATAGCATTATGATATCGGTCATACACAGTGGACCCAAGGAGGACCCCATGAGGGCCTCACGAAAGTCAGCCCCTAGATAAATACATTAACTACCAGTGGTCGCTTTTGCGTCCATGAAAATCCATTAAGGCGCATTGTTGATGTTGGGAGTGCTTCACTGCCTGTGTAGTTTTGTCTTCTCTTCTCAGTCACATTGTTTGTTCAAGTTTCAAACTTGAAGTTCCTTTATGCAATGAGTGCTTTTCATGAGCTTGCAAGCAGTTGCACTTCTTAACTGAAGGCCTTATCTTGTTAGCCTTATTACCCCTTGTTTCTAATTGTTCAAGCTTACAAATTAGAGGTACACAGAGACATAGATCGTCTTGCTCTACCAAGGCCAAGTGTTCAGTGTACTTAATCTCTAGTAGAGGGAAGCTGCTGATCATACATAGTATGCTGAAAAAAAATACTACAAGTAGTAATGTTAACTAAAAATTTAAGTAGTCTACTTTCTCTGCAGCATACTCCAGTAGCATCATGGCAGTAGGATGACAACCGACTGTGCATGTATTCGCAAGGATAAAAAGGCAAATGTAATTGCTCAGCGTGACAAATAAATCTGATTTTGCACTGCAATCTGGCGTGACACAGTTATTTTCTTACATGGCTCAGACACTTCCATTGTCACAAGCAGCACATCTGTCAGTAGAAACATGGGCATCAATGTCCTTAGATACTTGCATCTGTCATACACCCTTAAATCCAAAACAACATAAACGGGTCAATTTCCAAAAAAACACATAGTAGTGGTTCATGCATCTAAGCAATTGTTAAAAGCTTCAGCAACAGAAGGCTGCAGGGATAATGAGGAAAAAGACAGAGGCAGTGAAAACACTCCCTACATCAGTTGAGGAAAAGGGGCCACCTAGGGCCAGGCACAATCAGTGAGCTTAACATGCAAACCATTGTTCTGTTTCAAGCACCTTGACAGCGAGGTAATACCACAGTCTTGCAGGGTCGAATCCTCGATGTCAAAACAAATAAGCACTGGATAAGGTGCGGAATGCAGCAAAATGTATGATCTAAAAGGTCAGAACAGTATGTAGCCTTGACGCGATAACGCATGCCTCTGCATGCATGCTTGGCAAGCGCTGTCAGTGTCACCATGCTGTGGCACACCTGGTTTCTAATTTGAACAAATCAATAAAGTCAAAGATTTTGCAAACCTCTTATCTCAACGAATCGATTGAAAAGATCCCGTAGGATTAGTCCCCAACCTTGCAACCCCGTCATCCAGACCTGAATGGTGACAAAACGTCAACAGACCTGGAGCAATGATATGCACTGAAAATGACCAGCTGCTCCTTGTTGAAGCATACTGTAGCAGCTACACAGCATTGATGACAAGAGCAATGCACATGGACTGCACAGCAATGGACCTCATACACAATCCACTCCACAAGCAGCAATTGCACATCCGTTAGTGAACCACATTAGCGCCACCTCTGGTGTTTCAACATGCATGAACACAGATGTGCCTCCGTGCTTGCATGCTGGATGCCAGCACACGGCGCTGTGTACCGGCAAGCCATGCCTTATGCAAGCAGCCCAAGGCTGCGCGCTGGCTTGCTTGCCAGGTGTCCGCACCCGCCCTGCCGCTTCCGTTGGCGAGTCACCTGGGCCACGGTTCTCATAGGTCCACGCCCTTGTAAAAGAGCAGGGCGCTGCGCGTGTTGCGAATGAGCTTGATAAGGCTATCCGGCAGGTTGGCACGGCCAGCAGGCGCCTGCGCAGAGCAAACAAGGGCGCGCACACGCTCAATCACACACTTCGCGCGACGCGCCTTGTTGGTGCTCAAGCGTTTGGCACACACGTTCAGTACAAAGCCCCGCACGTGCTGGATCATGGAGCAAACACAAGCTGGATGGTGCAGTGAGTCATGTGTACGTGCGCGTACGGGTGCTCTGCACCTGCGCACTGCAGCCTGGGCGGAACCAGGCACGAAGTGGCCGTCAGAGGCAGCTGACTTCAGGGCGCTCCGTGTATACACACACGTGCATGAACACCCGCACCCTCTCTCGGTGCAAGCACCCAGCAGATCGCAAAAAGCAACCAGCAGACCGCGCTTTACACAAAGAGCAGATGTCCCACACAGCCCATGTCGGGGTGTTGCTGCCGCCCCCACCCCCACTACAACACCAGCAGCCCTCCCCCCACAAGCTGCACCTGGATGGCAATGATGTGGATCTTTTCGGCATCCACAACAGGCAGCACATCTGTGTCAAATGCCCCTGCCAGCGGCTTCTTCACTGGCGCAAACCGGCTGCCAGACGCGATCTCTGCAAAATTCTCCAGCAGGCGCCGGCTGATGCCCGTCTCCTGCGCAGCCAAAGGGCACACGCACAAGCGCAGCTCTAGGGGGGCGATCAGAGGGAAAGGAGGGAAAGGGGAGGGACGGGCAAATGGACTGTCAAGAGAGAGCCAGGGCGCTGTTGAAGGCGCTGAGGGTGCATGCAGGGTGCACATGCGCAGCTCCACCCACAGACCGTCAGCACACACACCAAGTACGTGCACACACGGCAGGTCTGTGCCATCGGCTAGTGCATGCCCTCAGCAGCAGCAGCAGTAACAGCAGTACCCATCCGCACATGCGCACCTGTGCGTGCGCGTCTGTCGCACCCCCGCGCGCCAGGAAGAGCACGTCCGAGCGCAGGGCGTTCATGAGCTTGGCGCACATGTACTTGAGCAGCGGCCGGCTACCGTGGTCGACGCACACCACAGCGCGCAGCTTGTCCTGGTCCCACACGATGTTGGCATTGGTGGCGTTGGCTTTAACGACAAGCAGCGGCCGCGACAACGTCTTCATCAGGCACAGCGCGATGCTGCCCATGACGGTTGAGGAGCTAGCGCCGCCGCCTGCCAGCACCATGCTGCCCATGATGACCTGCAGCCGGCGGTGCAGGCACGCCTCATACATTACTTGTGTGTGTGTGGCATATGTTGAGAGCGAGGGGAGGGAGGGGGGAGATAGAAAGGCAGCAGATAAGAGTGTGTGTGCGAGAGAGACACACAGACAGAGAGAGAGAGAGAGAGAGAGAGAGAGAGAGAGAGAGAGAGCGCACGCGCGCGCAGATCATGTTGGCAGAGCTACATGGGACCAGAGCCTCTACCATTGAACGCACTGCCAGGCACTGGGCGGCCCTGCTGTACTGCGCACTTTTGCAGCAGCACGCAGTTCCTGGCGGCATGTGTGCTGCGCGCCGCCGCACCCACCAGGTCAGCGTTACACTCCTCCACGTAGTTATCCAGCTGGTCAATGAGCGACTCCGTCTTGACCTGCACAACCACACCCAGCAAGCATGTGCCATTTCAGGGCCTGCCATGGTCAACAGGGCATCACCAACGCCTGTAGGTGCCGGTTCATGTGTTTCAGCATGCACACAGCCTCCTTTTGCACCTTAGTGGCACGCGCGTGCACACACCTGCTTGCACTTTGCACGCCTTTACACTTTGCACGCCTCCTTGCACCTTGGTGGCATGCACATGCACACGCCTGCCTCTCTGTTGGTGCGCAGCCGTGTCTGTGATCCAGGCCACACACGGCTGTGCAGCGGCAAGACACCAGGCACGGGTGTGATGACAGGCGTGCTCAGGTGCCATGACACCAGGTACAGGTGACATGGCTCCAGGCATGGGTGTGACAACGGGCGTGCATGGGTGCCGTGACACCCAGGCACGGGTGTGATGATGGTCAGGCACGGGCACGCAAGTAACCCCCCCCCTGACTCACCTTGACCTCTGCCACGGCCTCCACGCACGTGGTGCGCGCAGCCTCCATGTATTTGGCCATGAGGGCCTTGCCCGCGGGCACGGCCATCGAGTTGGGCACGACGGTCATAAACATCACGAAGTCTTTGCCTGGCTTGAAGAGGGACTGCGCCAGCTGCAGGGCGGCAGCAGGCGCACGGGGCGCACGTGCGTGTGTGCTTTTGAGTAACACACACGTGTGCAGGTGTGCACGCACATGTGTGACACGTATGTGTGTGTGTGCTTGCTTTTGCTTGACATGCGTGCTTGTGCGTCTGCATGCATGCGCGTGTGTGTGCTTGTGCAAGTGTTTGAGCATCCACAGAAACTGACTGGAGGCAATCAAGTGCGAGTCCCATACCTGCAACGCCAGCTGGGAGGCAGGGTTGTCTGCGACAAGGAACACAATGCGCTGCCCGGTGTACTTGCGGGCCTTCTTAGCCGCGATCTCTGCCTGCACATGCACATGCATGCAAGGGTGGGGGCAGCATGATGTGGTGCTGTGTGTGCATGCGTGCATGCATGTGTGCATGCGCGTGAGTATTTTCAGGTTTTTTGCTTTGGAGCATCTGCATTTGCGCGTGTGCGTGTGCCTGCACCTGCGTTTGCGCGTGCATGCACGCACGGACATACACACATGCACTTTGGTGATGACACACGCGCCTGGCTGTCCTCCTCCTGGCGCTTGAGGCCCATGGCGCCCGACAGCCCCTGCCCCTTGCCCGCCACTTTTGCGCCTGCCGCGGTTGCCGAGCCCAGCAGGCGGCGGAACGGCCCCGACGCATCCTGCGCGCGCACTACGGCCATCAGCGCCTCCACGTCCTGCACAACACATATACACGCGCACACACACAGGCACTTGTGAGCAGGCATGCATACGCACAAGCTTGTGCGCATGCACTCACATGACCATAAGCAAGTGTTTTTGTGTGTGGCACCACCATGCACAAGCGTGTGTGCGCGCGCATGCGTGTGCAGTCGCACGTCCAAGCCCTTTGCCTGTGCGTGCACAGCTCAGCCTCTGCACAGAGCCCACACGCGCCTTGCACACCCAAATCAGGCCTGACAACACTGCACTCCAAAACACACTTCCCTGCTAACAAAAGAAGAAACACACGAGCGTGCACACCTGCAGTTCCACAGCGGAACCCCCTCCACTCCGCCCACCCCTCTGCACATTTGCACGGCCACCCCCCCTCATGCACCCGCCCACCCACCCACCTCCACGCTGTGCATAGGGCGCGGCCGTGTGCCGTCCCCATGCAGCGCCACGCAGCGCGCCTCCGGGTGGCTGGTGAGATCCGCGGCGCTGAGGTGCGCATACACTGTGCCGTCCGGCGCCATCACCAGGCTGGGGTGGAACACGCTGGGCGAGGTGAGCAGACCTGCAGCACGCCAGGGTGGAGCATACTTCTGGGGTGAATCACCTTGGGCAAGGTGAGCAAGCCGGCAACGGCTGGGGCATGCCGGCGCTCGCGTGTGTGCTTGTGTGATCGCTTGCATGTGCAGTGCGTGCTTGCGTGCCAGGACACACACTGCCTGGCTTGGAAGTGCGCGCGAGCGCACAGGCGTGCACCCGATGTGCACACAAAAGCCCACAGGCGTTTGCGCTTTTTGTACCCACAACAGCGCGCTCACGCACAGCTTGACTGACCTTGCAAGGTTGGCAGGTGCCACGTGTGCCGCCCCGTGAGCGCCACCGCCCGACGGACCGCCCTCCCGTTTGTGCTGCTTACCGCGTCCCTCGGCTGCGCCTGCAGGTACCTGCTGTCCTGCAGCAGCGGTTGAGTCTTGGGCGTGCGCAGGTCGCACATCTTGACCGCGCACACGGCATTCCGCATGGGCGCGGCAGGCGCGGGGGTGGCGGGGGGGGAGGGTGCAGCACCCACAGCCTTAAGGTCAAGGGACCTGCAGTTGTGTGTGTGTGCGTGTGTGCGCGCAAACTTGCGAGCATGGTGTGCACTGCGCAGCAAAGCATGCGTGCCAGGCTTGCACACATGCGCCAGGCAGGATGCAGACGCGGCGGCTTGCTTGCCCAAATGCAAGGAGTGGTGGGGTGGTGGGATGCTCATAGGGGTGGAGAGCCCCCCTGCGCTCAAATGGTGCCGCACGCTTTTGGCCGCAAGCACAGGCCGCGTGATATGCATGCCCTTCTGCATCTCTTGCCCCGCCATTCCAAAGCATCAACGCCACAGCCTGGAGGCTCACGCCTGTTGTAAACATGCACACACATAATCACAGCACGTGCACACACACACACACTTTGCGTGCACATGCACTCACCTTGGGGGCCTGTGGCTGCTAGTGGGCGGCTTTATGCCTGGAGGGGGGGAAGGACGGGGCGCCTTGCTGCCCAGCACCAGCCTGTACAGGGACACAGACAGGGGCCAAAGCTAGACTCATGCAGCTACATCTGCGTGGTAGGCTTCTGCTGCAGCAGCATGTATTGTAAGGAATGGGCCAGTGCAAAGTCAAGCACATGCGTGTATTTGGGATGTGCCACACACCGTCAATAAGCCCCTGTACCTACATGCATGTATGTATGTGTGACTGCGTGACTATGTGCATACATGTATACGTGTGTGCACGTGTGCACGTGTGTGTACGCGAAAGTGCACAAGCCGCTCCTTCTGCTGGTTAAAGGCCTTGCAGTAGGTGTGTGGCACAGCCCACAGGTTAAGGTTTCGGAGCGGGATGCATCGCTCTCGGTCTGGGTGCAGCACATGTTTTGTACTATGATGCCTGTTTGAGCCATCTGTCTGCACCAAATACGGGTAATTCCACCGTTTCTGAGACGGTCGGATTAATGTGGAAGGCGCTGCGGCATAAGGTATTGATGGTTACACAGCGCAGTTCCCGCGCGTCCGGCTGGTGGTCGCAGCTTGCCAATCGGTGCACTCAAGCACGGCGTCCCCGGCCTGCAAGTGCTGCGCTGTGCTTCTTCCCGCACCCCGCGTGTGTAATTTGGTGCCTGGTCTGTTTGTGTTGGCGTTTTTGTGACAATGGCGTGCACAGGGAGGCCGGGGGGTGTGCTGTGCTGGACCCCGACGCGCGTGCTTGCAATTAATACTGATGCCGGCCAGTACG
>LFIK01004818.1_pt1 | contig 10884 bp, 8 predicted proteins | sample 643401 | NCBI WGS metagenome assembly LFIK01 (sample SAMN03777447, study PRJNA286221) | soda lake metagenome | biome: soda lake; feature: Kulunda steppe; material: water; isolation source: sample T5-Br brine of Lake Tanatar-5 | place: Russia: Kulunda steppe | collected 2010-07
GCCGTTGCCGCAGCCTTCCTTGGTGCCGGTCAGGCCGAGGCGGTCGCGCAGCCAGTCGAGCAGGGTGTCGCGCGGATCGGCGAGGCTGGTGACCTCTTCGCCGTTCACCTGCGCGGTGATCGCGATCTTCTTCATGCTTTTGTCTCCTCGGGCCGGGCGATCAGGTCGCGGCAATGCGCGAGCACCCGCCGGGTCAGGACGGCGACGAGTTCGCGCCGGTAATCCGCCGAGCCGCGCGTATCGGAAATCGGGCTGGCATCCCCGCGCGCCGCTTCGCCGGCAGCGTGAATTGCAGCGTCATCGAGCCTGGCCCCGATCAGCGCCGCCTCGGCGGAGGGTGCGCGGATCGGTTTGGGCGCGACTGAGGCGAGCGCGACGCGCGCCTGTGTGATCTTTCCCGCGTCATCGAGAGCGACGAAGCCACCGACGCCGGCAATGGCGATATCCATCTCCCGGCGCGGGGTGAAACGCAGGTAATGCGAGGCGGATCGCTCCGTGACCGGGGGCAGCAGGATGCGTGTGAGCACCTCGCCGGACGCCAGATGGGTGCGCCCGGGACCGGCGAAGATCTCTTCGAGCGGGATTTCGCGCAGGCCGTCCTTGCCGGCGATCTCGGCCTTCGCGCCATGCGCGATCAGGGGCGGCACCGCATCGGCGGAGGGGGCGGCATTGCAGATATTACCGCCCAGACTCGCCCGGTTCTGCACCTGATAGCTGCCGATCAGGAGCGCCGAGGCGGCGATGCCGGGATAATCGCGCGCAATCCGCGCATCACGCGCCACCTGCGTCGCGGGGACGGCGGCGCCGATGGCGAGCCCGCCATCGGGCAGGGGGGTGATCGCGCTGCATGCGTCGATATGTTTGAGATCGACGATCGCTGCCACCTTGCGCCGCCCCTCGCGCATCTGCGGAATCAGATCAGTGCCGCCGGCGAGCACCCGCGCCCCCTCCCCCGCCAGAAGGCCCGTCAATTGCGAGAGGGTCGTCGGCCTGTGATAGTCGAAAACATCCATGTTTCGCGTCGCGCCTCGTCCAGATTGTTCCGATAGAGGGCAAGCGAGCCACATTCGCCGCTCCGGTGCAAGGGGTGCAAAGCCCGCACCGATTCCGCACTTGCTCACCGACATGGACATGCGCATTCCCGGCATGATCCATGACAGCACCATTTCTCGCCGCATAGCCGGAAGACCGCAACCGAAACGGCGCGAAGCAGCGTGCGGTATTTGCGCTTGCCCCCACTGCAAGGCTTGAGGAAGCTCGACGCCGTCTGACGGATCCGACGGGTCGGAACATTCTCCGGAATCACTGAACCAGCGAGGGAGCGACGTGACGCAGAGAGGCGATAACCGGCAAGATCAGGCGAAGCCGGAAATGAAGCTGCTCCCCCCCTGGCGCATCGGCGTCGATGTCGGCGGCACCTTCACGGATCTTGTGATGGTCGATGCGCGCGGCGCGCTGATGATCGTGAAAACCCCCTCGGTCCCGGCCAATCCCGGCGAGGGCGTGCTCGATGCCGTGCGCAAGGCGGCAGCGCAGCTCGCCATGCCGGTGGAGGATTTCCTCGCGCAATGCCGGCTCTTCGTGCACGGCTCGACAGTCGCGACCAATACGGTGCTGGAAGGCAAGGGCGCAAAGGTCGGCCTCCTCACCACCCACGGTTTTCGCGACAGTCTCGAAATCCGGCGCGGCATGCGCGAGAATCCCTGGGATCACCGCAAACCCTTCCCGCCGGTGCTCGTCCCGCGCCATCTGCGCCTGCCCGTGCGCGGTCGCCTCGACAGTGACGGCGCGGAAGTCGCGCCGATCGAGGCCGCCGATGCCGCCGCCGCCGGCGAGATCTTCACCCGCGAGGGCGTCGAGGCGGTGGCGATCTGCCTGTTCAACGCCTATGCCGATGGCCGCCACGAGGATGAAGCCGCGCAGGCCTTGTCGGAAAGCTGGTCCGGCGAATGGGTCAGCCGCTCCAGCGCCATCGCGCCCACGATCGGCGAATACGAGCGCAGCTCGACGGCAGTGATGAACGCCTATGTCGCGCCGCGCGTCGTCACCTATCTGCGCGATCTCGCGGCGGAGCTGCGGCGCCTCGGCCTGCCGGGCGCGCTTCTGATGAGCCAGAGCAATGGCGGCGTCGTCTCGGTCGACCAGATCGCCGACCGGCCCGTCAATCTCGTCCTCTCCGGCCCCGCCGCCGGCGTCGGCGCGATGACGCTCGCGGCCAATGCGCTGGGCGACGACAATCTGATCTCGATGGAGATCGGCGGCACTTCCTGCGACGTCGCCCTGATGAGCGCGGGCCAGGTGGCGACGAGCGATGCGCTCGAGATCGACGGCTATCACCTCGCCGTCCCCTCCGTCGAAATCCATACCGTCGGCGCGGGCGGGGGCACCATTGCCGGCGTCGATGCGGCGGGAATGCTGTTTGCCGGCCCGAAAGGTGCCGGCGCGCGTCCCGGCCCGGCCTGTTACGGCCATGGTGGCACCGAACCGACCGTCACCGATGCGCAACTCGTCCTCGGTCGCCTCGCGCCCGGCGCCTATGCCGGCGGCTCCGTCACCCTCGACATGGAGCGCGCCCGCGCGGCGATCGACAGCCGCATCGCCGAGCCGCTCGGCATCAGCACCGAGGAAGCGGCGGCGGGTATCATCCGGCTGGTCGAGCAGCATCTGCTGCACGCGGTGGAGCGGATTTCCGTGCAGCGCGGCTTCAATCCGGCGGGATTCACTCTCGTCCCCGCCGGCGGCGCCGGGCCGCTGCACGGCCCGAGCGTCGCGGCGATGCTGGGGGCGAAGCGCGTCTACGTCCCCCGCCAGGCCGGCGCCTTCTGCGCCATGGGGCTTTTGCAATCGGATGTGCGGCAAGACTATATCCAGGTCTTCATGCGCGATCTCGACGCAGATGTCGCGCAAGCCGCTTTAGAGGGTTTCGCGCAACTGCGCGCCCGCGCGACCGAGACCCTCACCCGCGAAGGCTTCACCGGCGATCAGGCCGCCTACCGGCGCGCGCTCGATCTGCGCTATCGCGGCCAGCAATGGGATCTGCGGGTCGAATTGCCCAATGGCGATGATTTCGATCCGGCGCTGGTGCGCCGGCTGTTCGAAGCCGAATACGAGCGCCAGTTCGGGCATATCCAGCCCGGCGGCGCCATCCAGGTCACCAGCCTGCGCATGGCCGGTTTCGGCCTGCTGCCGCCGCTCGAAGCAACGCCTGCTCCGCCGAGCAAGGAGAGCCCGCAACGGCGCGCGACCCGGCGGGTCTGGTTCGCGGATGGCTGGCGGGATACGGCGATCTTCGAGGGCTCGGATCTCGCACCCGGTCAGGCGCTCGCCGGACCGGCCATCGTCACCGAGCAGACCATGACCGCGATCGCCCGCGCCGGCGATACGCTCGAAGTCGATGCTGCGGGGAATTTCATCATCGATCTCGCCGAACGGAGGGCCAAGGCATGAAAGAGGGTCAAGGCATGAGCGCGCGCAAGGCCATCGATCCGATCATCCTCGCCCTGGTGCAGAACCGCCTCGACCACATCGCCCAGCAGATGGGGCGGGTGATGGTGCGCACGGCGCGCAGCCCGATCTTCAGCCAGGCGCATGATTTCTCCTGCTTCCTCGCCGATGCCGAGGGCACCGTGGTCAGCCAGGCCGACGGGATCCCGATCCATACCGGCGGCGGCGGTTTCGCCGCACGCGCCATCGTCGCGCGTTTCGGCGGTGATATCGCGCCGGGCGACGTGTTTTTGCTGAACGATCCTTATGCGGCGGGCGGCAACCACCTGCCGGACTGGGTGATCGCGCGCCCGGTCTTCGTGGGCGATGAACACCTTGGCTTCGCCTGCAACCGCGCCCACCAATCCGATATCGGCGGCGGCGCGGCGGGGACCTATAATCCGCAGGCCACCGAGATCTTCCACGAGGGTTTGCGCCTGCCGGTCATGAAGCTCGTCGAGGCGGAAGTCGTGCGCGAGGATCTGTGGGACCTCCTCAAGCTCAATTGCCGCACGCCCGATCTCCTCGACGGCGATCTGCGCGCCATGCTCGGCTCCACCCGCATCGGGGCCGAACGCGTCGCGGCTCTGGCGGAAGAGCTCGGCACCGATCAGGCACGCGCCTGTTTCGCCGGCATTCTCGATTATGCCGAAGCGCGCTTTCGCGCCGTCATCCGCGATCTTCCGGACGGCACCTATCGCGGCGAGGATCGCACCGACAATGATTGCTTCGGCCCGGCGGAAATCGTCACCCGGGTGGCGCTGACGATCGAAGGCGACAATCTCACCGTCGATTTCACCGGCACCGACGACCAGATCCGCGGCTTCAAGAACTCGTCGCTCGCAAACACCGTCTCGGGCGTCTACACGGCGCTCTATTCGTTCTTCGATGCCGATCTGCCGCGCAACGAGGGCAGCTTTCGCGGCGTGACCATCATCGCGCCGGAGGGCAGCGTCGTGAATGCGCGCCCGCCCGCGCCGATGACCATGTGCACGGTGTTTCCCGCCCATGACATCATCCATGCCTGCTGGCGCGCGCTCGGCCTCGCCGCGCCGGAGCGTGCACTCGCCGGCTGGGCGCGCAACGTCTTCGGCGTCACCTCCGGCACCAGGGAAGGCGCCGACGAGCCCTTCGTGATGTATCACAACAACCTCGCCGCCGGTGGCGGAGCCATCGAGGGCCGCGACGGCTTCAACCAGATCGGCCATCTCTGCACACTGGGCGGGCTGACCATTCCCAATCTCGAAGTCTATGAGCAGATCTACCCGGTGCGGTATCTGCGGCAGGAATTCCGCTGCGATTCCGGCGGCGCCGGGCGCTATCGCGGCGGGACGGGGGTGGATTACGCCCTCGAAGTCATGGTGCCGGCGCTCTATTCCTTCCGCGGCGAAGGCCTGCGCACGCCCTCGGGCTACGGCGTGAACGGTGGCGCCTGGGGCGCGGCGGGCGCGATGCTGCTCTCGCCGCATGACGGATCGGAGCCGGTCGAGGCCCCGCAATTCGGCCTGATGCAGTTCGGACCGCTGCATTACGAGGCGGCCTCACCGGGCGGTGGCGGCTGGGGCGATCCGAAGACCCGCGATCCGCAGGCCGTCCTCGCCGATCTGCGCGACGGGATCATCAGCGCGCAGGCCGCGCGCGAGATCTATGCCGTGGTGCCCGCCGCAGACGGGATGAGCCTCGACATGGAAGCGACGCAGGCGCTGCGCGGCGGTTGAGCCTGTTCAGATACCAGTGGCGCGCCGCATGAAGGCCTCGCCGGCGGCGAGCTGGTCGAGGCTGATATATTCATCGGGCTGATGGGCCTGATCGATGCTGCACGGACCGCAGACCACCACCGAGAGACCGGCCTTCTGGAACCGGCCCGCCTCGGTGCCGTAAGGCACGGCGATGGTGGTATTGCGCGCCGCCGCGCGCACGGCGATGCGCTCGGCCTCGGAACCGGGATCCGGCGCGAGCCCGGGGACATACAGATCCGCCAGGGTCTCGATCCGGCCATACGGCCCGAACCGGTTGAGCCTGTGGGTCTCGACGGAGCGGCAGAACGCCGCAAAGCGCGCCTCGATCGCGGTGATATCGAGCCCGGGCAGACCACGGATCTCCCAGTTGAAGCGACATTCCTTCGCCAGGATATTGCGCGCGGTGCCGCCGCTGATGGTGCCCACGCTCACCGTGGAATAGGGCGGGTCGAACCGCCCGGACGGGTCGCCCGCTTCGAGGAGATCGTCGCCGATGCGGTTGATCTCGCTCACCAGCTCGGCGGCGCTCATCACCGCATTGGCGCCCAGCGCCGGCTTGGACGAATGCGCCTCGAAGCCGTGGACGATGGTCGTGTAGATCGAGACGCCCTTATGCGCATCTGCGACCTCCAGCCCGGTCGGCTCTCCCACGATCACGGCGCGGGGGCGCGGCAGGCTCACGCCGAATTGGGCGATCGCATCGAGCACGCCGAGGCAGGAGATCTCTTCGTCATAGGAGAAGACGAGATGCACCGGCTTTTCCAGATCCGCCGCGCACCACTCGGGGACCAGCGCCAGCATCAGGGCGAGATAGCCCTTCATGTCGACGGCACCCCGGCCATGGGCCCTGCCATCGGCGACACGCAGGCGAAACGGATCGCTGGTCCAGATCTGGCCCGCAACGGGAACGACGTCGGTATGGCCCGAAAGCACGATACCGCCATCGACCGGCGGGCCGATCGTGGCGACCAGCGCCTCCTTGTCCCCTTCCCGGTTGGGCAGGCGCATCACCCCGACGCCGTAGGCGGCGAGGTAATCGGCGATATAGTCGATGATGGCGCGGTTCGATTTTTGGCTTTCGGTATCGAAGCCGACGAGATCGGCCAGAATCTCCAGCGCCGTGCGCCGCGCCGTCACGGAGCCGCCCGCGCCCGTCTGCCTGGTCGAACCGTCCAAATCCTGCCTCCTCGAATTCTCTCGCTGCGAAGCCTGCCGGCCCGATGCGCCGGCGCGTACCCTCAATGCACCGAACGCCGTGCCTGCGGCATGTCGAGAGAGAATGCCGGGATTTCGGCGAGAAACAGGGCGCCGTCGGCGCGCTGCATCTCGTAGTGCCCCTGCATGGTCCCGTCCGCCGTCTCCAGCGGGCAGCCGCTGGTATAGCTGAAACTCTCCCCCGGCCCGAGCTCCGGCTGTTCGCCGACCACCCCGTCGCCGCGCACTTCCTGGACACGCCCCAATCCGTCGGTGATATGCCAGTAGCGGCGCAACAGGCGGACATGCTCCGTGGCGAGATTGGTGATCTCGACCGTATAGGCGAAGAAATAGCGCCCCTCCTGCGGGCGCGATTCGTCTTCCAGGTAACGCGGCACGACGGTGACGCGGATGCCGTTGCTCACGGCCTTGTACATGATCGTGACTCCGTCATCGGGGACAAGTCCTTCACATGGTGGTAAGCCCCGTGCGGTTTGCCGTCAATGTGAGGGAGAGCGATGCTGGACGGGATGATGCGCCGTGTGATCGATCCGCTTCTGGAGCGGATCGCCGCAAGGCTGGTGCTGCGCGGGGTGAGTGCCGATGCGGTGACCTTCATCGGTTTCGGCCTCGGCATGGTCAGTGCGCTCGGCGTGGCCGTGGGCGCGGATGCGGCGGCGCTCCTGGCGCTCGCCCTGAGCCGGCTCTGCGACGGGCTCGACGGCGCAGTCGCGCGGCAGACCCGCACCACCGATCGTGGCGGCTATATGGATATCGTGCTCGATTTCGTCTTCTACGGCGCCATCCCCCTCGCCTTCGTCCTGCGCGACCCCGCCGCCAATGCCATCCCCGCAGCCGTGCTGCTCTTTGCCTTCTATATCAACGGCGCGAGCTTCCTCGCCTTCTCGGCCATCGCGGCCAAACGCAACATGGTGACGGCGACGCGCGGGGTGAAATCGATCTATTTCACCGTGGGCCTCACTGAGGGCACCGAAACCATCATCGCCTTCGCCGCGATGATGCTGTTTCCCGCTCATTTCGCCATGATCGCCTATTTCTTCGCCGGGCTCGTGGTGATGACGACATTATCGCGTCTCGCCCTCGCCTGGGCCGTGTTTCGCGACGATCCCGAGGCGGAGGCCGAGCAGGCCGCGACCGAGGGGGAGAGCGGCATGGACGGGGACGGATCCGATCGCAACGGACCGGGCGCATCCGGATGACGCGTCAAGGCCGGCCCCTGTTGCGACCAGATCCTGTTGCGAACGGCCCCGGTTACGGCCATGCCCTGTCGCGGGCGAGCGCCTCGGCGCGGGCACGCTCCTCCTGCGACAGACCGGCCAGGGCACCGTCGAGGCGCTCGTCGTCGAGACCCTGCGATGCGGCCAGCAGATGCCAGGCCGCCGCCTCGACGCGGTCTTCCTCGACGCCCCTGCCCGTCGCATAGAGCAAAGCCAGACGATTGCGGGCGATGGCATCCCCGTGCCAGGCGGCCCGGCGCAACCAGCTGGCAGCCCGCGCCTCATCCGGCGCCACGCCGATCCCGTTGAACACGGCCACCGCATATTCGAGCATGGCGGGCACATGGCCGTTGCGGGCACTTCGGTGCAGGAGCGCCGTCGCCCGGGCCTCGTTGGGCGCGACGCCCAGACCCTCGCGATAGAGCATGGCGAGGGTGTATTGCGCTGCCGCGATCTCGGCCTCGGCAGCCAGGTGCAGCCATTCGGCAGCCTCGGCGGCAGCCCGTTCGGCCTCGCGGCCATCGTCGCCGGCGATCTCGAGCAGCAACAGGCCGAGCGTCTGGGCGGCCTCGACATGGCCGGCCTGCGCGGCACGCAGGAAATGCCCGCGCGCTTCGTCGATCAGCGCCGGATCGGCATCACCGGAAGCCTCCTCGCCAGAATCCATCGCCTGCAGAATCATTTCGCCGAGCGCGAATTGCGCATTCGGATCCCCGCGCGACGCGGCGAGTTCGTACCATTCGCGGGCCCGCGCCAGATCGCGGGGCAAGCCGAGCCCCTGCCGGTAGAGCTCGCCGATCAGCGTCATGGCCGCCGCATCGTCCGGGTCGTCCTCGAGACGTTCCGTCGCGGCGACGAAGGCGGTCACGTAGAGGCCGCGCTGATAGGCGGCGAAGGCGAGATCCCCCGTCGCCCGATCGGCGGCCTCGCCGAACTCTTCCGAACTGCGATCTGTCGGCATCGGCAGCAGATCGCCATCCGCCGACGGCATGGTCATGCCGTCATGGTCCTCGGCGGGACGGGTGAGATCGGGAACCGGCGGGGCTTCGCCCGGGCCGGGTGGCGTTTGCGCGCGCGCCGGCAGGACGAGACCGATCATCAGGATCAGGGCCGCGCCGCGCGCGATAGCCTTCCCGAATCGGTGCGTGTGGCGATTCGTGCGGCGGTTCATGAGCAATATCCCGGTTGTGGCCTTGCCGTCACGCGTGTCCCTCGTCCCCGGTGCTTCGTCCTTGGATGTGAAGCCTTGACAGGTTGTCCTCGGCCAGAGCTGGGCAGCCGACTGGCAGCGTGTAGTCTATGCTGCCATGAGACCGCAGCCAAATATAACGGTGTAGCTATTTTGCAAGGGCTTCGGCACGGCTTTTCGCGTTCGAGCAGGCTGGGGCGTATGCCCATTCCCGCAGGGCGGTCTGAATGAAGCGCTCGGCCATCCCGTTGGGGCGCGGCGTACAAGACCGCGTTCGGATTTGCCTGCGAGAGGTGCCCTCCGAGAACGGCGCCCGCCACCACCTGTCGACGCAGTGATGTCAGACGGGCATTCTTGTGATGGACAGCCTCCTGAAAGCTCACACCTATAGCAGCACGCGGATCAGAAAGGTGCTGGGCGAGACCACGCCCAGCAGCATGATGGAGAGGATCGACCCGGCGATCCATGCGACGAAGACCGCGATCATCCAGCCCCCGGCCCGGGCGCGCATCGCACTGACGCAAGCTGCGAAATTCCCCGCCAGAATGATCACATGCGGCGCCATCGCCACCGCCAGCAGCGCCCAGGGCGCCATGCGGGTACCGAATTGCACCAGCCAGAACCGCGCCACGGCCACCAGCACGATCGCCGCCGCGAGGTTCCACATCAGAAAGAACCCCGCATACCACCCGTCCCCCGCCCCGCGCTTCCAGGCGAACAGCGCATAACCATGCGTCACGGCGACAAAGACGGCGAGGAGGGCGATGATGGCGTACATGGACCCGGCTTAAACGATCCGCGAGATAAGGGAAATGTCGGTCGCCAATTTCTGGTGAACCGTGTTGGGCTCGGATCGGATACAAGACCGGGCGAGGCGCGTTTCCCTCCCCGCTGGGGAAGGCGGCGCCTTCATCGAGCGCTCGTCATGTTTCCCTCCCCGCTGGGGAGGGATTAAGGGTGGGGTAAACCCGGCTTCCGCATTCCGCAGCGTGGGGCAGCTGCATCGACGTTTCTCCCCACCCTCGTTCCCTCCCCGCTGGGGAGGGAGGCGCCTTCATCGAGGGCTTGCCATGTCTCCCTCCCCTCAGGGGAGGGATTAAGGGTGGGGTGAACCCGGTTTCCTCAGTCCGCAGCGGTGCCACTCTGCATCGACGCCCCTCCCCACCCTCGTTCCCTCCCCGCTGGGAGGGAGGCCAGGTCGAACCCTTCATACAGGACCTGCCCGGTTGTATGCCGATACAACCAAAACCCCTCTTTTCAAGGCCTGATACGTGTCCTAATGTCGCCACTGAGCCGGGGAATCCGGCTCCGGGGCCTAGAATCCCCTTCCTCAAGCGGTCGGTGTCGACCGTATAAAGGCACCTCCTCGACCTTCATGGCCGGGGAGGCGCTGGCGCATGTTCAAGGCTTCGGCCTAAAGGCCAGTGCGGTCGTCTTGAGGCGGCTTTCTAGCTTGTATATTCGCCTTGGCATGTGACGGCGATCTGCGGAACGATGTCCGTGCTCAGGTGGGAGACCGTTTCTAACTTGGTGCGATGACGCCGTCGGGGAGCGTGGCTCCCCACCTGCTTCTTCCTTCAGCCCGAACAGTCGCCGGATCCTCGAGATCGCATCTGACAAGTCGGGGCAGCCATGACAGGAGCAGCGTCGTGAACATCGCATCAACCCCGGTTCTCTCGGACAGCCAGATCCTCGGCATCGACGTATCCAAGGCCTGGTTCGACGTCTTTCTGCATCCCGCCGCCGTCAAGGCACGCTTCGACAACGACATCGCGGGTTTCCGCAAGCTGGTGCGCTGGCTGAATTCGGTCGAGGTGGAGATCGTCGTCATGGAGGCGACCGGCGGGCTGGAAGCGCAACTCTTCAACGCCCTTCAGGACGCGGAGTATCCGGTTGCCCGGGTCAATCCGCGCTGGATCAGGGACTTCGCCAAAGCGACGGGACGCAGCGCCAAGACAGATCAGCAGGATGCCCGTCTCATCGCCCTGTACGGCACGATGATGAAACCGCAGCCGAGCCGGGTCGGGGACCGGAAAACCGA
>LFIK01004820.1_pt1 | contig 10882 bp, 12 predicted proteins | sample 643401 | NCBI WGS metagenome assembly LFIK01 (sample SAMN03777447, study PRJNA286221) | soda lake metagenome | biome: soda lake; feature: Kulunda steppe; material: water; isolation source: sample T5-Br brine of Lake Tanatar-5 | place: Russia: Kulunda steppe | collected 2010-07
AGGGCTCGATCAGGTCGATGATCTTGATGCCGGTCTCGAACATGACCGACTGCGGCTCGAGCTCGTCGAACGGCGGCGGCTCGCGGTGGATCGGCCACCGGGTGTCGGGGCTGATCTCGCTCTCCGGCACGTCGAGCGGCTGACCGAGCACGTTGTAGATGTGCCCGAGCGTGCCCGGGCCGACCGGCACACTGATCGGCGCGCCCGTGTCGTTCACGTGGGCACCGCGGACCACACCGTCGGTCGGCTGCATGCAGATGGCCCGCACGCGGCGGTCCCCGAGGTGCTGTGCCACCTCGGCGGTGATGGTGACGTCCGTGCCGGACTCGTCCTCACGCGCGAAGGTCAGCGCGTTGTTGATCTCCGGCAGGTCCCCCGGGGGGAACTCGACGTCGACGACCGGGCCGATGACGCGGACGATACGACCGTCAGCGTTCTGGGTAGCCATCTGGGCTCCTTGTTGGTGCGAGTGGTGCCCCGGTCGCCCGGGGCGTCGCTTCGAAATCGGATGTCACGGTGCTTGGCGGCGCGGCGCCGGATCAGCGGCTGCCGAGCGCCTCGGCGCCACCGACGATCTCGGAGATCTCGGTGGTGATCTGTTCCTGACGGGCGGCGTTCATGATCCGCGACAGGTTCCCGGCCACTTCCTTGGCGTTGTCGGTGGCCGACTTCATGGCGCGTTGCCGCGCGGCGTGCTCCGAGGCGGAGGACTCCAGCAGACTGTGGAAGACCTTCGCCTCCACATAGCGCGGGATGAGCAGCTCCAGCAGTTCCGGCTGACTAGGCTCGAAGATGAACTCGGGGGCGATCGTCTCGCCGCCGCCGAACTCCTCGGGCTTCACCGGCAGCAGCTCCATACGGACCGGGGCCTGGGTCAGGGACGACTTGAAATCGGTGTAGACCAACCAGACGCGGTCGAGTTCCTGCGCGGCGAAGCGCGTCATGACCGTCTCGGCGATCTCCCCGGCCGAGTCGATGGTCGGCGCGTCCGAGACGCCCTCCCAGTGCGCGACCGCCCGGCGTCCGCGGTAGTTGAAGTAGCCCAAGCCCTTGCGGCCCACGACGTAGAGATCGACCGTGCGCCCGGCACCCTCCTCTTCGCGCAGCGTCCGCTCGGCGACCTTCAACACGTTGGCGTTGTAGGCACCGGCCAGGCCGCGGTCGGAGGTGTTGACGATGACCGCGACCCGCTCGGGTTCGCGTTCCTGCAACAGCGGGTGCGCACGCACCTCGTTGGAGACCGCGAGTCCCTTGATCACGTCGTGGATCTGTTCGGCGTACGGGCGCGCGGCCCGTACCCGCGCCTGGGCACGCATGATGCGCGAAGCGGCGATCATCTCCATGGCACGCGTGATCTTCTGCGTGCTCTGTACGGATTTGATCCGTCGCTTGAGCTGTCGGATCTGACCGCTACCAGCCACCTCGGATTCCTTTCAGCGTCGTCGAACCGTCGTCGTCGCGGCGGTTACGTCAGTCCTCGACGCTCTCGGAGGTCGCGGCCATGGCGTCCCAGCCCTCGTTCTCCTCGTCCTCTTCCTCGACGTGCGAGGCCTCGAAGGTCGACGCGAAGGCGGCGATCGCCTCATCGAGCTCGGCACGCAGCTCGTCGGTCAACTTCTCCTTGGCCAGCCGGTCCATCATCGCGCCGTGGCGCGAGAGCAGGAACTCGTGCATCTCGCGCTCGAAGCGGCGCACGTCGGTGACGGGCAGCTCGTCGAGCGTCCCACCGGTCACGGCGACGACCGAGGCGACCTCGAGCGGCACCGACAGCGGCTGGTACTGCGGCTGCTTGAGGATCTCCACCACCCGCTGGCCCCGGGCGATCTGCTGCTGGGACGCCTTGTCGAGGTCGGAGCCGAACTGGGCGAACGCCTCGAGCTCACGGAACTGGGCGAGCTCGAGCCGGACGGTCCCCGACACCTTCTTCATGGCGGGGCGCTGGGCGGAACCACCCACACGCGAGACCGAGACACCGGCGTTCATGGCCGGGCGCACACCCTGGAAGAACAGGTCCGTCTCCAGGAAGATCTGACCGTCGGTGATCGAGATGACGTTGGTCGGGATGAAGGCCGAGACGTCGTTGGCCTTGGTCTCGACGATCGGCAGCGCGGTCATCGACCCGCCACCAAGTTCGTCGTTGAGCTTCGCGGCGCGCTCCAGCAGACGGCTGTGGAGGTAGAAGACGTCCCCCGGGTAGGCCTCACGACCCGGCGGGCGACGCAGCAGCAGCGACAGCTGACGGTAGGCGTCGGCCTGCTTGGACAGGTCGTCGTAGATGATCAGGGCGTGCTCGCCCTTGTACATCCAGTTGGCACCGATGGCGGCACCGGCATACGGCGCGACGTACTGGAACGGTGCCGGCGCGGAGGCCGGGGCGTTGACGACGGTGGTGTACTCCATCGCGCCGTACTTCTCGAGGGTGGCCACGACCTGGGCGATCGTGGAGCCCTTCTGCCCGATTCCGACGTAGATGCACTTGACGGCCTCGTCGGTGCCCCACAGCTGCTTCTGGTTGATGATCGTGTCGATGGCGATCGCCGTCTTGCCCGTCTGCCGGTCGCCGATGATCAGCTCACGCTGCCCACGACCGATCGGGGTCATGACGTCGATGACCTTGATGCCGGTCTGCATCGGCTCACCGACCGGCTGGCGGTCGACCACGCCCGGGGCCTGGACCTCGAGCGCACGCTCCCCGTCGAGCTTGGAGGCGTCCAGCGGACCCTTGCCGTCGATCGGACGGCCCAGCGGGTCGATGACCCGACCGAGCATCGCGTCGCCGACGGGCACCGACAGCACCCGCTCGGTGCGGCGCACGACCTGCCCCTCCTCGATGCGTGAGGAGTCGGAGAACACCGCGGCACCGATCTCGTGCTCGTCGAGGTTCATGGCCATGCCGAACACGCCGTCGCCGAAGTCGAGCAGCTCGTTGGCCAGCGTTCCCGGCAGGCCGCTGATCGTGGCGATGCCGTCACCGGTGGACAGCACGCGGCCGACCTGCTCGGAGGTCAGCTCGGGCGAGTAGCCGTCGAGCATGCGTGAGATCGCGTCGGAGACGTCCTCCGACCGGATCGTCAGGTCAGCCATGGTGTCTTCCTCGTTCGTTGCCCCGGACGGGGGCGAAGGATGCGTGGGGTGTCGGATGCGCCGGGCTGGCGCGCGGTGGTTGGTGGGACTCAGGCACCGACGCGGGCGCGCAGATCGGTCAGACGGCGCAGCAGCGAGCCGTCGATGACCGTGTCGCCGATGCGGGCGCGCACACCGCCGACCAGGGACTCGTCGACGATGACCTGCAGATCGAGCTTCTTGCCGGTGGTGCGTTCGAGCGCGGCCTTCAGCGCCTCGCGGCGGGCGTCGTCGATCGGTGCGGCGACGAACACCTCCGCGAACTCCTGCTCGCGTGAGGCGGCCGCCTTGAGTGCCACCTCGTGGGCGATGCCCGGCAGATCACCGACCCGCTCGGCGGCGATCAGCATGGCCAGGGCCGCACGGGTCCCCGGGTGGGCCGCCGCGAGCACCTGCGACTCGACGAAGGTCAGCCGCTGCGCGACCGGCAGATGCCGGTCGGTGAGCTTCTCGCGGAGCTCCTCGGTGCCATCGATCGCACGGGCGAGCGTGAGCAGCTCGTCCTCGATGGCATCCAGCCCGCCCTCGGCGGTCGCGATGGCCACGACGGCCTCGGCGTAGCGCTGGGTGCGCTCGTTCGACATCGTGGTCCTCAGTTCTGGCTGGAGAGCCGCTGGATGTACTCGTCGACCAGCCCCTCGTGGGTGGCCTGGTCGAGTTCACGCTCGACGATGCGCGCGGCGAGCTCGACCGAGATGGTGCCGACCTGACTGCGCAGGTCCTGCACGACACGCTCGCGTTCCCCGGCGATGTCCGCCTGGGCGCGCTCGACGATCTGCGCCGCCTCGTCCTCGGCCCGCTGCAGGACCTCGGCCTTGAGCTGCTCGGCCGTGGCGCGTGCCTCCTCGATGATGCGGTTGGCCTCACCGGTGGCGTCGGCGATCTCCGCCTCGTAGGCGCGCTTGGATGCTTCGGCCTCCTGCAGCCGGGCGTCCGCCTCCTCCATCTTCCCCTGGATGGCCGTGCCGCGCTCCTCGAGCGTGGCGTTCAGCTTCGGGAAGACGAACTTGAGCATGAACACCATGAGCAGCCCGAAGGCCACGAAACCCATGACGAACTCGGAGATGTCCGGGAAGAGGTCGATACCTCCCACACCGCCATTCTCTTCGACCGCCAGGATCAACGTGTTGGTGAGCAACATGATGGTTCCCCTCGAGGGTTAACGACGTGCGCTGATCGGGGGTCCGATCAGAGCGCGAACGCGAGCACGAAGCCCAGCAGGGCGAGCGCCTCGACGACGGCGATACCGATGAACATCGTGGTGCGGACCATGCCCGCTGCTTCCGGCTGACGCGCCATCGATTCGAGCGCCTTGCCGATCAACATGCCGAGGCCGATCGCCGGGCCGAGCGTGGCCAGGCCGTACCCGATGACGTTGAGGGAGCCTTCCATGGTGTTACCTCCTGAGGCGACACGGTGCGCGTCGCGTGGTGATCAGATTCTGGTGCGGACAGGTCGTGTGCAGGTCGACATCGAGTTGCTCCGATGCCGGCGGGTCAGTGCGCCTCCATCGACGAGTCGATGTAGACGGCGGTCAGCATGGTGAAGATGTAGGCCTGCAGACCGATGATGAACAGCTCGAAGCCGAAGACCAGCGGGCCGGCGATGACCGTGAACACGCCGATCGGCCAACCGGCCGGCGACGGGAGGAAGATCCAGGGCGTGACCAGGGTGATGACGACCAGGATGTGACCGGCCGCCATGTTGGCGAACAGTCGGATCGCCAGGGTCAGCGGCCGCAGCACGAGCGTCGAGATGATCTCGATCGGGGTCAGGATCACGTACAGCGGCCACGGGACGCCGGAAGGGAACGCGACGCCCTTGAAGTAGCCGATGAACCCCTGCTGCTGGATGCCGACGCCGACGTAGATCAGCCAGGCGATCAGCGCCAGGAACAGCGGCCAGGCAGCCCGACCGGTCGGCGGCAGCATCAGCATGGGTGTGATCTTGGCGATGTTCAGCGCGAAGATGGCCACGAAGAACGTCGTGAGGATCGGCACGAACTTCAGACCCTTGGGTCCGATGATGTCGAGCGCGACCTGCCGGTTGAAGTCGACGACCATCTCGAGCCCGGCCTGCAGCTTGCCGGGGACGATCCTGGCGTTGTTGGTGCCGAGGTAGAACAGCACCATGACGATGGCGGTCATCAGCCACGCGATCAGGATCGTGCGGTTGATCCCGATCTCGTCACCGAAGATGGTGAACCCGAACGAGAAGATCTGGGGGAAGTCGAACAGGGCGTTGATGTCATCGAGGACACCATCGAACTCCCCACCCCACTCGGCTGCAGCGAGAACATTCATCACAGCTGGTCGCTCCGTGCATCGTTGGCGATCGCGGTCGGCCGGGCGGCCGCCGCGTCGACGTGGAACAGACGCGGCATGCGCGCCATGAGACGTAGTTCGTAGGCCAGGGTCACGGCCACGGCGATCGCGGTCGCCGCGGCGAGGCTCCGCCCGTGGACCCAGGACAGACGCGTGAGCAGCGCGAGCGCCGCGACGTACAACGGTAGGCGGACCATCGCCCCGAGCACCAGGACACCGATGCCGGCGTCGTGTTCGTTGCGGCCGGCCACCCAGGCGACCAGCGCCGCGGAGGCACCGAACAGCACCCCGACGAAGGCCAGACCGATCAGCGCACTGACGACCCCGTTCCAGCCGACCAGCCAGTAGGCGACGCCGGCGACCGGAATCGCGAGCAGGGCCAGGATCGTCAACGCTCCCGTCGCGAGCTTGCGCTCGTCGGGGACGTCGTCGGTCGGGTCGGACACGGCGCTCGTGGCGTCGACCCGGGGCTCAGCGCTCATCGGCACCATCCGACGGTCCGGCGTCACCGCGTTCACGCGGCGCGAAGCGCGTTGCCGCACCGTCGAAGCCCTCCATCCGACCGCTGCGCAGCCAGATGAGGTAGAGCCCGGCGGCATTGCCGATGAGCGCACCGATCGAGAGCATCCACGGCCCGGTCCCGAGCCAGCGGTCCAGCAGCCAGCCGATGCCCGCCCAGGTCAGCAGCGCCGCGATGAGCTCGGCCGCCATGATCGACGAGTGATCGAGTCCCCGGGCGGCGCTGCGGATGTGCGGATTGACCGCGCCACCACGGTCGTCGACGGTCGCCGGACGGGCCTCGCCAGCCGCCACACGAGACACCGGTGCCACCGCGGGGCGGGGCTGCTCGGAGAGGGGCGGCATCGTGTGGATTCCGTGTCGTAGGTCGACGGCGAGGTGGGCGCACGCACCGACGGTCGTGGTGGTGCCAGGGCCTCGGACCGCGCGGGGGCGGAGCACAGGCTCGCGCGGTGGCCGCCAGTGGGCCAGCGCGGGCCGGACGCTACCAAGCCCGCTCGGCTCGCGCCAAAGGAGTGCCGCGTCGGGCCACCGCGGCGATGGTCACCGCACGTCGGGGGGAGACACGACCGCCGCGCGAATCGCCACACCTGGCTCCGGTCACGGCCCGTCCGCGGCCCGCCGGGGCAGATCGACGATCTCGGCCCCGGTGCCCGGCGGGCCGCCCGCCGGCGACACGCCATCCGCGGACGGGCCGAGCGTCGCCGGCAGGGACACGTCACCCGCCGACCCGTCGACCACGACCCGGCGGGCACGCACCCCGAGCGCCGTGATGGCCACCCCGATGGCGATCGCGACGATCAGCCACGGAATCAGCCGGTCGATGGCGAGGAAGGCGGGGCCAACCGACCCGAACGCCAGCACCGCCGACCAGTAGTAGAGCACCAGCACCGCGCGACGGTGCGAGTGGCCGAAGGCGAGCAGCAGGTGGTGGAGGTGGCCGCGGTCACCCGCGGTGATGGGCCGCCCGGCCAGCACCCGTCGCACCACCGCATAGCTCGAATCGAGGAACGGGATCACCAGCACCAGCACGGGGATCAACAGGGGCATCGCGCCGTAGAAGTCGGTGCTGGTCGGTGCGGTGGAACGGGCGATGTAGGCGACACCTGCGGATCCGAGCAGCAGGCCGAGCAGCATCGAGCCCGTGTCCCCCATGATGATCTTGGCGGGGAACCAGTTGAAGACCAGGAAGCCGGCCGCCATGCCGACCACCAGCGCCGCGACCAGGGTGGCCGAGTTGGGCACGTTCTCCACGAGCCCGCTCGGCTGGCTGCGGACGGCGAACAGGAAGAACGCACTGGCCCCGATCAGCGCGATTCCCGAGGCCAGCCCGTCGAGCCCGTCGATGAGGTTCAGCGCGTTGACGATGGCGACCAGCGCCAGGATCGTCAACGGCAGGCCGAGGTCGGGTGACAGGGCGATCAGGTCGATGCCGGGCACCCAGAAGTAGACCAGCTGGATCCCGAGCGCGACGACCCCCAGGGCCGCGACGATCTGCCCGGCGAGCTTCACGGTCGGCGGCAGTTCGAACAGGTCGTCGATCACCCCGATGACGACGATCGCGCTGGCCCCGATGAGCAGGGCCAGGGGTTCGGAGGTCGAGGTGAACAGCGGCGCGAACTCGGGCAGCATCCAGGCGAGCCCGAGCGCGGCGAGGAACCCGGCGAACATCGCCAGCCCGCCCAGGGCCGGCACCGGTGCCCGATGCAGGTCGGGTGCGTCGTGGGGCTCCACCGTGGCCCCGAACCGTCGCGCGACGCGTGCCGCGAGCGGCACCATGACGGCGGTGACCACCGCGGCGAGCGCCGCGACGGCGAGGTGGGCGAGCACCTCAGGCGCCCGTGGACGTTCCGGCGGTGGCGTCTCGCGGGTAGGCGGGGAAGCGTTCGACGAGGTCGTTCACCTCGGCGCGGACCGCGGCCCGATCGTCGTCGGACCCGGTCAGGGCCCGGTCGATCAGCCCGGCGACCGCGTCGAGTTCGTCGGGTCCCATCCCCTGGGTCGCGACGCACGAGGTGCCGGCGCGGATGCCGGAGGCGATCGCCGGCGGGTTGGTGTCGAACGGGATGGCGTTCTTGTTGAGCACGATCCCCGCCGCATCGCAGCGGGCCTCGGCCTCGGCACCCGTCAGCCCGCGCCCGGTGACGTCCGCGAGGAACAGGTGGGTGTCGGTCCCACCGGAGATGATCCGGTAGCCCCGGTCGGCGAGTCCGGCGGCCAGTGCGCGGGAGTCGTCGAGGATGCGCTGCGCGTACTCCTTGAACGAGGGGTCCATCGCCTCCTTGAGCGCCACGGCCTTGGCCGCGATCACGTGCTCCAGCGGCCCACCCTGCAACCCGGGGAAGATGGCCTTGTCGATGGCCTTGGCCCACTTCTCGTTGGTCAGGATGATGGCGCTGCGTGGGCCGCGCAGGGTCTTGTGCGTCGTGAAGGTGACGATGTCGCAGTAGGGCACGGGGCTCGGGTGCACCCCGCCGGCGACCAACCCGATGAAGTGGGCGGCGTCGCACATCAGCACCGCGTCGACCTCGTCGGCGATCGCGCGGAAGGCCTCGAAGTCGAGCTGCTTGGCGTAGGCGGACCAGCCGGCGATGATGAGCTTGGGCCGGTGTTCGAGCGCGAGTGCCCGGACCTGGTCCATGTCGATGGTCTCGGTGGCCTCGTCGAGCCCGTAGTTGACGACGTCGAACCACTTGCCGGAGAAGTTGACCTTCAGCCCGTGGGTCAGATGCCCGCCGTGGGGCAGCGACATCGCCAGGACCTTCTCGCCGGGCATGACGGTCGCGAAGTAGGCGGCGATGTTGGCACTGGCCCCGGAGTGGGGCTGCACGTTGGCGTGATCCGCCCCGAAGACCTGCTTGGCGCGGTCGATCGCGAGGGTCTCGATCGGGTCGACGTAGGGCTCGCAACCGCCGTAGTAGCGCTTGCCGGGGTAGCCCTCCGCGTACTTGTTGTTGAGTACCGAGGCCTGCGCCGCGAGCACGGCCGGTGAGGCGAAGTTCTCGCTGGCGATCAGCTGCAGCCCGGTGCGCTGCCGCTCGAGTTCACCGAGCACACCGTCGGCGACCTCCGGGTCGACGGCACGGAGTTCGTCGAAATCGGGACCCCAGAACGTCACGGCAGACTCCTTGCACGGTGTGGTCGATGCCGCACCAGACTACCCCTTGGCGTCAAGCGGTCCGTCGGCCGTTGCACCGGGGTCGGGCTCGTCGGCATCGGGCGGTCGGGTGCCGTCGTACCCCTCGACGGCGTCCATCGCGTCGAGCGGATCGAGTCGGCCTGTCGCGACCTCGAGCACCGGCTCCGCAGGCAGCAGGCCGACCCGCAGCACGGCCGGCTCGGCACGGGTGAGATCGACCACCGTGGACACGGCCCGGTCGGAACGCGGGCCCGCGTCGAGGTAACACGCGACCTCGTCGCCGAGCACCTGTCGCGCCTCGTCGACGGTGACCGGCGGCGGGTCCCCCGCCCGGCCGGCCGCGGAGAACGCGATCGGGCCGACGGCCTTCGCCAGTTCGATGGCGACGTCGTCCAGCGGCATGCGCACGGCGACGGTCCCATCGGTGCGGCCGATGTCCCACCGCATCGCGCCGGCATCGGGCAGGATCAGCGTCAGCGGCCCCGGCCAGAATGCGGCCATCAGGCGTTCGGCCGCCAGTGGCACCTCCGTGACCAGGCCGGCGAGTTGCTTGGGTGAACGCAGCAGCACCGTCAGCGGCGAGGTAGCGGCGGTGCCCCGCAGCCGGCGCAGCCGCGCGGTGGCGTCGAGGTTGAACGCGTCCGCGAGCACGGCGTAGACCGTGTCGGTCGGGGCGACCACCAGCCCACCACCCTGCAGCACCTCCACGGCCGCGGCGACCGCCGCAGCGTGTGCGGCCGGATCGTGACCGACCGGAGCGTGACCGGCCGCATCATCGGTCGGACCGGTGAGATCGTGGACCTCGCTCACGCCGGCTCCGGACGGCGGGCCACCAGGGCGCGGTCGGCACCCGTCAGATCCGGTCGGACGTCCACGTCGATCAACCCCGCCGCCCGGGCCGCCCGGCGGGCGTCGTCGCCGCGACGTTCGTCGATCTCCACGATCACGGTGCCCCCGGGCCGCAGCCAGTGTCCGGCCGCGACGAGCATGGCGTCGACCACCTCGTGGCCGTCCTCGCCCCCCACCAGGGCGCGATCGGGGTCGTGGTCCGCCACCTCCGGCTCCCAGCCGACACGGTCGGCGTCCGGGAGATAGGGCGGGTTGGCGACCAGGACGGCCACGCTGCCCCGCCACGTCGGGTCCACGCCGGCCAGCAGCTCCCCGGACACGATCCGTACCGACGAGTCGGGTGCGAGCCGGGCGCCGGCGCGCCCCTCGTGCACCCGGGCCAGGTTCGTCGTGGCCAGCTCGACCGCCGCGGGATCGACGTCACCGGCGACGATCTGCACCCCGGCGACCTCGACCCCGATCGACAGCGCGATCGCTCCGGTCCCGGTGCACGGTTCGACGATCCGGATCGGTGCCCGCGGCGGCGCATCGCCCGCCGCGTCGAGCGCATCGGACGGTGTGGCCGCGCGCACCGCGTCGGCGGCGGCCGCGATCGCCAGCCCGGCGACGACCTCGGTCTCCGGACGGGGGATGAACACCCCCGGTGCGCACGCGAGTTCCAGCCGCCGGAACCAGGTCCGGCCGATGATCTGCTGCACCGGCTCGCGCCGGCAGCGTCGTGCGACCAGCCCGTCGAGCAGCGCCGCACCGCAGCCGACCGGATCACCGGCCACCTCGACGACGTGGTCGACCAGCCACCGCGCGTCGACGTCGGGCGAGGGCACGCCGGCCATGGCGAGGCGACGTGCCACCGCCGCGACCACGGGTGCGTGTCCGACGGCGGCGTTCACCCGTCGTCCGACTCGTCGAGGGTGGCGAGCTTGGCCTC
>LFIK01004822.1_pt1 | contig 10881 bp, 13 predicted proteins | sample 643401 | NCBI WGS metagenome assembly LFIK01 (sample SAMN03777447, study PRJNA286221) | soda lake metagenome | biome: soda lake; feature: Kulunda steppe; material: water; isolation source: sample T5-Br brine of Lake Tanatar-5 | place: Russia: Kulunda steppe | collected 2010-07
CCCTGCCCCTGCCCCTGCCCCTGCCCAGCCCGCCTCCCCGCCCCACCTGCCCTTCCTCCCCTCCTCCCCGCCCCGCTGCTGGCCTGATCAGTCCGCCGCATCGTCGCTCTACATGTACATGAGCTACGGAAAAAAAGATCACAGCACGCATCATGCGTTTCCCCCATTCTCCATCAGCTCCTGTGCATGGGTGCGGGTGGCGCGGGTGGCGCGGGTGGCGCGGGTGGGGGGAGCGGTACGAACGGGATGGTGGAATCCGCGACCACGTCCATGTTCTCCATCCTCGAGTACTCGTATCCTGCCTCGGCATCCGATACCGTGGGGGGGAGGGCGGTGATGTCGACCGCGTTGTCCACGAGGTAGTTGACGATGGTCTTCTTGTTGCGCAGGCGAATGGACTTGCCCGAGATGTCAGAGTACCAGGCCACCATGCCCGACCTTTTGGCCCCCGGAATCATGACCCTTCTGAACCTGAAGAACACGCATGCATGTGCCATCTCCTCGTCCACACCGCGAGTGTCATGCACGATCTGGACGAGAGTCCGTGTGAAGGCATCGATTTCCTCCTTCTTCTTCTCGAATGAGGCGTCCTCGAATGAGGCGTCCATCTCTCCGACTTGGGGATTATCTCCTGCCCTCCGGGGGGCTTCAATTTTTTGCCGGGGTGTGACGTACAGTCGACCTTCGCTCGAAAATTTTGGAGCTCACGCACTCCACACCGAGGCGAGAAGAGAAGAATAGAATCATGCTCCCCGCTCGTCTCGTCATGAACATCCAGGAACGGCTCTGTACCAGCCCCGTCCCGCAGGGGGCGACCATGTCCATCCTGTCGGAAGTTAGAGACTGGCAGCTGGCGTGGCTGGACCCCGACCTGGCGACCAAGGTGGCCGAGTTCGCCGTCAGGAAGGTGAAATGCAGGACAGATTAGGCAGGAAGGTACACGCTGGGTGTCCGGAACTCTATTGGGATCTGCAGTATTTTTTCGTCCTCCTTCAGAATCCGGCGCAGAACTCTTCCACCAGGGGCATGACGACGGCCTCGTTCTGTCCCATGCGCTGCACGTACTCGGCGTGGGCCCTGCGCTCCAGACGTTCCCGCATCTCCCGCTCCGCGGAGCCTCCGTCATCTGTCAAGACGCCGCGGGCGGTCCACTCCGCTTCGACTTCTTTCCGGACCACGACGGCCATGCCCGCGATCTCCTGGCGCACGGCATCCATGGGGCGCGCGGTGACCGCGTTGTGCACGCCGTCCAGCGTTCCCACGATCCTCGCGATCTTCCCGGACGAGCACACCACAGACCCGTGTTCCACGCCGCTGGCCAGCTGCTTGCCCAACGTCTCCACGAGGTCCTCACGGTACGGGGAGACCCGGATCTCCGCCCAGACGGACGCGAGAGCTCCTTGCTCCGTCACCCCGTACGTGCCGTGCACGTCCTTCCCGTTCAGATCGTCTATCACATGCACCGCGAGCTGCTTGTCGTGTTCCGACAGACCCGCGCAGGCACGTATACGACGCGCGACTTCTCCGACGACGTCACGGGGAGGTGCACCGTCTCCTTCTCCTTCTCCTCCTTCCCACGCTCCACCTGACAAGGCACGCAGATTGGTGGCCACGGCAGTGGTCACGCCGTGATCGTGGACGTTCTGGGCGTCGGCGCGGACGGGAACGACGGCGCGGACCATGTCACCTCCTCCTCCTCCCTCTCCTCCTCCTCCCTCCCACTCTTCTTCATCGTGTCGGCGATCGTCTCGGCGAGCGTCTTGGCGAGCGTTAAAGGTGGGACGCTCCCGTGTCCGCGGAGGCTCCGGTGGCATCCTGGGGCGAGCCGTCTGCCGGGATGATCCCACGGCGGAAGCGGAGGAGGCGGAGGCGATCGCGCAGGCCGCGGCCGCCCTGCGAGCGTACCCGCCGGGCAGGACTGACCCGCTGCGATCCACACGTGCGACGGGACTCCGAAGACACTCCATGAGCTTGACCTGTCCCATCGCCGCGACCCTCCCTCCGAACGACCTCGCACACGTCTTGAAGCACGTCTCCGCGGCCTCGTCGTTCGGTGCGAGACGAGGGAAGGCGCCCGTCCTGTATATCACGCCCATTGCGAGCAGGGCCTCTCCCGCGCCGTCCCCGTCTCCATCGATCCCGTCCACGACCCGGCCGCACAGGATCCGCAGAGTCCGGATCACCTCCGGACGAGGGCGATGCCTTCTTCCGTGCCTCTCGTCCTTCTGCCATCTCGCGGGTGCAGGCGCAGGAGTCTGCGTGTCGGCAGGACCCCGTCGCAACGCACCCGACATCGCAACAGGGAGAATCCTTCGGGTTCCTGGGTCACGGTGACGTCGTCTGCGGACCAGGACCCACCCGAGGACCACGAGGGCGACGAGAGCCAGGATGGGGAGGGCGATCGCAGACGCACGTCTGGCCACGTCCTTCACCCGGACCCGGGTCGTCGCCTCGCCAGCGGGAGGGTTCGCCATTGCGTTGCTACAAGCGTCCCCCGACAAAAAAATAGAGTCCAGTACTGCGTCACCGGGACGGCAGACAGCTCGACGTGCGTGTCCTCACGGTCACGTGTTCTTCTTGGCGAAGGCCATGAGGGCCTCCACGGTGCGAGGGCTCTCCGCGAAGGTGTCGCGCTTCTTGCCGTCCTTGATGAACAGCACGGTGGGGAAGGCGCGTACTCCGTACCTCTCCGTCTCCGGAGCCCTGGCATCGAAGTCGGCCAGCGATATGCCCATCTGACGTAGGTGCTCGGTGTGCTCCTCGCGGAAGGCCGCCCAGGTGGGCTCGAAGCGCTGGCAGTAGCCGCAGCCCTGCATGTGGAAATACGCGATCTGCCCCACCGCTCCCGTCTTCTTCTTCCCGCCGTAATCGTCGCCCCCCTGGGTGGCCAGCGCATCCTCGTAGCCCTCGAAGGCCTTCCGGAGGTAGGGGGGGGCGTCCTTGCCGGATCGACGGCGGCGCATGGACGACGTGTACAGGGACACGATGCGGTACGTGAGGTAGGCGATGACCGCCAGCTCGATCACGATCAGGGTCACCAGCAGGCCCACGCGGAGCGAGGCCATCGACGCGCACGGAGAGGGGGGGACCCCCGCGCGGACCTGACCCGATCGCATCGGCCCCCCTCGGGAGGGGGGCGCGGCCGTCGAGCCTGTTCTACGAGAGGACGGAGCCATGGTTGTTATATACAGTACAACAGATAAGTTCTGCTTCCGTCCCCGGAATGAAGCGGGGGCTGTGTCCCCAACACACACCTCAGCCAGTCCGTCGGGGGGTGGCTTCCCATGCACGAGACGGGCATCCGCGGGTGAGCGAGCGGGCGAGGGAGGAGGCTGTAAAAAGGCGGCGGCCGTGAGCACGAGACGATGTACTTTCTTCTGCCGAGCCGGTATTTTAAATTTATTAAAGAAACCCGGCCAGATGCAGACACAGTGCCCGGACTGCGGTTCCTCCAGGCTCGTCCTCTGCTCCGATGGGGACGAGGTCTGCACGAACTGCGGGCTGGTCGTGAACGACTGCCGCATCCAGGAGACGGCGGAGTACCGGAACTATGACGACGGAGTGGACCGGAACCACTACGGCAGCGGTCCGACCCTGAAGGACATCGCCGCCGACAAGCCGCGGCTCGGGACCACGGAGCCCAAGACGGCACCCAGGACGTTCGGCTCCTCCAACTGCGACCAGGCACTGGACAAGAACCTGACAGAGATGCGGACGAAGATGACCCTGCTCAGGGTGAACCCCTTCCACCAACAGCGGGCAGAGGCGTCCTTCGTCAAGGATTGGAACGCGCGGCGGGGCAAGCGGGGCGCGGACAAGAACTGCGTCATGGCGGCGTGCCTGTACGCCGCCACGGACAACATGATGAGCGTGGACGAGATCATGGCGCGCTTCGGCATCACGCACAAGAAGAAGTTCAGCGAGGGGCAGCAGCAGCTGAAGGCCAACGGTGCCGTGCCCTCGCCCAAGGAGATCCACGAGAACAACGTGATGAAGGCCAACAAGTACGTCGCGGACATCCAGGGCCTGATGCCCGGTCTGACGTCCAAGGAGAAGATCCAGGTCGGCGGAGCCTGCCTGCGCATCGACGACATGATGGTGCAACAGGGCGTGCGAGGGAGCAAGAACACGTACATCTACAACAAGGCCGTGGTCCTCGTCGCCCTGGAGCAGTCCGGGAGATCGGTCGACCGCGAGATGCTGTCGGCGAACGCCAACCTGAACTCCGTCGACACCATCATCCACCACCAGAAGGAGATCCGGGAGTGCCTGAGGAAGGAGGGGGCCCAGCCCCCCCCCGGTGCAGCGTAGCAGAATCAGAATCTCCCTCTTCGTGTGCGAGAGTGAGCAGCTCAAAGAACATAAACACATGGTAAACGCTGGGTGTCCGTGGCTACAAACAAGCTCCCCCCCCCTGCCGTGACTGCGGGACCAGAGACGAACAGAGATCGGAGATGGCCGCTCCTCCGCCCCCTCCCACCCCGACCCGGAGGTACATCGCACTGGAGGGGAACATCGGGGCGGGCAAGACGACGCTCATCGACGGCATGAGCGTGCTGCGCCCGGGATGGGAGCTGCTGCGCGAGCCGGTCGACCTGTGGGGCGAGGCGCTGTGCGCCTTCTACGCGGAGCCCCGGAACAACTCGTTCTTCTTCCAGATGGAGATCCTGCGCACGCGGGTGCAGCAGCTGCAGGAGGCCGCCTCGCCGCCGCACGTCCTGCCGCTCACGGAGCGCTGCGTGCAGTCCAGCTCGCACGTCTTCGTGCGGTCCCTCGTGCAGGCCGGGCTCATGTCGCCCGCCGAGCACGCGGCCTACACGCGGTGGTTCGAATTCGTAGACGCTCACGTCCTCAGGCACCACCTGGCGGGCATCGTGTACATCGACACCCCGGCGGAAGTGTGCCTGATGCGCTCGCGGCTACGGGCGAGGGAGGGCGAGACGTCCATCCCCCTGGACTACATCCAGCACATCGGCCGCACGTACGCGTCCTGGCTGGAGCAGGCCGAGGCCGAGGGGGTGCCCGTCATCCGCATCGATGGCTCCATGCGCCCCGAGGAGATCGTGGCAGAAGGGATCCGGGCGATCGAGCGGTTGCGGGATGTGGTGGCCTGATCCGTTTTCGTCTCGTTCACAAAAAATGAAAGACCGACGACTCACTTCGTCGCGTGCTCTCCTCCCACTCTGGGCTCGGAGCCCGGGCTCGGGGCACGACGCGTCAGACTCTCCCTCGGCTTCGGCGTCTCGGGCGTCTCGATCGTCTCGCTGGGCGCCGCACGCTGCCTGCCCTTGGTCGGCGCCCCGGGACACTCCCCGTCTCCACCGCCCTTCTTGGGAGCGTGGGGACCGGACCGAGGCGGTGCGGTCCTGATCTTCTTCAACCGGGCGAGGAACTCGTCTCCCTCCCGCAACGGCGCCGTCGACATTGCGAACTGTCGTACCACGGAGGGGGAGGGGAATGCACGAACTGTCGTACTATGGAGGAGGACCGCGACGGAGCAGGGCGGGCCTTCAATTTTTCTGCACGGGTCGTCCTTCCTGCACTCCTATCCTCGAGCAGCGACGAAAAATGATACACCGTAGAGTGCCTGTTCCCGCTCCTACAGCGTGGCCCTGCCGGAGAAGGCGTTGAACAGGTCGGCCTGGAACGTGGCCTCTGTGCTCGTCTTCGCGGTGCTGATCAGCAGGTTGACCTCGGTCTTCAGGTTATCGGCCGCGGTCTGGGCCGCCGCGGCCGCGGCCTGGGCTGCCGTGGCCGTGGCCTGGGCCTCCGCAGCCGTGGCCTGGGCTTCCGCAGCCGTGGCCTGGGCCTCCGCAGCCGTGCTCTTGGCTGCAGCGGCCGTGGCCTGGGCCTCCGCAGCCGCGGTCCCGGCGGCTGCGGTCGTGGTCCGGGCCTCCGCAGCCGTGCTCTGGGCCTCCGCAGCCGTGCTCTGGGCCGCAGCGGCCGCCGACTGAGCCGCCGTGGCCGCCGACTGGGCCGCCGTGGCCGCGATCAGGGCGTCGGTCGCACCCTTGCCGATGGCGTTCGCGTTGCGTGACAGGGGTCCGAATCCCGCGAGCTGCGACATCGTGTATATCCATCTCGTCACATTATATCTGATCTTCACCGTCGTCGCTACAGAGGGGCGGCCAGGGTTCGTCCCTGGTGACCGTCCGCAGGAAGGCCAGCAGCGTCTCGCGGTCCTCCCCTCCGACCGTCTTCTTCGCCGGGGTGGTGCAAGGCCGCCTCGCTTCCCGGTCTCGGACGTTGGGGTCCGCGCCCAGGGCCACGAGACGACGGGCGATGGAGACCGGGCCCCCGGACCGGGCCAGGTAGTGCAGCGCCGTCCTCCGATGCATCTGGCTCTGGTCGTTGATGTGGGCGCGCAGCCATCCGTCGGGCAGGGAGCGCAGGACCGCGTCCAAGCACACGATCCCGCCCCTCCCCCGGCACACGGAGTGCAGGGCGTTGTACCCGTCGTCCCCCGCGTGCGCGGCCGCGCCGAGCTCGAGGAGGCGGGCCACGAGCGTGGCGTTCCCGTTCCGGCACGCGCAGTCCAGCGGCCTCTTCCAGAAGCCCGGGCTGTAGGGCGAGGCGTCCAGCCACGCGTCCCGGTCCGGCCCGTCCTCCAGGAGCCGCAGGGCCAGCCCCGTCCTGTCCGAGCCGCAGGCGATGCCCAGGGGGGAGGGGCGAGAGGCGTCCGCCAGCGCGGCGGCACGGACGAAGTCGTCGGCCAGGAGGACGTCCACCACGACGTGCTCGTCCCCCAGCTTGCACGCCCTGCACAGGGCCTGGTAGCCTTTCATCCGGGCCGCCTCCGGGCTCTCCCTGGCCAGCAGGCGGAGGAGGCGCGTCAGCTGGTCGTCGGTGAGGGGGGGCGCGCGGTCCACGGCCTCCACGAGGGGCACGTACGGCGGGACGCCGTGGGGGTCCTCCTCCTCCAGGCACCGCAAGACCCGGTCCAGGATGCCGGGGGTCGCCACGGCGCGCTTCAGGACGTCCCCCCGGCGGTGCAGGAACATCCGTCTCACGCGCAGCTCGGCGTCGTGCTTCAGCTCGTTGCAGGCCTTCCCCGCCCGCAGGAAGCTCCGCAGGCTCCTCACGTTCAGGGGGGTCAGGATTTCGACGAGCATGTCACGAGGGAGGTCCATGAGTCCCGACATCATATCGTCTGCGCGTCCGCCGTACGTGTGGGCCTCGTTTCAATTTTTTGTTGGAGATCATGACCACGCCCGCCTCAGGTAGTCCGTCAGATACGTGCGCGGACTGACGGCTTTGACCACGATGGGCATGAAGCTGTGGTTGCCCGTAGAACACGCCCTCGCGGTTGATGTTCAGCCACACCTGGTTCAGGCGGCCGGGGATGGCGTCGATCTTCACGCCCAGGGAGGGCACGGCCCAACTGTGGACCAGGACCCTCACCAGCGTGTTCGTGGGCAGCACCAGGCGCTCGTCCACCTCGAGGAGTCGCAGCTGCCCGGGCTCGACGTCCTGGAGCATGTACGAGTCGAAGCTGTGGCCGACCGCTCGAGGCGGGGGATAGGCGTACTGGCCCAGTACGGGGGGGAGGCGCGCCCCCAGGCCGGCCTTGATGCGGGCCCTGAGCTCTCGGCGGAAGACCGGGTCGTTCTTCAGCGTCTCCTTGATATCCGTTTCCGGTCCCATCGGCGCCGACCCACCCTCATGGGGGGGGGGGACAAAAAAATCGGACCCGAGATCCCTGCGCCATCGTCCCGCCTACTGCGGGCTCGTGCTCTTCGTCGGCGTCTCGTCCAGCGCCGGCAGGCTCAATGGCCCCGCCAGTGGCTCGAGCTCGACGGCTCGACTGCGCTTGCGCGGCGCCCCGGGGCACTCCATGCCTTCTTCTTCCGTCTCCTGCTCGGGGGTCCCCGGGGGACTGAACAGACAGCGCCTGGTCGCGGACGTCTTCGCCGCCTCCGGCGTCTTCGCCGCCTCCGGCTCACTCGGTCCTCCGCCCTTGATAGGCGTCCCGGGGAGCTGCTGGACCATGTCCTCCGCCTCCGGCGCGAACACCGCGAACGTCTTCAGTGGCGACTGGGGCAGCATCGTGTGCATCATGACTCCTCGTAATACAGACTGCTGTGAGTGTGTGACTAACTATGAATGTGTATGATGGTTCCGACTGGATTGCGGGGCGGGCTTCAAATTTTCTGGCGGATGGTAGTCGAGACCGCGTCGAGAGAGTGCCCGAGGCATAAAAAGGTACCCGACTCGTCCCCCCCCACCCAAAAAAAGGCCTCATGATGCACGCCGCCGCTCGGAGGGGCGCTCTCCCCCCTTCCGTTCCTCTCGTCGTGACGGGACGACTCGAGCGCATCCGAGTCGCGGAGACGACGTCGGTCCTCGCTCCGCAGCGATCGCACCCGGTCGGCGAGAGGAGGGGGAGGACGGCCACCATCGATCCCCCGTACGAGCGCCCCCTGCGCCCCCTGCACACCCTGCTGACGCGCGAGCTGGCGAGGCCGATAGGGTTCGATGGGGGGATCGCCACCGACCAGGACGATCGGATCTGGGTCGTCAAGAAGAGGCCGTCTCTCGGGTGGCCCCTGCCCCAGCGCTACGTCTCAGTGCACCTGCCCTGGACGGAGCCGTCCGACGGGCCGTACATCGCGGGCTTCGTCTTTTACAAGCACGCGTTCCTGTTGAGCGCCCGGATGAACGAGACGGACGGAGAGGAGGGCGGCGGCGACCGGGGCGCCTTCGTCCCTCAACGCGTCTCCCTGGACCTGCTGAAGGAGGCCACCTGGACGTCGCTCGGCGTGGCCGTGTTCGACCGCGAGTATCACGGGGGCGCCCGGCCGTGCCTCCTGATCAAGGGCGGCTCGGAGGTGGACGGTGCACACCCCGCGATGCGCGGCCTCGTGCGGATGCTGAAGACCCACGTGTACGAGAGGAGGGACGAGTGAAAAAATTGAAGCTGCCAGCCGTCCATGTCGTCCGAGGCGTGCACTCTACGAGCTCTGCGAAGCGTGACGAACCCGACTCTCCCATATTTCCCATCTCTGTCACGTCTTCATCCTCCGAGGTACCTGATCGGCACGACATAAGCACGCGTGCGTCTGCGCGCGCGGGTAGCTCGGGGTCGGTGGTCGTAAGATGCCCTCTCTGTATGCCCTGCGCGCCGGGTCGTCGTACGTGGGCTTCACGTTCGCCAGGAAGTGTCAGTTCGTCATCGCGAGCCCCAACGTGACGCACGCGCGCCAGCTGCAGTACACCATGCACCCGACCCGGCCAAACATACGCATGGAGCCGTCCCCGACGCAGATAGAGATGACCGACCCCGTGCGCGAGATCCTCGGCGAGGCCGTGCGGGGCAACCGGTATTTCATGGACCCGTCGTGCTGCATCCGCGTGGGGAAGAAGGAGGCTGGCACCACGATGCGTCGGTACCAGAAGGAGCCCATGGAGGCCCTGAAGTACACCCTGATGCTGGAGAGGGTCGATGCGGAGCATTTCGCGGCGCTCCCGTTCGCCCTCCCGTCGGTGGGCATAGTCGTCCTGCGGGACATCCTGGAGGAGACCGGACGCGAGATCTGCTTCGGAGGCCAGGCCGTGTACCCTCACCGTGACAACGAGAGCCCGCAAGGGGGCCTGGAGGCTCTCCTGGATTTTGAAGCCGTCGACCCATACGACCTCGGGTCCATCGGGCGGAGGATCGTTTAGCCAAATGAAATGATACAGTAGGACAGTAAGACAGGACACCACCACCAGTCGGATGCTCTCGATTCCCGCCGTGCACGTCGTCCGAGGTGTGCACGCTGCAGGGCGCGATGATCGAGGACCGGGTACCTCGTCGTCCTCCGCCTTGTTCCCCCTCTCTTTTCCGTCTCCTCCGTCTCCGTGCTCCGGCCACCGACCCGATGGGGGGACCAGCGTGACGACGGCTTTCGATCCCGCGATGCTCCGTCTGTCGGCGCTGTTCTCCCCGGAAGCGAGGAGCTCGTGGGAGAATCGTCTGCTCCGGGACGTCGAGCGCTCGCTGTCGTCGGGCGCCGCGGACGTGGTCGACCTCGCCGCGGACCTGACGAACGTGGGTCACACCGCCCTCCACATCATACAGGAACCCCATCAGAAGGACTACTACCACCTGCGGCACCAGTACCTGGTCGTCTTCTGTACCGAAGCCGGGGACGAGGCCGGCCTCCGTGTCGTCGTGGACGCCTGGTTCGCCGAGCAGTTCCACACCCCTCACACCACGGCGCGCTACGCGTCCGTGCTCGAGCGCGTCCCTCGCGTATTCGTCGGGACGCGTGCGCACCTGCTCAGTGCCGTGGACGTGCTGGCCGGAGAGATGGGACGCTCGTTCTCCACGCTGGGCCATCCCGTCCCTCCGTGGCGACGACCCTCGTCCTTCCGCTCCAAGTGGGCGCGGATGCCGGAGCAGGAGCAGGCGCAGTCGGCACGACGTCGTCGCTGTCCCCCGGATGCCCCTGATGGTCAGGATGTCCCCGATGCCCGGGATGCCCCTGATGGTCAGGATGCCCCGGATGACCCGGATGCCCGGGATGTCCCGGATGTCCCGGATGCCCGGGAGGCCCTGGCCCGTTCGTACCAGGAGAGGTGGAACGAGGAGGAACTACGACGCCAGTTACAGGCCATGCAAGCGTTCTCTTCGGGGACGAGTTGAACAGCCTGTGGTGCGCGCGTCATTCCGAGTCGTCCTCGATGACGAGGCGCCGGGGGCGTTTCTGGGGGGGCGGCTGGGTAGGTTCGTCGTCCTGCAGCGTGCTGGCATCCTCAGACTCGGGACGACTCGTGTCGTGCACGCGGGCGGGGCGGGCCTCCGCCTTCGGGGGCACCGGTGGCCTCGCCGAGCAGGGACGCTTCCCTTCGATGATGGGCTGTCTGGCGATCCTCCTGTCCTCGTCCTCGTCGCTGTCC
>LFIK01004823.1_pt1 | contig 10879 bp, 10 predicted proteins | sample 643401 | NCBI WGS metagenome assembly LFIK01 (sample SAMN03777447, study PRJNA286221) | soda lake metagenome | biome: soda lake; feature: Kulunda steppe; material: water; isolation source: sample T5-Br brine of Lake Tanatar-5 | place: Russia: Kulunda steppe | collected 2010-07
GCCCCCCTTGAGCGGCAGATCGACTTGATAAGCGCGGATGGCAGTAATCTTCACGGCGGCGACTCCATGTCAGGAAAGGGCGAAACGGTCGATGCGACAGGGGCAAGAGCGGTGGCGGAGGTCAAGCTGCGGGACAGCGTGGTGTAGTCACCGCATCCAGGCCTTCACCAGTCATCAGCACGACGGCGAGCGCAGCGCTCATGGCCGCAAGGCACCGCCGATGACGGATGCGTATGGGTCGCCCTTGCAGAAAAGCAGCTCGGACTCGGCCGTCACCCAGGCGCGGCCGCGGATTACCGGAACGATGCGCCCGGCCGCGGCGGGTTGGTAATGCAGCCGATAGGTGGAGCCGATGATGCTCTCTTGCGGAAATTCATCGCCCGGTCGCAGCGTGCCATCCTCGGCCAGGCAGGCCAGCAGCGCCGAGCTGCCGGTGCCGCAAGGCGACCGGTCGTAGCTGCCGGAAGGGCAGAGCACGAAATTGCGTGCATCGGCGCGATCGGTTGGCCCGAGCAGGATGATGTGGTCGATCCAGGTACCGCCCTCGTCGGTCCAGCCTTGATCCCACAGCGCGCGGCGGATGCGTTGGGTCGCGTCGAGCAGGCGCGGGATTTCAGTCTGTTTCAACGAGCAGGGCAGATTGCGCGTGATGAAAAACCAGTTGCCTCCCCAGGCGATATCGCCCGTGATGGTACCCAGCCCGTCGACCGACAACACCACATCCTTGTGCAGTCGGTAGCTCTCGATATTGGTGATGCTGGCCTCATTGGGGCCGAGCAGATCGACGGTGACCACCCCCGCGGGGGGTCTCGAAGCGATGCGTACCGGGTTCGATCCGGCCCATGTGCGCCAGCGTCACCGCCGTGCCGATCGAGGCATGGCCGCACATACCCAGATTGCCCACGGTGTTGAAATAGATCACGCCTGCCGAGCAATCGGGCTGCGCAGGCGGTACGGGCAGCACCGCGACCAGCGCATCCGAGCCCCGTGGCTCCAGGACCACTGCGTTGCAAAAGTCGCGGTATTCCCGCGCAAGGCGAGCAGCCCGCTCGGACACGCTGCCTGAACCAAGATCGGGTCCACCCCCGACGATCACTCGCGTCGGTTCGCCCTCGGTATGGCTATCGATCACCTTCATGCGAGATCGCTGTCCAGCCGTTGCGACCAGTCGGCATACCAGCGACGGAACAGGGCAAACTGCATTTCGGCGTAGCCTGCCAGCGCCGAACTGAGCCGGTCGGTCGGGTGGATGTTGAGGGCGTATTCATTTTCGCCGAGCAGGGTCAGGAAATGTTTGTAGTAAAGTACCAGATCAACACCCTCATCGAACGATGAAAGCACCTGCAACGCCATGGCAAGCTCCTGCGCTGCGTGGCGAGCGCGAGCGTCGCCTTCGGCGGCTTTGCGCGACAGCGCCATCAGGTGCAGCACTTCCCGCGGCAGTACGTTGCCGATACCGGTAATCACCCCGCGCGCGCCGTCATCGACGAAGCCCTCACGGACCATGGTATCGACGCCGACCCTCGCGGCGTGTTCAGCATGAGCCTCGGCGCAGGCGGTGTTGATCGCGCCGGTGCCCACCATGACCGGCACCCCGGCACCGATCAGCCGCGCCACGCCGTCCATGCGTGTCGCGTCATCGATGAGCGGCCAGTCGCCCATCGAGCCACAATAAACCACGCCTGACTTGGCAGCCGCCATCAGCGCTTGCCCCTTGCGGACCAACGCGGGGCAGATCGGGGGTGTGATCAAGTTTGCAGGGGGTCATGAGCGCGGGCAGGCAACCCGTCCAGGATCGTGGTGTTCATCGCCGCCTCGCCTTGTTGTTTCGTTGCTGTTTCAACGTCTGCGTTTGGCAGTCTGGCAAGATCCGATATTGGGTACAATCTGCATCGAAGCGCCTTTTCGCGCCGGGCGGGGTCAACGCCATGCCGGCAAGGCCAGCCAGCGCCAGCGCCCCGAGCACCTTCGCGTGAGCCTGCTTACCGGCGTTGTGCTGGCGGCAGCGGGAATGGCCATGTTCTGGTTGGCAGGCCGTCTCGGCCTGGGGTCACCACGCTGATCGCTGCGAGCTTCGTGCTTACCCTTGATCCGCTGAAGCGCTGGCCCAGCACGATTCTTGTGCCAATCGTCGCCAGCGTTGTGATCTGGTTCCTCTTCGTCTGGCTGATCAAGGTGCCGCTTCCACCCGGCCTGCTGTTCTGAACCTGGCCCCACGCTGGCCTGGCGCGTGGAGCGCCCCTCTGCATTGGCAAGCAAATTGATGGATAGAGACCATCAACGTCCCAAAAACTCTTCTCCAACGCCAACCTGCATGCTGCCTTTCGCGCGCAAGGTCATGAAGGCGACAACACCATGGGTTGTTCATCGTGTGCCAGGTGTCCATGTGTATTGCTGTGCGTCGGAACACACGTCAATGACGCTCTGACAACTCCCATTCAGACATGATGCCTGAAGTATTGTAATGCCGATGTATAGAACACTTCGGTAATTTTCCGATGCGGCATGGCTCGCAACTTCAGCAGCACGATCTTCAACGGAGGAACTGGATCGGCCAAAGGTATGTGGACAACCGGATGGCCGTCATATGTCTGCGGTGATTTTGGCGTCAGGCTGAGCAGCGCATAGCCATGGTCGTTACCGGCCAGGGCGCGAGCCATCTCGAAGGATGTCGTCAGGTGCTCAAGCTTGGGTGTCAATCCCATGCGGGTGAACAGAGAAAGAAAATAGTCACGGGTATGTGGCAGGTCCATCAGGATCAGGTTGTCGTCTACCAGTTGCTCGAGCCGGATCGTCGAAGACGAAGCCAGGGGATGCTTGCCGGACAGAACAGCGTGAGGCCGTAACTCGGCCAGTTCAGTGACATCGAGCCCTGCGGTGCCGCCGAGATCGAACGTCATCCCGATTTCTTCGTCCCCACCAAAGATTCCCTTCAGAACATCGTCATGATTTAACTCGCGAAATTTCACCTTTACGCTGGGATGCGCGGCGTTGAACAGATGCAGGAAGTGCGCAAAGTAGACGGGGGCAATGTTGACAAAACACGCACAGCGCAATGTCCCTGTCAATGTGGTGTGCGTGACACCGGCAGCGCGAATGAAATCATCCGAGCGATCGAGTAGAGCTCTGGCCTTGTACAGCAGCGCTGCCCCGGTCGCGGTCAGCACAACACCCCTGGCAGGCAGCCTGACGAACAGGGGTTGGCCGAGTTGCCTTTCCAGTTGGTCAAGTGCTGAAGAAACAGATGGTTGTGAAATATACAAACGTTCGGCGGCGCGCGTGATGCTGCCTTCCTCGGCGGTGATGACGAAATAGCGTAGCGCGCGAAGTGACAAGTCCATAGGCAAACCCTTGGAATATGTTTATCAAATAGTTGTAGCGCAAAGGGAACAGCCTTTCTAGTCTGAATGTTGTGGTGATGATCCATGCACGATGGTTCCTTGGCCACGCCCTATGATGGCTTATCCTGGAGGATTTCATGAACATCCTGAGTAGAGTTGGTCTGGCACTGACATTCTGTGTTGCCATCAGCGCAGCAACTGCTGACGAGCAGCGCGTGGAGATTCTTGTCTCGCCGAGTGGCAGTGGCCCGTATCTGGCGTGGGCGACATTTCAGAACTATGCGCCTGATGTCGTGGAGGGGATCCGCGTCGTCGCAGTAGAGACGCCGGGATTCGTCTATAACGTTCGGTTCATGGCCGAGTCCCCGGAGCTTTGGGAGAACACCATTTTTGGTTCAGGTCAGATTGTCGAGTGGGCTGCCAGCAACGGTGTCGCGCCGTTTTTCCCTCAAGCGCTGACTGCGGTGGATGATTTCCTTGTGCTGGGTGTGATGAGTCAGACTTCGAATTTGTTTGTCACGCTCGATACCAGTATCCGCAGCCTTGATGATTTCAAGAACAAACGCGTTGCTACCGGCCTGTTGACCCAGAACGAGTGGGGGATGCACCACAGGTTGATGCTTGACCATCTGCAACTGACCCCGCAGTTGGCCTCGTTCACAGCTCTCGGGCCCGGAGAAAACATCAATGCGCTGCTTGATCGACGAGCCGACATCGGCGCACTGGTGTTGCACTCGTCAAAAGATTTTCAGGCCAACCTCGAGGCCCAGCCGTTTCGTTCGATCGAAAGTGCCGGGCGTCATTGGCATCTGATCGACATTCCCGCCGAGACCATACAGACGTTCATCGAACAGACCGGCGCACCGGTGCTGGTTCGTGAAATTCCGCCCGGAACCATCAACGGCCATCCAGAGGGGGTCACCACATTTGGTAACTTCATGACATTGGCTGCACACAGAGACTTCCCGGAAGAATCCGCGTATCAGGTTGTCAGAGCCTGGCTTGAAATTGGGGAGAGCATTGGAACATATAGCGCCATTGCCTCGATCTGGGATCGGGAATCGATTTCCGAACTGGCGCGGGTCAATCCTGAACAGGTTCATCCGGGTGCCATGCGGGCGTTTCGCGAGTATGGCCTGGTTGACTAGTCTGTGAAACGCTGCACGCCGAATCGGCATGCAGCGTTTTTGATCGGTGTGCAGGAGGCAGTCCATGGCTTTCTCGTCGGCTCGTTCTCTTGATTCGGTTGGACGCTGGAGTGGTTCTCTCTTCGTGCTGATCGGTCTGCTGTTGATCGTCTATCAGAGCGTGACCGTCCTCGTCAGTGTTCACGACTCCATGCAACACTACATTACTCATCTGGCCGGCCTGCTGGTGCTGGCAGCATTGATGGTGCTGTCTGATGTCAAAGGGCCAGATCAATCAAGCCGTTGGCTCCTTTTGCAGAATTGGGGGCGCGTGCTGATCGCCGTCGCTGTTCTGGTTCTGTCGGTCCTGGCAACCATCTATCTGTATCGCCATATTGATGCCTTGTCGTTTGTTCAGCCTTTCATCCCACACCAGGCGATCTGGTTCGGTGCGCTGCTCATTGTCGCCACCCTGTGTCTGACTGCCTTGCTCTGGGGGTTGCCATTGGCTCTTTTGTGTGCTGCGGCAGTTGTCTATTTTGCCTATGCGCATTTACTTCCCTTTGACTGGGCGCCGTCGCAAACGCGGACCAATCTGCTGATCAGCACCTTGTCCGGCTATGGTGGAACGCGCGGTCTGTTTCGCTTCATGCCTCTGTCAGCCGACATGATTTTCTTGCTGCTGGTTTATGGCGGGCTGTTGCGCGCATTCGGCGTGATCGCCATGTTTTCTGAAATTGGTCGCGCCATCGGTAACCTGGTGCGGGGTGGTGTTGCCTATTCCGCTGTCATCGCCAGCACGATGATCGGCATGGTTACCGGGCAGGCTGTCAGCAACATCGCGCTGTCCGGCGGCATGACCATTCCGGTCATGTATCGATCTGGCTACAGTCGGGAGCAGTCCGGCGCCATCGAGGTGGTTGCTTCGACAGGCAGTCAGCTGTTGCCACCGATCATGGGGCTTGGCGCCTTTTTGATGGCTGAAATTCTCGGTGTGCCATATTTCGATATTGTCGTTGCCGGATTCATCCCCGGCGTGTTGTTCATGCTCGTGGTGGCGATCGGTCTGTTTGCCATGACCGGAGCAACCACAACGGTCTCGTATCACCGCGCCGAGGTCGACTGGTGGAAAATTCTCTGGATTGCACCGTCTTTGTTGCTGTCGCTCGGATTGATCATCGCTATTCTGTATCTGCGTTATTCACCCGCTCTGGCGGGACTGCTTGGCTGTTCTGTCCTGATCGTCACTGCCCTGCTGCGTCCGTCACGGTATCGTCCAAGACGCTCTGAATTGATCCCGGGCCTGCGCGATGGGCTGCGAATTGCTGTTTACCTCGGATTGATGCTGGCGGCAATCGGTCTGGTGGTACAGACCTTGTCAACGACCGGGGCGGGGATTTCACTGGGCCGATCGATTGCCGAGTTCGGTGGCGGGGCCGTCTGGCTGACCTTGCTGACCGGTATGGTCGTGGCTCTTCTGATCGGCATGGGTTTGCCGACACCGGCAGCGTATGCATTGATTGCGATTGTCGTTGTTCCGGCGCTGATCGATGTGGGTCTGGCGCCGCTGACCGCACACATGTTCGGGTTTTATTTCGCCATCCTTTCGACCTTGACACCGCCGGTGGCGGTGGGCGTCCTGACGGCGATTCAGATTTCGGGAGGGCGTTTTCTCGCAACAACCGGTGAGTGTTTCAAGCTGTGTGCAGCCTGTTTTCTCATCCCGTATCTGTTTGTTGCCAACCCTGCCGTGCTGGATCCAAGCAGCATGACCTCAACGGATGTCTGGGCGCTTGGTTTTTTCTGTGTCGCAACTGCGCTCTCCGTCGCTGCGGTGTATGGGGCGCTTTTGCGCCCGATGTCGATGGCTGAGCGATGGTTGGCAGCTGTTGCAGGGCCGCTGCTGTTTGTTGTGTATCTGGCTGTTCACATGTCCTTCCTGCCGTTGTTTTCGATATTCGTGCTTGCCTTGCTCTTGTCTAGGCAGTATCGCCTTCCATCTGCTGTTCCTGAAAACAAGGAGCCTGTCTGAATGAGTCTGCATTCCAATGATTTTCCCGGGGGGCGAGTCCGTGTGGCAGCGGCGCATATTGCCTCGGTCATGCTTGATCCCGAGCAAAGCCTGCTGAAGGCCTGTCAATGGATCGAGCGTGCCGCTGATCAGAGTGTTGAGCTTATCGTCTTTCCCGAGAGTTATTTGCCGGGATTTCCGCTCTGGAACGCCTTGTTGAGACCGATTGACGGGCATGCCATGTTCCAGCGGTTTGCTGCTGCATCCGTCCGGATTGATGGTACCGAAATCGCCAGGCTGCGCGATGTCGCAAAACGCTGTCGAATACATGTATCCGTCGGTTTCAGCGAGCGTTCCGAGCATAGCCCCGGTTGTCTGTGGAACGCCAATGTGCTGATCGGCTCTGATGGCAGCTTGCTGAACCACCATCGCAAGCTTGTTCCGACATTTTATGAAAAACTGAGCTGGAACCGTGGCGATGCTGCCGGGCTGCGCGTCTGCGCGACTCAGTTGGGCCGGATAGGCAGCCTGATTTGTGGCGAAAACGGCAATCCTCTGTCTCGGTATGTGTTGATGGCGCAGGGCGAGCAGCTGCACACTGCGAATTACCCGCCGGTATGGCCATTTACGGACCCCGGCGAGGGGGAAGGTTTCAGCTTGCAGGACGCCATTCGTCTTCGCGCTGCGGCTCAGGCCTTTGAAGGCAAGTGTTTCGTCATCGTCAGCGCCGGTTTCCTCGATGAGGCGTCGATTGCTGTCATCAGTCAGGGAGATGCGCAGGCCGACGCCTTGCTTCGAGCCTGCCCGCGCTCGGCATCGATGGTGGTTGGCCCGTCTGGACAACCTGTGGGGCAGGTTCTCGAGCAGGAGGAGGGGCTCGTCGTCGCTGACGTCGATCTCGACTCGCTGGTGCCGTTGCGTCAACATCATGATATGGCCGGATACTACAATCGCATGGACTTGATCGAGGTGCATGTCGATGATCGCCGACCGGAGCCGTTGTACAGCAGAGCGAGTCAGGCGCGAGCCGTATCGGCTTCAGAGCGAGTGACCGAGGGGGGCGATCCACAAATTGCCGCTGCTGACACACTGCCTGGCGGGTTTCGTCCGGCCAGCTGACCGCGACGGCGCCTGTCTGGATTGTTCGGCAGACAGGCGCTCGCGATGCACTTTAAGATATCGCGCCTTGGAAAAGCAGGGTCAGGTTCAACATACAGGTTGAGAATGTCGCTGAACCGAGTGGTGGCGAGCTTAGTGAAGTCCATGCACACCCTGCACAAAAAAGTAACCCGCCGGTTTGAGGGTGCTCCGGAGAGCATAGCCTTGGCGGGTATTGTTAGTATTTGGTATGTGGAGAAACGCCCACGGAGTCAATCTCGGGCTATCGGCCTTCACTCAGGCGACCAGGGTTTGGGGTGAGCTCACGCCGACAGCCCCGTTCGGTGGGGTTGATCAGCTGCCCATCACCGTGTTTGGTGAGGGGCGTCTGTCGCAGAAACGATCAATCGAGACGGATGATCACGTTGCCGATCGCGCGTCCACTGTCGATGAGGTCGTGGGCGTCGGCTGTCTGTTCGAGTGGGAACCGCGCTGCAATGGGGTGCAGTGACGTCTTGCTGTGCAGCAGGTCGTTCAGCCCGGAAATGGCAACGCTGCGCGCCTGTGCGTTCAACGTATAGACGATGAAGAACTGCACACGCAGGTTTTTGAGAATGGCCGGAAAGAACGGGATGCTGACGGTTTCCGCGTCGCTGCCATAGATGACCAGATCCCCATCCGGACGCAGAATCTCGGTATCCAGGCCGATATTACCGGCGCTTTCGACTTCGATGACACGGTCGACGCCCTGACCGCCGGTGATCGCGGCAACCCGCTCGGCAACAGACTCGGTGCGGTAATTGATGACGTCGTCGGCGCCGGCCTGCAGGGCGATGGCAGCCTTGGCATCACTGCTGACGGTCGTGATGATCCGTCTTGCCCCGCGCAATCGCGCAAACTGAATGGCGTAATGGCCGACTGCGCCAGCACCACCGGCAATCAGTACCTGCTGATCGGCGACGCCGCCGTTGACGTGCACCGCGTGGCAAGCGGTCAGCGCGGGGATGCCGAGACAGGCGCCAGCTTCCAGGCTGATGTGGTCAGGCAGGACGACGGCTTGCTCTGATGGCAGCGTGACATGCTCTGCTGCGGTTCCATCAGCACGCTGCCAGCCGGCATTCCAGACCCAGACGCGCTCACCAACCCGCGCCTGATCGACACCGTCACCGACGCAATCGATGACGCCCGAGCCATCGCTGTGCGGGATGATCCGCGGCCAGGCGAGGGCGCGGGTTCGCCGACCGGCTCGCTGCTTGACGTCTGACGGGTTGACCCCGGACCAGGCGAGACGAACGCGAACCTCGCCCGGCCCGGGCTGAGGCGTTGGCACTTCGGCAAGACGGAGAACGTCATGTGCTGGCCCGGTCTGTTCGTAGAGGATCGCGCGCATTGTTTTTTGTCCTTTGATGATGTCGGAGCCAGCGGCGACTGCCGATGGTGGTTCCAGGCGACAAGCCGGCAGTGCATGAGCGAGCACGGCGTTTATCGGGCTGCCGGGCCGTTGGTCTTTCCACGCCAGAGAATCAACAGACCGCTGACGATGATAATGGCGGCGCCGACCAGGGTCCAGAGTCCCGGCAGGTCGCCCCAGATCAACCAGCCAAGCCCGGTAGCCCAGATCAGCGCGGTGTAGTCGAAGGGCGCAACAACAGCCGCTGGCGCCAGTCGAAACGCTTGCCCGATCAGCGTGATGCCCAGGCTGCCGAGGACGGCGATGCTGAGAAACAGCACAAAATCAGCGACGTCGATCGGCACCCAGACGGTGAACGCAAACGGGATTGCATACATCCCGGGGAACAGCACCACGAACAACATCATCGACCACAGCCCCTCGTCGCGACCGATGAAGCGGGCGAGCATCATGAACAGCGCATAGAGCACCGCCGTCCCCAGCACCAGCAGCGCTGCCGGCTGGAAGGTTTCGCTGCCGGGCTGAACGATGACGAGGACGCCGCAGAAACCGATCAGCACGGCCACCCATTGCCGACGCCCGACCGACTCTCCCAGCAGCGGCATCGACAATGCGGCGATGAACAGCGGCGCCGAGAACACCAGCGCAGTCGCCTCGGCCAGTGGCATCACCCGCAACGCCGAGAAATAGCAGAACGCGCCACCGAGCATCAGCACGCCCCGCAGGGCGTGCATTTTCAGATGACGCGAGAACAGGCCCCGACGGCCGGACACCACCAGCACGATCGCCACAATCATCGGAACGGCGAGCATGTTGCGAATGGCGATGATCTGCATCGGGTGATAGCGCTCGGTCAACAGCTTGGCGATGGCATCGTTGAGAACCAGAAATCCGAGCCCCGCGCAGATGGCAGCGATGGCCAGGGGCAGGTTGCTATCGATCATCGGGCGATGCACAGCCATGGAGCGTCTCCAGCCGGTCGGTGTGTCCATATGGCAGCAGCAAAATCTTGCATGCGACTCAGGCCACGTCTGTCGATCGTCGGGCAAGTCACTGACCTGCAAACGGGACTTCTTGTTGTCCACACAGTCTGTGGATAAGCCTGTTGGCAAAATGCCGGCAAGCGTCCCAGATCCCTGTCAGCACAGGCATTGATGACAGATTGATGAAACAATCACCACTTGCATGATGGCGGAAAAATATTTTAATTATTAGTGGCCTGCATTGATGCTTCGCATGCTGTCAGCGTCTGGTGGTCATTGCCTTGCGGCGTCGGAGTCTGATCCGGTTTCACTGTTGCATATGTGCATAATTGTCAACATGGTACTCGGGTATCGGCGGCCAGACGGCATGCGAAGTTGGTCGTTGTCGCGAACTGGTGTTCTCCGTTGCATGAGCGGATGCCGGTTCACAGCCATCGGCCCAGCAGCGGCAGCGCGAGTGCGGTGATCACCGCGTTCAGCCCCATCGCGAGGCCGGCATACGCGCCGGCGACAGGGTGTACCTGAAAGGCTCTGGCAACGCCGATGCCATGCGCCGCTGTGCCGACCGCCAGCCCGCGCGCGCGCCAGTTACGCACACCGATCAGGTTGAGCGTCATGGTGCCGAAGATTGCACCGATCGCACCGGTCAGTATGACCAGGACCGCGGTCAGCGACGGGAGCCCGCCAATCTGCTCGGAGACCCCCATTGCAATCGGCGCGGTGACCGACTTGGGAGCCAGCGACAGCAGTGTCTCACGGCTTGCGCCGAGCGCCCAGGCAATTGCCAGCGCGCTGGCGACGGCGGTTGCCGACCCGCAGATCAGCGCGATCAACAATGGCATCGCGCGTGAGGCAACGCGAGACCCTTCGCGCCACAGCGGCAGAGCCAGCCCGACAGTGGCTGTTCC
>LFIK01004824.1_pt1 | contig 10878 bp, 10 predicted proteins | sample 643401 | NCBI WGS metagenome assembly LFIK01 (sample SAMN03777447, study PRJNA286221) | soda lake metagenome | biome: soda lake; feature: Kulunda steppe; material: water; isolation source: sample T5-Br brine of Lake Tanatar-5 | place: Russia: Kulunda steppe | collected 2010-07
ACCCGGGACCGCAGGGCGGCGTGGGCTCGCCACCGCCCCCCGCCGGTCCACGTCATGACCCCGGCGGTGACGGGGACGATCGACCGCGCGCGAGCGGCTGGGACGACCTCCCGCCGCCCGCACCGCCCGGGGCGCGCTGAGCGGAGCGAGCCCGCGTCAGCCGGCGTCCCCGGCGTCCCCGGCACGGCCGAGGCCGAGGGCGACGAGTATCCCGTCCGGTGCGGCACCGCGCGGAGGTCCGGACGCGTGCCAGTACACGCCACCGTCGCGGTCGACCACGAGCGCCTCGACCTCAGCGCCGCCCGCACCGACGGTGTCGAGGCCGCAGGCCCGGCGGTGCCGTGCGGGTGCGCCGTAGGCGGTGAGCGTGCGGGCGAGCACGTCGGGGTCCGCGATCCCCGTCGCCATGCCGCCGTCGATGAGGCGGCGCGCCGGCAGCCAGCGACCGGACAGGAACGGCACCTCGATGACGGCGGTCCGCATGGGCTCCTGCGCGCCGCGCGGCGTCGGCGGCACTCCGTGCGCGACGGCGAGCGCGATCCACGCGTCGACGTCGCGCTGGTGACGCTGCCGGTAGGCGACGAGGACGAGCGTGCGCTCGGCGGGGAGGTCGCGCGGCAGCTCGCGGCGCGTGCCGTCGAGGGCCCGGGTGCGTAGCGGTGCGAGGCGGAGCCGCCCCGCGTCCGCGCCGGGCACGATCAGTCCTCGTCGTCGCCCGCCGGAAGCGGCGGCGCGTCGGAGAGCGCGAGCGTGGGGACCGTGTCGACCTCGGACAGCTCGCTCACGCGCGCGTCCTCGGCCACCGCAGCGAGCTGCTCGACGCGCTGTGCAGCCGGGAGGAGGCGGCGCTGGAACGAACCGACCGCACTGTTGAACGCGTTCACGCTGCCGTTGAGCGACTTCCCGAGCCGGCCGAGGTGGTCGATGAACGTGCCGAGCCGCTTGTGCATCTCGAGCACCTCACCGACGATCCGCTCGGCGTTCTCGGCGAGGCTCTGCTGGCGCCACGACGCGGACACGTTCGTCAGCATCATCGCGAGTGACGTCGGACCGGTGATCGCGACGCGCAGCCCGAGCGCGCGGCTCAGCAGCTCCGGGTCCGCCTCGAGCGCCGCGGCGAGGGCGGCCTCGTTGGGGACGAACAGCACGACCATCCCGATCGATGCGCCGTCGTCGAGGTAGCCGCGGTCGGCGATGGCGCGGACGTGGAGCATCAGGTCCTTCGCGTGCTGGACGAGGTGCTCGCGCTGCGCGTCACGCGAGTCCTGCTCGATGGCGCGCAGGAACGCGGCCATCGGCGCCTTCGCATCGATGTAGAGCACCTTGCCGTCGGTGAGGTGCACGGTGAGGTCGGGACGGCCGCTCCCGTCGCCCGCCTGCTGGACCTGGGCGTCGTAGGAGACGCGCTCCTTGAGGCCGACGAGCTCCACGATGCGCTGCAGCTGCAGCTCGCCCCACTGGCCGCGCACCTGGTTCGAGCGCATCGCGCGGTCGAGCTGGCCGGTCGCGTTCTGCAGCGCCTCGAGCGTCGACGCGGTGACGCTGACCTGCTCGTGCAGACGGCCGTACGCGTCGGCGCGGGCCTGCTCGAGCGCGCGCACCTGCGTGTCGAGCTTCTCGACGCCCTTCGCGAGGGGCTCGACGAGCTGGCGCAGCGTGTCCTGCGCAGCGCGCGTCTGCGCCTCGGTCGCCTCCTGCTGCGTGCGCAGCCGCTCCTCGGTTGCGCTGCGCAGCTGCTCGCTGAGCTGCATGCCGGAGGTGCCGAGCGCCTCGGCGACGGCGCCGCGGGTCAGCTCGTCGAGCACCGGACGCAGCTCGTCGGCGGTCAGCGGCGGCTGCGTGGGCTCCGCGGCCCGACCACGGCGGGCGAGGGCGAGCCCCGCAGCGATGCCACCGGCGCCGAGTGCGACGCCGACGACGAGGATGAGGAGGGTCGAGGTGTCCATGACGCGAGCCTAGGAGGCACCCCCGACGGACCGGCCGAGCTCGGCCGCGAACGCTCCGATGGCCCGCTCCACCCCGTCGGCGTCGACGTCGAGATGCGTGATCGCACGCAGCCGGCCGTGCACGACGGAGAGCCGCACCCCACGGGCGAGCAGCGCCTGCTGCAGGTCGACCGCGGTGCGGCCGGTCCCGGCCGGGTCGATGAAGAGGATGTTGGTCGCGGGCGGCGTGACGTCGAGGCCGAGCGCGGCGAGCCCGTCGTGCAGCCGCACGAGGTTCGCATGGTCCTCGGCGAGCCGCTCGACGTTGTGGTCGAGGGCGTACAGGCAGCCCGCGGCCATCATCCCGGTCTGACGCATCGCGCCACCGAAGCGGTGCTTGAAGGTCCACGCGCGCTCGATGAACGCGTGCGAGCCCGCGAGCACCGCACCGAACGGCGCGCCGAGCCCCTTCGTGAAGTCGATCCACACGGAGTCGACGACCCCGCCCCAACGGTCCGCCGCGATCCCCGACGCGACGGCGGCGTTCATGAGCCGCGCGCCGTCGACGTGGACGGGGACGTCGCGCTCGTGGGCGGCCGCGACGACCGCGTCGTAGGTGTCGAGCGGCCACACGGTCCCGCCGGCGAAGTTGTGCGTCTGCTCGAGCGCGACCAGGCCGAGCTGCGGCCAGTAGTTCGACGGCTCGGCGTGCGCGGCGACGACGGCGTCCGGGCCGAACACGCCGTCTTCACCGTCGATGACCTCGAACTGCACACCCGAGGCGAGCGCCGATCCACCACCCTCCGCGCGGGCGATGTGGGCGCTGCGCTCGACGAGCAGGAGGTCACCGGGCGAGGTGTGCGTCGCGATCGCGACGAGGTTGCACATCAGCCCCGATGGCAGCATGACCGCCGCCTCCTGGCCGAGCAGCGCAGCGACCCGCTCGCACAGGGCGTTGACCGTCGGGTCACGCCGCTGCTGCTCGTCGGCGACCTCGCCGGCGGCGATCGCGGCGCGCATGCCGGCGCTCGGCAGCGTCTGGGTGTCGCTCGAGAGGTCGACGGGTCCGGTCACAGCGGGCTCCTCGGTCGGGGCGGACGCTAGCGTCGATCGCATGACCCTCGGCCGCCCGCTCGTCGTCCCCGCTCCGGAACTGTCGGAGACGGCCCGCATCTGGTTCGACTCGGACGCAGAGCCGGCCGTCGTGTGCGAGGACGGCCGCACCTTCGTGCTCGTCGAGGACGGCGGGCGCGGACCGGGGCGGCTCCGGCTGCTCGAGCGGGCCTCAGCGGTCCACGAACCCGCGCGGGTCGCGCGGGTGCTCGCGGAGGGCCTCGCCGCCTGCGACTTCCCGCCGAACGGCGACGGCGCGTCGGAGCATCACGTCAGCGCTGCGCTGCGCGCCCACGGACTCGATCCAGCAGACCTCTGAGCGGACCGCGGGACGGGGGCGCGGTCGACGGCAGCGCGTCGGGGGCGAGACGTCCGAGCACGTCGAGCACCTGCGTCGCGGACGGGTTCACGAGCGCGACGGCCCGCACGGGCGTGCCGCCCGCGACGCGCACCGTCGGGACGGTCTCGTTGCCGTCGGCGACGCTGCGCACCCACGCGGCCGCCTCCGGGTGCTCCCAGATGTCGACCCGATCGAAGGCGAGCCCGGTCCGCTCGAGGCGGCGCAGCAGCATCGCGCAGAACGGGCAGCCGGGACGCCACATCACGGTCACGGCGGCGTCGCCACCGAGCCCGTCGGGCAGCGCGATCACGTCCTCGACCATCACGCCCCCTCGGGCCGGACGCTGGGGCGGCCATCGGGGCGGTCCTCGGGGCCGATCGTGCGCAGCACGCGGGCGGGGTTGCCGACCGCGACGACGCCCGGCGGCAGGTCGCGCGTGACGACCGCACCGGCGCCGACGACGGTGCCCGCGCCGATCGTGACGCCCGGCAGCACGATCACGCCGCCACCGAGCCACACGCCGTCCTCGAGCACGATCGGCTCGCCCCACTCCCACATCGTCGCGCGTGCTGCCGCGTCGATGGGGTGGGTGGCGGTCAGCAGCTGGACGTGCGGGGCGAGCTGGCAGTCGGCACCGATGGTGATCGGTGCGACGTCGAGCATGATCGCGTCGAAGTTCACGAACGAGCGCGCGCCGAGGTGGACGTTGTAGCCGTAGTCGACGCGGAGCGGCGGGACGACCGATGCCCCGTCACCGAGCGTCCCGAGCAGGCGTGCGAGCACGTCGCGGCGCGCGGCGTCCTCCCCCGTCGGCAGCGTGTTCAGCTCATGGGTGAGGAGGTAGGCCCGCTCGCGGTCGGCGACGAGCGCAGGATGGTCGCCGCGGTACGGCTCGCCCGCGGTCATCGTGCGGCGGGCCTCCTCCGGGCTCACGTCATGTGCGGGCGACACGGACACCCTTCACGTTCATGAACTCGCGGATGCCCTCCTCGGCGAGCTCGCGGCCGTAGCCCGACGCCTTCACCCCGCCGAAGGGCATGCGGACGTCGGAGACGTTCATCCCGTTGACGGTGATGACGCCCGCGTCGATGCGTGCGGCGACCTCCTCGGCGCGCTCGACGTCACCGCCCCACACCGACGCCCCGAGGCCGTACTCGGTGTCGTTCGCGGCGTCGACGGCCGCATCGAGGCCGTCGACGAGGATGATGGCGCCCGCCGGACCGAACGTCTCCTCGTCGCCCACCGCGTGCGCGCGCGTCACGCCCGTCAGCAGCGTCGGGGCGAAGTAGAAGCCGGGGCCGTCGAGACGTCCGCCCGGCACGACCACGTCCGCGCCGGCGGCGACGCTGCGGTCGATCTGGCGCTCGAGCTCGTCACGCAGGTCGTCGCGCGCCATCGGACCGACCGTGGTCGCGGGGTCGCGCGGGTCACCGACGACCGCCTCGGCGATTCGGGCCGCCATGGCGTGGGTGAACGTGTCGGCGATGCGACGGTCGACGACGAACCGCTTCGCCGAGATGCAGCTCTGCCCGCAGTTGATGAGCCGCGCGTCCGCGGCGGTCCGTCCGGCGAGCTCGGCGTCGGCGTCGTCGAGCACGACGAAGGGGTCGGAGCCACCGAGCTCGAGCACCGTCCGCTTGCCGTTCGCGCCGGCGACCGAGGCGACGGCTCGGCCGCCGCGGGTCGACCCGGTGAACGACACGCCCTGCACGCGGTCGTCGGCGATGACGCCTGCGATGACGTCCGGTTCCGCGCGCAGCGTCTGCACGACACCGTCGGGCATGCCGGCCTCGCGCAGCGCCTCGACGATCGCCTCACCCGTGCCCATCGTGTTCGGGGCGCTCTTGAGCAGCAGCGTGTTCCCGCCGGCGATGACCGGCGCGATCATCCGCACGGGCTGCCAGTACGGGAAGTTCCACGGCATGATCGCGAGGACCGTGCCGATCGGGTCGTAGCGGACGTAGTCCCGCAGCCCGCCGAGCCCCTCGACCGGCCGGGGTGCGAGGAACCGCTCGGCGTGCTCCGCGTAGTAGCGGGCGCCGTCGACGCACTTGAGGACCTCCGCGCGCGCCTGCGCGAGCGGCTTGCCCATCTCCGAGGTCACGAGGAGCGCGAGCCGCTCGACGTCCCGCTCGAGCACGTCGGCGAGCCGCACGAGCAGCCCGGCACGCTCGTCGATCGGCCTGCGCCGCCAGTCGCCGGCGACGGTGTCCGCAGCGGCGAGCAGTCCGTCCACCTCCGCCGGTCGGTGCGCGGGGTGCTCGGCGAGGAGCGCTCCGCTCGACGGGTCGATCGACCGGTAGCCCATGGAAGGTCTCCTGGTGCGGCTGAGGGTGGTGCGGCTGAGGGTGGTGCGGCTGCGGCGAGTGGCCCCGACCGTAACGCGTCCGTCGCCTGTGGTTCACCGCCGCACGGCCCCGCTCCGGTCGAAGGAGGTTAGATTCCTGCCATGCCGGAAGCCCCGACCCGCGGCCTCAGCCGCGACCTGATGATGTTCCCGCCGTGCGAGCGGGACGACCGGGCTGCGCTGTGGAGGGCGCTCGGCCTCGGGGACGCCCCTTCGAGCCGCGACCAGATCATCGCACTGACGATGCTCGAGGTCGCCCGGGTCGGACCGGCCGCGTTCAACACCCGCACCGTCTGTGCGGAGCTCGGCCTCACCCATCCGGTCATCCAGTACCACTTCGGCTCGCGTGACGCGCTGATCGCCGAGGCCGCCCACCGCGCCTACGTCCGCTACGTCGACAAGGTCTGGGCCGCGGTCGAGGCGGCGCCCCGCACCCCCGTCGATCGGCTGCGTGCGGCCCTGACCGCCGGCGTCGAGCTCTCCCGCGAGATCCGCGGCTGGGGTGCGGTGCTCAACTACTTCCCGCTCTACTCGGAGTCCGTCGCTGACGTGGTCACCGAGCGCTTCCAGGACGCGCACACCGAGCAGTACGAGCGCAACCTGATGCTCCTCCTCCAGCTCGTCGTGGACGTGTGGCAGGACGCCGTCACCGAGCCGCTCCTCGCCGATGAGGCGTCCGCCGCCGGCGCCGAGGTCCTGTCCGTCCTCGCCGACCCCGACGCCATGGCGGCGTTCTCGCGCCTGAGCTTCGCCGCCCACGGGCTCGCGGTCTGGCGGGCCGGCCACACCGCCGCGAGGCCCGCGTCCGACGAGGAGTACCGTTCCGCCGAGGTGCTCGCCGAGGCGATCACCTCCCGCACCATCGAGGACCTGCTCCGCGAGGCCATCGCAGGCAGACCTCGAACGTCCGGACCGTCCTGACCTCACGCGAGAAGGCCACGACACCATGGAGAGCTCCGCCCGGGAACTCATGATGTTCCCCCCGCACGACGGGGACGACCTCGCCCCGCTCTGGCTCGACTTCGGCGACGACCCCGAGCCGAGCAACCGCGACCGGCTCATCTACCTCACGATGCGCGAGGTCGCGATCGTCGGTCCGGCGTCGTTCAACACGAGCGGCGTGTGCGACGCGCTCCAGATCTCCTACCCGATGGTGAACTACTACTTCGGGAACCGGGACGGACTCATCGCCGAGGCCGCGCACGTCACCTACGTGCGCTACGTCGAAAAGCTCTGGGCCGCCGTGCAGGCCGCGCCGCGCACGCCGGTCGACCGGCTCCGCGCCTACCTGCAGGCGCACCTGCGGCTCAACGTCGAGATCCGCGGCTGGGGCGCGGTGCTCAACTACCCGATCTTCTCACGCTCGATCGCGGAGCTCCTCGACGAGCGGTTCGGCGAGGACCATCGCCGCCACTTCGAGCTCAACATGGCACGGCTCTCACAGCTCATCCTCGACGCCTGGGAGGATCGGGTCTCCGACGTCGAGCACGCCCTGGACGACATCCCCCGCGAGACGCTGGTCGCGAACGAGGCGCTGATGGGTGCGGTGGCGTCGCTGTCGTGGGGGACGCTCGGTGTCGCGGTCTGGCGCTCCGGACGACACACGCCCTCGCGCGGTGTGCCCGAGATCGAGCGCACGGACCGTGACTACATCGGGACGTACACGGAGAACCTGATCCGGTTCGTCATGCTCGCTCGCCCCGACTGAGGCCGCGACGAGCCCGAGAGCGCCACGGCAAGAAGAAAGCCCCCGGCGGCTCGAGGCGCACCGAGGGCTTCCCGTCGCGACGCTGTGCGGTCCAGCGCTGCTCGAATCCCAGCATAGCGACGAGTGCCGAGTCAGCGAACTCCACATCGAGGTCCGGAGCCGGCAAGGTGACCGGCTTCACCGACTGTTCTGCCTCCTCGACCGTAACCACCCCGACGGCGCCACACTCGTGATGCTCGACGGAGACTCCAAACTGAACCGAACCGCGATGCACAGATCGGTCTACCGGCGGATCCGTGAGCGCCGTGACGAGTATCGCGCCCACCGTCGCGTCGACCTCAGCGGGCGGTGAGCATCTGCTCGACGGACCGCTGCTCCCCGATCCCGATCCGCAGGCCGAGCGCCTCAGCGATCGCAATCATGGTCGCGAAGGTCGGGTTCGCGGACGAAGCGGTCAGCAGCCGCCTCAGGGACGCCGCGTTCAGGTCAGCTCGTACAGCCAGCTCCTCTCGCGTCCACCCGAGGGCGCTCAGTCGATCGAGGATGACGTTGACGACGTCATCGAACGCCTCGATGGCGACCAGTTCCGTCGCGACCGCAGCGGCGAACCCCGGCTCGCGTCGGTCACGTTCCTCGACGATGCGGTCGAGCGCGCTCATGAGGACCTCCGAATGGACCTGCGGACCGTTCCGTAGCATATATGCAACGGCGCGCTTCGTGTTCCCGCAATGCGAGAGGGCCCCGCCGAAGCGAGGCCCTCTGGAGTAGCGGGGGCAGGATTTGAACCTGCGACCTCCGGGTTATGAGCCCGGCGAGCTGACCGAGCTGCTCCACCCCGCGTCGCTGTGACGAGGGTAACCCCGCAGGGCACCCCGACGCAAGCCCACGACCTTGACCCCTCGGCCGGCGATCAGGGTCGCAGCGCGGTCTGTGCGGTGTCGGGCGCCTCGCCCTCCTCGAGCGGGTCCTCGGGAACCTCCGGCACCTCGGGCAGCAGGCTGCCGCCGGACGCCTCGAACGCGCGCTCGAGGAGCGTCTTCGCCGTACCGAGCTGACGCTGGTAGCCGGCGAGGTCGCCCTGGCGGAGCAGCTCGTCGGCACGGTCGAACGCGGCGAGCGCACGCTCGAGGAGCACGAGCGCGTCGGCCTCCGTGTCCGGCGCACCCGGCTCGCCCGGCGCACCGGGGTCCACGTCGACACCCTCGTCGCCGGCGATCGAGTCGGGGATGCGGATGGAGAGGAGCTGGCCGAGCGCACCGGAGAGCGTGCGGTCGAACGCGGTGCGCTCCCCCATCACGACCGCGACGCGTGCGAGCTCAGGGATGCGGGCCTGCGGGTTCTCGAGGAACAGCGGCTGCACGTAGAGGATGGAATCCGCGATCGGCAGGACCTGCATGTTCCCGCGGATGACGTTGGAACCGTCACGCGAGCGCAGCGTGATGTACGCCGAGATCTCGTCGTCCTGCTCGATGCGGGCCTGCGCCTGCAGCGGACCGAGCACCAGCTGATCGGAGGGGAACCGCACGGCGAACAGGCTGTTGAGCTTCTCCCCGTCGGAGCGTCCCGCGAGCCACGACACCATGTTCGGCCGGTTCGCGGCGAGGTAGGGCTGGATGAGGACGAACTCCTCGGTCTCCTCGCCCGGGAGGCGCATCACCAGGTAGTACGGCTGGAGGAGTCGCTGACCGGCGGCCTGCTGCAGCGCGGTCGCGCCGCCCGCGTTCGCCGCGGCGGCCGGGTCGATCGGGATCTCCCACGCGTCGGCCCGGTTGTAGAAGGCGTCCGCCTCGGGGATGTGGTAGGTCTGATAGAGCTGCGTCTGCAGGCGGAACAGGTCCTGCGGGTAGCGGAAGTGCGCGACGATCTCGTCGGGCGCCGACCCGAACGGCTGCATCAGCCCCGGGAACGCGCGGCTCCAGGCGTTGACGATCGGGTCCTCGTCGTCGACGACGTAGAGCGTCACGTCACCGTCGAACGCGTCGACGACGGCCTTCACCGAGTTGCGCACGTAGTTGACGGTGACCGCACGGTTGCCGAGCACGAGCGGACGCCGCTCCGAGTACGGGTAGGCGGTCGACGTCGTGTACGCGTCGACGATCCACTTGATGCGCCCGTCGATGACGACCGGGTACGGCGCCGAGTCGAGCTCGAGGAACGGCGCGACCAGCTGGACGCGCTCCGTGATCTGACGGTTGAAGATGACCCGGGACTCGTCGTTGAGGAGGTTGGTGAGGATCAGGTTGTAGTCCGCGAAGCGCAGGGCGAACGCGAGCCGGCGGGACAGCGAGTCGATCGCGACACCGCCGCGGCCCGCGTAGACAGTGGTGATCTGCGCCTGGGTCTCCGGGTCCTCGAAGTCGAGCTCCTCGGCGTCAGTGCGCACGAGCGAGTAGGCGGGGTTGGGGGTGAGCCCGAAGTAGATGCCGGGCTGCTCGGCCGGGACGACCTCCTCGTCGCCGTCCGGCGGGATGTTCGAGCTGATGAAGACCGGCTGGCCCTCGGCGTTCGCGGTGTTCACCTGGCTCGCGACGATGCCGAACCCGTGCGTGAACGTGATGTGGCGGTTCTGCCACGTGTCCGCCTGCTGCGGCAGGCGCGAGAGCTCGCGGGTCGCAAGCATGACCTGGCGCAGCTCCCCATCGATGAAGTAGCGGTCGATGGCGACGTCGAGGAACTCGTAGTAGGGACGCAGCGCCTGGAGTTCGGAGTAGGTCGTCTCGAGGACCTCGGGGTCCCACAGGCGCACGTTGCGCAGGGTGATGTCGTTGTCGCGGACGTCCTGCTCGTCGAGGTCGTTGCGGATCGAGAACGGCTGGCGGACGACCTCGTCGAGACCGTAGGCGCGTCGCGTCGCGTCGAGGTTGCGCTCGATGAACTCGCGCTCACGGGCGAGCTCCTGCGGGTCGACGCGGATGCGCTGCACGACCGCCGGGTAGATGCCCTGCAGCACGATGCTCGCCACGACGAGGAGTCCCAGGGCCGCGCCGGGGAGGAGGAAGCCGCTGCGGCGCAGCGAGGCGAAGAGGATGACGATCGCGATGGCGGCGACCCCGATGAGCAGCAGCAGCGCCGGGAGCTCCGCGTTCACGTCGGTGAACGCCGCACCCGTCACGGTTCCCCGCGGCGAGTAGTTGAGCTCGTAGCGGTCGAGCCAGTAGCCCCAGCCGCGGGCGGCGACGGCGAGCGCGACGAGCACCGTGAGGTGGGTGCGCGCCTCGGGCGTGACCTTCTCGGGCGACTCGGGACGGATCGCGCCGAGCACGTAGTGCGCGCCGGCGGTCAGGAGGATCGTGAGGATGATTGACGTGAAGAGCCACGTCTGGATGAGCTGCCAGAACGGGTACTCGAACAGCCAGAAGCCGAGGTCGCGGGAGAACAGCGGGTCGACGATGCCGACGCCCTCGCCGTTGAGGAAGAGGAGGAACGTCTGCCACTGCGCACCGAC
>LFIK01004825.1_pt1 | contig 10878 bp, 6 predicted proteins | sample 643401 | NCBI WGS metagenome assembly LFIK01 (sample SAMN03777447, study PRJNA286221) | soda lake metagenome | biome: soda lake; feature: Kulunda steppe; material: water; isolation source: sample T5-Br brine of Lake Tanatar-5 | place: Russia: Kulunda steppe | collected 2010-07
TACTCTTTCTCTTTCTCTTTCTCTCCATCCCTTGCCATGCCGATCGGTCTCTCTCTCTCTCTCCCCTCCTCCTCCCACACCCGACCAAGTCCCATCGACGATGGAGACCATCCGTCCACCAGGAAAGGGAGACGACCAGGCGAAGGTAGGAGTGTGGAAGGAAACAAGGTGCATCGCATCCACACCCACACAGGCATGGGATGGCACCACTGGACGTGGACGATGCTGTGGATCACGTGGGTGCAGGGAACAAGGGTTAGGTACGTACATGCCATACCACACGAACGCGTGGGAAGGGAAGAAACGACGCACCAGCGAACCAAGAGAATTGCACGTGTCCGGTGGTACCATGGAAACCCACACCATCCTATCCCATGGGAGAAGAAAGAAACAGAAAACGAAACCAACCCACGACGTCCTGTGCACACGCGAGAAAAAACATCGAAAGAAACAGAAAATAGACGACAAGGACCGTCCCACGCAACGAACAAACGAAACGAAACTCGAGCAACACGCGTCCATGGGTCCATGGCAATCGACGAAAACGTTCCCAAACGCATCCAGGGAATCGAAACGGACGAAATCAACGCTGACCTGCGACGTGGATCCACGGGACCACTCGACGACGTCGACCGATACCAACACACGTGCAGACCGTCCACTTGCCAAAGCACGACAAGCGGAAGGTGCGAATGCAAGGCGAGACATCGACAAACGAAACGAGGAGATGTGCAGACGGATCACGAAGGAACGACGAAACTGACGCGATGACTCGTAGACATTACGTCGCAGATGACGAAGGAAAACTGTGCAGCTGGATGGACAGAGATCCGAATACCGCGTGCTGTCGAAACGGAGAAAAATACACGTGCGAAAGATGCACGGAGGAAGGATGCTGCGACGTGTACGAAAGATGCGTGTCCTGCTGCCTGGGAAAGGTGGAACCGTCGGAGTGGAACGAGCACCGGCAATTGTCCAGTCGTCCAGACGTGGGAAAGTGGAACACGCCTTTCGAACTCTGCAACCGACTCTGTCGAACGAACGCAAACGCGACCGTGCATGAGAATGCCTACCGCAGCACGTTTCGATTCTGCTTCAACCACACAGGACGATACGCACCCCACACACAGCAGGAATCAAACGCAATCGATCCCACCATCACCTTCGTAGCCGGAGTGACCGGCCAGAATTGCGACGATGCATGTCGGAAAGTCAAAAAGACATGCTCAAACGATATCCTCGAATGGGCGAACGACTGCAGCCTCCTGCAGAGACACTTTGGGTGCACCGGGAAATGTTCCTTCGGCCAAAGCCCATGGATGCCAGCGTTCACCCAAGGGAATCACGCGTTCGGCGGAGAAGAATACGTTTGCATGCTGGGGACAAGTTCACGGTCTGACTGTTCAAGCATGTCGTTCAATAGCGATCGCATGTGCGCTTGCAAAGGTTGAATCAAGTGGCGCTGGCCGATACAGGATGGTGAACAGTTGTGAGGTTGTTACTTTCATATGTGCCCCGGCCTTATGCTCCGTAATAAAAACAGGCTCTTTCACGAACAAGAGTTTGAGCAAACGGCCGTCGTGCCGCTGGTGGTCCACGCACAAAAGGCAAACACAAGAAACAGGTTGCGTTTTACTTCCACGGGTCCTCGGGATCAACAACTTCGGGTTCCACAGCGGTAGCGCCGCTTTCGGAAGGTTGTGCATCGGAGGAAAGGCCAGCTGCAAACGTCATGGTGTCGTAAATCTTCTTTGCAAAGTCCCGCGGATTCTCTATTGGGAATCCCGATGTCAAAAGGGCTGTGTCGTACATCAGCGAAACCACTTCTGTTGCCTGTGGATCGTTTTTATTGTTGGCAATCCTACTCTTGATGTCCTTGATGATAGGGCTGTCTGCATTAATCTCCATGATTTTTCTACCCTTCATATACTCCATTGCATTACTGTCACCCATAGCCTGTGCTTTCATGATCTTCTCCATGTTAGCACTCCAACCGAACTTGGAGGTGACCAAGATGGCAGGGGAGTCACTCAACCGTTTCGAAATGACCACCTTCTCCACTTTACTGCCCAATACGCTAGCCATGAAGTCGGTGACATCTTTGAATTCTTCTGCCACCTTTTCCTCCTTCTGCTTCTCCTCCTCTGTTTCCTCACCCAGTGCAAGATCCTCCTTGGAGACATCCGCCAACTTTTTCTCTTGGTACTCCCCAAGATTCGTGAAGGCCACTTCGTCAATGGGCTCCGTCAGATAAATCACTTCAAAGTCCTTCTTCCTGAGCTGCTCTAGAAAGGGAGCATTTTCTGCCGCTTCCTTGTTGTCAGCAGCAAGGTAAAAGATGTCTTTCTGCTCTGGCTTCATTCGGCTGATGTAGTCGTCCAGCGAAGTCATTTCATCACCACTCTTTGTGGTGTAGAAACGGAGGAACTTTGCAAGTTCTGCCTTGTTGTCAGGATCTTCGATTATGCCAAGCTTGATATTTTTTCCAAATGACTCCCAAAAGGTGTTGTAATCAGACTTGTCCTCCCTTTTCGAAATCTCTTTGATCATGTCAAAGGACCGCTTAATAAGCTGCTTGCGCATGATCCGAGTGATGCGGGATTCTTGCAGGATCTCCCTGGAAACGTTCAGGGGAAGGTCGCTGCTGTCAATCACCCCCTTGATGAAGTTCAAGTACCTGGGCATAAGGTCCGTGTCAAACTCATCACTGATGAAGACCCTCTTCACGTAGAGTTTGATGTTGTTGGATTTTCCAGAGAAGTTTTGCTGGCTGTCAAACGGCGCCATGCCAGGCACATACAATATTCCACGGAACTCAATTGTGCCTTCAACATTGAAATGATTCTGGGCAAGCGGGTCCAGGAACTCCCTGAAAGTGGTCTTGAAGAATCCATTGTATTCTTCCTTTGATACTTCCTTTGGGTTACGAATCCAAATGGGTTTGTTTTCGTTTTGCACAATCCAATCGGGGACATTTTCGTACTCGGTTTTCATGACCTCTTGAACCTCTTCAGGCTCCTTCCCTTCTTCCTCGGCCTTTTTCTTGGCTTCCTCTTTAGCCTTCTCTGTTGCCTCGACGTCTACCACTTCCTTTGGCACTGTCTTCTCGCCCCAAACCTTGATTGGGAAGTTGATAAACTCAGAGTAGGTCTTCACAAGACTTTGGAGTTTGGCCGGGTCACAAAATTCTTCCGCGTCTTCCTTCAGATGAAGTGTGATCCGAGTCCCTCGTTTGAGGGGTTCTCCATCGTCTGGCCTGACAGAATAGCTAGTGCTACCCATGCTTGATTGCCAGATCCACTGGGTGCTGTCGGCATTGTTCTTGGTTTGTACGGTCACCCTGTCGGCCACCAGGAAAGCAGAGTAGAATCCCACTCCAAACTGGCCGATGAGGTTTGCATCGTGCGTTTCTTGCGATTCTTTGATTTTCTCCATGAATTTCGCCGTTCCTGAACGAGCAATTGTGCCGAGGCTGTCCATCAGATCACTCTTTGTCATACCCACACCTGAGTCTTCAATCACGATTGTGTTGCTTTCTTTATCTGCTTTGATCTTGATTTCGAGATCTGGTCGATCCCCAAGTTGCGAGGAATCGGATAGCGCCAAGAAGCGAACCTTGTCCAATGCATCGGACGCGTTGGAAACCAGTTCGCGTAGGAAGACGTCCCGATTGCTGTACAAGCTGTTGACGATGAGGTCCATGAGGCGGTTGGTTTCGGTTTGATACTCGAAGGTTTCTTCTGCAGGTGCGTCTGTCGTCGAGGACGCAGCGAAGGTACGCTGACGCCTCTGTTTGGAGGCGTAATTCACTTTCGTTGCTTGCCATTTGCACGGATGGACCATTCGGGTGGCGGCGGTGCTGATGTTTCGCAGCGTCGTTTTTCCTGCATCCATCCTTTTCCCTCCATTTTTCGCGAGCACCTCTTGGCATCCACGTGCCATTGCATTCCCACGCATTCCTGTTGCGACGGTGGTTGTGGTTCGCATGGTTTCGCACCGGTGTGTGGCGGCGATTCGAACAACCCGTACACGCATGCAACGTAGGTTCGGTGGTGGTGCCTCTCAATGATGGGTGTGACATCCTTCGGTGACGTTCCTTTTCTCCCCACCCCGTCCGATGGATCGTGGATTCCAGACACAACCATCCCCACGTCCAAGGGAATAATAGGGAGAGAGACAGACAGAGACAGGACCACGAAGGGTTCCAGAGAGTTCCATTCCAACCTGGCGATCCACGTGGTCGAAGGTGGCGATCCCAAGGACCACGCGAGGCATAGGAGAGGGGAGTGCCATACCACACGGACACGACGCATCGACAAATCATACCCGACGAGTACGCACGCCCGATTGAAAACCACGCTTTTCCTTCCATCGGACGTGACGAAAACCATGCGTCAAACGAAGGAGGGAAAGAGGAAATCCACAACAACAAGACAAGTGCTCGTGCTCGGCCATCCTAAGATGAACGATGAATACTTTTGTGTCCATATGGCAAAACGAAAAGATACCAACGGACGAAGCGAACGATCCAAACAAATTGCAATGGCCGACCGCGCCTTCATCGCAACATGTCTTGAAAGGGTTGCGTGACCAAGCCCCGACTCAACGAGTCTTGGATTAAATTTGAATTTGTTGCATGAACCTCTCTTTGAAATTCGGTGATAAGTAGAGGGCATGCATCAATTGGATGGTTGTCACGCCGGCCAATCCAGGGCATGATACTAGCATCAACCATTAGATTTGACACTAAAGTGCGATCACACAAGTGGTGAACGAACCAATCTATCCTTGTACGAAAACAATGGTATGGGATGATTTTTTCAATCAAATTCTTTGCAAGATACAACTCCATGCAATCGATGGACAGGTATCCTTTCGTACCTTCACCAGCGAAACGGACGCGCCTCTTGAAGTAGCATAGAAAGTGCTACGGGAGATTGATGCGGAGGCGGAAGGAGTGTATTATGCGTTTCGTTGCACATCACAGGCGCGATCTGAGCCCGGTTGTACTTCATCCACTTCATCCGTCCGGCTCCGCCCGTTGCAACCAATTGTTTTTGCGCACTTATCACCATTCTCTTGCGGACATGTGCTTCTTCCATGCACGGGATTTATGCCTCTCCACATCGATCCTTCGGTCTTTTTTGAACACGGGTCGTACTTGCAAGTCCTGTCGAGGGTTCTGTACGAATTGTCGCACAGAAGAGCCTCGAGTGCCACGTGGATCGAAGGCATCGTAGCCACAATCGACTACGGACCGGCAAGGCATCCTCTACGTCTGCAGAATAAGGTGACTGTTCCGACGCACAAGGAATTGAAGGCCGTAGACAGCGCCCAGTCGTGACGTGTGTTTGAAGATGGCCTTGCGTCGTGCCTTTCGATCGTGGGCTCTGCCATCCGCGAGAGGGCTCTCCGCTCTGGCCAAGTCAGAAACAGACATCAAGGAAAAACTACTGCGCCACATCCCAGGGAATCGGACCGTTGAGGTGCAGGACACCTCGGGAGGATGTGGAACTTTCTACAGCATACGGGTGGTTGCAGACGAGTTCAAGGGCAAAAGTGTTATCGAACAACACAAAATGATCAATTCTATATTAAAGGTAAGGAGGACGAAGAAACGATCCAGCCAATGCAACTGCCAGTGACATGTGAAAAAAGGACGACCTAGGAGCAAGTAATGATGACATTGAAACGGCCTGGGTCTTCCAACCCAGTGCAACATCTTACAAGTGCAACGGTACCTTCACAGGACATCATGAAGTGTTGTGGGATAGAGTACATTCTACAGATAGAGTGTAGCGGAAAGATAGGCCCTGCGTGCCGCTCTTACACATGCTGACCATTTTTCGACACGGGCATGCCACTGATGAACAGGAAGAAGTGGCAAACTGGCATGGGATGACCTTGGTCACCAAGGCAACATAGCGACTGGTGCAGTAAGGATGGGGGCAAGGCTTCAGTAACATCTTTTTCTTACTCGCCAATTCTCAAAACAACGGTGCCTTCTTTCCCTTTTCCCCTGAATAAAAATGTCCCTTCTGGATGTCAGGGTACGTTTTCATGATAAACGCCGCAAGTTCTTGGGAAAAATCCCCTTGAACATCAATTTCTTCTTTTCCTGTAGCATCTTTTACCACTGAAGCACCGCAGGCAAACTTTTTACCAAACTTCTTCGCAGCATCACTAAGCTTCACTCCAAACAGATCCAATCCTTTCACGGTTGTCACACACTTTTTTTTATTTCTCACGTTCCTTTCCAGAACAACCTCCTTCTGTGGAACTCTCTTCACCTTACCGCCTGGCATCAGTTTCATGATCGGTTGGCTGCTGTCTCCAGCCGCAGTGGTGGCATCTTCCTCGGAAAGCTTCAGTTCGTCCATCTTGGCATTCAAAGTATCTTCATCAGCGAAGAAGTCCGCGTAATTGGTGCAGTTGTTCTGCATCCATTCGAGCCCCATGTTTTCACGTAGCCAAGGAACAGATTTGACGAATTCTTTCAAACTCAGAAACTCGCAGTACTCTGGCGGCACGCCAGTTTTTGGTTCGACAATCAGTGGTTTGGGTGCTGTTGCTTGTTCGCCCTCCATTCCTGCCTCGTCGAAGTGCTCCTTTTCCACACTCAGCACAGTAAACGCTCAAACACGCGACCTTGTCTCGAAGCAACAGGCTCGTGTTTCTTCCGACGCGGGGGATGGTACACTTCCTAGTGCAAGCAATCTCGGCTTCGTCCTCCGGGCACGAAGATCTGTCAAGCTGTTCGGAAGACAATCGGACCACTCGCCAAATCCACACCCAATGGTCCTAACCACGTCCGTTTTCTCAAATGTGCGAGATGGTGGTCGTATTTTCGTCTACGGACAAGCCGTTCGAATAAGAAGGAAGTTCAAGATCTTATCGTCTAACCGAAAGCGTGAGATTCGCTTCGGGATGGAGGAAACTGTCGCATTACGTTCGTGAAGTATACCGGAACAATGGCAAACCTTGAAGATAGAAGTGCAAGAGACCAATCCCAAGTGCACCTATCGACGTGGACGCAACTTATTTTGATCATCTCTCCTTCGAACTACTCTGCATACGGAAACGAATCTTCGAAATGATCTTGAACCCAACCAATCGCACAAAGGGGCAAAGAAGAAGCGGCTTCCCTTGTTGAGCACTGATGGGAAGTATAACTCCGAATTCAGTGGTAAACTTCATAATTCTAACAACTTGAACTTCAACAAGAGTAGTTCAATGCGCGAGTCAAAAGCGACGTCTCATTGAATGCATTTCATGATCGTGGACGAACAAGATGATGAGGGTAGAGGCAATGGCATTCAAATCAAAACTACTATGCTTGCACTCGCACATGGAGGTGCACATGATGCTTGGCAAAATCTGTGGTGAATGCCTTGCAGGGCAAAAGCAAGCGCATAGTCCACAACTTTCTTTGGAAAAAATTATGCGTGTTGATGGCCGGAGCACGTGTTCATGTCAAGGAAAAACAAATGGATGCTTGTTCATCTGTAGACAATATCAACATCATTTATGCACCGGGCTCTCTACAACGTCCTATCTCTTATGAAATCTGCCGATTTTATCATTTGAATAAATGTTCGTAGCTCAAAACTCCCTCTATAATAGTTTTCTTCAAAGTACGGACACGACGCCTAGAAACAAAATATGTGAACTTGCGCGTGTAGCATGTTGAAGTGTTGGATGTGATGGCTTCGGCGAATATCACTTTGTGTTGCTACTACTGGACTTGTAGTAGATTGGAATTTCGGCTTATGCAAAACAACACACCACATCGATTTGCACAACACATCATAAGAATTTAGTCCGTTGTGTATAAGCGCTGATTTGTGAATGTATACGTTCGTATGTTGCGAATTGTTGCAAAGTAAGTAGATTTCACCAACCATACAAAACGCATAAGCACTCCAATGCAATGTAGCTTCTTCGGATACCAACCGTCGGGGGAAGGAAAGCATTTAAATGACTTCACAATCAAAGGCAAGAGAAAGCGTGGTATTGAACCGCAAAGATTTGGTAGTAACGATTGTTTAGAAAATGAAACATTGTTATGATCCCCACCTCAAGATGAACCGCCCACAACATTACACGAGCTTCCACAATGTGCAAACCGTAGTACCACCCTAAAATGCGAAAATGTTAAACTTTCCTTTGACAATGCATAGCAATGATGACGTCATCAACATCGCTTCTTCGAAATCAAGAGCAACTATTTACATTCGGAATTATTACACCCGTCAAGTGGATAGCAAAGAAACGTTTGATATTGCGAATGATACAATGAAGCAATGAAAGCCAACAAAGAACGAGAATTTCTATCAACCTTCAATACAACTATCCGAAAACAAGTAGAGCTTCACTTGATCAACGGCTCTATATTGGAAAGACAAGTGAGGACAAAAGCATGAAAGCGCAACACTTACCTTCATTGGGGGCGAATCAAGTTTATCTTCGAAACCTTCCATTGATTACCATGGCTTGGTTCGATAAATGTGTGATAGGGCCAAAAGCATGTCGAGAAAGTTGGAATCCTTTTGTTTCGAACTCCGAACCATGTCAACACGACATTTACCCCAAATGACTATATCATTCTATGCCAACTAAGTAGCTTTTCATGGGCCACCATTACATTCAGGCCGATTTTTCGAGCTTCATACAACTTTAAAGTTCTAAGATGAGTAGGAGACGAAAGCTAGGTCAAGATCATGAAAACCTTACTTAATACGGATGTTTTCTTCTCATTAACTCTGTGTTTACCGATGGCCACTATAGGTATCGTGGGCAGGATATATAAATAACTCCATAAAATGATCGCTACACTTTTGCAGGGTCTGATAGAATAGAGCATGGAATTACTTAACCCCTATTCATAGTCGTAAAAGTACAGATGGAGCATACAACTTCCAAGAATTTGTCCACTTTGCATTCGATTGTAGAAGTATATTGCACCAATGCCTGTAGAAGGCATGGAGCCATCTCTCTCGGCAACAACTCATACTTGTAATGGCGTAAGTGTCCGGTGCGAAAGAGTATTCAAAATTATCAAACTTTTGAGATCCACAATCTAGACTTGAGTTCGTCAAATTTAGTACCAATCAACAATCTACCCGTCGAATGAAAAAAATGGCGGTTGCAAATTAGCTACATGCGTGAGTGAATTCCGTTCTTTTCGGTTTTGAACGTCGAATCTTTACAATACCATTCATTAAAGCTCGAATGGAGGGGGCATACTATTCGCCGATGGTGCGATTGCACATCAACTAGTGGTTTACAAGATATGGAGAGGGGTGAACATGAATAAAATGCGTAACATTTCAAATTCACTAGCAAAAAAATCTGCCATCTAGGAAGAGTATTATAGAGCTCTTTAATAAGAAATGTACCTGTTGCTAGTCCTCTTTAAAGTCCTGGTCCTTCCTTTTTGCCGCCTAGTCAACAGATGAATCGCTTGTAACTCCCTGCCACCGTATCATGATTCGCAAATCAATTTCAATTGACTTTGCAACATTTTGGACGCTCTTTCACATTGAAAGACGTGTTCATCCAAGCTGCCTCGGTTCCTACGCTTCGCTTTGTCTTTACGAGGACGTAACAGCTGAAAATTGGACTGTTTGAGCCCGTTCGAGAGGTGATTCGCGAGGTCATGGCCTAAAACAACGCGATGCACTGACATGGGTTGGCCACTTGCAACACGTCTGAGCTCCTGTTGTCTCTTTAATTTTTCGCTTGTCATGGTTAAGTTCATGGCTGAGGAACTACCTACCAAAACGTGTCTTTCCAATCGATAAGGTATGTTTGAAGTTGGAGTCGTTTGTTGTACAGCAAAATCTTGCAAATCACAGAACAGAGCACATCAAACCTGCTCGTGGACAAAATGCATCAGCAGCTAGTCAATGAGAGGCCAAAAATGTCAATCTAACTAGTAGTATGATGGATATATAAGCGCAAAGTTCATCTATCTCAACAACGAGATGTAGAACTCCTACAGACCCTGGCAATGACGCGAATAGAAACCCCGCGCCAAGGATAGAAAACAAGCTATCCAGCCAAGGTCACAAATTCAAAAGGGTGGTATATAACAATAGAAACACCAGTTACTAGATGCTTGAGCGACGATAGTACGCCATTCGAAACTGCAGGTACCTGCAGTTGCATCTCTTGATTGCCTATCAGCCTATTTGGCTTAAGAGAAACCTTAATTGCCACAGGGTTGCTCAAAATCCGCAATTCACAATACTTTACTGGCATTGAGTATATGAAGAATTTTATTACTCTTCCGTCCTTTATATCTTTTCAATGGCTGTAACACGAGTTGCGAACGAAATTCCATTCATCAAGCAGAACCTTTATTCAGCCTTTTATTGTTCGTTTACACTTGCATTGTCTTGAGTACGAATCAGTGACATCATGCAATGCAAACTTCACAAACAGAAACAAACAGGTAATAGCCAAAGTATGAAGGGAATTTCAGTGTTGTTAGAAATTGATCTGCATTCTAGGTATAGCGCTGAAAGTTTCTTTAGCCTTGGTAGCGTTCGTCTTTGTACAACAACAAGTGATTTCCGTCTTTCCCGGTAGGTTCAAATCCTATAGAAGTTATTCGCGTAAACAGTCCAATGTTCGATTGCTTGGAATCTTTGTCGACGTAGACCCTAGTATTGCACTTCAAGGAAATTGTATTGATTTCCCGCGTGAAGAGCTGTTCCTTAACGGAAAGTTGGCTTGTTCAAATGTGGCGCACTAATATATAAACTCGTATTTGCTTTATCTCTCGTTGTTTCCGTCGCTGTAATACTAAGGAAACGAAATCCTTGAAAATTCCGCAATGATGCCAAGGGCTAATTGCTCGGCGCGGACGACAGA
>LFIK01004826.1_pt1 | contig 10877 bp, 10 predicted proteins | sample 643401 | NCBI WGS metagenome assembly LFIK01 (sample SAMN03777447, study PRJNA286221) | soda lake metagenome | biome: soda lake; feature: Kulunda steppe; material: water; isolation source: sample T5-Br brine of Lake Tanatar-5 | place: Russia: Kulunda steppe | collected 2010-07
ACATGTTAGCCACACATGCCCTTGTGCACTGGCCGCACAATGCGCTCCGTGGGGATCCAGACGCCCGCAGACTGCACTGTGCACACATACACACACATGTAAGCCACATATGCCCTTGTGCACTGGCTGCACAATGCGCTCCGTGGGGATCCAGACGCCCGCAGACTGCACTGTGCACACATACACACACATGTAAGCCACACATGCCCTTGTGCACTGGCCGCGCAGTGTACTACGTGGAGATTGAGACGCCCGCAGACTGCATCGCCCCCATCTACAACGTGCTGGCCAAACGGAGAGGCCACGTGACTGCGGATGTGCCAAAACCCGGCACGCCCATCTTCATCGTCAAGGCCTACCTGCCTGTCATCGAGTCGTTTGGCTTTGAGACGGACTTGCGGTACACCACCCAGGTGTGCAAACACACATACAAACACACAAACGGACGCAAGGCGCGCTTGACCGGCGCGTCTACCTCTCATTTGTATATTTATGTGTGTTTGCCTGCCCAAGCACAAAAGAAGAAAAGCGAGAACTGTGGAGGCAGTGGGGAGCCTACATGTGTGTGTGTTTGTGTGTGTGTGCCTGCGCGCGTGTGCTTGTCTGACTGACATCTGAGTGCCACGTGAATTTAATGAATGCGTTATGCAGCCTCCCTGAGACTGTGGTGTGCGTTTGTGTGTGTTGTGTGTGACAGCATTCCTACCCGCCTCCACGCCGCGCGCAACCACCCATGCAGGGGTGTGCATGCACCCTCCGTGCTGTGGTAGTGCCCCCTGGCAGCCATAGAGCCTCATCTGCTGTCCAGCACAGTGGTGCAAAAGCCCACACGATGCCGCCATTCTCTGCGCTGTGCCCACATGACGCCGCCATCCTCTGTGCTGTGCCAACGCGATGCCGCCATCCTCTGCGCTGTGCCCAGACAATGCTGCCATCCTCTGTACTGTACCCACACGATGCCGCCATCCTCTGCGCTGTGCCCACACAATCGATGCTGCCATCCTCTGTGCTGTGCCCACACGACGCCGCCATCCTCTGTGCTGTGCCCACACAATCGATGCCGCCATCCTCTGCTGTGCTGAGATGCCTCTGTGGCCGTGGCGCCAAAAGAACTGCCTTTGTGCATGCCAGTTTGTGCAGGGGCACACGTCCTTCATAAGCTTGCCTGACCAGTGTGGCCTGTATGTGTGTGTGTGTGTCCACGGCATCCATGTGAAACCCCGTCTACACGCGCGCTTGTGCAGGGGCATGCGTTCTGCGTGAGCGTGTTTGACCACTGGCAGCTCATGTGTGTGACCACATGCTGTGCACGTGCGACATTGTTTACGCGCGCGCTTGTGCAGGGGCACGCAATCTGCATGAGCGTGTTTGACCACTGGCAGCTCATGTGTGTGACCATGTGCCATGCACGTGCGACATTGTTTACGCGCGCGCTTGTGCAGGGGCAAGCGTTCTGCATGAGCGTGTTTGACCACTGGCAGATTGTGCCTGGAGACCCCCTTGACAAGAGCGTGGTCCTCCGCCCGCTGGAGCCCGCACCTGTGAGTAATAATGCCTTCGTGATGCATCAGCAACTGCGGTCAGAGTGTTCAATGTACGTGTGAATCGATGAATCAGCAACTGTAGTTTTAGTATAAAATGCATGTTTGAATTAATGAATTAGCAAGCGTGGTTAGTATTAAACACATCTTTGAATTGATGCAGCAACAACTGTGGAAAGAGTGATTTATGTATGTATGAATTGATTAACCACGTGAAAATGCGCATAATCCTGTGGTGGGGCACACTTGCCACGGTCACGCACCTCCCAGGCTTTGTCTTTTTGAGACGCGCTTCAGAAAAGGAAGCACTCCATCAATCAAAAGGGTTGTCAAAAGCTCACAAGGGCATCTATGGTGCTGCGCCCAGCAGAGGCTGCATCTGAAGAGCAGCATGCTGTGGTCGGTTATGACAGTGTCGCACGGGCACAGCCCCAGAGCCATGGTCAGAGGATGATGCTCTCCGGGGCATGGTGCTGCACCGGCTAAAGCTAACACCAATGAGTGGATGCACTGGCACATACGTATGAGCACGTGCACACACACACACACTTTTGTGCATGCTAGCACACAAGTGCATGCACGCATGCACACATGCTTGTACACGCTTGCACGCATGCATGCACACGCCTACACACACATGCACGCATGACTGTGGGCATGTGTCTGCCAAGTGCGTCCAAAAGTACGCCACAAACATGTGTCCACTCCACAAACATGCGTGCACAGGTGGGCGCGCTGGCGCGTGAGTTCATGGTCAAGACGCGCAGGCGCAAGGGCATGAGCGACGATGTCAGTATCAACCGCTTCTTCGACGACCCCATGCTGCTCATGCTTGCGCAGCAGGACGCGGAGCTGGGAGGACTCATGTGATTGTGACCACATGGGCGTGCTTTTTGTGTGCAAGCGCGCGCGTTTGTGTGCGCATGTGTGTGTGTCTTGTGGTGTGCACGTTTGTTGTACAGAGGTGGTTTTAATTGCGGGGGCGCTGCTTACCCACAAAGCAGAGTGACAGCGCGCATGCAGCGCTGATGCTATGCGCTGGCTGCAGGGAGCGCTTGCAGCGGCAGGCTGGCAGAGCACACACCGTCAGGGCTGCCTACATGCCTGCTTGCTGGCCCGCCACGGCCGGCGCGTTTGGAGACGCTTCAGAAATGTCAGAAGCGAAGCCCCCTTCCCTAAGGGCACTCCTGTGAATCTCCAAAATCTGCTGGCGTGTGCTAAGGGATGCGTGCTGAGGATGCTGGCGTAAGCCGAGTGCATGTGCCGAGTGCGTGTGCCGAGTGCATGTGCCGAGTGCATGTGCCGAGTGCGTGTGCCGAGTGCATGTGCCGAGTGCATGTGCCGAGTGTGTGTGCCGAGTGCATGTGCCGAGTGCATGTGCCGAGTGTGTGTGCCGAGGGACTCTCATGAATCAAAAACAGCCTGCCGGCATGTGCCGGGGCTGCCATGGCTGTGGTGTGGTCTGCCATGGCTGTGGTGTGGTCTGCCATGGCTGTGGTGTGGTCTGCCATGGCTGTGGTGTGGTCACACCTATGCCTTTGGCTGCGGTCAGCTGTGTGATCACCTGGCTAGGTGTGTAGTCGGGTGCTGCTGGCGCATAGTGCACACCTATAGGTCCTGTTGGAGTGAGAGACACGGCTTCAGCACTCGCTGGCGCATAGTGCACGCCTATAGGTCCTGTTGGAGTGAGAGACACGGCTTCAGCACTCGCTGGCGCATGGTGCACGCCTATAGGTCCTGTTGGAGTGAGAGACACGGCTTCAGCAGTCGCTGCTTGCCTGCCAGGGTGAGCGGAGCACCGTCCGCGTGACATCCCTTTTCTTTTCTCGAGTTCACGAGTTGCTCAAGCGAAGCAGGTTCTGCAATGACAAGCGCGTGCTGCCCATGTGACCAGTGCGTGCTGCCACAGATGCACAGGTGCAGCCCCTCCCCCCTGTGCAACGCATGCGCCTGAGGGCGCTCCTGCAGCGGTTGCTGGAGCTGGCGCACCAGCTGGTGCTGCTTGTGCATGATGAGTGGCAGGAAGATTTTCTGGATGTTTGGTTTGGGCTGGGGCAGGCGCTAGTCAGGCGCCCTTGGGAAAGATGTGCAGCCTGAGGCTCTACAGACGATCACTTTGTTTTGCTACTCCGTCATTCAGCACACTGAGGCTAACGCTAAAATACCATGGCCAGGCACTGTCATTTCTCGTCCATATTTGCGCCTTGTTAGATTTAGGTACAGGTTGCAGGTCTGAAAGGCTTTAGCCAAGCTGCCCTCATTCAGGCGGATACGACTATGTAACCTAACCTTATGCCGCGGACTTGTCATGTTAACACCCAGGGCTGGCTGCTACTAGAAACGCCTGATCTGGCATGTGAACCGCAAGAGCGGCTCGGCAGGTAAAGCCTCTTTATCTACCAAAGGTATTACCAGCCACAAACCAATCAGCCTGACGGCCAAGCTAGCGGTTAAACCCTTACTTATTAACTTACCCCCCAGCTGCAAACACCAGGAGGATCTCCTTTGGTTTGAGCATTTAAGGTTTTCAAGGCTGTATCCGCCGAACGAGGGCACCTTAGCCGGTTGTGGAGCCTCCAGTGAGGTTCGAACCCCAAACCCACAGGTTTCGAGGGTGGACAGTCAACTTTCCATCGCAGTTGCCCCGCCGCCTGCTTGAGTTTAAGTTTAAAGGGTTAACCGCCAGCCAGGTCGTTAGGCTGATTGGTTTGTTGCTGGTCTTCGCCAGCCAAAAAATAGTCCATAATGTCCGAAATGAAATGGCAGAGTCTATTGTGCCGATGAGAAAGAAAATCAAGGACAGTCTGACTAGGCAAGGCATGTGGAATATAAGGGGCCTCCATGGAAAAGGATTAGCAGAAAGGGAAGAAAAGGAAAGAGTACTTCTTCTGAGAGAGCACACAAACAAGTCTTGACAGTGGAAAAGAACATGCACCTCATTTTGAACAGCAGCACAGGAACTCTTGTCACAGTGGCCATTTCCACTGCGCCAGATGGAGGATTCCACCGCGAGAGTATGAGCTCGCAAGCGAAACTTGCTCACATTCCTCATAACATGCTCAGGGAGATCAAGGTGCAGATAGCGAGGAGGCATCAGGGGGCCACCCCCATTCTGCACCCGTGTGCGTGAATCAGCTTGAAGATCTAAGAGGGGGCAGGCAAACCAAGAATGATAAGTCATCAGTTTGTCGTCGCTTTCCAGAGGGTTCATGTCAGCAATGTCCCGCAGGTGCCCCGCCGCCTGCTTGAGAATCAGGATCACCTTTGAGACTCACTCTTCTGTCTTTTCCAAGAATTAAGGAGCCCTCACTTCATGCCACCACTCATCACCACTGAGCACCCCAGGTCCTGCCTTTCGAGAGCCGTCGTGACAGGCTTTTACTTAGCTTTTAAATTCACCCCACTTCTTTACTTGTGACCTGTGTGGTACTGCTGATAAAATAAAATAAAAACTACGCAGGCAGTGAAACCACTCCCAAAATCAATCAAGGGAAAGGAAGCAAATTGCCCAAAGAGCCGTGATTCTCCTTCACCAGGGAGAAGGAAGAACTAGTGAGGTGTTGGAGGGCCCCCCCCGCTGACAAGTCGCCCCCTGCTCCAGACCAAGACCTTGAGAGCTACTGGATTTTTCAAGAGCGCGTCTACTAGTAGTTGTTCAGTTTGCTTGCGTAGAGCACAAAATGTGCGTGTAATTTTAGAGCAGTCTTATGTGCTTCTTGTGTCACACATCACGGTATCAAGGCCGGGCTCTTAAAGATGACTTTTAGTATGTGATGTAAAGATTGCACTTCCCACACCAAGAAATGGTGTGAAGGATAGCTCTCTTGCCCTTTAAGCAATTACAAAGAACCTTGCTTTGTTCTCTGGAGGCCTCTTACTGATACTGCTGATACCCTTTTCCTGAATTGATGCAGGAAGCGGTTTGCTGCCCGCAGTGTTTTCTCTTCTTTCCAAAAGCATCATGCTGTTCTTTTTTACGACTGTGCGGTGGCACTCATTCCCAATTGATCTCTTGCTTGCATGAAGTATGCACCTCTCTTCTCCAAGTCAGGAGCTCAAGATGTGCCCAATTTTGTTGAGCCAGAACAACAACGAGCTTTGTTTCCTCCATCATGGACTCATTCATTGTTTTGTTTGTGCAGGCAGTCGTACTTTTAGATTGAAGGCCTTTTGTCTAACTAAAAAGCATACCATCAAGGAATCCTAAGGGAGCAGCCTGCCAGCTTGCCTCCTAAAGATGACATTTAGCATCAGGCTGAACGTTTGGAACAGGAGTATTCTTTTAATGTGGCCAAAAGCAGTTGCTTACATAAGCCAAATCAAATGTACAAAAGCGTTACTACGAAGTTGCAGTGACACACATACGTGCGTAACTCTGATTACGTACACAGTAATGGCAAGCCTGCAAGAGCACCAACAGCACCAAGACGCCAGACAAGGCCTTAGCATTGAGTGGTAATTCACTAAATCAACGGTGTGTACTTTCAAGAAGATGTATTGTACAGTGCAGCTGCACCACATGGGCCACAGCGCTTTGGCGACACCCAGCTCAGCTCCTGGCAGGCCATCTGTCCTAAACTTCTAAATGGAATCAACCTTGCATATTTGAAACGGTTAACAACTTGGTCAACCAGCTATGTTAAGCGCCAAGCAAACAGCCATTACAGCTGAAGCGCGCCTGTTTATAACTAACTCTCTGGGATGCTTGTGCTGCTGCAAGGGCGAGCCCCAGGAAGCTGTGCCGCATCCGAGACACAGTGCTGAGCAACAAGACTACGCCTAAACCTACCCTACCCTTAATCTATGCTGCAGGCTGGCAGCATGAGTATCATGAATATGAGACCCTATCTCCACTCACAGCACTCCTGTGTTCGACATACGCACGTGCACACAACCCCCCAACACACATCATTGCTGTTGCTGCTGCTGCTGCTGCTGTTGCTCCTGCTGCTGCTGAAACGGCAGGTAGCTCCCGTACCCTGCTACCAAACCATGTACAACAGGCTGTTGTTGCTGCTGCTGCTGCTGCTGCTCTAGGTCAGACGATACGTCCATCGCCCCTGCCCCTCCGCAAGGCCCTCCAAGGCCAACGGTGAAAGGCAAGCCTCTGCAGACAGACATAGCAGACGAGTGGCAGTGGAGGGCAAGCCTGTGCAGACAGGCATGGCAGACCAGTGGCAGCAAAGGGCAAGGCTTTGCAGACAGACACGTGGCCAGTGAGTGGGAAGTCCAGCTGCTCGTGCGTGTGTGTACGTGTACATCTGTCTGTGTGGGGGTGCATGCATGCATGCGTGCATTGCACACACCTGCGTGGCGCGTGCGGGCTGCTGAGCATATTGGGTTGGCCCACATGGTAGTGGAGGTGCTGGCGCTTCTGATGGGCAGCATACCCATCCATGCCGCCACCAGCCACAGCCGCATGCGCAGCTGCGGCGGCGTCTTCGGCCTGCGCAGGTCCTGCATGTGTGCAAGGCAGTTGCGCAGGTCTGAGTGCCTGTGCGTATGTTTGGGTAGCATAAGGATTGGTGGGCAGTGAAGGAGATAAAGGCGCATGTGGATGTGTATCGCACTTGCACACATGCTTCAGGCACCTCGATTGTGTGTTTGGAGGTTGCAGGTATTGTGCGTGTGTTTGGATGGCAAGCAAGACCTTTGACAAAACGCTATTCTGAACAGCAGCCATGACGTATGTGCTTGGCTGCAGCACAATTATGTATCCTTGCCGATATTCAGGGTTGGTGGTAGAAGCCTGAAGGCATGGCAGATGCCTTTTTTGCACCTGCCTTCAAGCTTGGATGCATGCAGGGCCCCTCTGCTTGCCTACCATCACCTGCTGTGCACCAGGAGGCATATGCTCTTGCATGGCAGGCATAAAGCACCATACCCCACAAAGGATCTCCGGGAGCCAGCCAGGGCGTTCAGGAAGGGTGTACCACATGCACGCTACAATGTAGAGATTTGCAGTACTCCATAAAATCTGCGTGCAGGGCTTTTAGATGTGCCTTACCTGCTGGCGGCTGAGGGAAGAGGTGGACCGGGAATGAGTGAGGCAAGTGCTCGCTGCCCTCGATGCTCTGCACGAGGTGTGGGTCATGTGCACACAACCATGCATGCGTGAGATCAAGCAGCTCAGGATAGTGGGCTTGGCTACGCATTCAGAAAGGGATGAGGGTATGAGCAGGAGCGTGTGTGTATGAGCGAATGTACATGCACATGCTCATGAAGACAGCAAGGCTTCAATAAGCTCATGCACGGCTCGTGCTAAGAGTGATGAGAACCGTTAAGAGACAAGCCATGAGTTTGCTAGAAATTCTGCTGTCGAGGATACATGGTAAGATATTCGCTTCTTAAAGGCAAAAGGATGAAGCAGCCATCAAGCGCTGTTCAGCCAATGCAATTCCTAGGGCGCCTGGCCAGAAGTTGCCAGGGATTTCCCTGCTATTGTCCTGCTGGGGTACAAGCCCCGTACCGCTTGGCTGTCGAAGATCAGCCCACTGCCACCTCCTGAGCTGCCCAAACAGGCACTCCTCGAAAAGGGAGTGACAGCAAAGGCAGGTGCCGGAGAGGAGGCAGGAGTTTCCACATCATGTCTGTGTCTGACCTGACCACCATGTCTGCCTCTTGCTCTCCCTTTGCAGGTAGCACAACTCCCTCATCAGCACACCCCCATACCTCATACTCCTGCTGAAGCATCTGGAACAGCGCCGTCTTGGGCACGGCGTCCACGCCGTTGAAGTCCTTGAGCAGGACGTGCAGCAATCTCTCCAAGGTGGCTCTCGAGGCCCGTGCAGATGCCTTGCGCTGGGCGGTGACGGAGCCACTATACAGATTGGCTATGCTGTTGGCCGCATGCTGGAAGCTGGTGTAAAGCAGCTTTTCCGCGTCGAGGTCCACGCACTCGTACTTGCGCTTCTTGCCACCCATACTAAAATCCACGCTTAAATTTCTTTTATATTTATTGATCTGGTGAGGAAAAAAGTCTCGAGACACAAACCCTAAGCAACAGAAGAGTTGAATTTCAGTGCATCCCAGCATGCCAGAATCTGTGTTCAAGCCAGACATATTGAGGGGAAGGGTGAGTTAAGCTGCAGGGATTGACTCCCTTCGCAAACAGTTGCGCCAGCTCAGACTTAGCGTCATGCATGTCCAGCGCAGCAGGCTGGCCCCTACCTGCTTCTGTGTGTTTCCTTGTCCTATTTTGTGACAGTTTGTGCAATTAAACTTTTTGATGATGGATGACTTAACATCCAGTCGAGCAACATGCCGATCAGCTAGGTGACGCCCCTCTGCACGCAGGTGGCCCTCGTCACTGGTGGCACTTCTGGAATTGGCTATGAAATCTCTAGGCAGATAGGTAAGTGCTTGGGGGAATCTGGACGGTGATCTGGTCACTCAAAACAATTTGAGAGAGGATTGGAGCTAGCAGATGCCAATACATGTAAGGCAGAGGCAGCTCTTTCTTTTTCGCACACATGCTTTTTCTACCGCGTAAACGCGCACGCGCCCTGCTGCAACGTGGATCCGTAACCCACAAGAGTTTTGCGCATGTGTGAGGGCACTGGCAATACAGACTGCAGAGGAGCACCATAAGCTCAGTCCCTCCACCCCCCTGCGCACACAGCGAAGAGCCTCTTGCAAACAACCTTGCCAGGCACCTTATTGCCCCTGCTGACATCCCAAAAGAGCCCCTTTGCTTCAACTCCTGTAGCCTCTTGTGCACAATCCCCCTCCTGGCCCCCACCTCCTCTGTGCACCCGTTGCAGGTTTGCATGGTGCCAAAGTGGTGGTGACAGGCCGGCGTCAAGAGGTGCTGGACTCTGCATGCCAAGCCATGCGTGAGGAAGGTATCCACGTGCTGGGGCTGCAGGGCGACGTGCGCAAGCAGAGCGCTTGCCAGGGATGGGTGCAGGAGGTGGGTGGGGAGGCTGGGCTAGGGGGCAGAGTATGCGGCTTGTGGGCAAGGGGCTAGGTGCAGGAAGCGCATTATTGCAGAGAGAAGACACGGCTGCTTTTGAGCGGGAAGTGTAGGCGGGGGGGCGCGGCTGGAGGGGGGCTGCAGAGGTGGAGAGGGTGGAAGGGAGGCTACCGTGCCCAGAGTAAGGCGCAGTCGCACCCTGCCTGGAGCAATGTGATTGATGCCCTCCCTGTTAGAACCTGATAAGGAAGTGGACATGAAATTATATGGTCCAAGCTCAAGCCAAGGTAGCACAGCTAAGCGTCTAGTGCATGTCTGTCACGAGCCCCAACTTTTGACACCGCCTTTCGTGCGCCTCTCGCCTCCGAGTCAGAGAGTGGCTGGCTTGCTGAACAGGTTGGGACGCGGGTGTCAGCACAGCCATCACATGCCTCATATCTCTCAGTGTCTGGCTTGCTGGGCAGGTTTCGAAGCAGCTGGGTCGCCTTGACATCTTGGTCAACTGCGCGGCCGGCAACTTTTTGGCAACAGCCGAAAACCTCACGCCCAACGGCTTCCGCACAGGCGAGTATGCCGCGATGGACATCCACTTTACCCGTAGCCCTTTTGTTTAAACCATTTGTCCACAATGGCTGCGTAAAATACGTGCGCCAGGCCTTGCTGCACAGCATTAGCAGCACAGGCTGAGGGGCGGCAGGGGGTAGGTTGTCATGCAGCCTTATGCTGACACGTGCACTCATGCTTCATCATGTTGTGTGCGCATAGGTTTGTCGCACCGCACACAGAAGTGTTCCTCTTGTTGTGCGCACAGAGGTGTTCTTCCTGTCGCGCACGCAGAGGTGATCCTCCTGTCGCGCATGCATAGGTGTTCTTGTTGCCGCGTGTGCAGAGGTGCCCCTGGCCCTGCTTGCCTTGCATGGCTCTCCCTCCTGGCTCCTCCTCATGCAGCCAGGGAACTGCTTTGACTGCAGGGAACTGCTTTGACTGTAGGGAACTGCTTTGACTGCAGAGAACTGCTTTGACTGCAGGGGACTGCTTTGACTGCAGGGAACTGCTTTGACTGCAGGGAACTGCTTTGACTGCAGGGAACTGCTTTGACTGCAGGGAACTGCTTTGATCGCCCGCACGAGCATATGTTGCCAGAATGTGCGACCGCACGTGGTCTCCACAGGCTGTGCCACAGCAAAGGATTCTTGACTCATGTGTGCTGTATCGCGTAAAGGATTCTTACCTTGACGCATGTGTGCTGGATCGCGGCTCAAACTCAGCAGCCCGGCCTGCGTTGTGTAGCTTGAGACACCCAACGGCCAACAGCTCGAGGCCCTTCGTGGAGCGCGGGGCAGAATGGGCCCTTGTGAAGCATATGGCAGAATGGGGCCCTTGTGAAGCATATGGCAGAATGGGGCCCTTGTGAAGCATAT
>LFIK01004827.1_pt1 | contig 10877 bp, 14 predicted proteins | sample 643401 | NCBI WGS metagenome assembly LFIK01 (sample SAMN03777447, study PRJNA286221) | soda lake metagenome | biome: soda lake; feature: Kulunda steppe; material: water; isolation source: sample T5-Br brine of Lake Tanatar-5 | place: Russia: Kulunda steppe | collected 2010-07
CACACACACACACACACACACACACACACACACACACACACTTGTACAGGAGAGCGCGGAGCTGAAGAAGCTGGCAGGCCACCTGGTGCACGAGAACGAGGAGCTGCGCAGCATCCTGGAGTCCCTGCAGGTGCGTGCTAGGGCTTGGATTGAAGCTCAGGGTTAGGGCGGCGGGATGACCTAGGAAGGGGGAAGAGGGGAGGAGCACGGAGGTGTGGGGGTTAGTGGAGGGCCATGAGCTGTGGGGATTTTCCTTCAGGGTCCCTGCTTGGTGCAGCAGGGGGATGGCGGGGAAAGTCCCTCCTCTCCACCCTCTATAAACCCCTCAGGCCCTGCTCCTCGCCCCCCTCCCCCTCACAGCGTACGTCACTGTCGCTTGCAGTAGTAGCGCGGGAAACTCAAGGAGTCCATATGGCGCACACAGCGTTCATTCCGCGCGTGCCGTGCACATCCATGGCTGCAGCAGCGCGGCGCCGCACACTGCAAAAGAACGCCCCGCGCTCTCTGTCCCTTGCAGGCGCAACAGGCGTCCCCAGGCGCAACCCCCAGCCCACTCCCGGCTGCGTCTGAGCGCGAGGCCAGAGCTGTCGCGGCGCGGCTGGAGGACGCATTGGAGGCGGCCCAAGAAGCGCAGGCGCTCCTGTTGGTGCGTGCGTATGTGTGCGCGTGTGTGCACACAGGGGTGCGTGCCGGCGTGCGTGTGTGCATGTGAACTTAACAACACGTGCACAGTCCCTGTAGCCCTCTGTGTGCTTCCAGTGCAGATGCTGTCCCCTGCTGGGCCACGCGTGCGCATGCGTGCACGCCGCAGGCGGTGCGCGAGAGTGAGGCGGCTGCGCTGCAGCGCGCAGAGAAGGCGGAGGCGGCGCTGGAGCACCAGGTGGTGCGGCGCGTGGTGGAGGTGGCGGCCATGAAGGCTGCGCTCACTGCCAAGGTGCGCACACAGGCTATGGATGTGCTCATGCTTGTGTGTGCGTGTGTGTGTGCATTTGTTTGTGTGTGTGCGTGCGTGTGTTCGTGCGCCAGCAGGCTCCGCAGGCGTGCACAGGCGCGCATGTCGATGTGGGTGTGGGCATGCTTGTGTTTGTTTATAAGTGTGCTTCTCGCTCACTCTGCCCTTCAGGACAGGCGCATTCAGGGGTGTGGGTGGTGTTGGTAATAAGGTGCAACTGCGGCCGGGGTGGCCCCTGTTAGGAGGTCCTTGGTTGTGTGCGGGCTGCGTGCATGGCCTTCATGAAGGGAAGGCTTGGGAGTAGCTCCGTGCATGCAATCTTTACCTGGTGCTTTTGATGTGGGCGTGGGCATCCCCGCGCATGCTCGCAAATGGGCTCATGCATGGGCTCACACGCATGCACACACTGACGCACGAACGCGCACGCACGTACACATTCACACGCACGCACCGGGGCAGAGGCGCACACATGCACAGACACAAACACGCAAACACATGTGCGTGTAAGTAAGCAATGGCTTTGTTGTGCAGGTTGACGCACACTCTGCTGCAACCGGTGCACACCCATGCGTGCATGCATGTCTTTGCCTGGTGTGGCGCAGGTCAACGCGCACGATGAGCAGCTGGCGCTGCACACGGCAGGCAGAAGTGCAAGCATGGATGGCGCTGCCAGTGGCCTGCCCTATGGCAGGTGTGAGGAGTGTGGGATGTGTGTGCGCGCGCATGAATGCGTGGGAGCATGGTCGGTGCTGCCAGTGGCCTGCCCTGTGGCAGGTGTGAGGAGGGTGGGATGCCACTGCCGAGGCCACAAGGCATGTCTGGCCCACACAGCTGGTGTGTGTGTGTCTCATGCTTGCGCGCAGTATGTGTATGTGCACAGTGCGCATGCATCTGTGAAAATGTGTGTGCACAGTGCAGTGCGGGCGCCTCGCAGACATATGGGCTCTGTGCCCCAGTGCGGTGCGTTCTGGTGAAGTTGTGAGGAAGGGCTCCTGGAGAGATCAGAGGGCTCCATATGCCGCCATATGCCAGTGCTCCCCCGTTGCTCGCTTGCACACTCCCGCTGCGCTGCGCCATGTCCGCTGTGCGCACCTTGGTTTGTACACCCCCTACGCTGCGCCATCTCCGCTGTGCGCACCTTTAGCCTGCGCTTCCCCGCCGGCAATGTGTGGTGCATCAGAGCCACAGAGCCTTGGAGGGCGCCCAGACCTCAGTCAGAGGCTGCACTTTGGCCTCGCGGTCCACAGCACACGCAAGCAGGACGTGGGCGGCACTCGCTGTGTACTGGCCCCACCCTGCTGCTGCAGCGCACCGCCGCTGCTGCTGCTGGCAGGGGCGCGCGCGCGAGTGTGGATGCGCTGCGGTGCTCCCACATCCCCCGGCTTTGCCCTCCTTACCCTGCCGCCGCTGTGCTCCCATTCCTTGGCGTCCTGCTCCTGTGCTGCCGCTGTGCCTGCGCAGGTCCGCATCAGGCAGGCAGGGGCGCATGGGCGATGCAAAGCCGCACTCTCCCAGTGCTCCCATCCCTATAAAGTGAGGAACCACTGATGCCGCCGCTGTGCCTGCGCAGGTCTGCGTCAGGCAAGCAGGCGCTCGACATGCCGCATACGCCGCTGCACCACATCAACAGCCAGGTCAGTGGGCTGTGGTGCAGAGCTGGGCACCCTCACGCTAGGGCTGAGATGGGTTTGATAACTCACGCAGGGGCTGAGATGGATTTGACAGCCTGTCCCTTGCACAGAAGTGTCGACTTGGCATAAACTCTCATGGCTCTCGCGGGGCTGTGGAGAGGGAGTGGATTTGGTGTTTCTGTTAGGTGATCATGCGGTGGTTGGGTGAGGAGGAATTGGAAGGAAAGGAGGTGTCTAACAGCGAGGGTGTTGCATTGTCCATGTAGCACATGCAGAACAGCAAGCGCTTCATGGCAAAGCACGCACAAGCAGGGGAGCCCTGTCTTCAGCCGCATGCAGCTGCCTCTGCGCGTGCGCCGCTCCAGGCATGCCGTGGTGCAGCGGGTGTACTGTGTGCAGTTCCATGGCTGCCGGCGCGTACTCCGCCGCACGCGCTTTTGAAAACCAACACACACGCACACGCACACGCACACGCACGCGCGCGGATGCCACGCGTCGCCCAGGCTGGGTCTGACTGGTTGCTCATGTCTGGCTGCGTGCTGCGCTGCCGCGTGCACAGCTGGAGGAGATGCAGGCCCAGATGCAGCAGCTGCAAGCAGAGATGCAGATGGGGGCCCTGAACCTTGAGGCAGCCCGCAGCGTGCCCACCAAGATCGACCTGCAGGACTACACGGTGTGTGTGTGTGTGTGTGTGTGTGTGTGTGTGTGTGTGTGCGCGCGCGCGTGTGCGCGCGAGTGTGTGTGCAATGGCGTGCGCCCTGCGTGCCCACCAAGATCGACCTGCAGGACTACACGGTGAGTGTGCGCGCGTGTGTGTTTGTGTGTGTGTGTGCAATGGCGTGCGCGCTGCGTGCCTACCAAGATGGACATGCACGACTACACAGTGTGTTTGTGTGTGTGTGTGCGCGAGTGTGTATGTGCAATGGCGTGCGCCCTGCATGCCCACCAAGATCGACCTGCAGGACTACACGGTGTGTGTGTGTGCGTGTGCACTTGCAAGCACGAGCATGCGTGCGTGCTTGCTCAGGGCGTCCTGACCTCTGTGGCCCACCGCTGGACTCATTGCTGTGCTTGCCTGTGGCTCACAGCTGACGTGCTGCTGGCTGTGTCTTGCCTGCCGATTTGTGTTGCTTGTGGCTCAGGCCTTGCTGCCTGCCTTGTTGGTGCACCTGTGGCTCACAGCTGACGCAATGCTGGCTGTGTCTTGTCCTCCGGTTTGTCTTGGTTGTGACTCAGGCCGTGTTGCCTGACTTGTTGGTACGCCTGCGGCTTAGGCTGCCTTACCTCTGTTGGCTCACTGCTGGGTCATCTCATCTCGGTGTGTGTTGTGATGTGCTTTGATGTGCCTGTGGTGCGCAGCCGACGCGTGAGCACCTGCCTCAGGGCAGCAGGATGCCGGTGCATGGGGAGGAGGAGGAGGGGCTGCTCCACCATCACCACCACCACCACCAGCGGCCAGGCGTCGTGCGCAACCTACTGTTCAATACAGAGGACGAGGAGGATGAGGAGCAGGAGGGGGGGGAGCGGGTATGCAAGCGCGCGTTCCTGCATGTGTGAATGCCTGTTTGGCTGCGTATGGCTAAATGTGGGAACAGGGGGGAGCGGACGTGAGCGTGCATGCGCGTGGGTGCGTGTTTGTGCGTGTAAGGATGATGTGTGCGGGACTGCATGAGAATGTTGCTGTACCTTGCACGCCGTTGGCCTGCGTGCACCAGCTCTTGCAGCTCGACCCCACCTCCTGCACCTTTACCTCCTCCCTTGCTGACGCCCCTTTTGCAGAGCGTGGGCTAGGGTTTGGGTGGGCAGGTGGGTGGGTGCCTTGTCCCCTCTGGTCAAGTGCCCTGTTTGAGAGGCTGGGGAGGTGGTGGGTGGGTTGCCGCCTGCCTGCCCCTCTGGCCCTGCATCCTCCCGTCCTCTCGTTTGAAGCTCAGAGCCTATGTGCAGGAGCATGGCGCAATTGCATAACTTTTTTCATAGATTTTGCACTATAGCATGACACGATAGCTTCTACACAAGGGCGTCCTCCCACCCTCTTATCTGATGCTCAGAGCTTCTGCACGGGAGCATGGCGCAATTGTACATTGTGCTCATAGCTTTTGCGCAAAAGCGTGGCACAATAGCTTTTGCACAATGGCATCCTCCAACCCTCTGTTGTCTGTTGCTCAGAGCTTTTGCACAGGAGCATGGCAGCAGCACGATCACGTTGGGACCTGCGGCCGCTGTATTGCATTGACCTACATCTCTTCGTCACCGTTTCTTGCTTGCTTCCTCCCTCGAGCCCTCGCCTCTCTGCCCTTCCGCTTCTCCCCCCTTCTGCTACTTCCCCCTCCCCCCCTTCCCCTCCTTTGACAATCCCCTCTAAGATTATGACATCCCCTGCACTTGACTGCCCTCCCCACCACAGGCCTGCCCCCCCCGCACCCTCAGCGAGGCCTCCAGCTCCAATTCCTCCATGCATGCGGCCGCCCACGAAGGCGCCACCGCTATCTGCCCACGCCCGGCCGTCCCCGTGCACTCGGCGCCCCACACACCCCCGCAGCAGCAGCGGGGCGCCCTGGCCGTGCAGGCCCTGAGCAGCAGCCCGCTGATGACGCCCTCCCGCCCCATCGCGGAGCGCGTAGATCAGCTGCGCCGCAGGCTGCAGGCGCTGACGGGCGCGGTGCACTGCGCAGACAGGTGGGGGGGCTTGGCGGGGCGAGGGAAGAGAAGGGGAGGGAAGGGGGGCGTGTGTGCAGGTAGATGTGTGTTTGTGCAGGCACTGACAGGTGCAGTGCACCGTGCAGACAGGTGGGCGGGCGCGACGGGGTAAGGAGAGGGGGGCGGGTGTGCCTATTTTGGAGGGCGTGTGCGCGCGTGTGTGCGCGTGTTTGTGCGTGCAAATGAGAGGGCAGGAGGAGGAACGGCGCATTTGTAGACGTACGTAAAATATGGCTGTCGCCTGCCCTTGGGGGGGGCGGGCGCAGCTTGCAGGCATGTATGTGTCCATGAGCATTGGATTGGCAAGGCAGCATGCGTTGCAGGCGTATATTGCGGGCATGTGTGTGTGCTTGTGTCCATGAGCATGTGCAGTGGGTTGAATGGCATGGTAATGTTCATCTAGACATGATATTGTCTTGCCATGTGAGTGGTGAGGTGTGGTACAGCTGCCCGTGGCACTTGACTCACATGATATGATTGCCCGTGGCATATGACTCACATGGTATGATTGCACACATATGTGTTTGTGTGTATGACCGTGTGCGTGCTTGCGTGTGCCCAGCTGTCCTTGGCTGCATGCCAGCGCGTGCGTGCGCAGGCGGGTTTGGCTGCACACCAGCGTACACACGCACACACGCACACACACACACTCATACACAGCGTGCTCGTTCTCTCTCTCACACACACACACATACACACACACATGCACATGTGCTTGCGTGTGTGCACAGGGCGCTGAGTGCTGTTCCCGAGGATGCGTCCTTGGAGCCCAGCAGCCAGCCTATCCTCGGCAAGCAGCAGCAGCGGCAGCAGCAGCAGGGGCCACCCGCAGATCCTGCCCCTGCGTCCGGAGCATTGCCAGCACGCGCGGCACCCACGCATGCCTCGTCCCCTTTTGAGGCCCAAGCCCCTGTTTACCCTAAGCCACACCCCACAAAGTGCATCGCATCCTCTGGTATCCCTCCCCCCTTTCCCCATCCCACGCCCCTCCACGCCCCTGCGTCCAGCCCCTCTACCTCCATGGCCGCTCCCCCCCGGCCCGCCCTCTCACCCTCCCCCATCGTGAGCAGCCGCAGCAGCACCCTGCGCGCGCCCACCGAGGGCAGGCCGCACGCTGCAGCTGACGCCGCCACCACCAGAGCGGCGGCAGCCTCGGCGCCCTCCTCCGCAAGCAAGCGCCCCTCGCAGCTGCAACGGGCCATGCCACCCAAGCCGCTGTCCACCTCCCCTGCGCCCACCCCCGCTCCCACGCCCTCCAAGTCCGTGGCCGCTGCTCGCAGCGGTGTGCGCGCAGGCGTGGACGTGGACGTGCGCCCGCTCAGAACCGCTGCCGCCGTCGTGGCTGCCCCCACGACCGCCGTGCCGCTGCCACCACTGCGTGCGCTGCGTGCCGCCAGTGGGCAGTCCACGCTCATGCTCGCCAGCCCCGGTCGGCGCGAGGACGATGATGCCCTTGTGCCCACCACCTCTGCACCCCCATCCCCTGCAGCCCCCCCGGCAGCTGCAGCAGGTGGGGCAGGCCTGCATCCGGGTGCGCCCACAGCTGCCGCCGGCGGCAGCAGCGCCAGCCCTCGCAGCTCTGCCACTGCGACCAACGCGACCGACATGGCAGACGCTGCTGCCATGGAAGGCATCATATGTGGCGGGGAGAGGCAGATGCTGGAGCCCCCGGCACCCATCCCCAGCACCAGCGAGCCCACGTTCCTGGGCGGCCGCGGCCGTCGGGGTGGCTGGGGCAGGGGCGGCAGCGGCACAGCGCGTGGGGGCGCCGGGGGCGGCCGCCACAGCAGTGGCAGCAGCCCCACGCGGCTCAGTGGCCGCAGCGGTAGCAACGCACTGCCACGCTTGTCGCGCGACCTCAACCCCGTCAGCAGCGGCGGCAGCAGCCTGCGTGGCAGCCTGGAGCAGCAGCAGCCGCCGCCGCCCCACGGGGGCTTGCTGGGTACCGCGCGGCGCCTGGGGCAGGCTTCCTCCCCGCTGCGCGCCTCGCGTGACAGCGCGGCCAGCGCCGGCAGCAGCAGCAGCGCCAGCAGCAGTGCCACGCGCGCCAGTGCCGCCGCAGCGCTGTTCCGTAGGCGACTGCAGACGCAGCAGCGCCCGCGCCGCGCGTCGGCTGCAGCGCCCCCGTCCCCGCACCGCGCCGCGGCCGCCGCCGCCGCTGCTGCACTCAGCCGCTCCCACGATAAGCCCAGCCCACGCGAATTCGACGCGCGCGAGCTGGCCCCCATCCTGAGGCGCTCAGCCGACCTGCCGCCCAAGCAGCCCACCAGCGCGCAGCGTGCCGCCTCTGCGCGCGCCCCGGCCTCTGCAGCTGCCGCTTCCGCTGCACCCAAGCACCCACGCCCTCCCCCTAGCAGGGCCGCCAGCACCAGCGCTGCCGCGCCGCTGCTCTCGCGGGAGGCGTCGTCGTCCGCATCCGCCCTGCCCATGCTCCCGCTGCCGCCGCCCCACCGCAGGCACACCCACAGCTCCTCGCCGGCCACCTCTGCCTCCTCCCTCACCTCCCTTGCTGCCGTGGCCACCGCCACAGCCCACGCACCACCGCGCCTGCCTTTGGGCAGCAGCGCCAGCCCTTTCAGCCTGGCAGCCTCTGGCTGGGCGGCCTCAGAGGGCAGCGGCTGGGGCGGCTCCGACGGCTGTGCGGCGCCGCCTCCACGCCGCCACCCTCACCACCCGCTGTCCGCAGCGTCGGCCCGGAGTCGGTCAGTGGACTGCCTGGCTGCCCGTTATCGCAGCAGAAGCACGGAGCCGCTGGGGGCACCACCGGAATGCGCCACCCCTGCAGGTGTGCAAGTGCTGGTGCATGCGCGCTCTGCCGTTGGCACCCGGCTAAGCGAGACTTTCTTTCTTTGTTGGGGCGCGTATGAGCATGATAACATACCGCTGAGCAAGACTTCCTTTGTTTGTCGGGGTGCATGTCATGAGGACTGGTGCACACTCGGGCGTGTGAGGTACGCGCGCACTTGCTGACGCCGGCCCGCCCACTTGTGCCGCGCCCCTGCTGCTGCCGCAGGGTTTGAGCCTTGGCCGTCTTCACACAATGGTGCCAGCGATGGGGGCCCCTGGGGCAGGGCCCAGGCACACCCTTTGCCCGGGAGGGCCATGTCCCAGTCACACCCTGCCGCGCACCACCAACACCAACACCACACCGCGCCACTCCTGCACGGCAGGCAGCGCGCGGCGTCCTTCTCAGGTGGGTGGGTGCAGGGATGAGCAGGGGGAGAGGGGATGCCACATGCACGCGCGGGTGGCAGACCACCTGGCCAGGGCGCGTGCACCTGTGTACGCCTGCAGCGCGCTTTGAAATGCATACGCGCACGAAGGGGCTCGACAGTCCGGCGCACACCTTATCACACATGTACAAGCTCCCGCGCGCGCACGCGCACACACATTCACACACACATACATATACACACACGAACACACGCGCGCGCACACACACACATACACACACACGCGCGCGCGCACGCACGGCTCCCTCGCCCTGCGCAGGCGATGCCAGCCCCTACATGAACTACCTGGGCGGCGACCGGCGCACCAGCCTGGCCGGCAGCTGGGCGCTCCCCGGGGAGTACCCCAACTGGGTAACAGACCGCGAGTTTGGGCCGCTCACGCGAGGGCCCCGGCCTCGGCCGCCGCAGCCAGCGCCGCTAGAGGAGGAGCAGGTGCGCGTGCGTGTGCTGTGTGCTTGCAACAGGCGCTTGCAAGAGGCGCTTGTGTGGGCTGTGCAACACAGCCAGTGCCACGGATGGGGCGGAGGGGAGGGGGAAGCGGCCTTGCGGCGCCACTGTTCTGTGCTGTGTGCAGCCATGTACGCTGCCGGAGGAGGGGCAGGTGCGCCTGTGTGCGCAAGCGCGTGCATGCAAAAAGCGTGGGCGTACACTGCAGGCATGCGCCAAGCATGAGCGTGCACTCTGCGCTCTTGCACACGCATGGGCTGTGGGCACTGCACACTCCACCCCTGTGTGCCCTTGTCCGGCGCTGCAGGCCCCTCTCGTTTGCCCCCTCGCTGCACACGCACGTGCATGCAAGTGTGGGCGCACATGAGCTTGCTTGCGGTGCGCCTGTGCAGGCCCCCGCACCCCCTCGGCCACACCTGCCGTCGTTCCTGTTCCTCAAGAGCGAGGCCCGGCGGCTGGCACAGCTGGAGGCCGCGCGCGCCAAGGAGGCAGTGGTGCGCGCAGAGGCCGCAGCGGAGGAGGCCAAGGCACGGCGTGCCATGCTTGCTGAGGAGGTGCTGGAAGAGGCGGAGCAGCGGCTGGTGACAAAGGCAGCAGCAGCGGCGGGGGGATGTGAGGAGGGCACGGTGCGGGTGGAGCTGGAAAGGGTGGCCGCGGCAGGAGGAGGTGCAAGCGCCGGCATTCATGCAGGTGCGGGTGCCGCGCAAACCGAGGCTTCGCAGGAAGGCAGCCGCTGGCGCGATATTGTCAGCAGCAGCAGAAGCAGCAGGGATGGAGGGGAGGCAGGGCTGCGGTCGGCGGAGAGCTTTGGTCGCGCACTGGGCCACAAGCTGAGCAGTATTTTTGGTGCAGGAGGCAGCAGCGGGCGATAGGTATGGCAGCAGCTGCGCCCGCCGGGCAGAGGGCGGACTGGGTGTGGGTGAAATGATTAGCCGGGAGGTAGTGTTCACTTTGTTCCTTGGGTGCCACTGCATCTGACTTCCGGGCTTGTCAATACTATACATTCGTGGTGTAGAGCTCGTGCTTTTCAATTATACATACATGATGTAACGCCAGTGCTTTTGCACAGCTCACGTGCGCCCTTCTATCCATGGCCTGAGCTCGATCATGTCTAACCCTGATATACAAGAGTCACAAATGTTCAAGTTAAGCAAGCAGCTGTGTGGTCTGTGAGTTCCTTCACCATGGTTCCAGCCCCTGCACATGCCATTCTTGTTCATGTGATGAGACCTTATGCTTAGCACTGGCAGTGAGGACTGTACTACTAGTCAGGGGTAGTACCCCTGACCTCCAGTCTTCTGTGCAATCTATGTTGCTGGCTACCCGAACGATATTGTCTGCCATAGAAGAGTAGCTGAAAAACGCGTCTGGACTTCAATTGCTTTTGGCAGTGTGTCATGTATGCAGGGAGCAGTGGGGGGGCGGTGCAAACACCGGCCTACTCTCCATCTCTCCAGACTCAGTTACAAATTACAAGTTAGGGTTAACCGCCAGCCAGGTCGTTAGGCTGATTGGTTTGTTGCTGGTCTTCTCCGGCCAAATAATAGTTCATAATGTCCGAAATGAAATGGCAGTCTATTTTGCCGTTGAGAAATCAAAGACAGTCTGACTAGGCAAGGCATGTAAAATATATGGGGCCTCCATAGAAAAGAATTGGCAGAAAGGGAAGAAAAGGAACGAGTATTTTCTTCTGAGAGCACACAAACAAATCTTGACAGTGAAAAAGAACATGCACCTTACTTTGAACAGCAGCACAGGAACACGTGTCACAGTGGCCATTTAAGGTAAGGTTTCAAGGCTGTATCCGCTGAACGAGGGCAGCTCAGCTGTTTGTTTGTTTGTTACAAGACGCGAGCGGACACAGCAATGTCCTTAAGGCAGGCAAGGCAGAGGAGCTGAAAAACGCTAGGAAAAGGA
>LFIK01004828.1_pt1 | contig 10875 bp, 14 predicted proteins | sample 643401 | NCBI WGS metagenome assembly LFIK01 (sample SAMN03777447, study PRJNA286221) | soda lake metagenome | biome: soda lake; feature: Kulunda steppe; material: water; isolation source: sample T5-Br brine of Lake Tanatar-5 | place: Russia: Kulunda steppe | collected 2010-07
AACCCCTGGCGTGCGCCTGACTCATTTTCTTATTGACCCCACGCCTAGGGCGCGCACGATCGCCTTGCTGCCTACTCCTCAGCCCTAAAGAAGCTTCCCCCTCCGCCTTTCGTCCTCAGCCTCCCTCTCCTTCTGTCTCCCCCTCTGCCTCCCTCTCATTCAGTTGGCTCTAACAAGAGTACAAAATATGTGCTGCTGTCATAAAGACTGATCAAGTGCCTGCATGTGGCGCTTATGGCACAACCTGTGTGCTTTGCATCTGATCTTGTGCTTGCACTGGTGCAGCATGCACCAGGCGCACCCATGCGCTGGGATGACCCTGCGCACACCCAATCACGCCACCAACCAGCTTTTCGCGGTGGCCGCCCTGACAGCTCTCCTGGGCACGTTCCATGCTGTACAGCAGTACAGAAGAGTGTCTGCTTCGGCAGGAGTAAGCCTTGAACTTTCCCGTCCCTATTTCTAATGTGTGAGTGTGCATCTCTGCCTGTACAAAGAGCACTCAGGTGCTGCTCATTGTTGACTCTCTTCCATCATCTACAGCTGGCCATGATGTTGGCCAAGCGGTCTTTTGTGCAGCAAGCAGGGCATGGTATGGTCCTCCTGTAGCTGCTGCTGCCTGCGCGCCTAAAGCACATGTGCATGCGCCTACCCCCTCCTTCCCACAGGCAATATGACGAGTACATCGCCAGCGTCCAGATCACCACCGAATTTGTGGACAACAAGTCCAACCACCAGCGTGTACGCTACAAGTTCAAGCCCTACGTCTACACCGGAATCGACGAGATCTCCATCAAGGGCGCCACGCTGATGCCTGCCGCAGCCCAGGTGTGCGCCGCCCCTTCGTGTATGTGCTGCTGCGCCTGTGCCTGCTTTGCAAGGTGGCAACCTTGCCACCCCTTCCCCCACTTGGTGCGTGTCCGTTGATGGGCTCGCCTCCCATTGTGCAGGGCACGGCACCAGTTGCATGGCCCTGGCTCATGCGCCTGTTCTGCAGCCTCAGGAGCGCTTCCTGCCGTAGTGCTGTTGTCTGTGTGTGTGTGTGTGTCCAAGCTGCAGCATGCCACCTACAGCCCCCTGTGTAGCTGCACTATGTAAGGCAGGGTAGTATTGAAGGCACTGTGCCCTTTGCTACTCACCCGACATGTGCGTGCACGTGCATGGGGGGATAAGAAGCATTGGGGGTGCCGCACAGGGACTGGTCTGGCTGAGGCGAGCAGCTTGCCTCCATCCATTTTAACTTCTGGGCCCGCCGCCACTCATGCTTTGCAGGAGGCCATCATCAAGAGCTGCCTGCCCGAGGACGTGTATAAGGTGGACATCGGTGTGATGGACAAGGTCCGGGCCAAGATCGAAAAATGGTGCGCGGGGGGGAGCACAGGGGCGAGGGGGCTTTGGGGGAGAGTTCCAGAGTATGGTGGCCCAGTCACCCTGCCCAGCCGCGCTGCTGTGGGCTCCTTCGTGTTTTTTGTGCTGCAGCAGCGAGCCTGGCTGGCTGCCCATGAGCTTGGCTGTCTGCGTTGGCTGCCCACGAGTTCGGCTGGCCATGCTGTTCCGCTGGATTCCCGGGGGGATTGTCCCCCCCTTACAGACGTAGGCCCCCTCTTGGCGATTGGCAGGCTCAATGGACCCTGTGTCCTTATCATAAGCCTTGGGTTCCCACTCAGCCCACTACACAGCGCGTGCAGCCTCAAGCGCTTATGCTGCTGCTCAGCTGTCCAGGCAATGCATGCTCACCATCGCAGCTGCTTGCCGTTGCGTGCTAGAACCTTGCGCTACAATCTGATAAAAAAAACCTGGTTTGCGCTGGTGATGCTGGATGGGATGGAGAGCACTCCACAGCAGGGCACGCGTGCCTGCACCCAACTACTACAAGGTACACGCTCCTTCTTGCACATGCACATGCGTACAGGCAACCCCGACACATACACGCACACACACACACACACAAACAAACATTCGTTTGTACGTTTGTAGTCACGCGCATGCAAACACATGGGCACGTGTGCGTGCCACCGTCTGGTCCTTGCAGGTACCAAGACCGCGGCCTGCCGTTCTGCTACGTGGGCTACTTTGATGGCATGGACGAGGGCTCGCTGAGGGCCAACGTCATTGAAGCCAAGATCAACGACGTGGGCGTCAAGTAAGCTGCGCGTGCGCGCGCAAGGGGGAAGGGGGGGGGAAAGGGGGGGCCAAACCACTGTGCCAAAAAATTGCCGAGGCGCTATCCAGGGGCAGGCCCCTTTGGGTGGGTTGCTCCTGTAGAGGCGTGCGCGAGGGGCATAGCATGATGCACCAGCGCCTAACCCGCCTTGGGCAACCCGACCTTTGATCAGCCAGGCGGCACGCAGCAGCGCCTGCTGGCCACCACACCCCTCTTACCATGCCAGAGCCTCACAGTGGGCTGCTCTGCACGCAAGGTGTTGGGCAGCGCCCCAGCACCAGCAGCTGCAGTGGCGGCGGCGGCAGCGGTAGCAGCTGGGGCAGGGGGGCTCAGCTGTGCACGGCAGTTGGCAGCCAGCTGGGTCCCCGAGGCAGTGGCATGCCCAGCGCCCCTGCTGCTGGCCTACCGTGCTAGGCACTCACTCTTGACGCAGACGAGGGCTTGGGCTGCGGGAATGAAGGTGGCAGGGTCTGAAGGTTATGTGCGGGCGTGTATGAGCGTGCATGTGCGTGTGCATGTGTTGGAGGGGGGGAAGAGGAGCTAGCACGCGCAGTTAATTGCTGCCAAGGCCCTTTGCGAGGTGCAACCCTCCACATTCTTAATTGGGCCAGGTAGCGGGAGGGTTTTTGTGTGTGTGGGATCGCATTGTCTGCCCAGCGCGCTCTGCCCACTCCGCGCCGCCCGCCTGCTGATGTGCCGGCAGGTACACCAAGACGCGGCTGGCCGGCAACGACAGCGACGACGAGGTCATGTACAGCGAAGGCGAAGTTGTGCCTGCGGAGCGCATCATCCAGTCTGCAGGCTTCAAGGTGTGCATGCATGCATGCGTCCGCGCGTGTGGGGTGTGTTGCGTGTGCAGGCATGTGCGCTCTTGCAGTGCTTGCCCTGCGGCAGCGGTGATGCCACCCCCCCCCCCTGCTGCTCCACGCAAGCCTTCCACCGCGCGCATGCGTGCTTGTCACCCGCAGAAGGGCGAGCACTACCACATTGACGACGGCTACGACGCGATGAACAACATATACGCATGCGGCCTGCTGGACGACATCAACATCGAGCCCGAGCAGGACCTCATGGACCCGTCCAAGATCAATGTGCGCATCAAAGTGGAGGAGACGGAGCCACGCAGCATGGAGGTGGGTGCTGTCATGGTCAGTTGGCCTGGGATGAGGGGCGCAAGGGCGAGCACAGGTGCGACACCACCTGCAGCAGGGGCTGCTTCTACAGAGGGGTGGTGCAGGTGCTGTGCCAAGGACGCAGGGCCGCTGGCTCAGTCCGCCGCCATTTACGTGCATGCTTGCAAAAGCTACGTGTGGCACACGCGGCCCGACAGTCCCTGCCCTTTGTTCTTTCGTGGATTGTTTGTCAGCGCGCGCAGATGTTTGCCAGTGCGTGGACGAGAGAGAGCGCGAGCATGGGCAGCCTTGCACGCCCCCTCCCCTTCTTGCCTCACTTGCTTCTCTGCGCACTGCTTTCGCACGCGCAGCTGGACCTGGACTGGTCTTTCCAAATGAAGGGCCCCGTGCCCCAGCTGTCTCGCCAGGCCCTCATCCCCGGCGGCTCTGTGGAGATCAACCACGGCAACCTTTTTGGCGACTCCCAGGTACGTGCGGGCTGCCGCAGGCAAACACGTGCGGGCTGCCGCAGGCAACATGTACGGGCTGTCGCAGGCAAACATGTGCGGGCTGCTGCAGGCAACACGTGCGGGCTGCCGCAGGCAAACACGTGCGGGCTGCCGCAGGCATACAAGAGCGTGTGTGAGAGGAGGGGGGGGGGCTGGGGCGTGTTTGGGAGGGGGGCGAGTATGCTGATGTCCAGGCCCAGCTGAAGCTTGTTGCCTCCATGTGTGCGCCTCCCCTCTCGCTCAACCTCACGCCCGCTTAGATCTAGTGAGCCTCGTCCTCATGGATTGCACCAAGCTCGCCCAGCCTCCCTCCTTATGCACCCCAGCAACTTGTGCTCTCCGCCGCCTTATGCTGCTGCAGTCGCTGAGCGTGTCGCTGTCCTCCAGCGACTGGCGCAGCCCGGGCGCCGACCTGGGCTTCCAGATGTCCTACACCGAGCCCTTTTACGCCCCCAACACCTCAAGGAACGCCCAGGTGCGCAGGCGTTATTTTGCCTGCCTCAAATGAGGCCTGGGCTTGCGAAAGCCCCTCACAGAGCTGTTCTGTGTGTGTGTGTGTGTATGTGTGTGTGCATAGTTGAGCAGCTGGCTGGGGCAGCGTATCGGCCAGAGCACCTGGCTGCAGCAGCTTGCTGTGGCTACAGCAGGAGTGCTGGGCGCCAAGCTGCAGCCAGGGGTGGCTGCTGCGGCCTGGCGCTCTTGCAGACATGCCGCTGCAGCCGGCTGCTCCACTGCACTGTCAGGGGCGGCTAGGCACATGGAAGCAGCGGCCCGCGGGTCAGGCAGGGCAGAGGGGCCAGCGCATGTCCTTGTTCCGCTCCATGCGCCGCATCACACGAGGAGGACACATCAAACACAGTAGAGCGCGCTTGTTGCTCTGCAGCAAAGTGGGTCCCTGGTCCCTGCCACCATGCTCCAGACTGCACAAGCTGCTAGAATGCCACGTGGGTTCCGTGTCTTGACTCTTGAAAGGCTGAGCGTGAGATTCAGAGCTGGCATGGGCGTGACCCCTGTGGCGCGCGCGCGATGATGTGCCCAAGGGGCCCCTTGCATGATGTGCCCAAGGGCCCCCTTGCATGATGTGCCCAAGGGGTCCCCTTGCATGCGCACTATCGGCTCCCAAGCACTACCGGCTCCCAAGCGCTTTCCTCATGTGCCCAATGGGCTCCCTTGCATGTGCACCACTGGCTCCCAAGCACTTTCCTCACGTGCCCAATGGGCTCCCTTGCATGTGCACCACCGGCTCCCAAGCACTTTCCTCACGTGCCCAATGGGCTCCCTTGCATGTGCACCACCGGCTCCCAAGCACTAACCCCATGTGCCCAATGGGCTCCCTTGCATGTGCGCAAGGGGCCCCCCCTTGGGTCTCTCCTGCACATGGACAATTCATCCACTGGACTTGGCTCCTTGCAGGCTGTGGTCGGCCGCAAGCTAAGGCTGTGGTCCCCTGCAGGGCACCCAACACAGTCCCCTACATCCAAAACAACACAGCCCCTTCTGCGCGCACGACATGCTCGCTGTGCTCCCTGCCGGCTGCGGCTGCCTGCAGGTGTTCAACACGCGCAAGATGTCGCCGGTGTTCACCAGCCCTGTGGAGAACGAGGCCCCTCCCGTGTTTGTGGACCGCCTGGGCGGCAAGGCGTGGACAAGCCACACAGGTGTGGGTGTACATGGGAGTGTGGGCGTGGGTGTGTGCTGAGGTGTTTTGTGCGCGTGCGGTGTGCTTAAGTGCGTGTGCGTGCATGCGCGCGCGCGCGCCCATGTACGTCGCAGCAGCCACATGAAATCCGTGGCTGGGCGCATGGCACTGCACTGCTGGGCTTGAGAATGAGCAGGCCTGGCAGCGCCCCTTGACCAGCCAGGTGCAGCTGTTGCTTGCACTTGGCAGGCGTATGGTTGACCAGCCAGACAAATGGCAGGCACATGGTTGACCAGCCAGGCACAGCTGTTGCTTGCACTTGGCAGGCAAATGGTGTCTTCGATGGACAGGCAAGCACAGACGTGCACATCTCCTCGCCTGCAGTGCAGCCCCTCCCCACGTGATTTCATGCACCATTTCCCTGGTCGCTGCGTGCCGTTCCTCGCGATCACAGCGGGTGTGCTGAAGTGGCATGCCCTCATCGTGCCTTCACACAGCCCCATTGCGTGTTGCCAGCTCGGAGCGTATGCATGTGGTGATGATCTGCAGGCGGGCAGGACAACAAGGTGGAGCATGCCCTCATCTTCCAGCAGGTCACCACTTGCGATGAGAATGGGCAGACGGTGGAGAAGGTGCGGTGGAGGATGGCTGGCACTTGCTGTGTGCACGTGATGAGGCGCGCATTCGCGCTGACTGCCTGCACTGGCAGGCTGCAGGCTGCAGGCACACACAGAGGCTGATGGGAGGAGCCGGCCATGCATGTGCTCCATTTCACTGTTGTCCTGTTGGGCTGACAATGTGCCATGTGCATGAGTGCATGAAGCGGCATGTGGCATATGTTCAAGGCTCAGGTGTTGGGTGCTCTGCCACCGATGGTGGTTGGGCTGGGGAAGTGCGATCCCCTCAGCAGTGCGTGGGCTCGGGCTTCCTCTACCACTGGTTATTAAAGGGACTAAATTGCATTCCCAGGTGCTGAGTGCTTGCAAAAGTGCTCGCACGTATGTGCACACACGCTTTCAAGCATGTACACAAGCACATAAACAACGCCCACAACCCTCTCTCCCGTTCAATACAACGCTTGCGCACACAAGCGCGTACATGCGCACGCGCACGCACAAACAGGCGCCTCCTCCCCTCCCTACAAGCAGGGCACCAAGGCAGCGCGCGGCTACTTCGCAGAGAGCGGGCCGCCCACCACGCTGAGCGGCACCGGCAAGGACATCAGCTTGAGCTACCAGCACTTCACCGCTCTGGACAACGTGCAGTTTGTGAACGGCAACCAGCTGGGCACGCGCATGCTCTTCCAGGTGCGCTCCGAGCCCTGCCTGCCGGTGTGGTGCGCGCACAGGGGCTGTGCATTTGTGGAGGTCTCGGTGCCCTGGAGCTGGGCGTGCTACATGCGCGGGGCTGCGCAGCTGCAGGTGGTGCTCGATGCCCAGGCCCGGCTCGCTTTTGCAGCACAAAGAATGAGCATGAGGGCGAAAGTGAGTCACATGGGTGCCAACGGGGTGATCTGCAGCCCCCGCCCGCCCTCATAACCTATTGGCGCTCCTCGGGCTTTTCTTTCTCGTCTGTGGCCATGCGCCCAGGTTGCCAGATGGGGCAGAAAGGCAGTAAGCTGGGTGGCAAGTGGGGGCCAGAACTTCCCCTAGGCGAATATCCCCTGCTAGCCTCCTGCCAGCTGCCTCGTGCACTCGGTTGGCGGCCTTGTGCATTGGTACACTGCATCCAGGCCCCTCAGGAAGTTGTGCGCCCCAACACCATGCTCAACTCGCCCTGCCCGCACCTGTGGTCATACGATGGATGGTTGGACCCGCCCTTATGGCTGCCTTGCCAGACATGCAGTGGGAAGTGCAGGTCATGCAGCTGCGCACCGGCAAGCCAGAGAGAGGGGAGATGAGATGACCAGGGGCGTTCAGGGAACCCTGGTTGTCCCTCCCATTGGCTTTCCCTCCCAGCTGTGCCTCGCGTCGGCTTTTCCTTCCAGCTGTGCCTCGCATCACCTTTCCCACCTGTGTCTGTGCCTCACGTCGGCTTTCCCGCCTGTGTCTGTGTTGAGAGTCAGCTTTCCCGCCTGTGTCTGGGTTGAGAGTCAGCTTTCCTGCCTGTGTCTGTGTTGAGTGTAGGCTTTCCCATCTGTGTCTGTGTTGAGTGCAGGCTTTCCCATCTGTGTCTGTGTTGAGTGCCGGCTTTTGCACCTGTGTCTGTGTCGAGTGCCGGCTTTTCCACCTGTGTCTGTGTTGAGTGCCGGCTTATCAACCTGTTGCGTATCGATGCCTCCCTGGTCCCCGTCGCCTTGCACAGGTGGACCAGGGCCTGAACCCCAAGATCCCCTTGGGCAACGGCCGCTCCTTTGGCCTCTCTGGCGGGCTGTACAACAAGTGCCAAGTGACCTTGACAAAGTGAGTGCGCGCGGGTCATGCGGGAGTGATGAGGGAGTCAGAGGACGAGAGAGGCAGGCGTGGTGGAGGGCATAGACTTCTCAGGGGCAAGGCCCTGTTGCTGGAGGGGCGCGCGTTAGCAGCCTGGGGCTGCACGGTTTCTTTTTTGCGTGACTCTCAAGACTGTCTTGGAACCTCCCCCCCTTCTTCCTTGGGATTCCCAAGACCCACCCTCTCCCTTGCGGCGCCCTTCCCACTGCCCTCCAGGTTCATGCAGATGCCCTTCCTGCCGAAGCTGACTGAGGACCAGGTGTGGGTGGACCGCAAGGCGCCCAACACCCTCGTGGCGCACGCGCGCATGGGCAACTGCATAGGCGACATGGGCTCCTACGACTACTTCTCGTTAGGCGGCCCGTACAGGTGAGCGCCGGCCGTGCTATGTGCGGGCGCAAGGCCGGTCCTTGCAGAGCCGCCGCCGTGCCAAGCAAGCTGCACCCCCCTCCGCCCCCCCCCCGGTTGAAACAGTAGTTGGGCGTTTGAAGTGTGTCTAGGCCGCAGGTAGCGTTTTGTGGGAATCAGAGCAGATTCCCAGGTAAAGTGGGCCTGGCCTGCCTGCTGGGCGTAGGTGTGTCGGGGGAGCTGCACAGAACAGTGGGGGCTGTCCTTCCACACCCCATGGCCAAGCGCACCCAGCCCCCTCCCACCACCACGCGCTCCCGTGCTATGTGCACTCCTGCGCTTTGCGCCTGCACCGCGCTTCCCTGAGCTAGAGCTGGTGCCTGGCGAGGCTCTCGCCCGCTGATGCTGTGCAAAGCAGCACGCCTGCGTCCGGCAGCAGAATGCCGCGCGCCCAACAATAGAACCACGCGCAGCAGCACAGAGTGCAGCTGTTGCAGCACATGGGAGCAGAGGGCTGCTGTGCCTGTGGCTTCAGAGCCGTGCATGGTATCCACCACTGGAAGGCGCTCTGTCGCAGGGCGTGCTTCAGGTGCCCCAGGCATGCGCAACGACCAACACCAATGAGCACCTAGGGATCATAATAGGTTTTAGGGTTGTAGGGTCTAGTTTAGGATTAAGCCGCAGCCGACGCCGTTAAGCACCGCCCCAACTCAGCTGTGCCTGCCCTTACATGCGCCTGTGCCATGTGGCTCGGAAAACTGAGATGGTGGTGCGCCAGACCTCAGTCAGTAGGTTGTGCATCCAGCATGCGCGGCTCAGGGAACTCATTGGGCAGTGCACCAGGAACTCAGGGGGCAGTGCGCTTCTTCCCAGGAAACGCCCCATCTCTGCTGTGCCTGCCCCTTGCTTGTGTTTGCGCACAGCGTGCGCGGCTATGGCTACGGCGAGCTGGGCGCTGCACGCCGTTTCCTGGAGACCGCGCTGGAGGCGCGCGTGCCGCTCAGGAACTTTGGGCTACCCGGCATCGCGTACGCGTTCACGGAGTACGGCACCGATCTGAGCTCTGCGCGCGGCCTGGAGGTGGGTCTGCCTCATCCCCGGGTGTGGGCCATGATCAGAGAGCAGGGGCCGGCGCCGCTTTGGAAGCTCTCAGACCGCTGAGGATTGGCCTGAGTGGCCAAGCCGTACATGGGCAGTCCTTGAGATTTTTGAATGCATGGTCAGCCTGTGGGGAGCATCCCAGCCTTGCCTGATGCCCGGTATCAATCAGCCTGGAATCCTCAAGGGGGCATGGGCCACTCTACCTGACCGCCAGGTCCCCTGGCTAGCTCTTAGGCAATGCACAGGCTCCCTTTGTGTGATGTGCCATCAAACAAGGGGGCGTTAGCACGCTATGATTCCAGGGGTATCTGGGCGATGCTTGCGTGCCTGTGCTTGCGCGCGCATGAGCAATTCAGGCAATGCAATTTGTCTTTTAAGTTGGTTTTGGCCAAGGCCGCCTGTCTTGTACACCTTTCCTCTCTGTGTGCCCAACAAAGCGTGGTCAACTTCTATCCGAGATTTTGTTATCGTGGCAAGCCTGGTCAACTTCTATCCGAGATTTTGTCATCTTGGCAAGCCCGGCCAACTTTGGTGGCAGGCCCAGCTAGTGTGGCCCTGCCTGCCTGCTGAGGCGCCTCCATGTCTGGTTCAACATCCTAACTCCCACATGCAGGGCAACCCCACGGAGTATTACCGCAAGCCTGGACGAGGCCTGTCCTATGGCGCCGGCATCAAGCTCCTGGGCGCATGCCGCTTTGAGTACGCGCGTGACTGCAACGCCGGGACTGGCGCCATGTTTGTGAACTGGGGCGAGCGCTTCTAAGCTGATATGTCCAGTACAGAAGACGGGAATTGAGAAGGATACCTCTTCAAAGGCCTGTCTGAGTCCTGTGGCTCTTGCCTGGCTGTGGGTTTCTTCAGCCAATTGGTTGGCCAAGCCAAGGGCTTTCGCCTGTGCCACCTGACGTTTTTGAACGGCGTCAGTTATGGCTGCTTCTCAAACAAAAGCTTGCTGTGAGACTCCTCGTGGCATGAGGCAGCTGCTGGCTTGTTTTTCGGACTTTTTACGCGACGAGTTGTTTGTAAACTTGTTAACTTGTTGCTGACCATGTCCAGTGAATTGGGTTGTGTGTGTAACTGCCCCCCCAGGGCCCCTGCCAGGTTAGGTTACAAGAAAAAAAGGCCGTTAGGTTACATGGCTGTACCTGCCGATCGAGGGCAGCTTAGCTGAAACTTAATAGGCCTGCAACCAAAACATAAAAAACAAGCAGACTTGAAGGAAGGTGGTCTCAACTTGGAGTCTCCTCCACCAGGAAAAAGGAAGAGCTAGTGAGGATCTGGACGGTGACAAGCCGCCCCCTGCTCCAAACCAAGACATTCAATTTCTCAGGTTGTGAGGAACTGGATTTTTCAAGAGCACGACTAGTTATTGTCAGTTTGTGTGCATAGAGCACAGAATGAGCATGTAACTTCAGGGCAGTCTTTGAAGTGCTTTGAAGTGCTCTGACTCTTCAAGTACCTTGGCATGACTTATCACCGAACACTGAACATGACAGCCTCGTCTGAGCATGCGGCCATTCCAATGCTTGCTGCAGCTCATCGAATACGTGGGTTTGTACGGGATACTGCC
>LFIK01004829.1_pt1 | contig 10873 bp, 17 predicted proteins | sample 643401 | NCBI WGS metagenome assembly LFIK01 (sample SAMN03777447, study PRJNA286221) | soda lake metagenome | biome: soda lake; feature: Kulunda steppe; material: water; isolation source: sample T5-Br brine of Lake Tanatar-5 | place: Russia: Kulunda steppe | collected 2010-07
GCTGCGCTACCGCGTCAACTCCGCCAGCTTGTGTGATGATGTCTTTTCCAGTCATGCGGCAAAGGTAGCAGAAAAAAAGTTACAGGCAAGCGCAATTTTTTGTTGCAACGCTCCTTTGTGTGGTGTAACTATAAGTTATCAGCAAGGGAGATACGAAGATGACACGCAAAACACACGGATACAAGACCACCAAAACCGCCAACGGGTTTAAAGCGACTGTCACAGAAAGCACATTGCGCGACACGCCCAACGCAACAGGACACTATGCCGACACTGTGATCGTCAAAGAAGCTACATTTACGACCCGTGCCCGCGCTACCGGATGGGCGCAAAAGTGGACAGGCTATTTGCGCCATCAGGAAAAGATCGCCGCCTAAACCCCACGGGGGCCACGCGCCCCCAACACCACACCACAGGAGAAACACCATGATACGCGACTTTATATCGGCAACCATTCTATGCGCGGGCATTGTTGGCCTGTTTATTATCGCAGGAGGCTTGGCATGACACATGATCGGCACGGCTATCCCACTGGCGGCTTCTATGTCGCGCACAAGCTATACACAGGCTATTCGTTCCCGCGTGAAGGCTCGTGGGGCGATGTTCTCGACGGGCCGATGACGGACGACGAAGCCGTGATCGAGGCGCTGCTTGACGCTTGGGCCGATAGCGAGTTTGCACCTGATCGCGACGATCTGCGCGTCTGGTATATTGAGCCAGGAAAGCCCGTCGAGGACTGCACGGGCTGGGCCATCAAAACCATGATCGAAAGCATTGAACTCAAAGCGGAGGGCTTGTGATGGCCGATAACCTGACAGTTGCGGCGCTGGACGCTGTAGCAGTTGTTTCGCAGGCGCAGTGGCAGCTTTCCGTTGCTGCCGCCTACAATGACAAGAAAATGGCGCTGGGCGCGCTGGAAAAATTGCAGGAGGCCGCGCGGGTAATCAGCGCTGCCGTTGAGAATGACGCCAGCTTGCGCACAATGGAACCGCTTTTGAAGGAACTTACGCAATGACAAACCCACACTTCGACAGCGTGCAGGCCGCGCAAACCCGCCGCCTGATTGCCCAAAGCCTGAGCGACGAACAGATCATCTCCGCGCTGGAAAACATGCCGCCTGAGCGCGCGTATAAGCTGGCACAGAAGGCGCTGACTTCTGCCATACGCCGCTCTATGCAGGAGGCGCATCAGCGCCCGGTGGTGGCAGAATAAGGCTCAAGCCCGTGACATAGCCCAACCCGAAACCATGCGCGCGGCAAGTCGCTCTATGTCTTGCCTCCGCATATCCCTCATACCATTACGAGATTGCAGATCAGATACAAGCATAACAAAAGCAAGCGAAAACATGCCATTTGGCATAATAGCGACATTCTCTTGCAGCTTGCCATTGCGATAAATCGCGCAAACGCCGTTAGCGTCAACGTGTGCGGTAGTTTTATTCATGCTGATATTTTAGCCCGCTGCACTTCGCCTTTGATGCGATGATACGTTATTGACTGTAGTTGCGCCCGCGCGCTGTATGCGTGGCTAGACGCATAAGCATCTTTTGCCGTTACCGCGCGCAACTGCTCCCAAGTGCAGCCGCCTATATCTTCGCTTTTGTGGTGGTGAAGGTGGCCTGTCCAGAGAAACCGATGCACAGTTTTGCCCCAAGCGCCAGCAAACTGATCGGCCAAATACATAACAATCCGCTGCGCCTTTGCCTTGTCGCCATGATGCGCAGCAATCAAGCACTTTCCAAATTGATGCACAAAAAACTCACCCGGCTCTTTTTGCACCTGAACGCGCTCGTCATTTCTGTATCGCTCGTGCAATGCGAATAAAACCGCCATGTATGTGTGCGGGTCATGGTTGCCCGGCAATATCCGCACAATAAGCCGCTGATGTTTTGCGCGCGCCAAATCTATGCAAGTGACAAGCGAAACAATCGTCATGTCCAGCGTTTTAAAATGCCGCGTGTCAACATCCAGAATGTTCTTGCTGCGGAAAGTCTGGTTTGACTGGTCATCAGCGTGCGTTAAATCGCCCACAGACAATATTATGGCAGTATCGCTTGCAGGCGATGATGCGACTGCCTGCCCCATCCAGCTTTGCAGCCGATCAGTTGCGATCTTTGTGTCGTAATCCTCGCCCGTTTCTTCGCCCCAAGCCATCATCCCAATATGCGCATCTGCAATCGGGTAAAGCGTCAACAAGTCGCTGTCACAATGCTGAGGCGCGGCCACTTCTGCCGCTGGCGTTATGCCTTCGAAAATAGCGCGGATTTCTTCAAGCTGATTGCGCGCCGTTTCTTCGCTTATGTCAGGCGCGCGCCAGTATGTTGTCCCGACCTTCTTGCCTTCGTCATCGTAAACATGTTGCCAGCCCGATTTCGCTTCTGCGCCAGACAATTTCCCCGCGTTAATCTGCGCCCGCGCACCGTCAGATAAATGCAAGCCCTTTAAAAAAGCGCGCTTTAATCTGTTGTCAAAAGTGTTTGCATGTAAGCCCAATTCGCGCGCGGCAAGATACTTTTTTTTGTCGTTGCGCTCCCAAGCCTCTACCGCTTCGAGCAACAGTTCATCGGGCAAAGGTGGCGTTGGCATATCAAGCCCCGTCCAGAATAACCAAAAGTGGCGTGCAATCTTTGCGCGCCGTTTCCATATCTTCGCCAGCAAGAGAGCCAGCGCACGGGCCGACATAAATCTGCAAGGCGTCAATCCTTGCTTTGGCCGCGCCTTCCGGCAATGTCGTTGAGCACGCGGATACGATCAGCGTCAGTGCCGCCAATGCCGCTAACTTCGCTGTCAATTTTCTGTCGCTCATTCCGATAATCCTCGTTGTCCTTCGCAGAGCGCGTTTTCCGCTCCGCCACGCGGCCTTTCCCATATACAGCACCTAGCACGCCCAAGATAACGGTAAGGGCACTGAGCGCAGCGAATAAGCGCGTTTTGAGCCATGTCATCTTTTACCGTCCCGCCAGTCGTCGCGGCGCGCGTATAGCGTCAACGCAATGCCCGCGATTGTCAGCGCCACGAAGGCCCATTTCAGCACGTCCGACATGCCCGCCAGAGGCGCAAGCTGTTCTGCCTGCTCCGCAACCATAGCGCCCGCCGTGCCGACACCAGCGGCCACGCCGCCGCGAACCGTGCGTGTTTCGGACAGGGTTCGTTCTTTGCCGCCATGCTTTGCCCACCATTCAGCCACACCGCCAACAGGCAGGCCAGGACATTCAGTCTGGACTAAATCCTTGTGGCCGATAACCCGCTTTGCTTTAGGGTGCCGCTTCTGTATGTCGCGGATAAGCTGCACCATCGTCGCCTCTTGCGCTGGCGTAGCGTTCCACACGCCCGCATTTGGCCCTGATGCCTCATCAAGCCCGCCCACCCAGCAGATGCCGATTGTTCCGCTGTTGTGGCCGCGAACATGCGCGCCGTTCTGGTTTTCCGGCCTGCCTTCTTCAAGCGTGCCATTGCGGCGAATAACCCAATGATAGCCAACGTCACGCCAGCCACGATCCTGATGCCATTGCCGGATTTCCTTGACGCCGATATCTTGGCTTGGGAAGGTGGCAGAATAATGAATGACGATTGTGTGAATAGCCATCACAACCCCCCGCGCGTGAATATCCAAGCCACCCCAGCCGTTGCCACAATCCAGAAAGCCCGCTCAGCAAAGCGCAGCGCTTGGCCGTTGCTGCCGACGCGGTTTTCCAGCAGCGTAACCCGCCGCCCTTGCTGGGTTTGTTCCTGATCGAGATTGTCCATGCGCTTGAACAGCGTAATCATCCGCTCTTCCATGCGCGCCAAGGCGACAATAGCCTGACCCACTTCGTCCAGCTTTTTCTCGATCCGCTCAAGGCGCGCTTCGTCCGACATTCTTTATTCCTCAGCTTCTTCTGGGTATGGGTAGCGCTCGCGAATTTCTTTACGCTTGGCTTTCCATTCCGTCTTAGTGCCTTCACCCGCCTGCCACTTGAAAAACAGCGGATCCGCTTCAAGCTGAAATGCTGCTTGGCGGTTGGCTTGCTGTTCTTCTTTTGTAGGTGGCTCAGGCTCTGGCGGTGGAGGCGGTGCAGCAGGTTCGTCCCACAGTTCCCACTTACCGCGCCAGACAGGGTAGTCACCAGCGGGCGGTTTTTCAGTCGTGTAGCGGGTAGGCAACGGCTGATACTTGACATGGACATGCTCGCCTGTGTAGTTGCCCCACTGATCGTAGGTGTAGCAAATCATGACAGCTCTCCCGTAAATAGGTAGCGGGGTGCAGAGGCGAAGGTTTCGCTCACTTCAAATTCTGTTGCAGAAGGCTCGGAACGGGTCATTATGCCATCGCTGCCAACAGCAACCCAAACGCCGTTGCCGTCAGTGGCTACGCCGTTGATGCGCGTAGACCCGAAGCCACTTGTGACCGCGGACCAACTAGCGCCGTTGTCTGTTGAGCGTGTCATTATGCCACTTCTGCCAACAGCAACCCAAACGCCTGAGCCGTCAGTGGCTACGTCTTGGATGCGCGTAGACCCGAAGCCACTTGTGACCGTTGACCAATTTAGGCCGTTGTCTGTTGAGCGTGTCATTATGCCACTGAAACCAACAGCGACCCAAACGCCGTTGCCGTCAGTGGCTACGCCGTTGATGAGCGTAGACCCAAAGCCACTTGTGACCGCGGACCAACTAGCGCCGTTGTCTGTTGAGCGTGTCATTGTGCCATCGCTGCCAACAGCAACCCAAACGCCTGATCCGTCAGTTGCTACGCCGAAGATGCGCGTAGACCCGAAACCACTTGTGACCGAGGACCAGTCAATACCCGACGGAACCAAAGGCCCCAAATCCCCAATCAGCGGAAAGTCAGCTTTGAGGTAAGTCCCCGGCTGAGAGATAAACTCTGGTAAACCCAAAGGCTGTGCGCTCACAATACTTGCGCCGGGCTTTAAGCCACCGCCCATAATTGGAGGCGCACCATCCGCGCCATCAGCCAAAGCCTTAAAATTCTTAAAAATAGCAAGATGCGTCGAACCAAGAACAGGATTATCCGTGTCAAAGGTTTCATCAGGAATTTCTGTCCAGTCTGACATTATCTCACCTTACTGATATTGATAGCCTTCGCTGCCATCACTCATTTCGCCATCATCATTTGCATACCACGCGCCGCTTGCTCTTTGCGTTGCAGAAGCGTTTGCATAGGTAGGGCTTCCATCTTCCATATATACCGCAAACCGCCCGACAAAACTATATGTCTGGCAGTCGTAAATGATCGTCTCACCCGGCTTGATTTCATTTTCGCTGATAACCTGCCACAGAACAGGCTGCACATTTCCCTCGCTGTCGGTTATCGTGCGCGTTGATACCTCAACAACATCGCCCACGCGAATGGCACGATCCTTTGCGTCAAGCGATATCGTTAAATAGCGCGGCGTGGACTTGTATCGGGAAAGCAGCTTAGAAGCCAACTGAATTGCAAGCGCTTCAGTCCTGATCCAGCGGCTGAAAATAATCTGCGTGCGAACCTCGCCGCCAGTCTCAGGCAACTCAACATCAAGATCACCGCGCAACTGCCCGCGCGCGTAATTGGCAACATCAGTCAAGCCGCGCGTCGGATCGCGCTGATCGAAGTAAACAAGCGCCCGCGTAAATCGCGCATTCGGATCTTCTTTAAGCACCGAACCGGGCAAAATGTGATCCCTGTCGTTTAGCGCAATAGGCGTTTCCTGCGGTGGGCGCACAGCCAAAAGCGGTATTTTTCTGCTGCGCTCATCCCACCAAATCGAAAACAAGCCCTGCTGCGATAACTCACCCAGCAACTCGGAAACATCAGTCGGCGCAATCACTGTTCCCGTGGCTTGAAAAATGCCCAGAAACTGATTGCCCTCAGCGTTCCACTGATCCAGATCAATAAACGCAGACGTGTCAACCTTCGTATGGTTTTCAAGCAAGTCATAAGCGACAAGCCAAAAACTCAAACCTTCATAACGCCCAACGCGCTGCGCCGTTTCGTCTGCGTCATGTTCTTCTGCCGTTGTTCCCAAAACACCGCGCGCAACTCCGCTTAGTGCATATTCGCCAGAATCTGGATCAATCAGCGTTTGCCCTGTGTATCGCATGATTTCATTGCCAATGCGCAAATACTTTTCAGCGCCCGTGTTGCCAAATGCGTCAACCAGATCAGCTTCAGAAGAAAACACCGACACAGATGTTGCGCCAGCGCTGATCGCATCTTTCAATATAATCGGCGTAGGGCGCGGAAACAAAGAGCGCCGCCGATCAGCAAGCTGCAACGGATCAACACCATGAATCCGCACAGAACCGCTTGCGTCCGGCCCGTCAACGCGCTCAAGGATAAACAGCCGCGATTGCATTTCGCTTAAATCTTGGCCCTCATACCCTTCGTAAAGCGTCATCGTCATTTGCGATGTAAACTCGTTGCGCGCCTTCCACTTTGCCCAGAAAGTGCTTTGATTTGGATTTGCGCGCTGATCTAGGTAAAAGTCACCGACATGATCGTTCCAAGGGATATCGTTAAGCGTAGCGTCAATCGTGCTGCGAACCCCGAAAGGGCTTTCACCGTCACGCGCTGCACCGATGTTCAGCCGCGTTGGCTGCGTGCGCACGCTCACAAGTGACGGGATCGCGTTGGTAGATATATCTTCGCCATCTTCGCTATACAGATCAGGCAGATAAGTATCAGGCGTGACAAAGCGCCAAGTGATTGAGCCTGATCCATCATAGTTTTGCGTATCAAGGCACGTTGTGCGCGTGTTGTAGCAAAGCGGCGTGCCTGTTGCCGTGCATGGCGCAACACCGAATCGCAACGCGCAACGCGGCTGGCGCAACTCCAGCAGCTTGATCGGCCTGCGGTTAAATGATGTTTCGCTCATGGCTTTTTATAGCCCCCGCACTGCAACAGAATTTCACGCGACACATTTTTGTTATTTAACGAACGCTCCGCCCGCACCGTTTCAAGCGGCCACGAATAGGCCACCTCGCGCGCGTATGCGTCTGGCTTGGGAGCGATGTAAAAGGTAGCGTCACCTTCATTGCAGTGCCGCCGGAACGCCTGCCATTCGCCCGCTGCGAAAGCCTCAGGCACATGCTCTACCGTAACGCTAAACTCAAGCCCAGAAGCCACAACAGAACGGCCCAGCCATTCGCCTGTCGTGCTTAGGTTTACGTTGTATGTGAATTGCTCTGCCTCGGTGATTGGCAACTCAGGCGCAAAAACAGATTGACGCGGTAGCGTTGTCACCTGCCCAAAACGAATATTGCCGATGCGCGGCGCTGTAGCACCTGTGACACGAATGCGCCACTCCTGCGCCTCAATTTCAGGAAACAGAAACAGAATTGCCGTGTCATCTTCCGGCGTTAGCTGCAATACTGTTTGCCAGCCGTTATCTTCATACTCAACGAACACAGTGCCGCCGTTGCTGCCGATTTCATGCGCGCCGATAGCGCAGTAATCAACAGGAACAGGTGCGCCCGCGTCTATTTCCCATGTGGCTGGCATGGCATCAGGTTTCCAAGCGTTATACGTTTCAGGCAAAGCCGCTAAGGCTGCTTCAAACCCAGCCGCCTCGCTGGATGCGGTAATCGTGCCCTCAATCGCGCGCCAGCCAATGCGCGGCAAGTTTGTATTCGTCACGCCAGCTTTTATTACCACGCTCATGCCATCACCGCCCTGATCCGATAGCCCCTGTCGTGTGCATCATTTAGCAAATCAACAAGTTGCTCCATGCCCATTGAACTTTGACCGCCAAAGTCAAAGCGCAACGTTTGCGTGGGCAATGCTTGCGGCGCTGTTTGCCTTTGTGTTTGCGATTCAGCAGCCTGCGCAGATGTTGCGCTTGCACTGCTTGCGCGCGCCATGCTGCTTATGCCGCTTGATCCTGGGCGCGATATGCTTGCCCGTGAGCCAGGGCTTGTTGACCGTATGCCACGCACCGCAGCGAAGCCCTGAGCGGCCACACGCGCCGCCGCTGCAAGGCTGGCAGGGAAGGGCAGCTTGAGCGCCTCGGTGATACCCTGAAACGTGTTGATAAGCGCCTGCGCCGCTGCAATGGGCTTTGAGCCTTGGAACATCTGCCCCATTGCGTCAACAACCCCAGATGCCATGTCGAATGCGCTGGAGGTTACAACATCGCCGACACGCTCAACCGCACCGCGCACTAGGTTAAAGCTGGCGTCTATCCCGTTGCTAAGACCCTGCCCGATGTTCATCCCGATCTCGTGAAACACGCGCGAAGGCGAAGCAATGCCGAGGCGGTTTTTAACCCAGTTCGGCATCCAGTCCACTTTTTCGCGGATGTTGTCTTTAAACCGCTCCCACATTTCGTTGAAGCCGTCTAGCAAGCCCTGAACGATATTGCGCCCAATCTCAAGAAAGCGCTGCGGCAGTTCCGTAAACCACTCAACCAGCCCGTTGAAAGTTTCCTGTATCCATTCGATTGTTTCTGTGAAAAGCGTGCGGATAGGTTCCGCAAAGTCACTTTCCCACAGTTCCATAATTGTCTCAAAAGGCTGCTGAAATATCGCAACAAGGCTTTCCATGATTTGCGGTATGTCGCCCTGAAAGATCGCCACGAACAGATCACGGAAATTGCGCACCTGCTCCTTTAGCCCTTCCCAAACAATGCCAAGCGCTTCCAGAAGCCCGATATCTTCTGCAAACTCACGCACCGCCTCGCCTGCCGCCTTAATCTCAGGCCAGAACGTCACAACAGCCGCCGTGATTGCCGCGATACCAGCAGCCGCAGCCAAAACAGGCGCGCCGACAAGAGCAATCGCACCGACAAACGCACCGACAACCGCAACCAGCGGCGTCATTGCAGCCAAGAGCAAGCCCCCGTTTGAAATCAGGCTGCGCATACGCGGCGACATTTGCCCAAAGCGATTAACAAGATCCACCACAATGCCTGAAAACTTTTCCAGCGTTGGCGCCAATTCTGCGCTAATCATGCGCCAGAAGCCACGGCTTGCACCCGTCAGCCGCGTTATATTGTCGTTGAAATTCTGCGCCGCTTCCGCTGTGTCTTGGCTGATCGTCAAGCCGAGCCGATCTGCCTCCTCGCGCATTTGCCGTATCGCATCAGCGCCGCCGTTTAGCATCGGGATCATTTCCGTTCCCGATCTGCCCATCAAATCCATTGCAAGCGCGGTTTTCTCAGCACCGTCAGGCATTGCGGCAAGCACGTTTGCCACATCTTCCATAACGTCCACAGTAGGCCGCATGTTGCCGTCCAGATCGCGCACCGATATGCCCAGCGCGTCAAACTTGTCCGCATCCTGCGCCATGTTCTGCGACAAACGCCGCAAGCCCGTTTCAAGGCTGGACATGCTAACGCCCGACAAATCCGCCGCGTGTTGCAACTGCGAAAGGTGCTCAACAGGAATGCCGATCTTCTGCGCAGACTTCGCCAAATCGTCAATCGCATTCAACTGCCCGCGCACCGCAAGCGTGACGCCCGTTCCAACCGCCGCCAAGGCCAGACCCGCCCGCGTTGCGAGTTGCCTAAATGAGGCTGATTTCTTTTTCGTCTGGCTGCTGATCTGTCCCTCAGCCCGTGCGCCCTCGTTTACCAGATCGCGCAAAGCCGCCTGCCCTTCGCGCAAGCCGCTGCTGTCAACGTCCATTCCAAGGCGAGCGATATCAGTCATGTTCCTGTGCCTTGTCTAGCGGCGATTTCGCAAAGCGTGAAAGGTTGCGCAACTCCTTGCAATATGCCCGCGACATGTCTGCAATGATCTGCCATTCTTCCGCCTCTAACGTCTCGCCTGTCATATTAGCATAAGCCTGCAATTCCTGCCATTCCAAAGGCTGGCCGTCTCGCGCCTCGCCTATATTCTGCCAGACAAAGTGCAGAAATTCTAGCGGGTGAAGATCCGGCACAATCCAGCCGACTGATTTATACCGCTCCTCCTTCTGCCTTTCCGCCGTCACATTTAGCCAGCCGACTTGCGCCGCGTAGGTTATCAGGCCCGCGCGGCGTCTGTAAAAAGGCTGCGCTGCTCGGTAATCGTCTGATAAATCTGGCCGCGTAGGGCAGTAATCACAAACGCCTCGCGCTCGTCTCTTGCCTTTTCAGGATCAACAAGCCGCGCAATACAATCCGCTGTCGGCTTTTGCGCCTCGCCGTCGAAAACAATGTTTTCCCAGTCCGTGATTGCCGCAGAAACAGCCCGCGTCATCATCGCATCCAGCTTGCTTTGAAAGTTCGCCGCAATGCCGTCAATCTGCTTATCATTAGCCCGCGCAATTCGCGCATCATAGGCCAGCTTGTGACGCTCGATTTCCTTCAGATACTTCACAACAGAAGGCGCAGAAACACCGCGCAGCTTTACCCGCATCGGCTTGTCATTCGCCTCAATTGTCGGCCCGCCGTCATCCAGATAAAGCAGCTTGCCCGCAATCTCCAAATGCAACCACGTTTCTTGATCGTCTAAAAGCGAGCCAAGTTTTGTGAAGTCCATTACGTCTCTACCTCAGGTTCCTGCTGCGAAAACGTAAACGTGAAGCCCACATATTCGCCCGCATCAATCGTGTTTTCTGTCAGGCTGTGAAACAAGCCCTCAGCCGTTATCACGCGCCCGTCTGGGTATTCAGCACGCATGAAGCCGCGCCCGTCTGCCGTGAGAGGCGTCAGGCTGCGCACCAGCGCCTGCCCTGCGTCTCCGTCTATGCGGCGCACTGCAATCTCACTGGAAGCGCCCTGTGAGCCAACCTTGCGCTGTCTGGCAATTCCGTCATCGAAGCCCTGCCGATCAGCCAGCTCCTCAGACATGCCAAACTGCAAGCCGCCTGCATATCCTAAAAGAGGGATGAAGCTAACTCCATCCCCCGACACAAATACTTGCGTTCCCGCATGAGTGAATGCGTCAGACATTAGGCTGGCTCAGTTGCATCCACA
>LFIK01004830.1_pt1 | contig 10873 bp, 8 predicted proteins | sample 643401 | NCBI WGS metagenome assembly LFIK01 (sample SAMN03777447, study PRJNA286221) | soda lake metagenome | biome: soda lake; feature: Kulunda steppe; material: water; isolation source: sample T5-Br brine of Lake Tanatar-5 | place: Russia: Kulunda steppe | collected 2010-07
GCACCGGCCCCGTCACTCCCCGTCACGCGCCCTCCATCACTCGACGGTGACGGATTTCGCGAGGTTTCGGGGCTGGTCGACATCGGTGCCGCGGGCGAGCGCGGTGTGATAGGCCAGCAGCTGCGCCGGCACGGCATAGAGGATGGGCGCGAGGATGTCGGGCACGGTCGGCATCTGCAGGGTCTGCCAGCACCCTTCGGAGGCCGCCGCGAGCCCGGCCGCGTCCGAGACCAGCACCACCCGGCCGTGGCGCGCCATGACCTCCTGCATGTTCGACACCGTCTTGTCGAACAGCGCGTCATGCGGGGCCATGACGATGACCGGCACATGCTGGTCGATCAGCGCGATCGGCCCGTGCTTGAGCTCGCCGCTGGCGTAGCCCTCGGCGTGGATGTAGCTGATCTCCTTGAGCTTGAGCGCGCCCTCCAGCGCCAGCGGATACATGCGCCCACGCCCCAGAAACAGGATGTCGCGCGCCTCCGACAGCGCGCCCGACAGCTTCGCGATGGCGTCATCGGCCGCCAGCGCGTGATTGACATGTCCCGGCAGGCTGCGCAGCGCCGCGACGTGGTCGGCCATCTCCTCGGCGTCGAGCGTGCCGCGCAGCTGCCCGGCCTTGAGCGCCAGCACCAGCAGGGTCGCCAGCTGGCAGGTGAAGGCCTTGGTCGAGGCGACGCCGATCTCGGCCCCGGCATGGATGGGCATGGCCAGATCGGCCTCGCGCGCCAGCGAGGCGGTGGGCACATTGACCACGGCGAGGGTCTGGCCCACACGCCCCGCGACATGGCGCAGCGCGGCCAGCGTGTCGGCGGTCTCGCCCGACTGGCTCACAAAGATGGCGAGGCTGCGCGCGGACAGCACCGGGTCGCGGTAGCGGAACTCGGAGGCGATATCGATCTCGGCGGGCAGCCCGGCGATCTGCTCGAACCAGTATTTCGCCACATGGCAGGCGTAATGCGCGGTGCCGCAGGCCACCAGCACCACGCGGTCGCAGCCCGCCAGATCGATGCCGTCGGGCAGCGCGATGCCGCGCCCGTCCGCGGTGACGTAATGGTCGATCACCGCGCCCAGCACGGCGGGCTGCTCGGCGATCTCCTTGGCCATGAAATGCCGGTAGCCCGACTTGTCGACGCGGTTGGCCGACATCTCGATGCGGGTTTCGGGCCGGTTGGCGCGCCGGCCCTGCGCATCGCGGATCTCGGCGCCGTCGCGGGTGATGACCGCCCAGTCGCCCTCCTCCAGATAGGTGAGCCGGTCGGTGAGCGGCGCCAGCGCGATGGCGTCGGAGCCCACGAACATCTCGCCCTCGCCGCGCCCGATCGCCAGCGGCGAGCCCTTGCGCGCCGCGATCATGAGATCCGCCTCGCCCTCGAACAGCAGGCACAGCGCGAACGCGCCCTCAAGCCGCTGCAGCGTTACCTCGGCGGCGTCGCGCGGGGAATATCCCTTCTCCAGGTAGCTGCGCACCAGAAGGGCGACGGTCTCGGTGTCGGTCGCGGTCTGGAAGTGCCAGCCCTCGGCGGCGAGCTCGGTGCGCAGGGTGCGGTAATTCTCGATGATGCCGTTATGCACGACGGCGACGCCGCCCGCGCGGTGCGGGTGGGCGTTCTCCTCGGTCGGGGCGCCGTGGGTGGCCCAGCGGGTATGGCCGATCCCGGCCCGGCCGCGCAGCGGCTCATGCACCAGAAGATCCGACAGGTTGACGAGCTTGCCCACCGCGCGCCGCCGATCCAGCCGCCCGTCATCGAGCGTGGCAATCCCCGCGCTGTCATAGCCGCGATACTCCAGCCGTCGCAAAGCCTCCAAAAGCACCGGCGCAACCTCGTGACGGCCCAGAATTCCGACGATTCCGCACATATTCTGTCCCTTATGCCTGCCGCGCTGTCGCCACGGTTGCGGCGGCGCAGCCCTGTCCATCTAGCGACCGGCTGCCGCGCGTAACCGGGCCATCAGCTTTCGGGCCATCCCGGCCTTGTTGGTCTGACGCGCCCGCCCCAGCCCGAGCGCGCCATCGGGGACGTCCTGCGTGATGACCGACCCGGACCCGGTCATCGCCGCGTCGCCGATACGGACCGGCGCGACAAGCATGGTGTCCGACCCGATGAAGGCGCCGGCGCCGATCCGCGTCCGGTGCTTGCGCACGCCATCGTAATTGCAGGTCACCGTGCCGGCGCCGATATTGGCCCCGGCGCCGATATGGGCGTCGCCCAGATAGCTGAGATGGTTGGCCTTCGCACCCGATTCGAGAACGGCGTTCTTGATCTCGACGAAATTGCCGACATGGCTGTCGTCGCCCAGCCGCGCGCCGGGGCGCAACCGGGCATGCGGACCCACCACCGCGCCGCGTCCGACATGGCAGCCGGCAAGATGGCTGAAGCCACGGATGACGGCGCCGCTCTGAACCGTGACGCCGGGGCCGAAGATCACGTGCGGCTCGATCCGCACATCCGGCTCGATCTGCGTGTCGAAGGCGAGAAAGACGGTGTCCGGCGCGGTCAGCGTGACGCCGTCTTCGAGGGCTTGCGCGCGCGCGCGGTGCTGAAACGCGGCTTCGGCTGCCGCGAGATCGGCGCGGGTGTTCACCCCCTGCGTCTCGGCCTCGTCACAGCGCACGACCCCGGCCGAGAGGCCGCGCGCCGCAGCGAGCGCGATGATGTCGGTGAGGTAGTATTCGCCCTTGGCATTGTCGTTGCGCACCTCGCCCGCCAGCTCCAGAAGCAACCGCGCATCGGCACACAGAACCCCGCTGTTGCACAGGGTAACCGCAAGTTCGGCGTCCGACGCGTCGGCATGCTCGACAATGCGCAGCAGCCGCTCGGCTTCTGTGATCAGGCGTCCGTAGCGGCCCGGATCGGTGGCGTCGAAGCCGAGAACCACGATATCATGCGTCGCCCGCGCTGCGGCCATTGCCTGCAGCGTCTGCGGGCGGATCAGCGGTGTGTCGCCGTAGAGAACCAGCGCGTCACCGCGGAAATCCGCAAGTTCGGATGCCGTCTCAAGGACGGCATGGGCCGTTCCCAGCTGGGTCTTCTGGCGCACCATCCGGGCGTCGGGGTCGATCGCGCGCGCTGCCTCGTCCACCGCCTCGGCCCCGTGGCCGGTAACGACGATGCTGCGCGCGGGGTGCAGCGCCGCCGCCCCGCGCATCGCATGCGCAAGAAGCGGCGCGCCCCCGATCTCGTGCAGCACCTTGGGCAGCGCCGAGCGCATACGTGTGCCCTTTCCGGCGGCGAGAACGATCAAGGCTGTCGGCACGGCGATACCCCCATCAAACAAGCTGTCCCGTTCTAACCGAAGGCGGGCCGGCATCAAGGGGCGGGGTCGCCCCTGTCAGCGCCAGTCGCGGCAGACATACTTGATTTCGGAAAACGCCTCCATGCCCTGACGCGCGCCTTCGCGTCCGATGCCCGACTGCTTCATGCCGCCGAAGGGGATCGGTGCGCCGGTGATCTTGGTGCGGTTGACGGCGACCATCCCGAAGTCGAGCGAGCGCGCCATGCGGTAGATGCGACGCGGGTTCTGCGTGTGCAGATAGGCGACGAGCCCGTACTCCAGCGCGTTTGCACGGGTGACCACCTCGTCCTCGCCGGTGAAGCGCGTGATCGGGGCCACGGGGCCGAAGGTTTCTTCGGTCATGATCCGTGCCGCATCGGGCACATCGGCCAGCACGGTCGGCGCGTGGAACAGTGACCCAAGATCCGGCCGCGGGCCGCCGCACATCAGCCGCGCGCCGTGGCCGAGCGCATCCTCGATGTGCTCGGCCTGCTTGGCCATTGCCGCGGCATTCATGAGCGGCCCGATATCGGGCTCGTCCATGCCGGGGCCGATACGCAGCGCCTCGCTGGCCCTGGCGAAGCGGTCGCAGAATTCGTCATAGATCGGCTCTTCGACATAGATCCGGTTCGCGGCCAGGCAGTCCTGCCCCGAGGTGGCGTATTTTGCCTTGATGGCCTCCTCGACGGCCTGGTCGAGATTGGCATCCGCAAAGACGATCACCGGCGCATGCCCGCCAAGCTCCATGACCAGCCGCTTGATATTGGCCGCGGACTGTTCGTACAGCAGTCGCCCGACCCGGGTGGAGCCGGTAAACGACAGGGCGCGCACGCGCGCATCGGCCGTCCATTCGCCGACGATCGTCTGCGGCGCGCCGGTGACGACATTGAACACCCCGGCCGGAAGCCCGGCACGCTGCGCCAGCTCGGCCAGCGCGAGCGCGGAAAACGGTGTCTCGCTCGACGGATGCACGACGACGGGACAGCCGATGGCCAGCGCAGCCGCGGCCTTGCGGGTGATCATGGCATTGGGGAAATTCCACGGCGTGATCAGTGCGGCGACGCCGACGGGCTCGCGCCACAGCTCGACCTCGGCATCCGGCAGATGCGACGTGATGCCTTCGATGTTGGGGCGGCGCGCCTCCTCGGCGTAGAACTCCACGAAAGAGGCGCCGTAGTCGATTTCGCCGCGCGCTTCCTGCAATGGCTTGCCCTGTTCGCGCACCATGATGCGGGCGAGGTCCTCGCGGGCGGCCTCGATCAGCCGGAACCAGCGGCGCAGCTTTTCGCCGCGCTCCTGTGGCAGCATGCCGGACCAGGGGCCGAAGGCTGCATGGGCCGCATCGACCGCTTCGCGCGCCGCGGCGGCGTCCATCGCCGGAACCTGACCGACCACCGCGCCCGAGGCCGGGTCGGTCACGGCCAGCTCCGGGGTGCCGACCCAGGCGCCGTCCACATGCGATTGCTGCTTGAACAGGGCGGTGTCGGTCAGACCGGCGGTCATCTCCTCGTCGAGCATGTCGTCTCCTTTGATTTTCTGTCGCGGTCGGTGGCGGGTGCGGCGCGCAGCCCCGGCGATTGCCGGGACCATGCCACAAGAGGCGCAAAAGATGTTCCTTTTCGTCGCCGCCTTGCAGGGCGTTGATTCGGCACCCGATGTCGCAGCATTGCAAAAAGGCAACACTCGCTCTTGCGGCCATGTCGACGCTTACCCAAATACGATTGCGAGGCCTGCCGGGAGCGCGCCGCGCTGCGGGTGCCGGGATGCAGGTGCTTGAACGAAGGAGAGTCTGACGATGAATCTGGAAAAATTCACCGAACGCGCACGCGGTTTCCTGCAGGCTGCGCAGACCATCGCTTTGCGCGAGGATCACCAGCGGCTGGTGCCCGAGCATGTGCTCAAGGCGCTGATGGATGACGATGAGGGCCTCGCATCCAACCTGATCAAGCGCGCGGGCGGTGCGCCGGAGCAGGTGGCGCAGGCCGTCGATCTGGCGCTCGGCAAGCTGCCCAAGGTGTCGGGGGGCGATGCACAGGTCTACATGGACCAGCAGACGGCAAAGGTGCTCGACGAGGCGCAGAAACTCGCCGAGAAGGCCGGCGACAGCTATGTGCCGGTCGAGCGGCTTCTGACCGCGCTGGCCATCGTCAGGTCCGGCGCGCGTCAGGCGCTGGAGGCCGGCAGCGTGAACGCGCAGGCACTGAACACGGCCATCAACGACCTGCGCAAGGGACGCAAGGCCGACAGCGCCAATGCCGAGGAAGGGTACGAGGCGCTCAAGAAGTATGCACGCGATCTGACCGAAGCGGCGCGCGAGGGCAAGATCGACCCGATCATCGGCCGCGACGACGAGATCCGGCGCACCATGCAGGTGCTTAGCCGCCGCACCAAGAACAACCCGGTCCTGATCGGCGAGGCCGGCGTCGGCAAGACCGCCATCGCCGAGGGGTTGGCGCTGCGCATCATTGACGGTGACGTACCCGAAAGCCTGCGTGACAAGAAGCTGATGGCGCTCGACATGGGCGCGCTGGTTGCCGGCGCGAAGTATCGCGGCGAGTTCGAGGAGCGGCTCAAGTCGATCCTGTCCGAGATCACCGCAGCGGCTGGTGAAATCGTGCTCTTCATTGACGAGATGCACCAGCTCGTCGGTGCGGGCAAGACCGAGGGCGCGATGGACGCCGCGAACCTGATCAAGCCGGCACTGGCACGCGGCGAACTGCACTGCGTAGGGGCGACCACCCTGGACGAATACCGCAAGTATATCGAGAAGGACGCTGCGCTGGCACGGCGGTTCCAGGCCGTCTATGTCAGCGAGCCCACCGTTGAGGACACCATCAGCATTCTGCGCGGCATCAAGGAAAAGTACGAGCTGCACCACGGCGTGCGGATCTCGGATTCTGCGCTGGTTTCGGCGGCCACGTTGAGCCACCGCTACATCACCGATCGCTTCCTGCCGGACAAGGCGATCGACCTGGTGGACGAGGCGGCGAGCCGGCTGCGCATGGAAGTGGACTCCAAGCCCGAGGAGCTCGATGCGTTGGATCGCGAGATCCTGCAAAAGCAGATCGAGGCCGAAGCCCTCAAGAAGGAGGATGACGACGCCTCGCGCCAGCGCCTCGAAAAGCTGGAGCAGGAGCTGTCCGACATGCAGGAGCAGTCGGCGCAGCTGACCGCGAAATGGCAGGCCGAGCGGGACAAGCTCGCCTCCGCGCGGGATCTGAAGGAACAGCTGGACCGTGCGCGCGCCGAACTCGATCAGGCCAAGCGCGACGGCGACCTGGCCCGCGCCGGGGAGCTGTCCTACGGCATCATTCCGGATCTGGAAAAGCAGCTCGCCGCGGCGGAAAGCCGGGAAGGCACCGAGGAAATGGTGGCCGAAGCCGTGCGCCCCGAGCAGATCGCGCAGGTGATCGAGCGCTGGACCGGAATCCCGACCTCCAAGATGCTGGAGGGGGAACGCGACAAACTGCTGCGTATGGACGAGGAACTCGGACGCCGCGTGATCGGGCAGCGTCAGGCGGTCAAGGCGGTGTCGAATGCGGTGCGGCGCGCGCGCGCCGGGCTGTCGGACGAGAATCGCCCGCTCGGTTCCTTCCTGTTCCTCGGCCCCACCGGTGTCGGCAAGACCGAACTGACGAAGGCGCTGGCGGAATACCTGTTCGACGACGATCAGGCGATGGTGCGCATCGACATGTCGGAATTCATGGAAAAGCACGCCGTCGCGCGGCTGATCGGTGCGCCGCCGGGCTATGTCGGCTATGAGGAAGGTGGTGTGCTGACCGAGGCGGTGCGGCGCCGGCCGTATCAGGTGATCCTTTTCGACGAGGTCGAGAAGGCGCACCACGACGTGTTCAACGTGCTGTTGCAGGTCCTCGATGACGGGGTGCTGACCGATGGCCATGGGCGGCATGTGGATTTCAAGCAGACGCTGATTATCCTGACCTCCAATCTGGGCAGCCAGGCGCTGAGCCGCCTGCCCGAAGGTGCCGACAGCTCCGAGGCGCGGTCCGAGGTCATGGAAGCGGTGCGCGGGCACTTCCGTCCCGAATTCCTGAATCGGCTGGATGACACGATCATCTTCGACCGGCTGACGCGTGACGACATGCATGCCATCGTGGATATCCAGGTGGCGCGCCTTCACAAGCGCCTGGCCAACCGCCAGATCGAGCTCGATCTCGACGCGACGGCGCGCAGGTGGCTGGCCGAGCAGGGCTATGACCCGGTCTTCGGGGCGCGGCCGCTCAACAGGGTCATCCAGCGCGCCCTGCAGGATCCGCTGGCCGAGATGTTGCTGGCCGGCGATATCCGCGACGGCGACACCGTCACGGTGCGGGCCGGGGCCGAGGGCCTGATCATAGGCGACACCGTCTCCGGCACCCATCGCGAACCGCCGCAGGATGCCGTGCTGCACTGAAGCGCAGCACGTCGCAGCCGAGAACCGAACGGCCGGAGCAGGGGGCTGCTCCGGCCGTTTCCGGTTCGCGATCCGCGCGACACCGTTACTGCGGCATCAGCACTGTGTCGATGACATGTATGACGCCATTCGCTGCGGCGATATCCGCCTGCGTCACCGTGGCGTCATTGACGCGGACACCGTCACGCGCATCGATATGCACCTCGCTGCCCTGCACGGTCGCGACATCCAGCCGCGCGCCAGCCAGCTGGTCCGAGGTGATCTCGCCGGGCACGACGTGATAGGTGAGCACCTCCTGCAGTGCCTCCGGATCGTCGAGCAGCCCCTCGACCGCACCCTCTGGCAGGGCCGCGAAAGCCTCATCCGTCGGCGCGAACACGGTGAAGGGGCCGCCGGTGCTCAGCGTCTCGGCCAGATCCGCGGCTTCGATCGCGGCAACAAGCGTGCCGAAACGGCCATCCGAACCGGCGGTTTCAACGATATTCGGCCCCGGATCGGCCATCGGCGCGCAGGCCGCGAGAAATCCGGCCAGCGTCGTTGCGGCGGCAATCCTGGTTGCAACGCGTGTCATTCTTTACCTCATTTCGAAAAATCCCGCGTGTCCGGGGCGGCAATGCCGCCCCGGAGCAGTCCGATCATTCGGGCATGATCACGGCGTCGATCACATGGATCACGCCGTTCGACGCCTCGATATCGGCGGTCACGACATTCGCGCCATCCACGGTCACGTCACCATAGCTGATGCCGATGGTCACCGACTGGCCCTGAACGGTCTCGGCCATCATGCCGTCTTCGAGATCACCGGACATCACCGCGCCGGGCACGACGTGATAGGTCAGAATGCCGGCCAGCGCTTCCGGGTCCTCGAGAAGCCCTTCGACCGTGCCTTCGGGCAGCGCCGCGAAGGCGTCATCGGTCGGTGCGAACACGGTGAATGGGCCTTCGCCCTTGAGTGTTTCGACCAGGCCGGCGGCTTCGACCGCGGCGACGAGCGTGGTGAAGTTTCCGGCTTCGACCGCCGTGTCGACGATGTCCATGCCGCCATGGCTGCCAGCGAAAGCCGGTGCGGCGAGCATCGTGGCTGCCGTCATCGAAAGTATGGTCTTGCGGTTCATTTGGAATCGCTCCCTTTTCGAGATGCCTTTCACTCGCGGCATCGCAAGGGGATACGGTCCCATGTGAGGGCTGGATGACCGCGACCCCGGGCCCGGCGGGAGATTTCGGGTCTTGACCGATGGGGCATCGCGGCTAAGCCGGCGCATATCCAGCTTTCAAGTCACTATCTTGTGATGTCTGTTTCAGGGCCGATGCGGGCCCGGGCGCCGAAAGGATGGTGGTGGTACGGCCCATTCTGGCGGACAGCCGCATTCGGCCTATGTACCCAGCGACAGTAGGGAGCGCTGGATATGACTGAGACCGGACGTCGATTGACCTGGCGGGACGTCACCCCGCGTGCCGCATTCCTGCGTCGGCGCGAATTGATGCTCGGCGCGGGCGCCGCCTGGCTTTCCGGCTTCGCCACGCGTGCCGATGCCCTGTCCGGCGACATTGGCGAGAGCCGTTTCTCGACCGAGATCGAGCCGAACAGCCTTGAGGACATCACGAGTTACAACAACTTCTATGAATTCGGTGTCGACAAGGGCGATCCGAAACGCCATGCCGGTGCGCTGACCACAGAGCCTTGGCACATCGAGGTGGACGGGCTTGTGGAACGGCCCGGACGCTACGAGCTGCATGACCTGATCGACGGTCTGCCGCTGGAGGAGCGCATCTACCGTTTTCGCTGTGTCGAGGCGTGGTCGATGGTGATTCCGTGGGTGGGCTTCGAGCTGCGCGGCTTGCTGGAACGCGTTGGTGTGAAACCCGAGGCGCGCCATGTCGCCTTCGAGACGCTTCTGCGCCCCGAAGAGATGCGCGGGCAGCGTCGGCCCATCATCGACTGGCCTTACCGCGAGGGCCTGCGCCTCGATGAGGCGATGCATCCGCTGACGATCATGGCCACGGGCATCTACCGCGCGCCGTTGCCCAATCAGAACGGCGCCCCGATCCGGCTGGTCGTGCCGTGGAAATACGGGTTCAAGTCGATCAAGTCGATCGTGCGGATCTCGCTGACGCAGGAGGAGCCGCTGAATACCTGGCAGGCCATGGCGCCGAATGAATACGGCTACTATGCGAATGTGAACCCGCATGTGGACCATCCGCGCTGGAGTCAGGCGCGCGAGCGTCGCATCGGCGCCGGGCTGTTCGCGCGCCGGCAGGAGACACTGATGTTCAATGGCTACGAGGACGAGGTCGCGGCCCTCTATGATGGCATGGACCTGACACGGCACTTCTGATGCGCGGCGCGGCATCCATCAATGCCGGGTTGCGCCACATACCGGTGTGGCCACTGTATGTGGCGGGGGCGGGGTATGTGGTCTTCAGTTTCGTCCACGCCGCGCAGGGCGGGCTGGGCCCCGATCCGGTCAAGGCACTCGAGCACCGGTTCGGCCTGCTCGGGCTTCAGTTGCTTGTGCTCACGCTCATGGTGACGCCGCTGCGCCGCTTTACCGGCATCAGCCTTCTGAGATTCCGGCGCGCGCTGGGCTTGCTCGCCTTCGGCGGCATCCTCGTCCATCTGATGATCTGGGCGGTGCTTGATGTGCAGCTCCTCCTGGACGAGATCGCCACCGATCTGCTCGAACGCCCCTACATCACCATCGGCATGCTCGGCTTTCTGGGGATGGTCCCGCTCGCGCTCACCTCGAGCGACCGCGCGCTGCGCCGCCTCGGCCCGCAGGCGTGGCGACGGCTACACAGGCTCACCTATCTCGCGGCCCTCGCGGGCGCGGTGCATTACCTCATGCTGGTCAAGGCCTGGCCGCTGGAACCGCTGCTGTATCTGGGCGCCATCCTCGGGCTGATGATTCTCCGTTGGCCGGGGGCGGCGCGGCGCGCGGCAGGCCCGGCGGGCCGCGCCCGATGATCAATGCCCCGACCCGAGGCCGCGCCGCATCGCGCATCTTGCGGCTCGGGGGCTTGGCGCCCCAATCTATAGGCATGCGACCGGCGGCGTAAAATTTCTTTCATTTTTTCTTTTGGTTTCTCTTGCGTTGGTTTGTTTTGGTGGGTAGATAGCTTTTCACCGGCGGCGGGGCGGCGTTGACTGCCTTGTTTGCTGGTCATCTGGAAGGTTTTTCGGGGCGC
>LFIK01004831.1_pt1 | contig 10870 bp, 6 predicted proteins | sample 643401 | NCBI WGS metagenome assembly LFIK01 (sample SAMN03777447, study PRJNA286221) | soda lake metagenome | biome: soda lake; feature: Kulunda steppe; material: water; isolation source: sample T5-Br brine of Lake Tanatar-5 | place: Russia: Kulunda steppe | collected 2010-07
CATCGGGATCTGATCCGCCGCCATTCTGCCATTGGATACATCAGCCCAGATGCATTCGAGGCTCAGGTTTCAGCATAATCAGATGTCCACTCTTGCTGGGCAAGATCAGGGTGATTACCAATTCGGTGCTCCAGCAAAAGCGTGAGCAGCGCGTTTTGCACAGGGCGCATTGCTTTGCCAATCTCATCGAGCATGACAATGAGGGGTTTGTTACCCACAAACATCTGATTAGGCACAAACTCCACTGCATCGCCCACGCGCGGCATTTGCAGATCACCGAGATCGAACAGCGCGCAGTCGATATAGCGCGGCTCAAGCGCTGTCTGCTCGGCTAGCGTCTGGAGCATGGCCGATTTACCCGCGCCCGGCTCCCCCTGAAAGATGAAGGTATTGGTGGTGCCGCAGGTGCGGATCAGCTCCCGGGCTTCTTTAAGGTTTACGGTTGTCATATCGCAAAAATAATTTACAGATGCGACAAATAACGTCGGATGCAGATGCCAATGTGTGCCCATGGAAAAAATCTGGCACTATCAAACCAGCGTTCGAAAGGGAGTGGCCTTTCAAAGGATTGATATGAAGCAACGAACGACTGTCTTAATCTGTTTAGCCTGTCTGCTAATGGCTGGTAAAGCCGCAGGGGCGGAATCCTCAGATGGTATTGCCATGATGCGCATACACCTCGAGTGTGGATGGTTGGAGCAGTTGTCTGCTGATCGCGACAAGCTTACCGAAGCTGCCGAATATCACATCGTTGCAGGGGCTGAGCTGGCCGCCGATCTAGGCCTCGAGCGCCATGAGTTGGCTGATGAAGTGAGCGCGGCGTCGCGGCGTGTGTTGGATGGGAGCAACGAGGCGGATTATTTGGGGGAAAGGCTTGTTGGGTGTCGGGAGATGGAGCGTTGGGTGTTTCGTTGATACAACGGTCGCATAGTAATTATGCGGGGGTGACTCCGCCAGAAATTCGGGCCCGGCATAGCAGGACGCTTGCACTAAAAGGCGACGGGGCACTATTCGTTTGAAGAAGAGTTCTTTCAAAGACAACCGTAAAAAGGCCGGTTTGACTAGGAAGATTGCATGTAAAGAGTGTGGCGCTGTTATTAGTCGAAAGGGAAAAGTCGCTTTAGCCAATCAGCTGTGTGGCGGATTAGTTTGCGGTGCTGGGAACGTATCCCGTAAATCGGGGGTTAGATATCCTACGCCTTATAGAAGCGTAAAGATTGTTCAGGGTGGGCTGCCCGGGCATGGAAAGCGGCGGTGATAATGTCCACTAAACCCTGGGAACTACAGCTGTAATAGGGATACTTGAGGTGCTACTAGATAACAAAACCAGCGGTCACGTTGGGAACGAGCTAAAGAAACACTTTTCCGATGGGGCCAAGCTGTCCGTTCTGTCGAGTCTGTTTACCCTTTACGGTTTTGCCAGCCTCAAACAAGAACTAAAGCAACTGCAGTCAGCAAGGCTCTTGCTAACGGAATGGGAAGTGCCGTCCCTACAGCCTCTCATCGGCTCTGAAAGAGAAGTGCGATTGCTGAACCAGCTGCAGCAAAAGCGGTTTGCTGCCGAATTCTCGCAATGGCTAGCGAACAAGGCTCACGTCAAAGCCAGCGTGAGTCATCAGCCTGGTCAGAACATTGTTCACCTTGATTCAGGTGGCCAAAGCTTCGCTGTTCATGGTAGTGCCACATTTTCCCCGACGGGGCTAGGCGAAGTACGTTCGGAAATCTTGCAGATGAATATGGGGCTTTCAGATCGGGAAAGCACCCAGCAGCTCTTGTCTTGGTTTGAAAGTGTCTGGGCTGATGCTCAAAGCACCCGAGATATCAAAGAAGAGCTGATCGCAAAACTTGACTATATCGCATCTGATCAACCGGCTAGCTTTATCTATTTCCTGACGCTGTTTCATCTCTTCAAGGACTTTCTCGAAGATATCGACGAAGAGAACATCATTCGCAGCAAGACCGGCTTCAAAGACACGCTGGTATGGAACAAGCTGTATAAGTTTCAGAAAGATGGCGTCCTTGGGTCGATTGATAAGCTTGAAAAGCACAACGGCTGCATCATCGCCGACAGCGTGGGCTTGGGTAAGACCTTTGAAGCCTTGGCGGTAATAAAGTATTACGAGCTCCGTAACGACCGTGTGCTGGTTCTGTGCCCTAAAAAGCTTCGTGATAACTGGACCATGTACACCATCAACGACAAGCGCAACCTGCTTGCCGCTGATCGCTTCAATTACGATGTACTAAACCATACTGACCTTACTCGCCCTAAAGGCTACTCCGGTGAGATCAACTTAGAGACGCTTAACTGGGCCAATTACGACTTGGTGGTGATTGACGAATCCCATAACTTCCGCAATACACCCAGCAAAGCTGAAGGCAAAAGCCGTTACGAACGGTTGATGAATGACATCATCCGTTCCGGGGTGAAAACAAAAGTCCTGATGCTTTCGGCAACTCCGGTGAATAACCGCATGAATGACCTAAAGAACCAGGTCGCGTTCATCACCGAAGGGCAAGACGATGCGTTTGCGGATGGCGGGATCAAGAACATTGAATCGACACTGCGGCTTGCCCAGAAGCAGTTTAATGAGTGGGCCAAAGAGCCCGCTGAAAATCGGACAACGGCGGCTCTGCTCGACACCATGAACTTTGATTATTTCAAGCTTCTGGATGTCATCACTATTGCTCGTTCACGCAAGCACATTGAAAAATACTACGGCACAGCAGAAATCGGCCAGTTCCCAGTGAGGCTGCCGCCGAATAATATTTACGCCGATATTGATGCGTCCGGTGAGTTCCCGGCGCTGAAAGAGGTGAACAAAACCATACGGCGTTTATCCTTAGCTGGATACTCACCCCTCAAGTTTGTGCGCGAGGCCAAAAAAGCCGAGTACGCCCGCCGATACGACCAGGCGGTCGGTGGCGGTAAAGGGGTTTTCAAGCAGGTAGACCGAGAAGAAAGTCTTATCCACCTTATGCGGGTAAACCTGCTTAAGCGCATGGAAAGCTCCATTCACTCCTTCACGATGACAGCTTCCAAGCTGGCACAGCAAGTGGACCATCTCCTGGCAAAAATAGATGCCCACGAATCGGATGAGGTTGATGAACTCAGCATTGAAGAAATACACGACTTCGAGTTGGAATCGACTGAGTTGGAAGCCTTCATGGTGGGCAATAAAACCAAGGTGCTACTGCAGGACATGGATCTGATTCGCTTCCGCCAGGAGCTGGAAGCTGACCGGGTATTCCTGACTAGCATCGCCGAAACAGCCCAGCGTGTAACCGCTCAGCGTGATGCCAAGCTTGCACTGCTTAAACAGGCGATTACGAGCAAGATTGAGAACCCGCTTAATCCCGATAATAGAAAGGTCGTCGTCTTTACCGCCTTTGCCGACACCGCACAGTACCTCTACGCCCACTTGGCTCAATGGGCGCATAACGAGCTGGGTATTCACAGCGCACTGGTGACCGGTGGTGGAACTAACAAAACCACCATTGCCGGATTGGGCTCTGATCTGAACAACATTCTCACCGCATTTTCCCCCATATCAAAAGAGCGACAGAAGGTCGACCCAACGGCTACAACCGAGCTCGATCTGCTCATCGCAACCGACTGTATCAGTGAGGGGCAGAACCTTCAGGATTGTGACACCCTGATCAACTACGACATCCACTGGAACCCGGTGCGCATCATTCAGCGTTTTGGTCGAATCGACCGACTGGGTAGCAAGAATACGCAGATTCAGTTGATTAATTTCTGGCCCAACATGGAGCTGGATGAATACATCAACCTGGAGGCAAGGGTTTCAGGACGTATGATGCTGCTGGATATCTCCGCGACCGGTGAAGAGAACGTCATCGATGAAAGTGCCAAAGAGATGAACGACCTGGAGTACAGGCGTAAACAGCTTCAGCAGCTGAAAGATGCCGTAGTGGATCTTGAGGATATGAGCGGTGGCGTTTCCATCACCGATCTCACGCTCAACGACTTCCGTATGGACCTATCCGGCTATATGAACGATAAAGCCAATCTAGCCATGCTTGAGCAGTCACCGCTCGGTATGTACTCAGCCGTTAACATTGATGCGGATTTGGCAGCCGATGGCATTAAACCGGGCGTCATCTTCTGCCTCAAGAATATCCGCTCCGGCAAAGAAGCCGTTCAGGTCGACGAAAACTACGCCTTGTCGCCATACTTTCTGGTGTACGTGGCAGACGCTGAGATCCAAGGCAGCGCCGCCGTAGAGCTCAATTTCACCCAAAGCAAGAAGATACTCGACCTACTCAAGCGGCAAGCCTTTATGCACACTACGCTGGATCCATCTGCCATCGAGTCACTGGACGCCTGTACCCGCAAGGGGCGAGATATGACCCACTACCAACACTTACTGGCAGTAGCGGTAGACAGCATCGCAGGCAAAAGTGAAGAAAAAGGCATTGAGAGCCTCTTCAGTAAAGGCGGCACGGTACTTACCGCGACCTCCAGTCAGGGTATCGAGGATTTCGTGGTTGTGTCCTATCTGGTGCTGACTGGAGGTTCTGAATGAAAGACTTGAATCTTGGGCTACCTAAGTTTGAAGCCTTTCTCGATGCTCTGGGCGTGCCGGATAGCTGCCTGCTGAACAAACCGCTCTATAAGAAGATGTTCCAGGAGCATGCTGCACTGGACGCAAGAGACAAAAATGCGCTCAAAGACGATGTGGAAAAGGTTCGCTGGCTCTACACCCTTAAACCCAGCACCATCAACATCGCGCCTCACCGTGATGAACAGCGGGACTATGGCGAGCTGGCGATTTTGCATATTGAACTCACGGTTACCAAGCAAGCCGAGCGCATCGGCCACTTTGTTAATCGCGCTATTCCCTATCCGCTGATTATCTTTTTTACCCATCCCATTGGCGGAGAAGGCTCAGACAATAAGGACGAGTTAGCACTTTGCCTAGCCGATAAACGCATCAACAAGGCAGACAAAGAGAAATGGGTGATAGAGGATTTGCAGTTATCACCTTGGATTCCGTTGCAACAACCATCGAGCGACGAGCCCACTGTGGTAAACCAGAACTTTTTGAGCAGCCTCAACATTTCCGCGCTGCCGTCAGCTAATTTTTGGCAGCTATATCAAGCTCTGATTAGTCGGCTGATCGCACGCCAGTGTGCCGAGGTCACGGGCATCTATCGTCTGACAAACGACGCCGACGAGAGTCAGAAGAATGAATATCTGTGCCAATACCAGCAAACAGAGCTGGCCATTAAAAAGCTACGAGCCAAGATCAAAAAGGTCGAATTCAGCCAGCAGGTCACATTGAGCACCCAGATCAAACAGCAGGAGAAAAGGCTCAAGCAGTTAACAGAGCTTCTGTAAAAGAATTATCACAGAATACAAAGAATTTAAGAGGAAGCATCGTGAGTACAGTCATACCAGCAATGGAAAGCAAAACTATCGATATCGTCGCCGACAACGTGATCAAGCTAAAAGAGCTGTTCCCCGAGGCCTTTACCGAAGGAAAAGTCGACTTCGACGCCCTAAAAGAAGTGCTCGGTGAGTATATCGATGGCCGTGAAGAGCGCTACAGCTTTGTCTGGAATGGTAAAAGCAAAGCTCGAAAAATCGCTCAAACCCCGAGTACAGGCACCCTGCGTCCCCGCACAGAGGAGTCTATCGACTGGGATACTACCCAAAATCTGTTTATAGAAGGCGACAATCTTGAAGTGCTAAAACTCCTGCAGAAGAGTTATCACAAAAAAGTGAAAATTATCTACATCGACCCGCCATATAACACGGGCAAGGACTTTGTTTATAAAGATAACTTTAAAGACAATATCAAGAACTACAAAGAGGTTACTGGTCAAGTGGACAGTGAAGGTCGAACTTTTTCAAGTAACCCGGAAACCAATGGTCGCTATCACACCGATTGGTTAAACATGATGTATCCGCGCCTGAAACTTGCCAGAAACCTTTTAAAAGATGACGGAGTCATTTTCATTAGCATTGATGATGTTGAAGCAGCAAACTTACAGAACATTTCTGATGAAATATTTGGGCAAGAAAACTTTCTGGGAAAAATATCCGTTGTGAGTAATCTAAAAGGACGGAGTGATGACAAGTACTTCGCAACGGCACATAACTACTTGTTGGCCTATCAGAAGGGGGAATTTACGACTAATGGTGTCCCTCTGCCCGAAGAATACGTAGAAGATTATGATCAGATCGATGAGCATGGAAGGCGATTTAGGTTGCAAGGTCTTAGGAAAAGAGGATCGGGGGCGAAGCGAGAGGATCGCCCCAATATGTATTATCCATTTTACGTTGATATAAACACCCGTGAGGTTTCGCTTAATCAAACTGATTATTTTTCAGAAGTTATTTTCCCTATGTTATCTGATGGCAGCGATGGCCGATGGAGGTGGGGTAAAGATACTTCATCTGAAAGAATAAGCGAATTAAAAGCTAAGATGGTTGGGAAGGAAAATCGATGGGACGTCTTCCAGGTCGACTATGCTGATTCTGAAGATGGAGAAAAGCGAATTAAGCCAAAGTCTGTCTGGATGGGATCACAATTTGCCAATGAAGCTGGCACGCGCGAAGTTAAAAAACTCTTGGGTAGCGGGGTTTTCGAAACACCAAAACCTATTGGCCTAGTTAAATATATACTTGAGCAATCAGCTTCAAATTCAGAGGTTATACTAGATTTTTTTGCTGGGTCAGCAACGACGGCTCACGCATTATTTGAATTTAACGTAGAGTCTGAAGCAAGTTTGAGATTCATCTGTGTCCAACTTCCTGAGTTGTGTGAAGAGAAGTCTACTGCTTATAAGGCTGGATTTAAAACGATCGCAGAAATTAGCAAAGAACGCATCCGCCGGGCAGCCGCCAAGATCAAAGAAGAAAATCCAGATTACGACGGTGACCTTGGTTTCAAGGTATTTAAGCTCGACTCTACCAATATTAAACCCTGGGAACTGGACTTTGATCTGACTGAGCAAGACTTGGAAGATCAAATTTCCAATATCAAGCCCGGCCGCGAACAAGAGGATGTTCTTTATGAAGTATTGCTCAAGTACGGTCTGGACCTGACGCTACCAATCACCGAACACACTATTGCGGGGCATAAGGTCTTTGACATCGGTATGGGTGCTCTGATGATCTGCTTGTCAGATGATATCTCTCTTGAGGTGGTAGAGGGCATTGCCAAGCTGAAGGATGAGCTGGCACCGGAAATCATGCGTGTGGTTTTCAAGGACGCCGGTTTTGCAGACGATGTGGTGAAAACCAATGCGGTGCAGATTCTAAAACAGGCTGGCATCGAAGATGTAAGGAGCCTGTAAAATGAAGATTCAATTTGATGCAAATCTGGAATACCAGAAGCAAGCCATTGAGTCCGTAACCGGAGTTTTCGCCGGACAGGAAATCTGCCAGACCAACTTTACTGTGGCTCCTTTGCAGTCATGGGAAGAGGACTCGTTGTTTTATGGTACAGAGGAAAACACCCTAGGTATCGGTAACCGACTTCGGCTGCTGGATGAGGACATTCATGCCAATATCCGCAAGATACAGCTAGAAAATGGTCTGGCACCCTCTGAATCATTCGATTCCAAAGACGGCATCCACCTCACTGTTGAGATGGAAACCGGTACCGGTAAAACCTACGTGTACCTGCGTAGCATCTTTGAGATGAACCGCCTCTATGGCTTTACGAAGTTCATCATCGTAGTGCCATCCATCGCCATTAAAGAAGGGGTCCAGAAGTCACTTGAGATCACAGCCACCCATTTCAAGGAGCTCTATGAGAACGTGGCTTTTGATCATTTCACCTATGATTCCAGCAAGCTGTCCGATGTAAGAAGCTTTGCGACCAGTCCCGATATTCAGGTCATGGTGATCAACATTGACGCTTTCCGAAAGAGCTTCAGTGACCCCGAAAAGGAAAACAAGGCCAACATCATTCACCGGGCGCATGATCGTATGACCGGTGCTAAACCTATTGAATTTATTCAGCAAACCAGCCCCATCGTGATCGTGGATGAACCGCAAAGTGTTGATACTACGGCCAAGAGTAAGGATGCCATCGCATCGTTGAATCCGATGTGCACCTTGCGCTACTCAGCAACGCATGTCGAAAAGCACCACATGCTCTACAAGCTGGACTCGGTCGATGCCTATGAACAGAAGCTGGTTAAACAGATCGAAGTAGCGGGCATTGAGGTTAGAGACGGCCACAACAAGGCCTATATCAAGCTGTTGAGTGTGAATAACAAGAAGAGTCCCATTGCGGCCAAGATCGAGATCGATAGCCGAAACAAGAGCGGTGGTATTCAACGTAAAGAAGTCACGGTAACGGGCGGCGCTGATCTGTTAGATAGTAAGTACAGCGGTGGCCGCGATGTCTACGACGGCTACATCATTGAAGACATCTACTGCGAACAAGGCAACGAATACATCAGCTTCACAAGCAAGCCCGAGATCCTGAAGCTGGGCCAGGCTATCGGCGAAGTTGACCCTGATGAGTATAAACGCCTGCAAATTCGCAAAACTATCGAAGAACACCTCGACAAAGAGGTGCGTTTGCGCCCGCAGGGCATCAAAGTGCTGAGCCTGTTCTTCATCGATAAGGTGGCCAACTATCGCTGGTACGATGAAGATGGAAACCAGCAAAAAGGCAAGTTTGCTGTGATGTTCGAGGAAGAATACAACAAGGCGATTCGTAAGCCCAAATATAGCCAGTTGTTTGAAGGGGCTGACCTGGAGACCGCCGCTGAGGGGGTCCAAAATGGTTATTTTGCCATCGATAAGAAAAAAGACACCTCAGGCAAAGAGATGGTAAAAGATTCGTCTGGCAAAACTGTGGCGGATGAGAGCGCATATAACTTGATCATGAAAGACAAGGAAACGTTGCTCAGCTTTGACTCCAAACTGAAGTTCATTTTTTCACACTCGGCTCTGAAAGAGGGCTGGGACAATCCCAATGTTTTCCAGATCTGTACGCTGAATGAAACGAACTCGGTGATTAAAAAGCGCCAAGAGATCGGCCGTGGCTTGCGTATCTGTGTAAACCAAGAGGGCGAACGTGTTCATGGCTTCGAAGTCAACACGTTGACCGTCATGGCCAACGAATCCTACGAGCAGTTTGCTGAGCAACTGCAGAAAGAGATCGAACAGGAAGAAGGTATCAAGTTTGGTGTGGTTGAGAAGCACCTGTTTGCCAACATCGTTGTGCCGGTTGATGACTATAACAATGAATTCTTGGGTGTTGAGGCTTCCAAAAAACTTTGGGACCACCTGAAACGCGCCGGCCACATTGACTCCAAGGGTAAAGTGCAAGACTCGCTGAAAACAGCGCTGAAGAGTGGCGACTTGGAATTGCCCGGCGAGTTCAAAGCGCATGAGTCGCAGATTGCTGCCGTGCTGAAAAAGGTGTCTGGCAACCTCAACATTAAAAACCGCGATGATAAGACAGAGGTAGCGCTCAATAAAGCGGTATTCCTGAGCCCCGAGTTCAAGGAGCTGTGGGATCGCATCAAGTATAAAACCACCTTCCGGGTGGACTTTGATGTTGATGCGCTGATCGCTACCTGCGCAGAAGAGATCAAGGCCAATCTTCAGGTCGGAAAAGCTCGGTTTATCTACCGCAAATCCAAAGTAGAAATCGACCGTGGAGGTGTTCGTGTTGAGCAAGATGCGGGGGTTGCCAGCACCTATGAGTCGAAGTCATTTGAGCTGCCGGATCTGATAACCTACCTGCAGAACGAAACCAACCTGACCCGGCGGACTATCGTCAAGATCATCAATGGCAGCGGGCGCCTGGAATCGTTTAAGAGCAACCCTCAGAAGTTTATCGAGCAGGTATCCAACATCATCCAAAAACAGATGCGCCTTTTTGTGGTGGCTGGCATCAAGTACCACAAAATTGGAGATGATCAGTTCGATGCCCAAGAAATGTTCAGCGACAACGAACTGTTCGGATACCTGCAAAAGAACATGGTCGAAAGCGAGAAGTCGGTGTTTGACCACGTGGTTTACGACTCTGATGTCGAGCTGGAGTTTGCCAAGTCCTTCGAGAACAGTGACGACATCAAGTTGTACGCCAAGCTGCCTGACAGGTTCAAGATCGAGACCCCACTCGGAACCTACAACCCGGACTGGGCCGTTTTGATTGAGGCCGACGGCAAAGAGAAGCTGTATTTCGTTGTAGAGACGAAGGGTTCTCTCTTCTCAGATGCGCTGCGTCCAACCGAAAAAGCCAAGATCGCGTGTGGTAAAGAGCACTTCAAAGCACTCGGAAGTGATGTCGGGTTTTCAGTGACCAACTCGTTTGAGGAGTTTTCGGGTACGTATGTGTGAAACAATAAATATCGTATCAATGGGTGGTGACAAAACCATTGGAAACGTCACCACTCACACTGGGAACCCATGGACATTTTTTTGAATCGCCTACAATGCAGGAAAATCGTGGCCTACAACCATTGTCACCAGTAGGCAACGTTACGGGTGTTGATGCCACTGAAACCTCATCAAGCTCGGGACAGCAAGACCGCGCTGAAAGGCCCATCCTTGAGCCGCAGGCGTATCAAAATACGTTTGAGCGTATTGAAAATGCCATTTTTGTGAGAAGCGCGAATTAAAGTAACGCTGGCTTTGGGCCCGCGGCGCGTCTTACTATCCCGCTAAGCGTTAAATGGCCCAGGGAACAAACTGAAACCGATGCCCATCGTCAGTCTAGAGCAAGATCAGCAGATTCGCGCGGCGGCCTTTGCTCGGGTGGCGGAGCTAACGGCGCAGTTTGGGGTGCTGAGTTCGCAACAGATTCAGGCAGGTTTTGAGTTTCAGGGGCAGCGGGTGCCGTTTGTTAATCCGCAGCAGGGCATATTTAAA
>LFIK01004833.1_pt1 | contig 10868 bp, 19 predicted proteins | sample 643401 | NCBI WGS metagenome assembly LFIK01 (sample SAMN03777447, study PRJNA286221) | soda lake metagenome | biome: soda lake; feature: Kulunda steppe; material: water; isolation source: sample T5-Br brine of Lake Tanatar-5 | place: Russia: Kulunda steppe | collected 2010-07
CCGCGCCCCCCCACCTTTGGTCAACGGGCCGGCCAGGCTTGGCTGACTTGCCGCGCCCCCCCACCTTTGGTCAACGGGCCGGCCAGGCTTGGCTGACTTGCCGCGCCCCCCCACCTTTGGTCAACGGGCCCCCCCCGGAGCAAGTCGACAAAGTCCTCCTGGCGCAGGTCAACAAACAAACTGTGGCGTCCTCACGATCCCAGGCCAGTGCATGTGCACGATGCGGCCCACGCAGCCACGTGCAGTGCTGCATCAGGACTGCGTTTCCTCCACGCCGCACAGTTGCGCAGCAGCATTTCCCTCTTCCACCTGGCCTCCAGTGACGCCAGTGTGCCACCTCACTGGAGGTGTGCGCGTGCACACACGCACGCATGCGCTGTGCTGCGCGCTGCAGGTGCGGCTGGCGCATGCGGAGTCGATTGAGGGCGTGATTGCGCGCCAGAACTTGTCCAGCAAGGAGGAGCTGGTGGGCATGGGCACGGACCTGCGCAACTGCGTGGTCAAGGACCAGGTGCGCAGAGGCGTGCACGCGCGTGCGGGGCGTGTGTGTGGTGCGTTGCTGTGTGGTGCTGTGGCATAGCACATCGCATGGTCATAGTTTCTAGAGCAGGGTGCTGTGTGTGTGTGTGTACGGAACGTGCTTCCGGGTGTGCATGCAGACGGATAGGTGAATGGTTTGCGTATGTGTTCGTGTGTGTGACGTCAGTGGTGTGGTTGAGCGTGTTCCACAGTGCATGAGCTCCGTTGCCAATCGCTTGCCCGTGCAGTGCTGTTGCCACACTGATGGCTGCTGCTGCTGCTGTGCGCCAGCCTGCCTGCCTGCCTGCCTGCAGATTCATTTTTTCCACCTTGTGCATGTCCCTGCCTGCCTGCCTGCCTGCCTGCCTGCAGATTCATTTTCTCCCCTTGTGCATGTCCCTGCCTGCCTGCCTGCCAGCATGCGCACATGCCTGCCTGCCTGCCTACCTGCCCGCCTTGTAGGTCATTGTTGCGCGCATCCTGAGGATCCAAGAGGACCGGTCCGGCAGGGACCAGGCGCGGCGCTTCCAGCTGGAGCTCACCAGCAGAAACGACGACCTGCTGGTGCACAAGTGGGAGGAAATGTGAGTGGTGCCCTGGCAGCCGGAGGGAATGTGAGTGATGCCCGGGCGTGGCCTGGGCTGTGCTAGCCTGCCGCCCTGCGCCCTCCTGCAGGTGCACAAGTGGGAGGAAATGTGAGTGGTGCCCTGGCAGCCGGAGGGAATGTGAGTTATGCCCGGGCGTGCCCGGGCTGTGCCAGCCTGCCGCTCTGTGGCCTCGTGCGGGTGCACCAGGAGGAGGAGGTGTGCCTGGTCCGGACAGTGCGCGCTGGGCGGGCTTCAGGACACCACCTGAAGTGACTGCAGGCGGTGCCTGTTAGCAGCGCTGGCGTGGGGGGGATGCTTGCCGCGTGCGGGGCGTGCTTGCTCCGTGTGCAGCATGTGCGCTGCATTTGGGTGGTCTGTGACGCACTTGCATGCACTTTGCAATGCATGCCTGTGTGCTCTGCTGAGTCTCTGCTGTATGGGAGCCTCTGGAGCTCCAGTGGTTTGGCGCTGCCTGTGAACATGCGTACGTGCCCTGCAGGTGCGCATGTTCTTGTACGCAGGTTCCCTGCAGGTGCGCAAACATGCCTTTGCCCTCCATATTGATGGACACGTTTTGCTTGCGTGCACTGCAGATACTGCCGGGGAGCGGACCCGTACTACCAGGTCACAGACGAGGAGGAGCGCAAGCGGGAGAAGGCGATGTTCGAGCGCGAAGGTGCGCAAGTGCACATTTACGACTCCCCCTCCTGCATCCCTGCACTCCTGCGCACATGTGCGTGAATGACCAGCTTGTGCACACATGCAGGGTTGTGTGGATGCAGACAAGCATGTGTGAGCACGTATGCACACCATAGTACGTCTACACGCATGCACATCTCTGTACCTTGTTTTCTGCTGTAATGCCCTTGGATCCTTATTTTGCCGGATAAAGAGACACTGGCGGGGTTTTTGGGTGTTGCGCCTATACACACGCGCACCTGTGTACGCCTGCGCGCACGCGCACCTGCGTAAGCACCAGCTTGTGCACACATAGGGCTATGGAGGTGCACGCGTGCACTCATGTATGCCACCTGCGCGCCCTCCGCAGTCCGCCCCACCACGCCCTCGCGCATGACACCCCGCTCCGCCAGCCAGAAGGAGGCGCCACAGCACATCATCCCCCGCCCCATCAAGCACCCGCTGTTTCAGAATATCACCCAAAAGGTGCGCCCCAGCCTTTGTGCTCGTGCACGCACGCACACGCACACGCACACACAGATACAGACACACACTGCGCACACATACACATGCACAAGCACACACGAAACACTGTGCGCACACACACACACACATGCACATGCACAAACACACAATACACACTGCGCACACACATATGCACACACACACACACACGCGCGCACATGCATTCACACACACACACATGTGCACCCACACACACGCAAACACAGTGCCTGCTCAGCAAAAGGTACGCCCCAGCCTCTGCGCCTGCACCATGCGCACACGTGCCCTGCTGCGTGTGCCGCGCCCTGTCAAGCCATTTACAAGCTGCCCAGCCTTGCTGTCTGAGTGATGGTGCTGCTCGCATGTGCGCGCACACACGCACGCGCAGACATTCACGCACACACGTGCAGACGCGTTACACACAGACACCGGCACTGGCACTGTTGCCCAGTCATCATGGATGAGCCATATGGTTAAGCTGTGTGGAGCTGAGTGCTCCACAGCTGTTGCACATGCGCGCTCTTATGTCCGCATACATGACAAAAGACACCAAAGGCACCTCAAGTGACGCTCAGGGCAAGCCAGTTGCGTGCATGGGCTTCTGTGCACATGCACGCAAGCGCGCATGCACGCAAGTGCATGCAAGTGCGCACGGGCCCACATGCGTCCCCTCTGCTCACAGAGCACCACCTGCAAGCTCCAGTGGCGTAGCATCCACTGAGACCCACGGCAGCTCCATCCTGTTGCGGGTCGCATCCTGTCGTGGGTCAAGTCCTTTTGGTTGGACATGGTGAATCGCTGCGCATGGTTGGACATGGTGAATCGCTGCGCATGGTTGGACATGGTGAATCGCTGCGCAGGACACCACCTCAAAGCTGGCAGCGGCAGACGCGCCTGTGGGTATGACCATCATCCGCCCCTCCTCCAAGCCCTCTGGCCTGAATATGTCTGTATTGCTCTTCCGGTCCTCAAAGGGCATCCCCTACATCATGCACTTCAAGGTGCGAGGGGGCGACGTCCAGCACGCACCTTCCCGCACGGGAGCCGCCTGTGGCCAAATGCGGTGCACGCAGATGCGTGGGCGTGCACACCCCTGGCCATGCACTGTGCGGGATCAGGAGCGCACGACTGAATCGTGCTGCTGCCGCGCATGGGAGTGCTTTTGGGGGGTTGATTGTGGGGCAGAGGCATGAGAATGGCAATCCTCCGTGCGTGTGACCTCTAGCAAGACCATGAGCAGCTCTTGTAGGGAACCCAAATGGCCAAAGCACTCAGTTGGAGCAGCAAGTAGAGGGTCATGGGCCAGGGACCATGGTCGCAGCCCATGGGCACCCTCCCAAGATCTGATGAGATGGGTCAGGCTCCTACGAAAGCCCCTCTTCTTAAGCTACTGCCTCATGGCTGGGGCCTACCACTGCTGCCTGCATTCCCGGCACCAGGCCGCCGCTCCGGAGCTGCCTGGCCAAGCTTGGTTTGCCGCTCCGCTGATGTTAACTTGACACACACACACACACACAACCCCGCCCTTAATCAATATGGCCCACACACACCCTGAGCCCTGGACCCTAGGCTTTTGCCCTTGGTAAGGAGCAGAGCCCTCCCTCTCTGGCCCTTTGCCATGCGCCTCCACCCATGCTTTTGACGGTGCTCATGAACATAATCAATAAGAATTTAAAGAAATAGAAATACCCACTCATTGCTTTTGACGGTGCTCATGCCTTGGAGCTTTTAAGACCCTTCTCCCACAGGCATTTTGCTCTGGATCCTTTGACCCCTGTGACACCCTTCGCATCAACCTGGTCCAGTGTCCCTGCTCCATTTCTTTTTACCCCTGTGACACCCTTTCTTTCATGGACTGTTTGAGGCGAGGTACGATTGAATAACCCCTATGAATGCGATGCAGTCTTTGAGGATGAGCATCACTTTCTTGGGGGTTGTTTACCCATACCCTACCTCAAACAATCCATGAATGGCGATGACACCTGTGCTGGCGGCCACAGATCCTGGAGGCTTCAGCAAAGATAAGCTGTGCATTGGGCATATGGGCTTGTAGGCTGGACCCTGAGGCTTCTCCAACACCCAGCTCTGTGTCGCGCGTGTTGGCTTGTCTTGTGCACACAGATCCTGGAGGCACCGCCAAAGACTGGCAGGACGTTGCAGCTGTCCACACCCATCCAAGTGGACATGGGGCACGTGGGGGCACCTCCAACGGAGTTTGAGGTGTGTGTGTGATGTGCGCGCCTTCAAGGGAGCTTGAGCATGTGCATGCGCGCATGTGCGTGTGTTAAAGGGGGGGGTCCATGCAAATGAGTCTCGTGTGTGTGTGTGTGTGTTCGTGTCTCTGATAGAGCCCGCACAGTTCAGTGATGCTGGGGCTGCGCTACCATGCCTTTTACCGGCGGGCAAAGTGCAGGGGCCTTACTACCAAATGAGCATGGGCGTGTGAGCATCACGGGATGTATGCCAGCTGCAACAGGGATTGAGCAGCAGATGGGGCACAGTAGCATTGCGGAGAGGCAGCAGGTAAGGCGTAGCAGTGGGTGGACAACTTGAAACGCGGCGTATGGAGCACACCTCACAAACACTGCATGCAGAGCACACCTCACAAACACTGCACGCAGAGTACACCTCACAAAAACCCAGACTCACAAGATTTTGCTAGACATTTGCTAATGTGCATACATGCATGCAGGTATGCACACGCACATGGTATCTAGCACACCTGCCCGCATGCACACACAAACCTGAATCTCAGTTTTATGCACATTTCCTAATATTACTGCCGTCACGCACCCGCCAGTGTGAATGCGCGTGCAGTGAATATTACCCACACACACAGTCGCGCCAATGCAAACACACGCATGTTGCTCATACGCGCAAGCACAAACACAAGCAAGCACACAAGCCCATGCCCACATGCAAGCACGCATCACATACACTGCAATTGCAAATGCATGCAGGACCTGGATGAGCTGCACGCCACCTTTGTGGAGCCGCTGCTGGGCCGCGTGAAGGAATACACAGGCCACAGGAAGTTTGTGGACAACGCCCGCAAGGATGTGGATGAACGGGTGTGTGGGTGTGGGTGTGGGTGTGGGTGCTTCAGCAAGGAGGCCTGGATCTGGCTCATTGCAGGCAGGCATGCTCCTTCCAAGGGGTAAACCGTCGGCCCAGCGTTGCAACGCGCAGCACACAGCTCAAAGCTGTGCACACACATTCGCTCAGACGCACAGTCACGCCCATGCACAGATGGCGTGCGCGGTGCATAGCGCATGTGCCCTTGATGCATACGTGCAGGGTGCGTCATGCGCGTGCGCTCGCTGCTTGCTTGCGCAGGTGCGCAATGAGTTTAACGCTGCCATGGCCCAGAGCGGGGGCAATCGGGGCAGCGTGATTGTGCCCTACTACCTGGGCATAGATGCCGCCAAGGGCTGCGCCTTCTACATCTCCTTTGTGCCGCCTGGGTCCAGATCAGGTGCGGGCCCCTGCAAACAACCCCAGGTGCCTCAATGACTCGCCGGTGCAATCTCGTATCCTTTTAGAGCGCAATCTCGCTCCCTTTTAGAGCGCCGCGCTCTGATGCTGGGGCAGCAGTCGGAATGGGCCCCCCAGCTCGCCTTAAATGTTGGTATGAAAAGTTAGAGGCCCCCCCGCGTGCCTGTCAGACTTGGGTCAGCACACCTGGGACCTTGCATGTGCAACAGCAGCAGTGCAGCTCTATATGAGCCTCCTGGTTGGGCTCAAGTTGGGGTCAACACGCCTGGGACCTTGCAGGTGCATCAGCAGCAGTGCAGCTTTTTGTATGAGCCTCCTGGTTGGGCTCGTGTCAGGCGCAGCATGCAAGGGTAGTTCAGTGTTATGAAAGGTTTTCCGTTCAAGATTTGAAACAAGGTTTTGTGATCAAGGTTTGTTGTTGTTGACAAAATTTGTTCTTGATATGAAAAATATTCCTGTTATTGTTGATAGTGCTCACATGCAAAGTCAGGCCAGGTGCACCACAGATGCGATGCAGACCCTCCCTTCACATCAAAGCTTAGGCAGTTAAGCCCAGGTCACCTCAAATCAAATAGTCCCTGCTTTGATGCCTACCCACTTCAGCTGGTGATGAAGGCGGGCGAGCCATGTCATTACTTTGAGACACCCCCATGCACCCTGTGGTTGTGGTACAGGTCCAACACTTTGCTGGAGCGCGCACCTGACAAAGTACCTGAGGACCTATTGTGTCCCCATTTATTCTGTTTTGTATGCAACTACTCAACTTGACTAGCAAACAAACCAAACAAGCTGCCCAACCTCAGGTCACCCTGCCAGGTATCTGGTTACATGGCCTGGGCAAGTCCAACTTAGAGGCGCACGCGTCCAAAAACTGTCTGCTTTCCCCACTCTCTGTGCAGCTGCGCACGCGCCATCTCTGGCCCTGAGGGCCAGGCTTGACTCACCGCCTGCCGTTTACCTGTCAGCACACATACGCACACACACATGTGCACTCACACACACACACACACTCTGACACTACTGACATAAAAGCACCCATCACAAAACACCTGGACACAGGGACGCCCCACCACGAATACCTATTCCCTGTTCACAATGGCTTCTACTTCCGCAAGCGGCTCTACAACAAGTGAGGAGGATGCGTGTGGTGCTGTGAGGGATGTGCGTTGTGCATTGAGGGATGTGCGTTGTGCTTTGAGGGATGTGCGTTGTGCTGTAAGAGATGCGTGAGGTGCTGTGAGGGATGTGTGTGTGTTGTGGTGTGAGGGATGTGTTGTGCTATACGGGATGTGCTCATTTTTGTCAAGTGAGGAGGATGCGCGCAGTGTCGTGAATGCAGTGCCGTGAGTGCAGTGCTTTTTTGGTTTGCCGTAAGCTCTTGGCACTGGCGAGCCGAGAGTTGAGGCAAAGGCGCATGCACATGAGTTGAGGCAAAGGCGCATGCACATGAGTTGAGGCAGAGGCGCATGCACATGAGTTGAGGCAGAGGCGCATGCACATGAGCTGTGCTGGCATGCTGTGAGATCAAGCATGCACATGAGCTGTGCTGCACATGAGCTGTACTGCACATGAGCTGTACTGCACATGAGCTGTACTGCACATGAGCTGTACTGCACATGAGCTGTGCTGCACGTGAGCTGTACTGCACATGAGCTGTACTGCACATGAGCTGTGCTGGCATGCTGTGAGATCAAAAGGCAAAGCCCTCAGAACGCATGCTGCTCCGCATGCGTATCCCTTTGATGTGCGTCAAGTCGTGTATGTGTTGCTGTGCGCATGACTGCCTTCTCTTGTGGGGGGCTGGAGAAGCACCATTGCAGACCACTCTGCTCACATTGCTTTCTTTTGTTGGATCACACCTGTTGCTGCTTGCTGCTTTGTTGGGTCACACCTGTTGCTGCTGTTGGGTCACACCTGTTGCTGCTTGCTGCTTTGTTGGATCACACCTGTCGCTGCTTGCTGCTGTTGGGTCACACCTGTTGCTGCCTGCGCTGTGCCATAGGAGCAGGGGACATGGCTGAGGGGCCACAAGTGTCACACAGAACAAGCAATGTAGCAGCACGCGCACAGCTTAAAAGGTAGTGCTCATGCACATGCTCACACACACATACACTCACATGTATGCACGTGCTAACATATGTGGCCGCATGCACACTTGCGCACACACGCAGGCTGGAGCACTTGATCACAAAGTTCAAAAAGGAGCCCTTGGATCCCTCGCGCCGCCAGGAAGCCACCAACCTGGGCTATGGCGCACCCTCTGCCGTCCCTTCCAACATCACTGCAGGTGCGTGTGTGTGCGTGCCTCTCAGCCACTTCCCTTGGCACCTCCACTGGCGCAACTGACCCCTTTCCAGCATTCCTGCATGCATCACTCTGTGATTGGTTGACGTGTGTGTGTGTGTGTGTGTGTGTGGTCAGTCATGAGGGGTGTCCTGTTTTCAAATGCTGTGTGTCAAGGTTGAATCAGGGTTTTATGTCTGTGGGTAGCGCATTTGCTCAAATTCCAAAGCTTGGGGGGGGAGGGGGGATGTGTATGGGGCGTACATTAATAAGGTTTTGCAAACGTATGCTGGTGAAAGCAACTTGCTTTGTTTGTTGGCTGTTTTGCTCATGACTTGTTCCACCTTTCCTTCCCTCAGGCAAGGCACTAAGGAGGACATTGGATTGATTGCTTTGCTTGTGTGTGCACATGTGTGCAAGCAAGTGCAGAACCGCAGCAATTGCATGTGCACTCTTGCATGCATACTTGTTCTAGGGGCTGTTTGATCTCAAACTTTGCGCCTGGGCCACCCATGTGTGTCCCTGCTGGACCACATCCCAGGCTTCCCTGCTGGCATGTGTGTTTGTGTGTGTGTGCGTGTTTGCAAGGGTAAGTTAGTTGGTGTGTGGGCCACCCATGTGTGTCCCTGATGGACAACTTCCCAGGCTTCCCTGCTGGCATGTGTGTTTGTGTGTGTGCGTGTTTGCAAGGGTGAGTAGGTTGGTGTGTGGGCCACCCATGTGTGTCCCTGATGGACCACATCCCAGGCTTCCCTGCTGGCATGTGTGTTTGTGTGTGCGTGTTCGCAAGTGTGAGTAAGTTGGTGTGTGGACCAGCTGCCTGCTGGACCACTGCCCAGGCTTCCCTGCTGGCATGTGTGTGTTTGTGTGTGCGCGTGCTTGCAAGTGTGCAAAAGTGGATGTGTGTGGACCAGCTCCCTCTGCTGGGACCACTTCCAACGCTTCTCTGCCATGCGCTTCCCTGCCGTCATGTATGTTTGTGTGTGTGCGCATGTTTGCAAGTTTGCGTGTGGACCAGTTGCCTGCTGTGGACCAATGCTCAAGCCTCGCTGCCCTCCCACATGTTTTGGTATGCATGGATGGTGCACACCTCAAGTGCACACACCCGCGCTCTCCGCCCTCTTATTATCTGCTTCCTTAGCTAACGCACACGTTTACCATTGTGCACACATGTAGGCGCCGCTCCCGCTCCTACGGGTGATGCGGCTGCAGCATACTACCAGGTGTGCCATGTTTGGGGGTACGCCACATGTGATTGATGGGTTTTTTGTTTTGGTGATTGATTTTGGGGTACGCCAAATGTGATTGATCACCGATTTCGGACCCACTTTGTCCACAAATGCGCTCCTGGTGGCATTTCACAGTCACCTGGTGGCATTTCACAGTCACCCGGTGGCATTTCACAGTCACCTGGTGGCATTTCACAGTCACCTGGTGGCATTTCACAGTCACCTGGTGGCATTTCACAGTCGCCTGGTGGCATTTCACAGTCGCCTGGTGGCATTTCACAGTCACCTGGTGGCATTTCACAGTCACCTTGTGGCATTTCACAGTCACCTGGTGGCATTTTACAGTGTCCCTGCTTGCTGCACGCCTGGCCCTTGAGTCTTGCATGCATGGAAGCATGCATGTGTGCTTGCTTGTGAACAATCTCAAGTGCATGCTCGCGTGCTAGTGGAAGACTGCATGCGTGCATATGCTTGCGAAAAATTGCTTGCTCACAAATGATCTCAGAAGGATGTGCGCCATGATGTGTTGCTGTTTACACAAAGTTATTTGCATGCTCTCGCACGCACGCGTGCATGATGGGCACACATGCACACCCATATGCAATACACACATACATTCTCACACACCAAAGGATGGTAGAAAAGTGCATGCGCTCCGTGCTTGACCTCTCCTCAATGCTGTGCGTTCAGGCAAACTACTATGCCGGCTACCCATCTGCGTATGACCAGCAAGCGTATGGAGCCGCGTACGCAGCAGGTGCTAGTGAGCAGCAGCATGTGTGGGAGACAAAATGTATATGCATGTACGCATGTTCTGTATGCGAAGTACTGTGTGTGCATTTTTCGAGTCCCGCTGTTGCCTGGGGGCATATCACCCTTTTCCTGCAGGCTGCCTGCCCCCGTGCCTGCCTGCACTGTGCCTGCATGGCCCCATACCTACATGCCCCCATACCTGCAGGCTGCTGCACCTTGAATGGTGACTGTCTGGAGGGGTGCCAAGTGCTGCCCTTGCGTGCCTGCACAGGGCCTAGATAGCATGCTGCCCTCCCAACCTGACTTTGAGAGCATGCTGCCCTTGTATGCCTGCACGGAGCCTAGAGAGCATGTTGCCCTTCCGGCCTGGCCTAGAGAGCATGCTGCTCTTGCTTGCTTGCACGGAGCCTTGAGAGCATGCCGCCCTCGCATCAGGCTGTGGCTTCTTTTGCTGCCCCTGCTGCATATGCTGGTGCCGCTGGCTGGGAGAAACACGTGCGCTGTTTTGGCCCTCCGCCCTGCTTGCCGCTTGCTCCCACTGCTCGTCCTGCGGGCGCAACTGCCAGTTGCTTGGTCTGGGCAGCCCCCAACTATTGCTCCTGCCCGCCTCACCTCGCTCCCTCGCTCTGGCGCGTTTCGCCCCGCCTCACCTTGCACCCTGCTCTGGCGCGCTTTACCCCACCTCACCTTGCGCCCTGCTCTGGCGCACTTTACCCCGCCTCACCTTGCACCCTGCTCTGGCGCGCTTTACCCCACCTCACCTTGCGCCCTGCTCTGGCGCGCTTTACCCCACCTCACCTTGCACCCTGCTCTGGCGCGC
>LFIK01004834.1_pt1 | contig 10867 bp, 11 predicted proteins | sample 643401 | NCBI WGS metagenome assembly LFIK01 (sample SAMN03777447, study PRJNA286221) | soda lake metagenome | biome: soda lake; feature: Kulunda steppe; material: water; isolation source: sample T5-Br brine of Lake Tanatar-5 | place: Russia: Kulunda steppe | collected 2010-07
CACGGCCGGGCTGCCCAGCGATTTCGGCTATGCACTGGCCACCGAGCACGCCGATCCGGATTCGGTCTGGGTGATCCCCATCGATAGCAACCACCTGCGGACGGCTCCCGGCGGGCGGTTGCAGGTATTCCGCTCGGGCGACGGCGGGCGCAGCTGGCATGGTCAGTCCGAGGGGCTGCCGCAGCAACACGCCTATGTAACCGTGCTCCGGGAAGCCCTGGGGCTGGACCAGCTTGATCCCTGCGGCGCGTATTTCGGCACATCCAGCGGCCATCTGTTCGCCTCGGCGGACAGCGGTGCGTCCTGGCGATGCATCGCCGAATTCCTGCCGCGCATTCTCAGCGTGTCCGCCAGCGCGGCAGAAGCGCCATGACACGCGCAGCCCTGTTTGAAGCCCTTGCGGCGGAACGCGGACTGGTCTGCGCGATTGGCGCCGGGGGTAAGAAGAGCACCCTGTACGCCCTGCTGGAACGCCACCCGGGGCGCGCAGCGATGACCGCGTCAGTCTACACTTACGAGCCGCCGCGGGGGCTGAGAGCTTCGGTACTGGTGAAGGAGGAAAACCAACTGCGGCAGACCATCGACCCCGATACGGCGGCCCCGCTGCTCTACGCCTGCCCGGCCGACAAGCCAGGGCGGCTCGCCGGCCCATCGCCCGGCACGATTCACGATCTGCACCGGCAGGGGGCCTTTGACCTGACCCTGATCAAGGCCGATGGGGCCCGGATGCGCCGCATCAAGGTGCCCGGCGAGCATGAGCCGTTCATTCCGGATTTCGCCGACACGGTGCTGGTAGTGAGTTCCCTGCTCGCCATCGGCGAACCGCTGACCGATCGCGTGGCGCATCGACTGCCGCGGGTGCTGGAGGTCACCGGCCAGACGGAGGGCAGCCCGGTGACCGCGGCCACGCTGAGCGCGCTGTATACCCATCCCTCCGGTCTGCAACGGGGCACCGGCGGCCACCGCCTGATCGCCGTGCTGAACATGGCGGACGGGCCGGAGCAATGGGCGCAGGGCCGGGAGGTGGCAAGGCACATCCTCGCCGAATCGGACCGCTACGACCGGGTGGTACTGCTGAGCAACCGGAAACCGGACCTGCTGGTGGACGTGATCAGCCCCTGAGCGGCTCAGTGCAGGCGGTCGGAACCTGCCTGTACGACGTCGAGATGCCGCCGCAGCTTTTGCACCGCTGGCGCCAGCATTCCCAGCGTGCCCTCGGCGCGCTGCAATGCCTGCTGCAGCAGTTCCGCCGCCTCGTCGCGCCGGCCGCTGTCCCGCAGCAAGGCAGCCAGCCGCGTCACGCAGGCGATATGCTGGGGGTGCGCGCCGCCCATGATATCCAGCGTCTCCTGCAGCGCCTGACGCAACAAGGGCTCGGCTTGCGCTCCGTCCCCCTTGTCCGCATACAAGCCCGCCAGTTCAGACCGGGTCATGATCACGTGGGGATGTTGCTCGCCGAGCAGCCTGGCCCAGGTGCCGAGATTGCGGCGGTACATGGCCTCTGCCTCGTCCCATTCGCCCTGCTCCCGCAAAAGATCCGCCAGATTGTTCATCGTGGTGGCCGTGGCCGGGTGCTCATGGCCCACCAGTTTCTCCCAGGTCTCCAGCGCACGCCGGTAAAGCGGCTCGGCTTGCGTGTAGCGGCCCATGGCATCCAGGGCAGCGGCCAGGTTATGGAGACTGGAAGTGGTGTCCATATGCTCCGCGCCCAGCACTTGCTCACGGATCTCAACTGCCCGGCGGAACAGGCTTTCGGCTGCCTGGAACTGCTCCCGGGCGTCCATGACCGCCCCCAGGTTGTGGGCGCTGGCCGCGGTGGCCGGGTGGACCGGGCCGAACGCGACCTCTGCCACACCCAGCGCCCGCTGGTACAAGTCCTCGGCACCCTCCAGATCATTGCCGGCGTACAGCAGCCCGGCAAGGTTGTCCAGGCAGGCCGCCGTGGTGGGATGCCGCTGCCCGTAATGGCGTTCCGCCAAGCGCAGCGCCCGCTGGTAAAGCGGGCGGGCGCCCTCGAAATCATCTCGCGCTTTCCGAACCGCGGCCAGGTTGTTCAGGTACGGCAACAGCCCCACATGCCCTTCGCCCAGGCCGGCCTCGCGGCTCTTCAGCGCCTGCTGGTAAAGCACTTCGGCCTCGTCCAGCCGATCCAGCTGCTCCAGTGCCATGGCCAGCCGATGGCGGGCGGCACGCAGCTGGGACCCATCGCCACCCGGTCCACCCAGGGTATCCAGCGCCAGGCGCAGTAACGGTTCAGCCTCGTCGGCGCGTTGCCGGTCCAGCAGCCAGCCGCCAAACGCAGACCAGACGGCAGGGCTCGGCGAGCGTTGCACCGCAGTCTGAAACAACGGCTCCAGTCCGTCCTCCAAACCCAGCTCACGCAGCGCCAGGGCCAGGCCCAGCAGCAGAGTACCGGCATCGTTATCCGGCAACGAAGTCCAGTCGGCGACCACCTGGCGGTAATAGTCCACCAGGCGCTCGTCGGCACCCCATGCGGACCAGGCGGCGAGCAGCCCCGGACGTCGCTCCGGCTCCAGTAGCAGCGCAAGCCGGGGCGGATCAGTCAGCAGTTCTGCAAGGGCAATCCAGTCGGCAGCCTCCACCAATTGCCAGACTCGCTCATCCAGGACATCCGCGTCCTCATCGGGCGCGGCCAGGTGCCGCGCGAGCAGCGCATGCCAGGCCTGACGGTCCATGCCGTCCGGCATGAGACGCCTGGCCGCGGCGTCCTGGACCTCGGCCCCCGCCAGGCAGAGTCGGCCCTGACAACGATAGGCCAGTCCATCGGGAATGGCCGGATCAAAACCCAGCCCCCGCAGATCCAAATCGCTCAGACCATGCCGAGCAACCCACAACGCACAAACGGCATCCGCCTGCCCGACCGGAAGTTGGGCCAGGTGATCGCCCACGCGAGAGTTCGCGGGCACGTCCACCTCCTGCAACTGCCAGCCGCGTTGACGCAGCGCTTCCGCCTGCGGGCCGGGACGCGAGGTTAGCACCAGGCGAATGGGCTCGGGGATAAAGGCCGGCAGCCACTCCGGACCACCCTCGTCGGTCTGACCCTCGGCGCTGTCGAGACCGTCGAGCACCAATACGGCACGCCGCTGCGCAGCCAGGCGCGCCAACCAGTTGGGGAGTACCGCCAGGGCATCCGCCGGCGCCGCGGGAACCGGTTCCTGCAGGCCGACCGTGGCACGCAGCCAATCCAGCAGGTGACGGACAAACACCTCCGGGCGCCGCCCGGCACGACTGCTACCGAAATGGTGTCGAAACACGGGCACCTCGGCGTGGGACTTGCGATAGGAGGTCGACCAGTGGGCGACGGCGCCTGACAAGGCCCCATCCACACTGCCCGTGAGGACCAAGGGTGCATCCCGCCGTGCGGCAAACCGGTTGAGCAGGCGCTGCAGATCCCGGTCCTGGGGCTGATGGGCCATCAACCATTCGCCGTAGGCAGTCTGCTGGGCCTGCCACAGGGCGTGGGCCGGGCTCATGCCGCACCTCCGGTGTGAAAATCGCCGTCACGCAATCGCTGCTCCAGCGTGTCGCGCTCCTCCGGAGTATTCACATTCAGAAAGGCCTCCGGCTGATCGGAGAAATCCACTTCAACCATGCGATGACGCCGGTACCAACGGTCGATCTTGCGTTCGCCGGCGACGAGATACGCCATCAGGTCATCCAGCAGGGCGACGGGAATCATCGCGAATACCGGCTGCAGGCGACCGGACGCCATGGCGACGGCGATATCCACGCCGGCATCAACCCGCGCCGCGTTCAGGCGTGCGACCAGCCCCGCCGGAACCAGTGGCGAATCGCAGGGCACAGTGCAGATCAGTTCCGTTCGGGCTGCTTCCATTCCTGCCGCCATGCCGGCCAGCGGGCCCGCGTACTCACCGAAGCTGTCCGCCACCACCGGCACCCCGTGCAGACGGTAGGTTTCCAGGCTGCGGTTGGCATTGATCATCAAGGCGTCCACCTGCGGGTGCAGCCGTTCCAGCACGTGAGCAACCATTGGCTTGCCGCAGACCTGAATCAGTCCCTTGTCCTTTCCGCCCATGCGCGTGGCACGGCCGCCAGCCAGCACCAGGCCAGTTATTCCCACCATCGGCACGCCTCCAGCCTCGAACTCAACGATCATGCTATCGCACTCTGTCCAAAAATGGACTAAATTGGATTGATAATCCGAATCTTGGGTCATACTTACCCAACCGGCCTCGGAGTATGGTGCAAAACGGGGCAATCAGCTGGCTGCAGGTGGTCATCCTGGCTGCTGAAAAACCGGTGCACCATGACGATAGGAGGTTCATTCAGCAGCATGGCAACGTCAGCAGACCACACCCTGCGCGACAGCCAGCGCGCCCTCGCGACACGTGCGCCCTCCGTGCTCCTGGTCAATGCGGACCCCGGGCGACGTCGGGTGTTACGTGATGCCTTGACTGACTGGTGCCCATTCATCGAAGAGGCCGCAACGCCCGGTGACGCAGAAGCACTCATGGACGGTTGCCGCTTCGATTTGCTGATCGTTGACCTGCAAATACCGCAGCATTCGGGCCTGCACTGGGTGCAGCGGCTGCGGGAAACCGGCAACGATAGCGCGGTGCTCCTCATGTCTCCGCGTCAGGAGGATTGTGCCAGTGTAACCCTCTCCGGGTTAAGTGACGCCCTTTGTCTTACCACCCCGTTTTCCGTGAACGAACTGCTGGAGGCGGCAACGGAATTGCTAGCGGCCCATAATGGGGCACAAGCCGCGCCCAAGGACCGGGTGCCGCAGGAGATGCAGGATATTGTCGGCCGCAGCGAGGCCATGCATGGGTTGCTCGCCCTGATCCGCCGCGTCGCGGCACGCAACAGCACAGTACTGCTGGAGGGTGAATCCGGCACCGGTAAGGAGGTGGCTGCACGTTGCCTGCATTTCTACAGCGGCCGGGGCGGACCGTTTGTGCCGGTGAATTGCAGTTCCATCTCACCGGACCTGTTGGAGAGTGAGTTGTTCGGGCATGTGCGAGGCGCCTTCACCGGCGCCAGCCAGTCTCGCGAGGGGCTTTTCAGCCATGCGGACGGCGGCACGCTATTCCTGGACGAAATCGGCGAAATGCCACTCCCCTTTCAGGCCAAGTTGCTGCGGGTGCTTGAGGACCGGGCTATCCGGCCGGTGGGCACGGAAAGACAACAGGCGGTGGATGTGAGGATCGTCGCTGCCACCAACCGCCATCTTGCGGACGAGGTCAGCCGCGGACATTTCCGCGAAGACCTTTTTTTCCGCCTCAACGTGCTTGCCCTGCGCCTGCCGCCGCTGCGGGAACGACCCGCGGATATTACCCAACTGGTTCGGCTGTTCTCCGAACGCCTTGCCGAGGAACTGGGCCTGCAGCCGCTGGAACTGTCACCGGCTGACCTGCGCCGCCTGCAATCCCATGACTGGCCGGGCAATGTCCGTGAGCTGAAAAACCTGGTGGAGCGCGCCATGCTGCTGGGCCAGTCTCCCGCGGAATGCCTGGATAACGAATTCGTGGACGCGCCGGTCTCCCTTGGCCATGCGCGCAGCGAGAGCGGTTACCCGCTGGACATGCCGCTGGAGGAAGTGGAAAAGCGCCATGCGCTGCGCGTCCTGGCCACGAGCGGGGGCAACAAATCAGAGGCCGCGCGCCGCCTTGGCGTTTCCAGAAAGACCCTGGAACGCAAGATCAAGCGCTGGGAAGAGGATTGAAGGAAGTGCGCCGCCCACCACGGGCGGCGCACCAGGGCAATGCTCAGCTGTTCTCGACCACGATCTTGGGGAAGCGGCTGCTGAAATCGCGGCTTTGCTGGGACAGACGTGCGGCAATGCGGCGGGCGATCTCCCGGTAGGCATGCGTTGCCTGCCCCTCCGGCTCCGCGATCACCGTCGGCTTGCCGCCGTCCGCCTGCTCGCGGATGTTGATGTCCAGCGGCAGCGAACCGAGGAGTTCCACCCCGTACTGTTCCGCCATGGCCTTGCCACCGCCAGTGCCGAAGATATGCTCTTCGTGCCCACACTGACTGCAGATGTGGGTGCTCATATTCTCCACGATGCCGAGCACCGGCACATTCACCTTTTCGAACATCTTCAAGCCCTTCCGGGCGTCCAGCAAGGCGATATCCTGCGGCGTGGTGACGATGACGGCGCCGGACACCGGCACTTTTTGCGACAGGGTGAGCTGGATGTCCCCTGTCCCCGGCGGCATGTCCACCACCAGGTAGTCCACTTCCTGCCAGTTGGTGTCGCGAAGCAGTTGTTCCAGCGCCTGGGTCACCATGGGCCCACGCCAGATCATGGGTGATTCCTCGTCGATCAGGAAACCCGCTGACATGGCCTGGATGCCGTAGTTGATCTTGGGCTCCAGCTTCTTGCCGTCCTTGGAGTCCGGCTTCCCGCTGATGCCCAGCATGCGGGGCTGGCTGGGGCCGTAGATATCCGCATCCAGCATGCCCACGCGCGCCCCTTCCGCGGCGAGCGCCAGCGCCAGGTTCACCGCCGTGGTGGATTTGCCCACGCCTCCCTTACCGGAGGCAATGGCGATGATGTTCTTCACACCGCTTACCGCGGTCGCGCCGCGCTGGGCCAGATGGGAGTGGATATCGCTGGTGATATTCACATCCACCTGGGAGACACCGGACACGGTCTCTACCCGACTCCTGATCTCTTTCCGCAGCCCGTCCATGAGCCCCTTGACGGGAAAGCCCATTTTCACGTCCACCGTCACATGCCCGCCCTCAATGCGAACATCATCGATGCAGCGGGCCGTCACCAGGTCCTTCCCCAGGTACGGCTGCACATAGGCCTTCAGGGCGTCTTCCACCGCCGCCCGCGTGATTTCGCTCATGGTGAACCTCCTGCAGCGCCGGCTTGCGCCGGCCGTGTGACTGCGCAGTTGCCGCAGCGGGCCGGATCTGCTAATACCCAACCGTACGACACCGCTCTGGATGGCGCTCATGATACTCACCTTCTCCGCCGTATTTCCATGGTTCCGGCGCGACCTCACCCACCCCACTGGCATTGCGCTCCCGACCAGCTGCCTGTTTCTGATTGCGCTGCTCCTGCACGCTCTTCCGGCACATGCCGCCTCCGGCGAGGCACTTATTCGCGCCATCCAGAACGAGCAGGCATCCCGTGTCGGCATCCTGCTCGACCAGGGTTTCTCGCCGGAGGCGGCCACAACGAATGGCGAATTTACCGGCAAGACGGCATTGATGTGGGCGGCGGAAAGCGGCCAGACGGAAATTCTGGAACTGCTGCTGGCCTATGGTGCCCAGGTGGACCGCACCAACCCCAAGGGCGGCACGGCCCTGATGTATGCCTCGGTGGCGGGACAGACGGAGTCAATTCGGACGCTGGTAACGGCCGGTGCAGACCCGAACCACCGGGTGCGGCACGGCTGGACCCCGCTGATGCTGGCAACGTCCAAAGGTCATACCGAGAGCGTGCGCACCCTGGTGGAACTGGGCGCCGACCCTGGCACCCGGGATGTCTACGGATCGACGCTGCTGATGCGGGCCACGGAGTTGGGCGACCAGGCCATGGTGCGCACCCTGCTGGATCTGGGGCTTGACCCGGAAACCGAGAATGGGAGCGGAATCACGGCCCTGGACATCGCCGAGCAACGGAAGGACATGGACATGCTGCGCGTGCTGCGACGACATCCCGTACAGGGCTGACCTGGAATGCGCACATCCGTCAGCATTGCATGACGTTGCTACTAAACTGTTCCAGCCGCATCACTTCCACGTCCCCCTCCAGCGGTTCAGACGCATTGCCGTCCGGATATTCCAGGGACAGCCGCGCCTCGAACTCACTGAAAAAGCGGCGAAACATCTCACCACCCAGCGTACCGCTGGCATGGAGCTCATCCGCACCCTCGTCATGCTCCAGCAGGATCGCGGCGAGCGGCTGCCGGGCGGGGCCGGAAACCACCTCCCCGCCGCGGAACGGGTCATACATGCTTTTCTCCGCGCAACAGCTAATGACTCCGGTTTCCGGATCATCGCCGTTGCGCGGCTCGCGGAAGCTGATATAGCTCACCGCAGTGGTGGGATGCGCCATCTTGTGGGCGCAGATGGCTGAATAGGCCACCAGCGCCCGCGCCGGCCCAACGCCCCCCTGCCAGTGATACTGATCCCCGGATTCCGTCTTGAGACCGTTCAGTCCGGGAACCTGGCGATCCAGGTTCAGCAGAAAACACGGAGTAGCCGGATAGGGGTAATTGAACACATAGTGCGTGCGCGGCCGGAGCGCCTCGGCGCGCAAGGGCTGCCCACTGGCATCGATCAGCCGCACACGGGCGTAACGCCGCGCCGCCAGGTCATTCGAGAACAACAGACCTGGGCCCGCAGCCAGCGCACCGGCAGTCACGGCACAAGCCTTGACGAAGGATCGTCGACGCATCTTTCACTCCAGACGCGAGGCCGGCAGGGGCGCCAAGACCCATACCAACCCATTAACCGGCCATCCCGGATTAGTGATCCGCCTCGATCACACCACAGGCGATTCGCGCACCGGCTCCCCCGATGGGCTGACTCTCATGGTCATCCGGATTCTCGTGAATCACCAGGGCCGCACCATCGTCATCCAGGATCTGCGCGCCCACCGAACCGTCCAGCGAGGCCATGGGCGTAAAAAATTCGGCCCAGGCGTAACCGTCCTCATGCACGTAAAAATTGGGAAGATCCCCGGCGTCAGGCCCCTCGGGATTGAGCAGGCCGTGCTTCTTGCCATCCGGGTTGAGATGCCCACCGGAGGCCTGGAAACCATGATCATGGTCCTCACAGGTGCCGGTACCATGGATATGGATCGCCTTGGGGCCGGGCGGCAGACCGCGCAGTTCCAGACGAATCAGGGTGCCGGTCGGTCCCTGGGTCAGGCGTGCCTCGCCAATGGATTCACCGTCGGCATTGAGTATGTCCGCCTTCGCTTCGGACGCATGCCCCCCATGGCTTGCCATCAGCGCAGACGTCATGGGAAGGGCGAACAAGGTAGCTGCCGCAAACACGGCCAGTTGTCGCTTCATGGGTTTTTCCCTCTCCCGTGCGGATCCGGACCGCTTCCGGACCCTTGGTTCAGCATAGACCGGCACCGGGCAGGGACAAGGCACCTCGGCGTGGACTACTCCCTCAGCCGGGGCATCAGCGACACGAAGTTACAGGGCTTGGTGCGCAGATCGAGCTGCGGCTGCAGTATCCGGTCCCAGGCCGTGCGACAGGCACCGGAGGAACCGGGGAGCACGAAGACCAGGGTGCCGTTGGCCACGCCGCCCAAAGCCCGCGACTGGATCGTCGAGCTGCCGATTTCCTCGAAGGACAGTTGGCGGAACAGTTCGCCGAAGCCATCGATCTGCATGTCCAACAGAGGCTGGACGGCCTCGGGTGTGGTATCGCGCCCGGTGATCCCGGTGCCGCCGGTGCTGATCACCACCTTGACCGCCTCGTCGGCAATCCAGTTGGAGACCACGGCACGCACCTGGTAGACGTCGTCCGGTACGATGATCTTCTCAGCCAGGCTGTGCCCGGCTTCCTTCAAGCGCTCAACCAGCAGCTTGCCGGACTTGTCATCCGCCTCGCCCCGTGTGTCGGACACGGTGAGCACAGCGATCGGCAAGGACACGAAACCGGTATCGTCGGGCCGAAGCTCCATCGGTCAGTCCTCTTTACGCGCCCGGGCGGCTGGCGCCCCGGGCTCTTCCAGTGGCACGCCATCCTGGTAGGCCGTGCTGCCGTCGGTATAGGCATCATGCTTCCATACCGGCAGTCGGACCTTGAGCGTATCAATCGCGTAGCGCGCGGCATCGAAGGCATCGGCCCGATGATGGGCGCGCACCACCACCAGCACGCTGGCCTCTCCGATGGACAGATTTCCGGTTCGGTGCATGATGCGGCAGCGCTCCACCGGGAAGCGCTCCAGTGTCTCTGTCTCCAATTCCCGGAGCACGCGATCCGCCATCGGCGTGTAGGCAGAGTAGCTCATGCCGCTCACGCCCCGCCCCTCATGGTGGTCACGCACCGTGCCGGCAAACACCACCAGCGCACCGCAGCTATCATCCTCCGTCTCGTGCAGCAATGCGTCCAGATCCAGTGGTGACTCTGTCATCCAGCTCATGCGCGCCTCCCTTGGCCGCCGCTGACCGGAGGCAGCAGAACCAGTGGTCTTGCCGGATCCAGGGGCTGATCCCGGCGCACCAGCTGCTCAGCCTGCGCGCAGGCCACCCGCGGCAAATGCTCCGCCAGCCCGGGTAAGCGCTGTTCCAGCAGGTTCAGCGCATCGCCAACGGTCAGCGCATCCTGCTGGGCGTCCAGTTCGAGCGACTTGGCACCGGCCACCTGCTGCAGCACCCCGTAGAATTCCACCACCAGCATCGGCCCTGGCTCCATTGATTGCCTGTACGCGGATCAGTATGCCACAAGGCCGATGCCGCACTCAGCCATGGCCGGCCCCTTGGCGGCCTGTGTTATCCTTCACCAAATCCCATCAAGCCGGGGTCTGCTGACCGTATGCAACTGGATGATCTTGTCGAAAACTTCGAGTTCCTCGACAACTGGGAGGAACGCTACCGCCTGCTGATCGACCTGGGCCGGCAGCTGCCGGAACTGCCTGAGGAGGCGCAGGTAGAGGAGAACCGCGTGGAAGGCTGCACCAGCAATGTGTGGCTGATTCACGAGGTGGAGCCGGGCAACCCGCCGCGGCTGAAGTTCCGCGCGGACAGCGATGCCTTCATCGTCAAGGGGCTGATCGCCATTATTCTCATGGCCTATTCGGACCGCACACCACAGGAAATCCAGGCAACCGACATCGAGGGCGTGTTCCGCCAGTTGGGCCTGCAGCAACAGCTCACGCCAAACCGCCGCAACGGCTTTTTCG